>JAESFL010000055.1_pt1 | contig 146202 bp, 127 predicted proteins | sample 9269401 | NCBI WGS metagenome assembly JAESFL01 (sample SAMN14506025, study PRJNA617098) | algae metagenome | isolation source: Gloeocapsa sp. UFS-A4-WI-NPMV-4B04 and co-occurring heterotrophs from desert... | place: USA: Utah | collected 2006-10-01 | reverse complement strand
CCGGTGGCTATGGCGCGGGGGATCCACCCGATCCCATCCCGAACTCGGAAGTGAAAACCCGCTGCGCGGATGGTACTGCCGGGGCCACCCGGTGGGAGAGTACGGCGCCGCCGGCCTTCTTTATGACGAACGCCCGCCCTGATCCTCGTGATCAGGGCGGGCGTTTGGCGTTTCCGCAGGTTTGGGCCGCGCGTAAGATCGGCCGATGTTCGGCGGAGATCCTGCGCGGGGAGAGAGGGCGGTGTGCGGGCAGAGACGAGAGCGAATGAATTCGCGGCTACAACATCACGCTGTCCGCCTCCGCGGACACCACGGATGCCCTCGCCGGGAACGCTGCCGATCTGCACGGGGCGGCTGTGCGGCCGGTCGCGCGCGGGCGATGGTGCACGGTCGGGCCCCGAGGGCGCTCCCTCAGGAAATCAAGCGGGTGATTGGCGGATGAGACATCAAACCCGCTCCTGGGCCATCTTCGCCATGCGGGCGGCGAGGCGGCGGGGGATCAGGCGCGTGCCGGCGGCCATCACCTTGTTGGCGGCGCCGGGCACCACGGCGGACCGGCCCGCGCGCATGCCGTTGTAGCCGGCTTCGGCCACGTCCGCGGCCGTCATGACGTGGCCGGCGCGGAACAGGCGCGAGTTCTCCATGTTGGCCACGGCCTGGAACTCCGTGCGCGTGGCGCCGGGGCACAGCGCCGTCGCCGTGACGCCCGTGCCGGCCAGCTCCACGGACAGCGCCTCGCTGAAGCTGAGCACGTACGCCTTGCTGGCGTAGTAGACGGCCATCAGCGGCCCGGGCTGGAACGCGGCCGTGGAGGCGACGTTCATCAGGTATCCGCGCCCGCGGGCCACCATCCCGGGCAGGAACAGCTTGGCCAGGTGCGTGAGCGCGACCACGTTCACCTGCAGCATCTCCAGCTCACGCCCCAGCTCCGTGGGCGCGTCCCCGCCGATGTCGACGAACGGGCCCGCCAGCCCGAAGCCGGCGTTGTTCACCAGCGCCTCCACGGGCACGCTGAGCGACCGCACGGCCTCGAAGACGGCCTGCGGGGCGGCGGGATCCGCCAGGTCCGCGGGGACGACGTGGTAGGTGGTGCCGTAGGCCTGCTGCAGCTCGCGGCCCACCTTCTCCAGCCCGTCCCGGCTGCGGGCCACCAGCACGACCTCCCATCCGTCACGGGCGAACAGCCGCGCCAGCTCCGCGCCGATCCCGCCGGACGCGCCCGTCACCACCGCCGCGCGGCGCGTGTTTCCATCGATCGCCATCGTCAATATCTCCTGTAAAGTCGGTGGATGCGGATTGATCAGGATCGTGCATCGCCCGCGGCGCCCATCCCCCGCAGAAGCGTGGCGATCAAAAAGCGCAGGTCGGCCTCGAAGTCCACGCGGGCGGGGGCCAGCTCCGGGTGGTCCATCACGCGGCGGATGACGGCGCTGGGCTCGGCCAATTGCCACACGCCGATGACCAGCGCGTGCAGGTGCACGAGAAAGCGCGCGCCCTCGCCCGGCCGCAGCCACGCGAGCCGCGCCTCCAGCCGGGGGCCCGTCTGCGCGGCGCGGTGCATGACGCGGCGCTTGAAGCGGAGCGCGGCGTCGAACTCCACGTTGTGCTCCACGATGGCGGGCATGATGCTTAGCAGCCGTGCCAGCGTCTCGCGCCCGCGGATGGAGCGCACCAGGGCATCCGCGGCGTCGTCCGGCGACCACGCGCCCGTGCCGCCGTCCAGGCGCGCGTCCACGTCGTCGAACCACGCCTCGACGCCGGTCTCCAGCAGGGTCAGGAACAGCTCTTCCTTGGTCCGGAAGTACAGGTACAGCGTGCCCTTGGCGAGCCCCGCCTCCCCCGCGAGGGCGGCCATGGTGAACGCCGCGAACGACGGGTCTCGCCCGTACATCGCCGCCGCCGTGGCGAGGATGGCCGCGCGCCGCTCCTGCTTGTCCTCGTCGCTCCGTGCCCTGCGCATGGCGTGTGTCCCGTGTGCTTGATGACTGCTGGTCAGCAGTAGATAGTGACTGGCGGTCATTAAGTCAAGGCGCGCGTGAGTCATCCTGATGGCGGCCTTGAACGGGTGGGTCTCGTCGGGAGGACAGAGCACGTGGCGTGGCTGAGAAGATTCCTCGGTCGCGCCGGAGAGCTCGGCACGGGGGAGATCCGGCGGGCGCTCCCTCGGAATGACAGTTTGGGCGCAGGGGCGGAGGGAGTGCACCGAGGAAGAGACGTCGGGTGCTCCCTCGGGACGATGAGGCCACGGCGGGCGGGGGGCGGGCGCAAAGCTCGGCGGGCGCTCCTTGGCGTGACAGCGCGAGGCAGGATGCGGGAAAAGAGAAAGGGCCGGCTCCCGGTGGGGGAGCCGGCCCTTGTTGATGCGTCCCGTCTTGTTACGCGGCCCGGCGCGCGGCGAAGGCCGTTTCCATCGCCTCCAGGCGCACCACGCGATCGATGGTGGGCGGGTGGGTGCTGAACAGGCGCGCCACGCCGCCGCCCCGCAGCGCCGCCAGCGGGTTCACCATGGCCAGGGGCGCGGCGGCCGGCGCCACCTGCATGGGGATCTGCGAGGCGCCGCTCTCCAGCCGGCGCAGCGCGTTGGCCAGCGAGTGCGGCCGCCCGCAGATCTGCGCGCCCACGGCGTCCGCCTGGAACTCGCGCTGGCGGCTGATGGCCATCTGCACCACCATGGCCGCGATGGGGGCCAGGATGGCCATCCCGATCAGCGCGAACGGGCTCTCGTCGTCATCGCCGCCGCCGAAGAACAGGCCGAAGTTGGCCAGGTTGCCGATGGCGCCGGCCAGCGTGGCCGTGACCGTCTGCAGCAGCATGTCGCGGTTCTTGATGTGCGCCAGCTCGTGCGCCACCACGCCCTCTACCTCGTCCACGGACAGCGTTTGCAGCAGCCCTTCCGTCACGCAGACCACGGCGTTCTGCGGATTGCGCCCCGTGGCGAACGCGTTGGGCTGCGCGTGCGGGGCGATGGCCACGACCGGCATGGGCAGCCCGGCGCGCCGGCGCAGCGTATCCACCATGGCGTACAGCTCCGGCGCCTGGGCCGGGGTGACGACGCGGGCGCGGTACATCCGCAGCACCATCTTGGAGCTGCCCCAGTACATCGCCACGTTCATGAGGGCGGCGAAGACGAGCGCCATCATCATCCCCGCCTGCCCGCCGATGAACCCGCCCAGCGCCCCGAAGAGCGCCGTGAGCCCGGCCATCAGCACGAACACCTTCAGGTTGCTCATGGGATTCGTCTCCTTCTCCATGGTTCCCGCAAACTCCCGTCGTTCCGTCCCGTCTCAGGCGTCCGCGCGGGCGCGGGCCAGGGCGCGGACGCCGCACGCGTACCGGCGCAGGGCTCCCGGCACGCCGGACGGCTGCAGGCGGTTGTATCGCCCGTCGCCGTCGCGCTCGAAGAGCCACACGGCCCCGGCGTGCGCCCGCAGCACCAGCAGGTGCCCCGCATCCACCGCCCGGTCCCACAGGCGGAGGGCCGCCATGCCGGCGATCGCCAGCGCCGCCAGGATTCCGATCGTCACCATCCGTCCTCCCTCTTGAAGTCCGTGCGCGCGGTGTGGGCACGCGAAAAAGCGAGACCCTGCCGGCACGCGTGCGTGCTCGTGGCAGTGGTCTCGCCCCGGGTTCTCCTCCGGCCGCCGGGAGCGCGAGCTCCGTCATGACGGCGGCCGGTCCGGCGCGGCTTCCGGCTTTCCCGGTCGCGCTCGGCGGGCTACTCCCCACAGTCGGTTGGCGCGATGCCTCTCGCGCCCTGGCAATGAATACCCCGGTTCCCCGGGATCGGTCAGTTCCGCGGATTAGATTGAAATTAGGGCGAGATCACGGCGTGCCGTCCAATGCACGGCCTCCCGGCCAGGGCCGCCTCTTACGGATCGCGATCGGATGGATGATGTGCCTGGCCCACCCTTCGCCCACGGGGCGACGATCCCGTGTGAAAAAATGCGGATGCCGTCTCTCACCGGCGGTCATCCATCCACCAGGGATCTCAGGGCTCATGCCGGATCCATCCGGTCCGCGATCAGCCGTCGCGGCGCCTCGCTCGCACGAAGGCCTCCCGTCGAGGCTGGCCGGACTGGATGGTTGCGATCGCGACGGCCGGATGCGGAGCGGACGGCGCGCGGCAGAGTGCATCAGGCCCCTGGTAGAGGGGGCTGCTGCCGGCGAGGGGACGGCCATCCGCGTTTTTTCGGAGAGGTACAGCAGGCAGGATGCCGACGGCGGAGGCGGATGCCTGTCGTGGCACATCATCCACACGATCGCGATCGGTAAGACTTTGCCCGCGACGGAACGCGGATGAAGGGAGGATCGCGGGTTCGGCGGCTTGGGATGACGTCACGGGCGGGATGTGAACGGCAGGCGACGGCCGATCGGGTGATGGGTGAAGTCCGGCCGCGGGGGCGGGCCACCTGCCGTGGGCGGGTAGATTCCTCAGTCGTTCCTCCTTCGGAATGACACCCGCCTCCGCGAAGCGGGAGAAGTCGATCCGACGCGGTTGAGGTGCGAGGTCCGGCCGCGGGGGCGGGCCACCTGCCGCGGGCTGGTAGATTCCTCAGTCGTTCCTCCTTCGGAATGACAGCCGTCTCTGCGAAGCGGGAGAAGTCGATCCGACAGGCCGGACGTCACGCCTCGAGCTCCGGGGGGACGGGGGCGCCGCAGGTACGCAGCACCTGGCGAAAGCGCTCGTCCAGGTCCGCGCGATCGGCGGGGTCCAGGCCGCTCGCCACCGCCGCGCGATGGGACATCCGCGCGTGCCGCAGCAGCGCATCCACCTCGTCGCGCTCGCCGCCCGTGCAGCGGACCACGTCCTCGATGGTCTCCAGCAGCCGCATCATCACGGCGGGGCTGCGGGCGCTGGACTGGCGGACCTGGTTGAAGGCCGCGTCGATCAGTCCCGTGAAGGTGTAGCCGGCCCGGTACACCAGGCACACGCGCCCGTCCGCGGCCAGCCGGTACGGGCGCGGCGTGCGGCCCCGGGCGGCGCGGCACAGCCCGGCCTGCAGCCAGTCCAGGCAGGCGATCGCGGTGAACGGGTCGTTGATGGCGGGCGACATGGCGCGCACGGCCACCTCCACCAGCTGGTCCACGGCGAACTCCACGTCCTGCTCCGACGTGCGCTGCGTCCCCAGGACGAAGTGCCGGCGGATGGCCCGCTCCACGTCCGCGTCCATCCGCTCCGGCGGCCACGCCCGCACCAGGGCCGTGCCCTGCGCCACGAACTGGCCGGGCCGCGACTCCACGCGCAGCAGCATCCCCGTGCGCTCCGCGATCCGCACCAGCGCGTCCTCGTCCAGCGCCTGCACGTAGCCGTCGGCGTGGCTGTCGACCGCCGCGGCGCGCGCTTCGAAGTCCTCCGGCAGCACCACCGGCTCCGGCGCGTGATCCGCGCCGTCGGTCGCGGGAAAGGCGCGTTCCACCTGCCTGGCGAGCTCGCGCCCCACGTCCGCCACCACGTTGGGGGCCTGGATGCTCACGGCCACGTGGTGGATGAAGAAGATGAGCACGCCCAGGCTGGCCAGCCCCAGTCCCACGCCCGCCGTGACGGAAAGGGAAGGGACGAAGGCGCCGCCCTCGTCCTCCCCGCGGATGGTGCGCAGCACGAGCAGGCAAAAGACGAAGGTGGCGATGAAGGTGCCCAGCACCACCTGGTTGGCCGTGTCGCGCATGAATCGTTGCAGCAGCCGGGGCCCCAGCTGCGACGACGCCAGCGACAGCGCGGCGATGGTGATGGAAAAGGTGACGCCCGCCGTGCTCATCACCGACCCCGCCACCACGCTGAGCACGGCCCGCGCGCCCTCCGGCCCGCCGGAATAGATCCATCCCAGCTGGTCCACGAAGCGGTGGGCCAGGAAGCGGTCCGCCTTCACGGAGGCGATGGCGAGCCCCCCCGCCACCACGGCCATGATGGCGGGGATGAACCAGTAGGTGGACCGCAGCGACGTCCACGCGTGCACGAGCCTGAGTCTCATGCCGGCGGCGATTCGCAAGCAGCCTGCCGGAGGGAACGGGGGGAACGCAAACGGTGCCCGGGAACGCGGGGTTCCCGGGCACCGGATGTCATTCGTTCCGCGCGGGGCTCAGTCCCAGGGGATGGACGGGCCGACGGCGCCGGTCAAGGTTCCCGGCTCTTCGGGGTTCGCCCAGCCTTCCAGCTGCGACATCTCGGCGCTGGCGGCGGCCGCCTCGGCCAGGCTGCCCAGCGGGATGATGACGGGGGTGTACTCTGCCATGCGGTTGCTCCGGTCTGGGGGAAGAAACGAACGTGCGGGCTCCGCCGGGCGGATGTGCCCGGCGGCCGTGAACGATGCCGGGAACGCCCTTCGTCCCCCGGCATCGGAAAAGCGGGCTCGCCGCGGTCCGCCGCTACGCCGCCACCGTCTGGGGGACGGGGACGGGCGTGTTGGGATCGGCGGCCAGGCGCTGGCCTTCGCTGGGGGCGTAGCAGTCCGTCATGATGGCCGGGCAGCGGAAGCAGGCGGCCTTGCCTTCCTGCTGCCACCAGCGGCAGTCCGGGCGCAGCTGGCACGCCGGGAGCGCCTTGCTGACGGGCGGCATGAGCTGCACCAGCTTGGTGGCCAGGTTGCAGTCGTGCCCGTCGAAATGCGAGCACCCGCTCCCCGCGCACGCCGCGCCGAAGCGGAAGACCTCCGTGGGCTTGACGGGTCCGGAGAGCGCCAGCAGCTCGTCGCTGACGGGCACGCGGCCCTCCAGGTAGCCCACGCGCCGCTCGCCCACCTTGCCGCCCACCACGCCAAAGGCGAACGCCCCCTCCTGCCCCGGCTGCGCGCTGGGGCAAAAGGGCACGTCACTGCGCTTGCGTGCGCTGCTCACGGCAGCAGAAGCTCCGGGTCCGGCCGCGCGATGATCCCCGTGGTGGTGAAGGGATCGGTCGGGCGCAGGGCGAACGCCAGCGACTCCTGCTGCGCGAGGTCGGCGCCGGCGGCGGCCGCGTCGGCCAGGCTGCCCAGCGGGATGGAGGACGGGGTGAAGTCGGCCATTGGGGGCTCCGGTCTGGGGGGAGGACGTGCGGGCACGCCGGGCCATGCGCCGCGGCGGCCGTTCCGAGCCCGGCGCGGGCCGGGTCCGTCCGGGAGGGCCATGCGGCCCGGTGTGGCAGGGGCGGTACGGTGCCCGGGACGGATCGTCGTTCCCGTGCACCGGGGCGGGGCGTGCCGCGAATCCGTCCCGGCGGCGGCCGTCTCCTCGGCGGGGACGGGCCTTCCGGGATCAGCGGCGGAAGGCGGACGCGCCCTCCCGCCCGGCCATGCGCCGGGGCAGGAGGGTGCGTCGCGCGTGCGTTCCGCTCAGCTCCAGTCCGGCGCGGGCGCGATGATCCCCGTGGTGGTGCCCGGGTTGGTGGGGGCGATGCCGTACAGCTGCTGCTCCTGCTGCGCCAGGTCGGCGCCGGCGGCGGCCGCGTCGGCCAGGCTGCCCAGCGGGATGGACGACGGGGTGAACTCTGCCATGGATGTGCTCCGGTCAGGGGATGGTAACTGCGCTCGGACGCGCCGGGCCGTGCGCCGCGGCGGCCGATCCGGGCCCGGGTCAAGCCGGGCGGGTCCACGGGGCGCGCGGCCCGGTGGCAGGGGCGGCGATGCCCGGGAACGGACGCCGTTCCCGGGCACCGCGTGCGTTCTCCGGTATCCCTACGCCGCGACCGTCTCGGGGACGGGAACGGGCGTGTTGGGGTCCGCGGCCAGGCGCTGCCCCTCGCTGGGGGCGTAGCAGTCCGTCATGATGGCCGGGCAGCGGAAGCAGGCGGCCTTGCCCTCCTGCTTCCACCAGCGGCAGTCCGGGCGCAGCTGGCAGGCCGGGAGCGCCTTGCTGACGGGCGGCATGAGCTGCACCAGCTTGGTGGCCAGGTTGCAGTCGGACCCGTCGAAGTGCGAGCACCCGTCCCCCGCGCACACGGCGCCGAAGCGAAAGACTTCCGTGGGCTTTACGGGTCCCGAGAGCGCAAGCAGCTCGTCGGTGACGGGCACGCGGCCCTCCAGGTAGCCCACGCGCCGCTCGCCCACCTTGCCGCCCACCACGCCGAAGGCGAACGCGCCTTCCTGCTTGGGCTGCGCGCTGGGGCAAAAGGGCACGTCGCTACGCGTGCGTCCCGCGCTGCTCACGGGTTCGCCAGGTAGAGGCCGCACGTGGTGCCCGGGTCCCCCGGGAACGCGGCGTACAGCGACTGCTCCTGCTGCGCCACTTCCGAGCTGGCCGCGGCGGCCTCGGCCAGGCTGCCCAGGGGGACGATCTGCGGGGTGAACTGAGACATCGGCTTACGCTCCGGGTCTTGGGGATACAAAGCGAACGCGCGGACGGCCGTCAGGGCTGCATGTAGCCCATGGTGATCTCGGGCTCGTAGACGGCGTTCACGGCCTGCTCTTCCTGGGTCAGCGCCGCGCTCGCGGCGGCGGCCTGGGTCAGGCTGCCCAGCGGGACGATCTGCGGAGAGAAATCCGCCATGTGGCGTGCCCCGGCCAGGATGGGGAGAGGAAACGCGCCGTGACGGAATCACGGCGCGCGACGGATCACGGCTCCGCGGCGTAGTAGCCGAACGGGCCGGACGTGCCGGGGATGGCGGAGAGGCTCTGCTCCTCCGCGGAGAGCTGCGCGCCCAGGGCGGCGGCTTCGGCCAGGCTGCCCAGGGGGACGATCTGCGGCGACGTGTCGGACATCGGCATCTCCGTTCAACAGGCGCGTGGGCCCCGCGGACAGCCTCCGCCAGCCGATGCGCGGGCGGGGTGGAGCCCAGGAGCCGTTGCGGGTGGTCGTCCACTCTAAACCCGACTCTATCTTTCGTCAAGCGGGTTGTTTCGTACACTTCCGTTTGATACTCATCTCGTTGCAGATCAAGCGTATCCGACGCGCGGGCGCATGCGATCCGCTGGTGCCACTCCGGTGCGCTTTGCGCCATCCACGGCCATACTTCGATGATGAAAAGAGGCGCACGGACCCGTGTCCGTGCGCCTCCCATTGTCTGCATCCACCGAGATCGTCCGCCGCGCGTCGTCCCGGCTGCCGATGTTCGCCGGGATCGAAAGAATGGAGGAAGAGTCTCACGCAGAGGGAGCGGAGAACTGCATCCCGTACTCCGTTCCCTCCGCTCCCGCCGCGGGAGATCCTCGTTTCAGGTTCGATTCTGCTACTGGCCCAGGACGAACTGCGTGGTGCCAAAGCGCCCGCCGCGCTCGAAGATCATCACCACGTTGCGCCCGCCCAACTGCCGCAGCGCCGCCGCCGTCTCCTCCGCCGTGGTCACGCGCAGGCGGTTGATCTGCACGATCACGTCGCCCTCGCGCAGCCCGATCTGCCGCGCGGCGTCGGACAGGCCCACGATGAGGGCGCCCTGGTCGCTGGCCAGCCCCCGCTCCGCGCGGATGGCGGGGGTGAGGGAGACGAGCTGAAAGTCGCGCAGGGCCTGGATGCGCTCGGCGCTCACGGAGGGCAGGTCCGCCGGCTGCACGCGGACGGCGCGCTCGCGGCCCCCTTCGCTCACCCGCACCTCCAGCGGCTCGCCGAACGCGGCGTTCAGCAGCCCGGCCTGCCAGTCCAGCGCCGTGCGCACCCGCTGCCCGCCGATGCCCGTCACGCGCATCCCCGTCCGCAGCCCCGCGCGGGCCGCCGGCGAGCCGGGCGCCACCTCGCTGATGCGCACCTCCGCCAGCCGCCGCGGCCCCTCCGTGCGCACCGCCTCGACCTCCGCGCCGATCCACGCGCGGCGGTACTGCCCGTCGTCCGCCAGGTCCAGGGCGATGCGCCGCGCGCGGTTGATGGGGATGGCGAACCCCAGCCCCTCGCTGCCGCCGGAGTTGGAGAGGATGGCCGAGTTCACGCCGATGACCTCGCCCAGCGCGTTGACGAGGGCGCCGCCGGAGTTGCCGGGGTTCACGGAGGCGTCCGTCTGGATCATGTCCAGCGAGTAGCTGCGCTGCCCGTCGCCGCCCACGATGTTGCGGCCCACGGCGCTCACCACCCCCGCGCTCACGGACGGCTCGGGATTGGAGAGCAGAAAGCCGAACGGGTTGCCGATGGCGATCACCCACTCGCCGATCATCAGCCCGTCGCTGTTGCCCAGCGGGGCCACGGGAAGGGGCGCGGAGCCGGACGGCACCCGCATCCGCAGCAGCGCCAGGTCGTTCACCTCGTCGCTCCCCACCACGTCCGCGTCGAACTCGCGGCCGTCGGGAAGGGTGAGCACCACCTCCGACGCCGCGCGCACCACGTGCTCGTTGGTGATCACCAGCCCCTCGCGGGTGATGATGAAGCCGGAGCCCAGCCCCGCCGTCTCGCGCTCGGCGCCGGGGGGGAGCATCATCTCCTCCCACAGGGTGCGGGGGACCACGCGCTCGCGCCGCAGCACGTTCACGCTCACCACCGCCGGCGCCACCCGCTCCGACGCCGTGACGATGGCCGTGCGCCGCGAGTCCTGCGTGGCGTCGCTGGCCCGCGCCGCGGCGGGGACGGGCGCGGGGGCCGGTGCCTCCAGCTGCTCCAGTTCGCGCGCGCGGGTGGTGGGATTGCCCTCGGCCGCGTCGCCGCACGCGCCGGCGAGGGCGGCGGCGAGGAGAACGGCGGTTGCGTTCGATGTGCGTGGCATCCTGCGCATCGGGTGGGATGTGGATCTCGGTGGATGAGGATCGGTGGACGCCGAAGTCCGGGCCGCGGATGAGTACCCGCACCCGCGCCGGACGGTTGCACGCCAAAGTACACGATCTCCCGTGAGACGCGGAAGAACGGCGGATCGTTTGCCCTGCCCGGGCCGGTCCCTCCATCCGCTCGCCCCGGCCGTGCCCAAACGCGGTGCGTCCGCTCCCCGGCCACGATCATTTCCTTTGACAAACGGCATCGCGCCGGGTAGCATTTGTTTCTCTTCCGCAGAGAAGCGGCGCCCACGGAGCCCGTGAGGAGCCGCACCGTTCCGGTACCGCACACCCCGTCGCGGCGCCGCCGCATCCGCCCGCCAGGACGACGATCCGTCGTCCTGGGGCGGTGATTCGCAAGGATACACCAACCGTTCTCATCCCCTCGATGATCATGCCTTTCCGCCGCTCCGCCCGCCGGAGCGGCCGGCGCACCCCGTCGTTTTTCCGCGGGCCGCTGGCCGCGCTCGTCCTGGTTCTGGCCGCGGCCTGCGGCGACGGGACGGGGTCCGGCAACAAGCCGGATCCCGACAACCCGGTGCCCAGCATCTCCAGCGTGGACCCCGGCACGCTGCTGCAGTGGAGCGACTCGGCCACGGTCACGGTGACGGGCGCCGGCTTCGTGAACGGCGCCGTGGTGCGGCTGAACGGCGCGCCGCGGCTCACCACCTTCCACAGCCCGTCGCAGCTCACGGCCGTCATCCCCGCCGCGTCGCTGCAGCAGTCCGGCACGCTGCAGCTCACGGTGTTCAACCCCGCGCCCGGCGGCGGCGAGTCCGGCGGGACGGCCCTGCCGGTGCACCACCGCGTGCCGGCCGTGACCGAGGCGAGCCCCGGCGGCGTGATGCAGGGCCACGGCGCGTTCACCCTCACGCTGACGGGGAGCGGGTTCGCCCAGGCGTCCGTGGTGCGGTGGAACGGCGAGGACCGGCCGACGACCTTCGTGAGCCAGGGCCAGCTCACCGCGCAGATCGCCGCCGGCGACGTGGCGGCGGCGGGGAATGCCTCCGTCACCGTCTTTACCCCCGCGCCGGGCGGCGGGCAGTCCCCCGCGCGGTCCTTTCCCGTGGCCGTGCGTCCCAACCCCGTGCCGACGGCGACGGCCATCTCGCCCGGCAGCATCATGGCTGAGACGGGGACCACCTTCACGGTCACGGGGACCGGGTTCATGACAGGCACGCGGGTGACGGTGGGCGGCTACGCCCCCGCTGTGACCGTGAATTCCGCCACGGAGCTGCAGTTCACCCTGGAGCCGGAGAACGTGCCCAACGCGGGCTTCGCGCCCGTGTTCGTGAGCAACCCGGCCCCGGGCGGCGGAGCCTCCGCCCCCCTTTCGCTGCGCGTGGACAACCCCGTGCCCACGCTCACGGCGATGTCGCCCGCGACGGCGGTGGCGGGCGCGGCCAGCCAGGTGGTGCGCCTCACGGGCACCAACTTCGTGCGGGCCAGCATGGTGGAGGTGAACGGGATGGTGCGGATGGGGACCCGGCGCATCAGCCCCACGGAGATGGAGCTCGTGCTGGGCACGCCCGACCTGTTCCAGCCGGCCAGCTTGAGCATCCGCGTGCGCAACGCCAACCCGGGCGGCGGCGTGACCAACGCGCAGATGTTCAGCGTGAGCACGCCCGTTCCCACGGCCGTTTCCGTGTCGCCGGCGCAGGCCGTGGCGGGGCAGGACAGCCTGGTGGTGCGCGTGACGGGGACCGGCTTCTACGCCAGCACGGTGGTGCGCGCCGGGGGCGCCGCGCGACCCACCCGCCACATCAGCACCACGGAGCTGGAGGCGGTGCTCCCGGCGGAGGACCTGTTCAACGCCGGCACCGTGTCCCTCACGGTCTTTACCCCCGCGCCGGGCGGCGGGACGTCGGCGGTGGTGCCCCTGGTGCTCACCGCGCCCACGCCGGTGCTGGGGAGCCTGGCCTCGTACGGCGCGTCGGCGGGACGGCCGGGATACGCGCTGACCGTGCACGGCTCCGGGTTCCTGTCCAGCTCCGTGGTGCAGTGGAACGGCACGGCGCGGACGACCCGCTTCATCAGCAACACGCGGCTGGAGACGACGCTCACCAGCGCGGACGTGGCCTCGGCGCGCACGGCATCCATCACCGTGAGCACCCCCGGCGGCGGCATGAGCGCGGCGGCGCAGCTCACCGTCCGCGCGCCGGGCGCGGCCACCATCAGCAGCCTGCGCGTGCTGAACCTGGCGGCCGCGGACGTGGCCTGGGATCCCACGCGCAACCGCATCTACGCGTCCATCACCGCCGGCGAGCACGCCAACACGGTGGTGCGCATCGACCCCGCGACGGGCGCCGTGGAAGCGTCGGTCGGCGTGGGGAGCGGCCCCGGCAAGCTGGCCGTGTCCAGCGACGGGAGCACGCTGTGGGTGGGGCTGGACGGCGCCAACCAGGTGCGGCGGGTGGCCCTGGGCTCGTTCACGGCGGGCGCAGCCTTTTCCACGGGGGCCCCGCCCACGGAGCTGCACGCCGTGCCGGGGCAGCCGGGGACGGTGGCCGTGGTGCGCGGCGGGCCCGTCGCCGTCTACGACGACGGCGTGGCGCGGGACGCGGAGGGGATCGACGCGAACACCGTGGCGTTCGGTGAGACGCCCGCCGTGATGTACGGCTACAACAACTACAGCAGCGAGTTCGGGCTGCGCACCTTCCGCGTGGACGGGGCGGGGGTCACGGAGACCCAGATGCAGGTGAACCTGCTGTTCGGCTACTACACGCGCATCCTGTTCTCCGCGGGGCGGGTGTACGGCAGCAACGGCCTGGTGGTGGACCCGGGACAGGGCGTGCGCGCGGGCCGGTTCGAGTCCGGCATCAACCCGTCGTCGTTCGCGGTGGATACGCGGCTGGGGCGCGCCTTCTTCATGCAGAGCGGCAGCGGGCAGCTGGCCGTGTTCGACGTGAACACGTTCCAGCTGCTGGGGTCCGTGTTCGTGTCGGGGATGTACAACGAGCACCCGGCGCACGGGCGGGAGCGGCTGCTGCAGTGGGGCACCGACGGGCTGGTGATGAACGACGGCGAGCGCCTGTACATCTTCCGCACGCCCCTCGCGGGTCCCTGATCCATCCCGCGTCCGGCCTCCGGTGAACGAACGGGCCCCGCGTCAGTACGCGGGGCCCGTGATTTTTAACGCAGAGTTCGCAGAGTAGAAAAGAAAGTACGCGGAGAACGGATCGTGTACTCTGCGTACTCTCCGTTCGACTCCGCGACATCCGCGCTGATGGGACGTTTCAGACCAGCCCGACACGCTCCTTTCCTCTATTTGCGACATGGCCGTCCCGCCTGGGGTGCGGCTGGTACACCAAAAGGCATCGGGCCGCGCGGCCGGACCGTCCCGATCCGGCCTTCCGCGCACGGGAACGCGCCGCTGCCTGGCGGATCAATCCACGATGCCGTAAACACTTGCGTACCCCGGCGCTGAGATAGGGCACCGGCACGCGCGCGGGAGGCGACACACCGTTCGGCGCGAGGCATCCCCGTTGCAGGGACCGCGGGCATCCCCGGTCCGCCGCGGCAGCACACACCCGCGCCCACGATCCTTGCCCGGGCGCCGGACGCATCCCTTTCGCGTGAGCATGCGTGCGCGAAAACCGCAGGTTCATCCATCCACCGCACGATCCCGTTCATGACCACGCTTTGCTGCCGCCGTCCCCCGGCGGGCCGGGCGCTCCGCCGCTGGCTCGCCGCCGCCCTCGTCCTGGCCGCGGCCTGCGACGGCGGCACCGGCCCTTCGCCCAAGCCCGATCCGCAGAACCCCGTCCCTTCCATCTCCGGCGTCGATCCCGCCACGCTGCTGCAGTGGAGCGACTCCGCCACGGTCACGGTGACGGGCGCCGGCTTCGTGAACGGCGCCGTGGTGCGGCTGAACGGCGCCTCGCGGCTCACCACCTACCACAGCCCGTCGCAGCTCACCGCCGTCATCCCCGCCGCATCGCTGCAGCAGTCCGGCACGCTGCAGCTCACCGTGTTCAACCCCGCGCCCGGCGGCGGCGAGTCCGGCGGGACGGCCCTGCCGGTGCACCACCGCGTGCCGGCCGTGGCGGAGGCGAGCCCCGGCGGCGTGATGCAGGGGAGCGATGCGTTCACCCTCACCCTGACGGGGAGCGGGTTCGCGCAGGCGTCCGTGGTGCGGTGGAACGGCGAGGACCGGCCCACCACGTTCGTGAGCCAGGGCCAGCTCACCGCGCAGATCGCCGCCGGCGACGTGGCGGCGGCGGGGCAGGCCTCGGTGACCGTATTCACCCCCGCGCCGGGCGGCGGACAGTCCCCCGCGCGGCCGTTTGCCGTGGCCGTGCGGCCCAACCCCGTGCCGGCGGCGGCGGCCATCTCGCCCGGCGCCATCCTGGCGGAGACGGGAACGACGTTCACGGTGACGGGGACCGGGTTCATGGCCGGGACGCGGGTGACGGTGGGCGGCTACGCACCCGCCGTGACCGTGACCTCCGCCACGGAGCTGCGGTTCTCGCTGGCGCCGGAGAACGTGCCCAACGCGGGGTTCGCGCAGGTGCTCGTGAGCAACCCGCCCCCCGGCGGCGGGGCCTCCACCCCTCTGTCTCTGCGCGTGGACAACCCCGCGCCCACGCTCTCCGCCCTCTCGCCGGCGATGGGGGTGGCGGGCGCGGACAGCCAGGTGGTGCGCCTTACCGGCACGGGCTTCGTGCGGGGGAGCATGGTGGAGGTGAACGGCATGGTGCGGATGGGGACCCGTCGCATCAGCCCCACGGAGATGGAGCTCGTGCTGGGCACGCCCGACCTGCTGGAGCCCGCCACCCACAGCATCCGCGTCCGCAACGCCAACCCGGGCGGCGGCGTGACCGGCATGCTGCATTTCAACGTGGTGACGCCGGTGCCCGTGGCCCAGTCCGTGTCGCCCTCGCAGGCGCTGGCGGGGCAGGACAGCCTTGTGGTGCGCGTAACGGGGAACGGTTTCTACGCGAACACGGTGGTCCGCGTGGGCGCCGCGGCCCGGCCCACGCGCGTCCTCAGCCGGACGGAACTGGAGGCGGTGCTCCGGGTGGAGGACCTGTTCGTGCCCGGCACGAAGTCGATCACCGTCTTCACGCCGGAGCCGGGCGGCGGCGTGTCGGCGGTGCTGCCGCTGGAGCTAACCGCGCCCGTGCCCGTGCTGGGCGGCCTGCACTCCTACGGGGCGTCGGCCGGGCGGCCGGGGTTCGCGCTGACCGTGCACGGCTCCGGGTTCCTCTCCAGCTCCGTGGTGCAGTGGAACGGCGCGGCGCGCACGACCCGCTTCATCAGCAACACGCGGCTGGAGACGACGCTCACCGGCGCGGACGTGGCCTCGGCGCGCACTGCGTCCATCACCGTGCACACCCCCGGCGCCGGGACGAGCGAGGCGGCGCAGCTCACCGTCCGCGCGCCGGGACCGGTGACGATCACGAGCCTGCTCACGCTGGACCTTAGCGCGGCCGACGTGGCCTACGACGCGGGGCGCAACCGCTTCTACGCGTCCATCACCGCCGGCGAGCACGCCAACACGGTGGTGCGCATCAATCCCGCGACGGGCGCCATCGAGGCATCCGTGGGCGTGGGGAGCAACCCGGGCAAGCTGGCCGTCTCCAGCGACGGGAGCACGCTGTGGGTTGGGCTGAACGGCTCAAACCAGGTACGGCGGGTGGCGCTCGCGTCGTTCACGGCGGGCGGCGCCTTCTCCACCCTTCACCGGCCCACGGAACTGCACGCCGTACCTGGGCAACCGGGGGCGGTGGCCGTCGTGCGCGAATCGCCCGTCACCATCTACGACGACGGCGTGGCGCGGGACGCAGAAGGCAGCTCCGGCAGCGTGGCGTTTGGCGAAACGGCCGGGGTGATGTACGGCTTCAACAACTACAGCAGCGAGTTCGGGCTCCGCACCTTCCGCATCGACGCGGCGGGGGTCACGGAGACCAAGGTGCAGGTGGACCTGCTGCACGGATACTCCACGCGGATCCTGTTCTCCGCGGGGCGGGTGTACGGCAGCAACGGCATGGTGGTGGACCCGGGACACGGCGTGCAGATGGGCCAGTTCGAGGCCGGCGCTGTCCCGTCGTCGTTCGGCGTGGACACGCGGCTGGGGCGCGCCTTCTTCATACAGAGCAGCGGGCACCTGTCCGTGTTCGACGTGAACACGTTCCAGCCGCTGGGCTCCGTGTTCGTGGCGTCCATGTACAACGAGCACCCGGTGTTCGGGCGGGAGCGGCTGCTGCAGTGGGGCACGGATGGGCTGGTGGTGAACGACGGCCAGCGCCTCCACATCTTCCGCACGCCCATCGCCGGGCCCTGATCTACCGTCCTTCCGGCCTCCGGCGAACAAAACGGGCCCCGCGCCAGAAGCGGGGTCCGTGATTTCTGAACGCGAGTTCGCAGAGCAGAACGAGAGTACGCACAGGATTTTTTCCTCTGCGTCCTTTCTTTTCAAAAAATCCGCCAACGCTGCATTGAAAGCCGTTCCCGCGTGCGGAAAGGGATTCGGCTCATCCGGCGGACCCGACGACTGCCGCCCGCTTCTCCACGATCCCATCCCGAATTCGGAAGTGCCCCTTTGCGTGAACGCCATTCGTTCGCGCGCAATCGCAGGTTCATCCCCAACTCCCGATCGTGTTCATGACCACGTTCTCCTGCCGCCGCCCTCCGGCCGACCGGGCCCTCCGCCGCTGGCTCGCCGCCGCCCTCGTCCTGGCCGCGGCCTGCGACGGCGGCACCGGCCCCTCGCCCAAGCCCGATCCGCAGAACCCCGTCCCTTCCATCTCCGGCGTCGATCCCGGCACGCTGCTGCAGTGGAGCGACTCGGCCACGGTCACGGTGACGGGCGCCGGGTTCGTGAACGGCGCCGTGGTGCGGCTGAACGGCACGCCGCGGCTCACCACCTACCACGGCCCGTCGCAGCTCACCGCGGTCATCCCCGCCGCATCGCTGCAGCAGTCCGGGACGCTTCAGCTCACGGTATTCAACCCCGCGCCCGGCGGCGGCGAGTCCGGCGGGACGGCCCTGCCGGTGCACCACCGCGTGCCGGCCGTGGCGGAGGCGAGCCCCGGCGGCGTGATGCAGGGGAGCGATGCGTTCACCCTCACCCTGACGGGGAGCGGGTTCGCGCAGGCGTCCGTGGTGCGGTGGAACGGCGAGAACCGGCCCACCACGTTCGTGAGCCAGGGCCAGCTCACCGCGCAGATCGCCGCCGGCGACGTGGCGGCGGCGGGGCAGGCCTCGGTGACCGTATTCACCCCCGCGCCGGGCGGCGGACAGTCCCCCGCGCGGCCGTTTGCCGTGGCCGTGCGGCCCAATCCCGTGCCGGCGGCGACGGCCATCTCGCCCGGCGCCATCCTGGCGGAGACGGGAACGACGTTCACGGTGACGGGGACCGGGTTCATGACCGGGACGCGGGTGACGGTGGGCGGCTACGCCCCCGTCGTGACGGTGACCTCCGCCACGGAGCTGCGGTTCTCCCTGGCGCCGGAGAACGTGCCCAACGCGGGCTTCGCGCAGGTGTTCCTGAGCAACCCGCCTCCGGGCGGCGGGGCCTCCGCCCCCCTGTCGCTGCGCGTGGACAACCCGGTGCCCACGCTCTCCGCCCTTGCGCCCGCGACGGTGGTGGCGGGCGCGGACAGCCAGGTGGTGCGCCTTACCGGCACGGGGTTCGTACGGGGGAGCGTGGTACGGGTGAACGGGGCTGCGCGGACGGCGCGGCGCACCAGCCCGACCGAGATGGAACTGGTGCTGCGTGCGGCCGACCTCGCGCAGGCCGGTCCTTTAGCCATCAGCGTGAGCAACGGCACACCCGGAGGCGGCGTCTCCGGCGCCCTGAGCTTCGTCGTGCAGAACCCGGCGCCGGTGGCACAGGCGATTTCACCGTCCCAGGCCTTCGTGGGGTCGAACAGCCTGGTGGTGCGCGTGACGGGGAGCGGATTCGTGGCGGGGAGCGTGGTGCAGTTCGAGGGCGGCACGCGCCCTACGCGCCACATCAGCGCCACCGAACTGGAAGCGGTGCTCCCCGCTGGGGACCTGCTGGAGGCGGGCACCTTCGCGCTGAGGGTGTTCACCCCGGTGCCGGGGGGAGGCACCTCGTCCGCGGTGCCGCTCTCGCTGGCCACGCCGGCGCCGGTGCTGCAGGACCTGTCCTCCAACGGGGCGTCGGCGGGGCGTCCGGGCTTTGCGATGGTGGTGAACGGCACCGGCTTCCTGCGCAGTTCGGTGGTGCGGTGGAACGGCGAGGATCGCCCCACGCAGCACCTTGGCGGCAACCAGCTGGAAGTCACCCTGTCCAGCGCTGACGTGGCCTCTCCGGGAACCGGCGTGGTTACCGTGCACACCCCGGGCGGGGGCACCAGCGCCGCGCAGCAAATTACCATCCGCGCCGTGGGCCCGGCGACGATTACCAGCCGGCGCATCCTGCCGCTCCCCGCCGCGGATGTCGTCTACGACCCGCACAGCAACCGGCTGTACGCCTCAATGACGTCCGAAGCCGGCGAGCGCGCCAACACGGTCGTCGCCATCGACCCTGCCACCGGCGCGGTCACCGGATCGGTGGGCGTGGGAAGCAACCTGGGCCGACTCGCGGTCTCGGACGACGGTACCACGCTGTGGGTGGCGGTGGACGGCTCGAGCGAGGTGCGGCGCGTGTCGCTGCCCGACCTCACTCCCGGGCTGTCGTTCTCGCTCGGCGTCGACCGGGAGGTGGAAGACATACGGGTGATGCCCGGCCGGCCTCGCACGGTGGCGATTGCGCTGAGGAACACCTGCTGCAGCCCGCGCCACGCGGGGGTGGCCATCTTCGATGACGGCGTCCGCCGCGCGCGTGTTCCGCAGAACCACAGTGGAAACAACACGATCGCATTCGGCCGGTCCGCCGCCGTGCTCTACGGCTACAACACGGAGTCCTCGGAGGCCGGATTCCGGACGATGCAGGTGAGCGACGCCGGAGTGGACATACTCCGCGTGACGGAGAGGATCTACCTGGAGAACAGCATGCAGTTCGCCGGCGGGCGGGTGTACTCCGCCGCCCCCACCGTGGTGGACGCGGAGCGGCACGTGAGCGTGGGTTCGTTCGGCTCGGACGGCGCTTTCGTGACGGTGGACGCCACCCTGGGCCGCATCTTCTATGCGGACGGATATAACGGCCGCATTACCGCCTACGACATCAACACCTTCCAGGAACTCGGCTGGTTCTTCGCCGATGGGTTCAACAGCAACCATCCGGTGGCGGGCCTGGACCGCATGGTGCGCTGGGGCACGGACGGGCTGGCGGTGAGCGACGCGCGGCAGATCTACATCTACCGGACCCCCATCGCGGGTCCGTAAGCGCCACGGCGGGAGAGTGAGGACCAACGGGACGGGCTCTGCACGGCGCGGGGCCCGTCGCCGTTTCGCCGGCGGGACCCCCGTCGGCGGGCGCCGCTGTTCCAGGAGGCTTGCCGCATCGTGCAGTGAAACGCGTCGCCCGGTGTCCGCGCACGTAGACTCGCACGAGGGGCTGCAGGCCGTCTCGGGATCGCAGGGGCACACGCGATCCCGGGGATGTCCGGGGGCAGTACTCGTCGCAGGTATCGCCTTCCCCGCAGGCTTCGGTGGCGGCCCTGCAGGCGGGGTAGTTACCCGTGCGCCGCACGGAGACGTTGCCTTCCACCGGTACCTTCTCCGGCACCAGGCAGGGCGGTCTCGAACGAGTCCACCCGCGGGTCGTTCAGCTGGAGGCGCGGCGTCTCCATGACTTCCTCGTCGGGAGCGGTTCGCGACCCCGCCGCCACGCGGCACGCCCGGGGCGTACGGCCGAAGGACACCGTCGGTCGCCGCGCGAGTTGCTCTGCTTGTGCCGTACAGAAGATGTCGAGGCCGCTCCCCGCGCCAGCCGTCGCACCGCAAGCCGGTGCCGTTTCGTGTGGACGCCTCGCGCGGTAGATTGGCGCGCGTCGTCCGCATCCGCAGATATCCATCTCGATCGAAGCGTCGGTCCCATGCCCGTGGAAAAGCCCGAGAAGACCCGCGACCGCCTGTTCCTGATCGACGGCTACGCGCTCATCTACCGCGCCTTCTTCGCGATGATCAGCCGGCCGCTCGTCTCGTCCAAGGGCGAGAACACGTCGGCGGCGTGGGGGGTGGCGCGCTTTCTCATCAAGATCTTCGAAAAGCACCACCCCGACTACCTGGGGATGGTGTTCGACGCGGGCGACAGCGAGCGCGTGGAGCTGTACCCCGAGTACAAGGCCACGCGCGAAAAGATGCCCGACGAGCTGGCGCTCTCGCTGCCGCGCATCCGCGAGCTGGTGGAGGCGTTCAACATCCCCGTGCTGGAACTGCAGGGCTACGAGGCCGACGACGTCATCGGCACGCTGGCCCGCAAGGCGGAGGGCGCGGGGCTGGAGACGGTCATCGTCAGCGGCGACAAGGACTTCTATCAGCTCATCCGCCCCCACGTGTGCCTGCTGAACCCCGGCCGCGGCGGGCCCACGGCCGTGGAAGAGGAGTGGGTGGACACGCGCAACGCCAACGAGCGGCTGGGCGTGGCGCCGGAGCACGTGGTGGACTACCTGGGGCTCATCGGCGACAGCAGCGACAACGTGCCGGGGGTCAAGGGGATCGGCCCCAAGACGGCCATCCAGCTCATCGAGGAATACGGCGCCATCGAGAACCTCCTGGCGCACACGGCCGACATCAAGAGCAAGCGCGCCCGCGAGGCCCTGGAGTCGTTCGCGGACGCCGCGCTCCTTTCCAAGAAGCTCGTCACCATCCGCGAGGACCTGCCGGTCGACCTGGACCTGGAGTCGCTGCGCTGCCGCGAGCCGGACCGCGCGCGGCTCAAGGACCTGTTCTTCGACCTGGAGTTCCACTCCCTGGCCCGCGACTTCGCCAACGTGGGCCCCGGCGGCGCCGCGGCGGAAGACGGCGCGGCGGCGGAAGCCCGTCCGGCCAACCGGCTGGAGGCCACGTACACGCTGCTGTCCACGGTGGACGAGGTGAACGCCGTGGTGGCGCAGGCGTGGGCGGCGGGGCGCGTGGCCGTGGACACGGAGACGAGCGACACGGACCCCATGCGGGCCACGCTGTGCGGCATCTCGCTGGGCGTGACGACCGGCGAGGCGTTCTACCTGCCGTTCCGCCACCGCACGCGGGGCCCGGACCAGGGCGACCTGCTGGGCGAGCTCGCGCCGGCGCCCGCGGACGGGCCGGGATGCGAGGTGGTGGCGAACCTTCCCGACCTGCACGGGGAGGCCATGCGCCCGCTCATCGAGCTGCTGGAGGACGCGTCCGTCGAGAAGGTGGGGCAGAACCTGAAGTACGACTTCCTGGTCTTTCGCCGCGAGGGGATCACGCTGCGGGGGGTGGGATTCGACACGATGATCGCCAGCTACGTGCTGGAGCCGGGGCGGCGCGAGCACGGGCTGGATTCGCTGGCCCTCCAGCACCTGGACCACACGACCATCGCCTACGACGAGGTCACGGGAAAGGGCAAGGCGCAGATCCCGTTCGCCGAGGTGTCGCTGGAGAACGCCTGCACCTACGCGGCCGAGGACGCGGACATCGCCCTGCGGCTGGCGGAGAAGTTCGGGCCGGAGATGGCGGAGCTGCACCTGGACACGCTGTTCCGCGACCTGGAGATGCCGCTGCTCCCCGTGCTGGCGGAGATGGAGTGGAACGGCATCCGCATCGACGAGCCGTTCTTCGCGAAGATGGGCGAGGAGCTGCGGGCCCAGCTGCGCCGCGTGGAGCAGCAGATCTACGCCGAGGCGGGGCAGGAGTTCAACATCGGCAGCACGCCGCAGCTGCGGGAGATCCTGTTCGGCAAGCTGGGGCTGCCCGTCATCAAGAAGACCAAGACGGGCGCGTCGACGGACGTGGACGTGCTGCAGGCGCTGGCCGCCAAGGGGCACACGCTCCCCACGCTGCTGATGGAGTACCGGCAGGTGGAAAAGCTGCGCGGCACCTACGTGGAGTCGCTGCCCAAGACGGTGAACCCGGAGACGGGGCGGATCCACACGTCGTTCAGCCAGACCATCGCGGCCACGGGGCGCCTGTCGTCGTCCGACCCCAACCTGCAGAACATCCCCATCCGCACGGAGATGGGGGCCGAGATCCGTCGCGGGTTCATCCCCGCGGAGGGGCACCGCTTCGTGTCGGCGGACTACTCGCAGATCGAGCTGCGCATTTTGGCGCACTACTCGGGCGACGAGGCGTTCGTGGAGGCGTTCCGCGCGGGGCTGGACATCCACAAGCAGACGGCCAGCATCGTCTTTGGCGTGCCCCTGGAGGACGTGACCAAGGAGATGCGCGACCGCGCCAAGACGGTGAACTTCGGCATCATCTACGGGCAGGGGCCGTTCTCGCTGGGCAACCAGCTGGGGATCAGCAACGCCGAGGCGAAGGAGTTCATCGAGGAGTACTTCCGCCGCTTTCCCGGCGTGCGGCGCTACCTGGACGAGCAGGTGGAGCTGGCCAGGTCGCGCGGCTACGTGGAAACGCTCACGGGGCGCCGGCGCTACATCCCGGAACTCAAGTCGCGCAACTGGAACATCCGGGCGTTCGGCGAGCGGGCGGCCACCAACGCGCCCATCCAGGGGACGGCGGCGGACCTCATCAAGATCGCCATGATCCGCATCCACGACGACCTGCTGGTGCAAAAGCGGGTGGATGCCAAGATGCTGCTGCAGGTGCACGACGAACTGCTCTTCGAGACCCCGGCCGGCAACGAGGACGCCGTCCGCGAGATGGTGCGCGACCGCATGGAGGGCGCCGCCGTGCTGGACGTGCCGCTCAAGGTGGAGGGCGGCGTGGGGGACAACTGGCTGGAGACGAAGTAACGGCCAGTGCGAAAGTGCGAAAGTGCGAAAGTGCGAAAGTGCGAAAGTGCGAAAGTGCGAAGAGCCCCCGGCCGTCGGGGGCTCTTTCGCATTCAGGGCTTCTGCTCGGGTGGGGCCGCGGGTGGCGAGTTCGCCAACTCCCGCATTCGCTCCCGGGCCTTTTCCAGGAGAGCCTCGGGAACCGGCTCCCTGGGAACGGCGCCAGTCATCAGTACGCCGCCCCCGCTGCCGTTGACGGAGACGGGTGGATCGCTCGCACGGATGACGACCGGGCCCAGCCGGTCGAGGAACGAATTCTCTCGTGCGAATGCCGTCGTATCTTCCATCACCTGCTCCCGTTCGGCTGGTTGAGTTCAGGCAGATAGTAGTGCTTGCGAGACACCCACCGGAAGCCCTCGTGCAACGTGATCGCGGCAACGTCGATTGGTGGCGCCACCGTCTTTGGCTCCGCCATGAAGCGCACGAAGCCCGAGGTTACCTCGATCAGGTAGTGAACCAGGTCGATGCCATCCTGAAGCGGCATGGCTTCGTTCCAGAGGGGCGCAACAGAGTCGAGTGTCCGCACGGCTTCGGCTCGTGGGAGCCCATCCGAAACGAAACGGTCGACCGTCGCCGGCGCCCACCCGCGCAGCAACCGGTGAAGCGCTTCGCTGTGTCCACGGTACACGACACCGTTCACGTCATCGAACATCAGCGGTGAAGGGTCGCTGCAGGAGGCGTCATCCAGCACATCGAACAACCAGACCTCGCCCAGCGCGGCACCCGGCGCGTAGCCGGCGATCATGAATCCGAAACCCGTGCCCTTACCGCCGTCCGGGAAGTCTGCACGATGGTGCTCGTGGTGAAAGAACTCCTTTACCCGGTGCGCCACCTCTTCCACGGTGTAGCGCTCCGGATCGATCCACCACGGATGCTTCGGGTCGCTCAGCCTGCGTCGCAGATCCTTTGCCAGGCGCGCAGTCGACCGGCGGCCGAATGCGCCCAGACCCCAGGTGACGGCCCCCAGCGGCAGCCCCTCGACGAGGTGGATGATCTTCTCGGCGTTGAAGTAGATGTTGTCACGGCGCGTCTCCGGGTGCGCCACCGTAACGGCGCTGTCGGCTCCGAGCACCAGCCCATCACCAATCTTCAACGCGATCGCGATCGTCATATAGCCGGAAGAAGCGTGGGTGAGAGCCGTGTCCAAAAGCTGACGGCACAACCACTCTAATCGAGCCCTCGCATTTTCTCAAGGTGCACACAGTTTACGCCACCTGCGCCCACGGCGGGTTGGCGGCGAGGACGCGGGGGTAGACGGGGCACTCTGGCTTGTGGGCGCCGGGAAGGTAGCCCAGCGACATCAGGAACTCGCCCACGATCTCGCCGCCCGTAAAGCGGAACGTCTTCTTGAACAGCTTTACCCACTCCGCTTTTTCCCGCGGGTGGTGCGCATCCAGCCAGCCGGCGAAGGAGCCGTGCGTCTCGCGGATTTGCTGGATGCGGCGCGCGTTCTCGATCACCGCCTCTACCTTGAGCCGGTTGCGGATGATCCCCGCGTCCGCCATCAGCCGCGCCTTCTCCTCGTCTCCGTACGCGGCCACGCGGTCCACGTCGAAGCCATCGAACGCGGCGTGAAAGCTTTCCTTCTTCTTGAGGATGGTGAGCCACGACAGCCCGGCCTGGTTGATCTCCAGCGCCAGCCGCTCCAGCAGCTCCGCGTCGCCCCGCAGCGGAAAGCCGTACTCGTGGTCGTGATACGGCCCGTGGAACGGATGGCCGGGCGCGGCGTCGCAGTAGGATGACATAGGGTCGGGGCGGGCGATGGGTGTCAGGAAGGGCAGTGCGAACGAGCGAGAAGTGCGAAAGTGCGAAAGTGCGAAAGTGCGAAAGTGCGAAAGTGCGAAGGCCGGGTGGACGGATCGCGAGCGGGCATCCGTCCGGAGCGGGTAAACCCGCCGCTGGGACAGCGGCAAGCCCCGTCTCGCGCCGAGGCGCGGCACGAACAGGGCTCCAACGGCGCTTCGGTGCACCGGGACGGCCCGTGACGGGGCAGTCCGCGAAGGCGGACTTCGCGAATTTCCAGCGGCGAATTCATTCGCTCGGACGGAGGATCGCGTCCTTCCGCCGAATCGGTCATCCGCTCGGGCGGGGATCTCGATCCGCCGCCGATCCAATCGCCTCGACCTGGGCGGCGCTTCCACCGAGCCGCAACCGCCGATCCGATCCTTGGATGCGCATCCACCGATCCACCGAGCCGCATCCGCCGATCCGATCCTTGGTTGCGCATCCACCGCATCCACCCATCGGATCCTTCGATGCGCCTCCACCGAATCCGCCGATCCGATCCCTCGATGCGCATCCACCGCATCCACCGAACCGATCCTTGATCCGCAGATCCCTGATCCGCGTCCGCGATTCGCGCCGTGAGGATGCGGGCTCGGGCGGCCATCCACAACCCCGACGCATCCATCCGCCCGCGACGCGCATCCAATCAAACGATTGGCGTCACGCGTGGTACGGGGAGCGCACACGGTGGCCGTTCACTTCCGCACCGCCGCACTCACGCACCCACGCACTTTCCCTGCTCTCGCGCGCCGAACGCGGCTCCGCTATCATGTACGCTCACCCTGCTTCATCCGGAGGTCCGTTCATGTCCCGGAACGCCGCGCATGTCTGACACGCTGGACGACGCCCCCCGCCACCATCCCTTCGTCCTGGGGATCATCGGCGACTCGGGGAGCGGCAAGAGCACCGTATCGCGCGGTGTGCGGGAGCTCATCGGCGCCGACCGCGTATCCACGCTGGAGCTGGACGACTACCACCGGTACTCGCGCGCGGAGCGGCTGGAGCTGCAGCTCACGGCCCTGAACCCCATGGTGCACAACCTGTCGCTCATGCAGGAGCACCTTCAGCTCCTGCGGCGCGGACGGCCCGTGCGCAACCGCAGCTACGACCACACGGACGGCAGCTTTGGCCCGCCGCACACCCTGGAGCCGCTGGAGGTGGTCGTCGTCCGCGGGCTGCTGGGCTTTCCCACGGAAGAGCTGCGGGCCTGCTACGACCTGACCGTCTTCCTGTACCCGGAGCCGGACCTGCTCTTTCGCTGGAAGCTTCGCCGCGACACCAAGTCGCGCGGCTACAGCGAGGCCGAGGTGCTCAAGAGCATCGCCCGGCACCTGCTGGACAGCAAGATGTACGTGCTGCCCCAGGCGGACCGCGCGGACCTGGTCGTCCGCTACGAGATCCCGGAGTGGGAGGCGCCCGACACGGAGGTGCGCACGTCGCTCCTGCTGCGGCGCGCCGCGGCGGATGCCGTGCGGCGCGACGGCATCGGCGGCCAGCTCGGCGAGCACGTGCGGGTGGAGGAGCAGGACAGCGACGAGGGCGGCCTGCTGGTGCACGTGGAAAACTCCCTCCCCGTGGAGGTAGTGGACGCGTGGGGCGCGGAGCGGTTCCCCGAGACCTACGCCACGGCGCGCTTCGGGCTGTACCAGGACGAGGAGGGCGGGGAAGGCCGGCTGGTCCCGCTCGCCTTTACCCAGCTGCTCATCGCCGAGCTCGCCCAGAAGCTGCGCCGCCCCGCCGCGCCTCCCGCCGCCGCGGCCGTGCGGGTGGACTGAGCCCTGCTTTCGCCGGATGACGACGGGCGCCGCGCATCCCGCGCGGCGCCCGTTTCGTCATCCATACCTTGCCCCCGCCCGCCCTCCGCCGCAAACTCCCCTGCCTGTGTGAAAGCGCACTTTCGCACTTCCGCACTTTCGCACTTTCGCACTTTCGCACTTTCGCACTTTCGCACTTTCGCACTTTCGCACTTTCGTCGATGTCCGAGCTGTCCGGCACCGCCCTCCCGTCCATCCTCGTCCCGCCGCCGGGGCCGCGTTCGCGCGCGCTGGCGGCGGAGCTGGCGCGGTGGGAATCGCCCAACGTCACCTACCTGGCGGACGACTTTCCCGTCTTCTGGGAGGCGGCGCGCGGGGCCAACGTGCTGGACGCGGACGGCAACGTGTACGTGGACCTCACGGCCGCGTTCGCCGTGGCGGGCGTGGGGCACGGGCACCCGCGGGTGGTGGATGCCATCCAGCGCCAGTCCGCCACGCTGCTGCACGGCATGGGCGACGTGCATCCGCCCGCCATCAAGGTGGAGCTCCTGCGCGCCCTGGCCCAGGCCGCGCCGGGCGGATTGAACCGCGGCGTGCTCGCCAGCTCCGGCGCGGAGGCCGTGGAGGCGGCGCTCAAGACGGCCATGATCGCCACGGGCAAGCCGCGCGTGCTCGCCTTCCACGGCAGCTACCACGGGCTCACCTACCACGCCCTCTCCGTCTCCGGCCGCGAGGACTTTCGCGCGCCGTTCGCCGCGCAGCTGGCGTCCAGCGCCGTCTTCGCGCCGTACCCGTACGCGTACCGCTCGCCGTTCGGGCGCGACGCGGAGGAGGTGACGGCGGCCACGCTGCGCTACGTGGAGCACGTGCTGGACACGCCCGGCTCCGCGTCCGAGGCGATCGGCGCCATCCTGGTGGAGCCCATCCAGGGGCGCGGCGGCGACGTGGTGCCCGCGGACGCCTTTCTCCCCGGCCTGCGCCGCATCTGCGACGAGCGCGGGCTGCTGCTCATCCTGGACGAGATCTACACGGGGTTCGGGCGCACGGGGCGGTGGTTCGCGTGCGAGCACTGGGGCGTGGTGCCGGACGTGCTCATCGTGGGCAAGGGACTGACGGGCGGATTTCCGTTCTCGGCGTGCATCGGCACGGATACGGTGATGGATGCGTGGCCGCGCTCCACGGGCGAGGCCCTGCACACCAGCACCTTCCTGGGCCACCCCGTGGGATGCGCGGCGGCGCTGGCCAGCATGGCCGTGCTGCGCGACGAGCGGCTGGTGGAGCGCTCCGCGGAGATGGGCGCGCGCATGCAGGACCGGCTGCGCGCAATGACGGCGGATCACCCTAACGTGGGAGAGGTGCGCGGGCGGGGGATGATGATCGGGATGGAGATGGTGCGCGACCGCGAGTCGCGCGCGCCGGCCCCGGAGCTGGCGGGGCGCGTGGTGGTGGAGGGGCTGCGCCGCGGCGTGCTGCTGCTGGGCGGCGGCATCTACGGCAACGTGCTCTCCTTCTCGCCCCCGTTCGTCATCACCGACGAGCAGGTGGATTTCGCCCTCGGCGTGATCGGGGAGATCCTGGACGGGATGCGGGGTTCCGGTTGATGGGCTGGGATCCGTCCGAGCGGCTGAAGCCGCCGCAACGACTGCGGAAAGCCTCGCAAACTGCGCGAGGCTTCAACAGCCTGGGCGGGCGGGACCCGTCGCGGTGGATGGATCGTGCGGCGGGAGAGCAGATCCTTCGGTCGCGCGCGGAGCCCCATGTACGGGCGAGTGCCGTGCGTGCGCTCCCTCAGGGAATCGAGGAGGGGTAAAGGCTCTCCCGGGCACGAGCCGTCGGCGAAGGCCGACATCACGTTTTCGGTGCCGCGAATTCATTCGCCGGGTACGGAGCCCCGCCTTCCCGCACCCGTCCGCCCCCCCCCCCCGACGTCCCGCAAACGCAGAACGGCCCCCGCTCGTCGCGGAGGCCGTTCTGCCGTCATCCATCAATCCCATCCGCCGATCAGTCCCGCTGCTGCTGGGCGCTCAGGGCCTGCTCCAGGAGGCGCTGCAGCTCGGTGCTGCGGGCGAGCAGGTTCTCCGTGAGGGGCTCGATCAGGATCATCCGCTGGCGCAGCAGTTCCTCGTAGCCGCGGGCCTGGCGGGCGATGTCGGCTTGGCGCAGGACGGTGCTGCGCACCCTCATGAAGCGGGCCTGGATCTGCGCCTGCTCCATCTCCAGCGCCTGGAACCGGGCCGCATCGTTGCGTCCGCGGGCCGCCTCCATCTCCGTCTGCACCTGGCCCATGCGGGTGAACAGGCGCGGCAGCTCCGGGTCCGCGCGGTCCATGGCGTCCTGGATGATGCGCATCAGCCGGTCGCGCGCGCCGCGCAGGGCCGGGTCCGTGAGGGCCCGGTCGTGCACACGCTGCATGTGCCCGCTGATGCTCTGCAGCTCCCCGTACCAGTTGATCACCGACTCACGGGCACCGGGGGCCGGCGCCAGCTTGCGCATGGACGGCACTTCGGTAGCCATGGGCCGCACCTGCGCGGCCGCGGCAAAGGGAGTGAGCGCGACGAAGACGGCGAGCGCCGACGCCCGCCGGAAAGTTGCCAGCAACGGAAAGCTCCTCTTTCTAGATCCCGACACGGGCCTGCTCGGGCCAGGGCCGCCGCGTTCCCGCGGGACGCGCGGCGGCTCGTCTACAACCCCGCAGGCCGCGCGGAGTTTCACGGATCGTAACGGGAGGGGGAAGAAAATCACGCGGAGGACGCGGAGACGAAAAGAGAGGACGCGGAGAAAACCCCTTCTTTCTCCGCGTCCTCTCTTCGTTCCTCCGCGTCCTCCGCGTCCTCCGCGTGAGAATCCCTTCCCCGTTCTCCGCGGGCCGATCAGCCGTTCGCGCGGATGCTGTCGGGCGGCGCGGGCGTGGGCTGCACGGGCTCGCCCAGCACCGGCGGCGCGGGCTCCGCGGGTTCCGGCTCGTTCACGGGCGGCGGCGGCGGCACGGGGTCCGGCCGCGGGCGCGTGGACGGCGGCGGCGTGGTGACCGGCGGCCGCGACGGCTGCGTGCCGATGGTCGGCTGCGTGTTCACGTTGCCCGGGAGCGGGGCGGACGGCCGCGCGCCCACGGAGGGCTGCGTGTTCACGGTGCCCGGGAGCGGCCGCGCGGGCTGCTCGCCGGCGCGGCGGCGCTCCTCGAGCTCCGGCCAGTCGATCCCCTTGTCCTTGAGGTCGCCCACGCCCACCGTGTCGGGATCGTAGCTCTCGTAGTCCAGCGAGTACGCGCCCATCTCCTCGTCCGCGAACAGCGTGTCGAACGCCATGGCGGGGTAGGGCGTGCCCGTCTGGCAGTACGGGCGGGGCGGGCGCACGTGGACGAAGTACTCCGTGTACGTTTCTCCCTGCGGCGGGCACGCCGGGTCCACCACGTACCCCGTCACCCGGTCCACCGTCTCCGTCACCACCCCGCGCGGCACGGCGAAGTCCCCGCCGCCGCGGGAGATGCGGCTCATCATCCGCCCCCACACGGGCGCCGCGATGGTGCCGCCCGACGCCTCGCGCACGATGGTCTGCGGCCGGTCCAGCCCGAACCACACGGCCGCCACCAGCTCCGGCGTGTACCCCACGAACCAGATGTCCGTGGCCCCGTTGGTCGTTCCCGTCTTGCCGGCCGCGGGGCCGCGGTAGCCGGCCGCGCGCACGGGCGTCCCCGTCCCCCGGTCCACCACGTCGCGCAGCATGGTGGTGAGCACGTACGCCGCGGCGGGGTCCACCACCCGGTCGCGCTGCGGCTCCACCTGGTAGACCACGGTCCCCGAGCGGTCCTCGATGCGCTCGATGACGTACGGCTCCGGGAGCATCCCCCCGTTGGCGAAGGCGGCGTACGCCCGCACCAGGTCGATGGGGCGCACCTCCGCCGAGCCCAGGGCCGTGGCCGGGACGTTGGCGATGGGCGTGGTGATGCCCATCTGCCGCGCCGTCTCGATGACGCTGGACATCCCCAGCTCCTGCGACAGCTTGACCGTCACCGTGTTCTTGGAGCGCGTGAGCGCCTCGCGCATGGTGATGGGCCCGTCGTACCGTCCCGTGTAGTTGCGGGGCGACCACGTCTGGTTGCGCGCCAGCCGAATCTCCACGGGCGAGTCGTCGATGCGCCGCGTGGGGGGAATGCTGCGCTCCAGCGCCGCCAGGTACACGAACGGCTTGAACGCCGAACCGGGCTGGCGCATCCCCTGCCACACCCGGTCGAAGTTGCTGTCGTCGTAGTCCCGCCCGCCCACCAGGGCCCGCACGGCGCCGGATTTCGCCTCCATCACCACGGCCGCGCCCTGCAGGTACGTGGTCTGTCCTTCCTCCGTCGCGCCCTTGGCCTCGGGGTAGGTGGGATGGCGGTACGCGCCGAACTGCCCGGCCTCGATGCGGTCCGCCTGGCGCGCGACCTCTTCCTCCGCGGCGCGCTGGGCCACGGGATCCATGGTGGTGTACACGCGCAGCCCGGCCGTGTACAGGTCCGGGCCCACGCGCTCTTCCAGCTCCCGCCGCACCCGCTCCTGGAAGTACGACCCCCGCCCCTCGCGCGGCTTGCGGCGCGACAGGCGCACGGGCTGCTCCGCGGCGTCCAGCGCCTGCGCCTGCGTGACGAAGCCCGCCTTGGCCATCTCGCGCAGGACGAGGTCGCGCCGGGTGCGGGCGCCCTCCTTGTTGTCGCGCGGGTTGAGCCGCGACGGCGACTGCGGCAGCCCGCCGATGAGCGCGGCCTCGCCCAGCGTGAGCTCGCTGGCCGGCTTGCCGAAGTAGGCCTGCGCGGCGGCGTCCACGCCGTACGCGCCCTGGCCCAGGTAGATGTGGTTGAGGTACAGCTCCAGGATCTTGCGCTTGTCGAACGCGCGCTCGATCTGCCGGGCCACGCGCACCTCCAGCACCTTGCGGCGGATGGAGCGGTCGCGGTAGTCCAGCTTTTCGGGGAACAGGTTGCGGGCCAGCTGCATGGTGATGGTGCTGCCGCCCTCTTCCACGCCGCCCGCGCGCACGTTGCGCAGCAGGGCGCCCATGAAGCGCTTCCAGTCCACCCCGCCGTGGTCGTAGAAGCGGCGGTCCTCCACGGCCAGCACGGCCTGGGGAAGGTATTCGGGGAGGGAATCCAGGGGGACCACGCGCCGGTTGACGGTGGCCAGGGTGCCCATGGGGCCGCCCGTGCGGTCGAAGAGCTGCGAGCCCTCGGCCTGGAACTGCTCCAGCTCGCTCACGGGCGCGCACCCGCCCAGCCCGCAGGGGCCGAACCAGAGCCACCCGAAGGCGGACAGGGCCACCACCAGGAGCACGCCCAGGCCGATCGCCAGCCTGCGCCGGACCGTGTGTCGTCGTTCGGTCATGCTCCTGGTGGATGCTCGTTTATCGCCCGCCGTCCCCCTCCCCCGGCGTCACGAAGTCCTCGGGGCGCGGCACCCGCGGCTGGTTGGGGAACACCGGCCGTCCGGGGAGCTCCGGGGTGGGATCCACGTACTGCGTCGCGGGCGGCTCGTACCGCGGGCACTTTGGCTCGGGGACGTGCCTGGCCGCGAACAGGTCCGGGCTTCCGCCGCCGCACTCCTCCGCCAGCACGGTGCCCCCGCTCACCCGCCGCGTCACCACGTCCGCCGGGCGCCGCCATGCTTCCGGCGGCTTTCGCCCAGCATAGGCTCTACGCATGATGCGGGCCCACACCGGCACCGCCAGCGTGCCGCCCGTGGCGCCCGACATGATGGGGCGCGGCGTGTCGAATCCCAGCCACACCCCCGCCAGCAGGTCCGGCGTGTAGCCCACGAACCACACGTCCGTGTTGTCGTTGGTCGTCCCCGTCTTTCCCGCCGCGGGGACGTCGTACGACAGGTTGCCCACGCCCGGGTCGCGCGCGGCGTAGCCCGTGCCGCGGTCCACCACCTCGCGCAGCATGTCCGTCATGATCCACGCGACCCCCGGCTCCATGGCCCGCACGGGGGGCGGCGCGGGCTGCCACAGCACCTCGCCGCGGTGGTTCTCCACCCGCGACACGAACTGCGGCTCCACCTTCCATCCCCCGTTCCCGAACGACGCGTAGGCCGCCATCATGTCCAGCGGATACACGCCCGCCGCGCCGATGTACACGGACGGGTAGCCGGGGATGCGCGTGTCCAGCCCGGCGCGCTTGGCCAGGGCCCGCACGTTCTCGATCCCCGTCTGCCGGCCCAGGCGGATGGTGGCCAGGTTGCGCGAGTTGCGGAGGGCGCTGCGCAGGGTGGTCCATCCCCCGTAGCTGCCGTCGTAGTTCTTGGGCGACCACACCTCGCTCCCCACGCTGATGGAGAGGGGGCCGTCGCTGATCCCCTGGTTGGGCGACTTGCCGTGCTCCAGCGACGCCGCGAAGACGAACGGCTTGAACGACGAGCCGGGCTGCCGCAGGGCCTGCGTGGCGCGGTTGAACTGCGACTGCTGGAAGTCGCGCCCGCCCACCATGGCCCGCACGAGCCCCGTGGCCGGGTCCAGGAGCACGACGATCCCCTGCAGGTACGGCGTGTGGGTCACGGCCTCCCCAGGCTTGAGGCCGGCCGTGAATCGCTCCCGGGTGGGGCCGCGGAATCCGCCGTACGTGCCGCCCTCGATGGCGCGCAGCTGGTCCTCCAGCGCCTGCTCGGCCGTGCGCTGCAGCACGGGGTCGATGGCCGTGTGGATGCGCAGCCCGCCCGTGTACAGCAGCTCGCCGAACTGCGCCTCCAGCTGGCGGCGCACGGACTCCACGAAGTAGGGCGCGGCCATGGCGCCGCCCGGGGGCGACAGGGCCAGGGGGGTGCGCTTGCCCTCGTCCGCCTGCCCCTGGGTGATGACGCGGTGGTCGGCCATGGCCTGCAGCACCACGTTGCGCCGCGCCTCGGCCCGCTCGGGGTTCTGCCGGGGGTTGTACGCCGTGGGCGCCTGGGGAAGGCCGGCCAGCGTGGCCGCCTCCAGGTACGTCAGGGCGCGCGCCTGCTTGCCAAAGTAGGTGCGGGCGGCGGCCTCGATGCCGTACGCGCCGGCGCCCAGGTAGATGTGGTTGAGGTACAGCTCCAGGATGTGCCGCTTTTCGAACTTGCGCTCCATCTCCATGGCCAGCTTGATCTCGGCCACCTTGCGGCGCACGCTGGTTTCGCTGGCGGGGAGCTGCTGGGGGAACAGGTTGCGGGCCAGCTGCATGCTGATGGTGCTGCCGCCCGGGCCGCCCCAGCCGCGGATGATGTTGTCGCGGACGGCCGCCACGATGCGGATGGGGTCCACGCCCTGGTGCTCGAAGAAGCGGCGGTCCTCGATGGCCACGAAGGCCATGGGCACGTGCGGCGGCAGCGAGTCGATGTCGATGAGGGTGCGGCGCTCGCGGTAGAACTGGCCCAGCACGCCGCCGCGCGCGTCCAGCACCAGGCTGGCCTGCCGCGGGGCGAAGTTCTCGATGGTCTCGGCCGTGGGGCAGGTGCCGGCGCAGGCGCGCGTCCACGCGGCCACCACGCCGCCGGTGCCGCACGAGGTGAGCGCCAGCGCCGCCAGCCCGATGACGATCTTGCGCTCCTGCCGGTTGCGCCAGGCGCCGCGCAGGCGGGTCCAGCCGCCGCGCGCCCGCTCGCGCCACAGGCCGCGGTCGAACCGCATCCAGGGAGTTGCCAAAGGGTGTAGCCTCCGGTCGTGCGGAGTTGGGTTCCGTTCGATTCGCGCTACAGGATACACCGTTTTCGCCCCGCGTGCCACCGTTGCGTGGGGAAAGTGGATGGAGGGCAAGGGGTTGGGGCGGGGGGGCGTGGGGAACTGCGGGTTACAGGGGACAGGTTACAGGGGACAGCCTGCAACTGCGTGCAATGCCGCGGAAAGGCGCGGCAGGCGTTCGCGGGCGGGGCCATGGGGTGTGGGGGCCTCGGTCCGAGTGGGGCGATCGGCGGGGTGGCGGTCGTTCGTCCCGGCGGAGCAATCGCGGGGGGACGGCTCATCAGGCGGAGTACGTGCGAGCGTGGCGGTCCTCCGTCCAGGCGGTTGAAACCGCGGCTACAACGGCACGAAGTCCGCCTGCGCGGACTGCACGGGAGAGCCCCGTCGCGCGCCAAGGTGTCATTCCGAGGGAGCGCCCGGCGGCACTCGCCCGTGCCGCAGGCTCAGGCGCGACCGAGGAATCTACCCGCCCGTGCTCGTGGCCTGCCCCTCCCGCCGAGCTCCGGCCCCGCGTTGGTCCTCCATGAAATCCAGCAGATCCTGCGGCGTGAGATTGCTGTCGTCGATGGGGTAGTGCCGCGCTTCGTAGTCCTCGACCAGGAGCGAGAGCAATTCCAGCCGGTCGAACTCGTCCGTGGATTCCTGCGGATCGAGATCGACCAACCGATCGATCTCCGCGACCGCAGCTTGGAATTCGTCTTCGGTGCGCAGCACGCGCGGGGCGGGGAGATCCAGCACTGTTTCCATCGCTCACCTCCGGAATGGGTCCGATCCACTCATCAAAATACATCGAGGTGGACAAAGTAGGCAACGGCAGGCGAAACGCGAACGTGCAGTCCGCGAAGGCGGACTTCGTGAACTTCCAGCGGCGAATTCATTCGCTTGGACGGGACCGCGTGCCGGGCTTCGGATGGTCGTCCGCTCCGATGCTGATACCGGGCAACCCGCCGACGCGTCCAGACCCGGCCCACCGATTGCGACGGGGGTACGTCCCGAAATCGGAATCACCGCAGAGGGAGGCGAGGCATGCAGGACCGCGAGAGCCAGAGCGACGTGAACCCGGGCATCGTAGAGCAGGGGCTGGACGATGCGGCCGTGGAGCGGGAAGGAATGCAGGGGAGCGGCGGCGTGGAGCGCGAGGGCACGCAGGGCGGCGATCCAGGGCTGCGCGGCGGCCCCATTACCGAGCGCGAGCGGCCGGACGGCGGCCAGATCACCCAGCGCGAGGCGTTCGAAGGCCAGACCGGCCGCGAGGGGATGATGCACGGCAGCCGCTCCGGCGGCTCGGAGAACATGACCGGCGGCAGCGACCCCACGCCGGCCGACGGCTCCAGCCGCTGACCTGGATCGCTCGTTCATTCCAGATCCGAAAAAAGACTGGTCTCACACAGAGGAACAGAGGAACAGAGAACGACGATTCCCTCTTCTGTTCCTCTGTTCCTCTGTGTGAGAGTCGTTTCTTTTCCTGGATTGGTGTCAGTATCAGGTGATGGCCTGCCAGATCGTCCGCAGCACGGAGAACGCCAGCCATCCCACCGCGCCCAGGATCACGACGAGCGCCACGACCACGGCCAGCACCACGGCCGTGCTGGACTTTCGCGTGCTGCCGGGGCGCTCCAGCTCACCGCGCAGGATGGCGACGTTGCGGGCGTTGGCCTTGAACGCCGCGTCGAACAGGTCGCCCAGCACGGGCACGGCGCCGAACAGCGCCTCGATTCCCACGTTCAGCAGCATCCGCGCGAGCGACGACGCGGGCGCCCCCAGCCGCGCCGCCTGCAGCACGATGTACGCGGACATCAGCGCCCCCGCCGCGTCGCCAAAGCCGGGGATCAGGCCGATGATGGCGTCCGCGCCAAACCGGGCGTTGGTCCCCGGCACGCGGATGGAGTTGTCCAGCAGGTAGCTGAGCGAATCCAGCCGGCGCACGGCGCCGTCGCGGGCGGGCGTGCGATCGCCGGACGGCGGCGCGGGCGGATGGGTGTTCACGGGCTGCTGGCGGTTCACGGGCCGATGGGTGCGGGTGGATGGCCGTCCCTGCGCGGGGGATGGGCAGGACCGGTGCCGCGGGAATGGAGCACGCACGCGACCTGCCCCGCGAACCGCTCTTCGATCATCGCCGCCAGCAGCCGCAGCCCGTACATCTCGCCGCGCGCGTGCCCCACGGCCACGATGCCCATCCCGGTGTCCGCGGCCGCGCGCAGCCCCGGCTGGCGCACCTGGCCCGTAACGTACATCTGCGCCCCGCGCGCCGCCGCCTCGCGCACGAGCGCATCCGTCATCCCGCCGGAGAGGGCCGATGCGGTGGATGGATTCCGCGCGCCCCGGCAGCACGTCATCCACCCCGCCAAACAGATCGGTGATGCGGCCGATGAGGGTCGCGGGATCCGCCGGCTCTCCATCCGCCGTCATCCCCATCGGCCGCCCGTCCTTTTCGCCGAAGGGATGCGGACCGCGCAGATGCAGCTCGCGCGCGAGGTCCGGGTTGGCTCCGACCGTCAGCCGGTGGTCGAAGGGCGCGTGCGAGGCGAGGATGCCGGCGTCCGCGGGGAGCCCCGCATCCGCCACGCCCCAGGGACGGTGGAGAAAGACGGCGTCCAGGCGATCCGCATCCACCCAGTCCGCCAATCCCGGCCCGGGCTCCAGCGCCAGCCCCAGCCGCCGGACCGGACGATCGGACGCGACGAAGACGGTCGGCGGCTCGCCAGGGAACGCACCGGCATCCACCACATCGTCGATGAAGGCGGCTAGGGCGGCGAGGGCGGGCACCGTCAGCAGAACATGGGCGGTTCGAACTCCCGCTCCGCGCTCGTCCACACCAGCTTGAGGGGGCTGCGGTGGTTGGTCTCCGTGCGCGGGCGAAAGTGGTTCTGCACGTAGCGCACGCCGTCCATCACCCGGTCTTCGGGGATGTGCGTGTGCCCAAAGACGTGCACCTGCGGCTGGATGCGGCGGATCTGCGTTTCGATGCCCAGCGAACCGGCCACGAGCGGCAGGCCCCGAAAGCGCAGGTACTCCACGCGGGGCACCAGCTCCGGCCGCGGGACGAAGTGCGAAAAGGTGATGACAGGGGCGTCGTAGGGGCGCACGTGCGGCTCGTTCATCTCCAAAAAGGTGGTGTCCACGCGCTCCACGCCGGCGGGCCAGCGGGTAAAGTAGCGGTCGGCCCACGCCTCCAGCTCGTCCTCGGCGCCTTCGCCGCGCACGTCGAACGAGGGGTCGTACCACGAGAACAGGGGCACCACCCAGGCGTCGCCCACGCGCGCGGGCTGCGTGCGCACCCCCGCCTGGTCGCAGATGCGCAGGACGGCGCGGAACTTCTCCATGCTGTCGCGCTCTTCGCCGCGCACCCACAGCTCGTGGTTGCCGGGGACGAAGAACACCTCGCGAAAGCGCCCCGCCAGCAGCTCCAGCGTGTCGCGGATCACCGGCTCCGCGTCCGCCACGTCGCCGGCCACGATGAGCACGTCGTCGCGGTGCCCGCTCATGGGCGCGCGCTCCAGCGCCTCGCGGTTGGCTCGAAAGTCGGTGTGCAGGTCGGAGATGGCGTAGATGCGCATGCGAAAAGAACGTGGCGTGCCGTCGTGTCCGGGCGGCCGGAGCCGTCCCCCCAAAGCGAAAGCCTCGCCAACCGTGCGAGGCTTCACAAGATCGGACCGTTTCTCCGGATTGGGAACCCCTCCCGGCCTTCGCCGCCGTGCACACCGCTCGATGTGCCGGCGGATCAGTCCGCGCAGGCGGACTTCGCGAAGTTCCAGCGGCGAATTCATTCGCTCCGGCGCGATCCGCGAATCACGATCCACGGTCCGCTGTCGACGATCCCTGTCCATCATCACGTACGCGGCGACCTTCTGCCGCCACCGCCGTCACTCCTCGCGCAGGGCCTCCAGCGGCGTGTGGCGAAAGACCTCGCGGCTGGCCAGGAGCCCCACCGTGGCGGAGATGGCGGTGACGCCCAGGGCCATCCACACCAGCGGCAGCACGGGCACGACGTAATCCACCTCGAACAGCCACTTCGCCAGCGCCCACCCGCCCACGACGGCCAGCAGGATGCCGGCGAGGCTCGCCAGCAGCCCCAGCGACAGGTACTCCGCCAGCAGCACCCGGCCGATCTGCCGGCGGGTGGCGCCCAGCGTCCGCAGCAGCACGCTTTCGCGGATGCGCTGCAGGCGGCCCGTGAGGATGGCGCCCAGCAGCACCACGAACCCCGTGACGACACTGAACGCGGCGAGAAAGCGGATGACGGCCGCCACGCGCCCCAGCACCTCGTCCAGCGCCTCCTGCACGGCCGTCAGGTCCAGCACGGCCACGTTGCTGTAGCGCCGCACCACGTCGCGCTGGGCCACGGCGCGCGCGGCGTCGTCCGGCGCCCGGGCCAGCATCACCCACGTCTGCGGAGCGGCGTTCAGCACCTCGGTGGGGAACACGGCGAAGAAGTTGGGCTCCAGCCGCTGCCAGTCCACCTCGCGGATGCTGGTGACGCGGGTGCGGATGCGCACACCCTGCACGTCCCAGGTGACCACGTCGCCCACGTCCACCTTGAGGTCCTCGGCCACGGAGATGTCCATGGACACCTGCGCCAGCCCGTCGCGCTCGGCGCCCCCCTGTCCCGGCGTCCACATCCGCCCCCGCAGCACGACCTCGGAATCCACCAGCGTGTCGCGGTAGGTGGAGCGGTACTCGCGCCGCACGGCCCACCCCTCCGGCGCGTCGCCGTCCCCCGGCGGGCCGTTGCCGTCCCGCTCCGTCCCATCCTCCCCGCCCCCCGCGCTGTCCGGCTCCTCGCCGCCGTACGCGGTGGGGGCCAGGCGCGACGCGGGAACGCCGTTGATGGCCGCGATGCGCATGGGGATGATGGGCGCCTTCTGCAGCACGCGCGTGCCGCCGCGGGACAGGATGCCCTCCACCCCCGTCTCCTGGTCCTGCTGCACGTCGAACAGCAGCAGGTTGCCCTGGCTCCCCGCGTTCACCTGCAGGGGGCGCAGCAGGTTGCTCTGCATCAGGTACACGACCGTGAGCAGGAACACGCCGAAGCCCAGTGCCAGCACGACGACGCGCGTCTGGTTCCCCGGGCGGTGCAGGTTGGCGATCCCCTGCCGGGTGGGGTAGCCCAGCGCGCGGAACTGCGCCCGCCGCGCCACCTTCGTCACCAGCCACGCGCTGGCCCACAGGGCGCCCAGCGTCCCCGCCACGCCCCCCGCGAAGCCCAGCCCCGTCTGCAGGTCGCCGGCCTGAAAGAGGATCAGGGCCACGATGCTGGCCGCCAGCAGCGTCCACGCGCCCACGGTCCACAGGTCGCGCCTGGGCTTTTCCTCCTCTTCCACCCGCCGGCGGATGGCCTGCAGGGGCGAGATGCTGCGCGTGGCGATGAGGGGGAGCAGCGCGAACGCCGCCGCGATCCACACGCCGATGCCCACGCCCAGGGCCACGGCGGGCCAGCTGAGCGCCGTCTGCACCTCCACGGGAAGGAGGTCCGCCAGCAGCCGCGGCAACACCCATTGGACGGCGAGGCCGATGGCGGTCCCCAGCGAGGCGCCGATGAGCCCCATCACCACGGCCTGCAGCAGGTAGACGACGATCACCTGCGGCGCCGTGGCCCCCAGGCAGCGCAGGGTGGCCACCGTGTCGCGCTTCTGGGCCATGTACGCGCCCATGCTGCTGGCCACGCCGATGCCGCCCAGCAGCAGCGCGAACGTGCCCACCAGGGCCAGGAAGCTCCCCAGCCGCCCCAGCGCCCGGTCCAGGTCCCGCTGCTGGTCCGCCGCCGTCTCGGCGCGGACGCGCTCCGTGCGGAACTCCGCCCGGTGGCCCGCGGCCAGGGCTTCCGCCTGCGCGGCCGGCATGCGCACGTACGCCTCGTAGTCCGCGCGGCTGCCGAAGCGGATGAGCTGCGTTTCGGCCAGGTAGCGCGCGGGGATGTACACGCGCGGGGCGAAGAGGGCGCCCACCCCCACGGACCCCGGCACCTTTTCCAGCGTACCGATGATGGTGAAGCGTCCCTCGCCCAGCTGCACCGCGTCGCCGATGCGCGCGTCCAGCGCCGTCAGCAGGGCGGGATCCACGAGGGCGTTCCTGCCCGTGTGAAGCCGTCCCCACGCGTCCGCGGGGGCCGTGATGATCTCGCCGTAGAAGGGAAAGCCCGGCTCCGTGGCGCGCACCTGGGCCAGCCGCGCGCCGCCCGTGCGCTCCGCCAGCGCCATCGACGCGAACGCCGTCACCCGCGCCACGGGGACGCGCGCGCGGCGCAGCGAATCCAGCACGGCCGTCGTCTTGGGCCCGAACGCGCGGTTGCTGGTGATGCTCAGGTCCGCGCCCTGGAGGGCCCGCGCCTGGTCGCGGACGCCCTGCTCCATGTTGTCCGCGAACGACTGCGTGGCCACCAGCGCCGCCACGCCCAGCGTGATGGAGGACAGGAACAGCAGCAGCCGGCGGCGCGCGAAGCGGCTCTCGCGCCAGCTCAGGGCCAGCAGGGGGCGAAGGTTCACGAGCCGCTCCGCTCGTCCGTCACCACGGCCCCGTCCGCCAGGCGGATGACGCGCCGGGCCCGCGCCGCCAGGTCGGCGTCGTGGGTCACCAGGACCAGCGTGGTGCCGATCTCGCGGTTGAGCTCCATCATCAATTCGATGACGCGCTCGCCCGTGGCGGCATCGAGGTTGCCCGTGGGCTCGTCCGCGAAGAGGATGGAGGGGCGGTGGATGAAGGCGCGCGCCACGGCCACGCGCTGCTGCTCGCCGCCGCTGAGCTGGGTGGGATAGTGGTGCCCGCGCCCGCCCAGCCCCACCCGCGCCAGCAGCTCGTCCGCCCGCGCCGCGCCCCCGCCCTCGCCGGCAAGGTCCAGGGGCACGGCCACGTTCTCCCGCGCCGTGAGCGTGGGGATGAGCTGAAAGGACTGGAAGACGAAACCGATCTTCTCCCGCCGCAGCCGGGCGCGGTCGTCCTCGGACAGCGCGCCCATGTCGGTGCCGTCCAGCAGCACGCGGCCGCCGCTGGGGCGGTCCAGCCCGGCGAGGAGGCCCAGCAGCGTCGTCTTGCCGCTGCCGGACGGGCCCACGATGGCCACCGTCTCGCCCGGCTCGATCTGAAAGCTTACGTTCCTGAGAGCCGCGAGCGGCTGTCCGCCGCTGCGGTAGGATTTCTGGAGATTGTCCGCGATGAGCATGCCCAATCCGTTCGTACGCCGCGCCCGCCCGTTGTGGGCCCTCGTCATTCCGTTCCTGATCTTCGGGTGCGGCCGCGCCGAAAGCAACCAGCCGCCGGTGCCGGACGGCGGTTCCGCGGCGGAGGATACGGAATCATCATCCGACGCTAACAAACGCGTGGTCATGTTCCTGGGCACCAGCCTCACGGACGGCTACGGGCTGGAGCGCGAGGACGCCTACCCCGCGCGCATCCAGGAAAAGGCCGACAGCGCCGGGCTGCCGTGGGAGGTGGTGAACGCGGGCCTGAGCGGGGAGAAGAGCGCGGCGGCCCTGCAGCGGGTGCGCACGTGGCTCATCCGCCAGCCGTTCGACGTGCTGGTGGTGGAGACGGGCGCCAACGACATGCTCACGGGCGCCAACGTGGACACCATGCGCGCCAACGTGCAGTCCATCATCGACACCGTGAAGGCCGGGCGCCCGGAGGCCCGCATCATCCTGGTGGGGATGATGGCCGCGCCCAACCTGGGCCAGCGCTACGTGGAGCAGTTCAACGGCGCCTTTCCCGAGCTGGCGCGGCAGAACGAGCTGACGTTCATCCCCTTTCTGCTGGAGGGGGTCGCGGGGCAGGCGCCGCTCAACCTGGCGGACGGCATCCACCCCAACGAGGATGGCCACCGCGTGATCGCCGGCCACGTGTGGCAGACGCTGGAGCCCATCCTGCGCGAGCGGGGGAGCGCGCCGGCCGCCGGGCCGTAACGCCGCAGCGACCCGACCATCTCCCGGTGCGGAACGGCGGAACCGCTGAACGCAGAGTACGCAGAGTCGAAATGAGAGTTCGCAGAGTAGAACCGTCCGTTCTCTGCGAACTCTCTTTTGTACTCTGCGCACTCCGCGTTCAAATCCATGGCCGGAATGCACACGGAAGCCTGGAAAGCGGCACATGATACCAAATCCCGAAAAACATCAAGGGTACAGAGGAACAGAAACAGCCAGAGGAACAGAGGAAAAGATCAGTTCTCTGTTTCCTCTGTTCCTCTGTACCTCCCCATTCTTTTTCAGGATCTGGTATGAGCAGCGATGAAGAACCCGCCCCAGCGGACGGCGGCGCGTGGGAGCTGTGGCGGCAGGACGACAACGGCAACCGCTTCCGCATCGGCCGGTTCGCCACGGAGAACGAAGCGGACGAGGCGCAGCGCCGGTTCGAGGCCCTGGCCCACAAGCAGATCTACTGGGTGGAGCACCACGGGGGCGTCGCGGGCGTCGATTGAGCGTGCGCTGTCGCTTTGATTGCGTTGCCGCCCCCACGTTGCCTGAACGGCCGTCCAAGGCTACACTGTTTGCAGCGGAAGCGTGGCGGAAAACATCAAGGAGACGAGGATGAAGGCGCCGAGCCGTACCCCCAGACCGGCGGCGGACAGCGGGTCCGCCGTGGCAACCGACGCGGGCGACGCGCACTACGGGACGGGCGAGGTGCCCGCCCAGCGCGGCGCGGACCCGTTCACGGCCCGTGTGCGCGCCGCCGCCGTGGCGCGCGTGGCCGCCACCTCGCTGCGCAGCGTGTCGCGCGAGATCGGGATGAGCGCCACGGGGCTCAGCAAGTTCCTGGACGGCAACGCGCCGTACCTGCCCACGCTCAACCGGCTGCGCAACTGGTACCTGCGCCACGCCGCCCCCGCCGACGCCGGGCTGTCGGAAGAGGACGCGCACGCGGCCCTGGCGCTGCTGGTGCACGACCTTTCCCCCGAGGCGCGGCACGCGGCCATCGACGAGATGCTGCGCTGCATGCGCGCCGGCTACCAGGCCAGCGGGCACGAGGAGCCCCAGTGGATCGACGGGCTCATCGAGCGCTTTCCCGTGCCCGTGGAGCCGCCCCCCCGCCGCCACCGCGTGGCGGCGCCGGAGGATTCCTAGCCCGCACCCGGCCGCGGTACTCGACAGACTTCCCGCGCGCGGATAGACTAAGCGGCGCCGAGCCCCCGCGGACGGCGCCGCTCCGCGTATCCCCCCGCACAACCCGGACGTCCTTCCATGGCCCAGGCCCCCGCGGTCGCGCCCCTCAAGCAGTACCGGTACTACGACTTCATCACCGCCACCTTCGTGACGGTGCTGCTGTGCAGCAACCTCATCGGCCCGGCCAAGATCTGCCAGATCGGGGGCTTTACCTTCGGGGCGGGGATCCTGTTCTTTCCCATCTCCTACCTGTTCGGCGACATCCTCACGGAGGTGTACGGCTACGCGCGGGCCCGGCGGGTGGTGTGGACGGGCTTTGGCGCGCTGGCGTTCGCGTCGCTCATGACGGTGGTGGTGCTGCGGCTGCCCCCCTCGCCCGGCTATCCCCACCAGGCGGCGCTGGAGACGGTGTTCGCGCAGACGCCGCGCATCGTGCTGGCGTCGCTGGCGGCGTTCTGGGTGGGCGAGTTCACCAACTCGTTCGCCCTGGCCAAGATGAAGCTGCGGACGGACGGCCGGCGCCTGTGGCAGCGCGCCATCGGCTCCACGGCCGTGGGCGCGGCGGTGGACTCGGCCATCTTCTATCCCGTGGCGTTCCTGGGCGTGTGGTCCACCCGCGACGTGCTGGTGGTGATGGGGACCAACTACGTGCTCAAGGTGCTGTGGGAGATCCTGGCCCTGCCCCTGACGTACCGCGTGGTGGCCGCGCTCAAGCGCGCGGAGCACGAGGACTACTTCGACCGCAAGACGGACTTTACTCCCTTCTCGCTCCAGGCGGGCTGAACCGACCATGAAGCTCGACCTGATCCAGACCGTCGCCTTTGCGGGCATCGTCCTGTTCGTGGGCTACGGCATCCGCCGGCTGGTGCCGCCCCTGGCGCGCTACAACATCCCCGCGCCCGTCATCGGGGGGCTGCTGGTGGCGGGGCTGCTCACGTGGCTGCGCTCCATGGGCCAGACGCCCATCGAGTTCGACACCACGCTGCAAAGCCCCATGATGGTGGCGTTCTTCACCAGCATCGGCTTTGCGGCGTCGCTGCGGCTGCTCAAGGTGGGCGGCCCGCAGGTGCTCATCTTCTTTGCCGTCGCCACGCTGTTCGCCGTCGTGCAGAACCTGCTGGGGGCGGGGCTGGCCATGACCATGGGGCTGCACCCGCTGTTCGGCGTGCTCACGGGCTCCGTCACGCTCACGGGCGGCCCCGCGACGGGACTGGCGTTCGCGCCGCTCTTCGAGGCGAACGGGGTTCCCGGCGCGGCCACGGTGGCCGTGGCGTCGGCCATGGTGGGGATCGTGATGGGCGGCGTGGTGGGCGCGCCCATCGCCACGCGGCTCATCGAGCGCAACCGGCTGGCGGTGGCCAAAACGAGCCCCGCGCGGATGGAGACGCCCCTGGCCACGCACGTGATGGAGGAGCAGCTGGACGACACGCCCGCCAAGGCGCCGCCGGGCGAGGACGAGGAGTCGTTCGTGCTGCTGCAGAGCGTGGTGCTCATCCTGCTGGCCATGTGGGGCGGGCACTGGGTGAGCGCGTGGTTCACCTCCATGGACATCAAGCTGCCGGGCTACATCGGCGCCATGCTGGTGGCGGCCGTCATCCGCAACCTGGACGACGTGACGGACCGCATCAAGATCTCGCAGCGGGTCATCGACGACATCGGCAACGTGGCCCTGGCGCTGTTCATCGTCATGGCGCTCATGACGCTCAAGCTGTGGGAGCTGGCCAACCTGGCGGGGCCCATGATGGTGATCCTGGCGGCACAGGTGGCGCTCATCGCGGTGATCTGCTTCTGGCCCATCTTTCCCTTGATGGGCAGGGACTACGAGTCGGCGGTGATGAGCGGCGGGTTCTGCGGGTTCATGCTGGGGACCACGGCCAACGCCATGGCCAACATGCGGTCGCTGGTGGAGAAGTACGGCCCCGCGCCGCGCGCCTTTCTCGTCGTGCCCATGGTGGGCGCGTTCTTCATCGACTTCACCAACGCGTTGATCGTGACGGTGTTCGTGAACGTGCTCAAGTGAGCCAGGACCGCATCTATACGGGCGAGATCCCCGTGTTCGACGACCCGCGCCAGGCGGGGGACGACGCGCGGGGCCGGCCGGCGCCCCTGTTCATGCTCGCGGACAGCCAGCTGCTGTTCTGGAAGGAGGACGGCGGCGGGCACTTCATGGACCGCATCGCGGCGTACACGGGGCCGGGTGCGCCGCGGGCCGCGTACCTGGGGGCCAGCAACGGCGACCAGCCGGAGTACTACTCCATCTTCCTGGCGGCCATCGAGGGGATTGGCCCGGCGGAGTGCCGGATGATCCCCGGGACGCCGTCGGACGAGGAGCGCGCGTTCGTGGAGGCGGCGGACGTGATCCTGCTGGCCGGCGGCGACGTGGACCTGGGATGGCGCGCGTTCGAGGCGTCGGGGCTGCGGGCCATCGTGGAGCGCCGCTACTGGGACGGGGCCGTGCTCGTGGGCGTGTCGGCGGGGGCGGTGCAGCTGGGGACGGCGGGCTGGCCCGAGGGCGATCCGCACAACCCGTTCGCCACGTGGGGGTTGGCGCCGTTCGTGGTGGATGCGCACGCCGAGGCCGACGAGTGGGCGGACCTGCGCACCCTGGTCCGCGCCCGGGGCGAGGGCGCGCGCGGCATCGGCATTCCGGCGGGTGGCGGCCTGCTGTACCACGCCGACGGCACGCTCGAGGCCGTGCGCCACACCCTCGCGGAGTTCACCCTCCGCGACGGCGAGCTGGCCAGCGCCGTGATCTTTCCCCCCGCGGAGGGCGAGGCGGAGGCGGAGGGCTAGAGCGGTTTTCGAGCCGGTGCGCAGTTTCTCACCCGTGATGACACCGCGGGCGAACAAAAGAAAACTGCAACCCGCCTGCGATATCCGCTCTAGACGTCCGCCGGATGCAGATCGAAGCCCGGCCGCTCGCAGGTGAGCGGCCGGGCTTTTCTCGCGGCTCCGGATCGCCGCGATCCCCTGACATCCGCCCCCCGCGGTTGCGCTCCCTGCCGCCGCCGCGCCAGCTTGATCGCCCGGCCGCGCATTTGCCCCTGCTGGTACTTTGCGGAGTGATGCGAGTCGGCAGTCCGCGCAGGCGGACTTCGTGTGCTTGTTGCAGCGAATTCATTCGCCCGGCCGGGACTTCGGCATCGCGGATATGTCGACAGTCCGGCTGAGACTTCGGCATCGGTGGATGAATCGACATCCCGGCTGGGACTTCGGCGTCGGTGGATGGAATCGCCGGCCCGGCTGCACCTGACCCGGCTTCGACTCCGGGCATGGGAATCCCGCGTGAATTCGACTCGCTCTCACCTTCCAGATCGGCACTCAATGGCTTCCGGCGCGCGGACGGGCGATCACACGGTGGTGGAGCGGGCGCTGGACGCCGCCCGCACGGAGCTGGGCGTGCGGTGCGGCTTTCCGCCGGAGGTGCAGGCCGCCGCGGACGAGGCCGCCACGCGCGTGGCCACGGCGGACGCGGCGCGCGAGGACCGGTGCGACCTGCCGCTGGTGACCATCGACCCGCCGGGGAGCCGCGACCTGGACCAGGCGCTGTACATCCAGGCCCAGCCGGACGGCGGCTACGTGCTGTGGTACGCCATCGCCGACGTCGCCTTTTTCGTGGACCGCGGCGGGCCCGTCGAGGCCGAGGCGTGGAAGCGCGGGCTCACGGTGTACGGGCCGGACCGCAAGGAGCCGCTGTATCCGCCCGTGCTGAGCCAGGGCGCCGCCAGCCTGCTGCCGGACGAGGACCGCCCCGCCATCCTCTTTCAGTTTCGCATCGACGCCGACGGTGCGCTCACGGAGACGGTCGTGCGCCGCGCGCTCGTCCGCAGCCGCGCGCAGCTCACCTACGCGCAGGTGGTGGAGCACGTGGAGGGGGGCGAGCCGTTGTTCGCGGACGAGGAATGGGCGGCGGGACTGATGGCCATGCGCGGCTTCGGCGAGCTGCGGCAGAAGGTGGAAGCCGCGCGCGGCGGCGTATCCATCCCCCTGGTGGACCAGCACGTCACCAACCTCACGGCAAAGCGGCTGGGCTACGCGCTGGAGTTCGAGATCCCCCGCACGTCGGAGGAGTGGAACGAGCAGGTGTCGCTGCTCACGGGCCACGCCGCCGCCCTGCTGATGCTGGAGGCGAAGGTGGGGCTGGTGCGGGTGATGGGCCCGCCGGACGGCGACGCGCTGGATGCGTTCCGGCGCGCGGCCGGGGCCATGGGCTTCGCGTGGCCGCGGGAGATGAGCTACCCGGACTTCGTGCGGTCGCTGGACCTGGCGCACCCGTGCATCACGCCGCTGCTGTGGCAGGCGCGGCGGGTGAACCGCGGCGCGGACTACCTGGCGTTCAACGGCCAGGTGCCCGCGGACCCGCTGCACCACGCGCTGGCCATGCCGTACGCGCACGCCACGGCCCCCCTGCGCCGCCTGTGCGACCGCTACGTGCTGGACCTGCTGGTGCAGCTTTCCGCCGGGGGCCGGCCCTCCGCCGCGGAGGCGGAGACGCTGGGCCGCCTTCCCGCCGTGATGGACGAGGCGGAGCGGCGCGAATCGAAGTTCGAGCGCCGCGCCGTGGACATCGCCGAGGCGTGGGTGCTGCGCGAGCGCGTGGGCGAGCGTTTCGCGGCGACCGTCCTTGGCGGGCGCGGCAGCGGCGTGGAGGTGCAGATCGAGGATCCGCCCGTCCGCGCCATCGCCGACCTGGCCGGCATGTCCACCAAGCCCCAGCCGGGCGATGACGTGCGGGTGACGCTGCAGCGCGTATCCGTGGAGGAGGGGCGCGTCTTCTTCGTTCTGGGCGGCGGAGCACGCAGGGGCTAGACCGTCCGTCTTCATCAATCCCTCATCATCCCCCGGCAACCCGCCGCGCCGGCCCGGAGTCACAGGGTCCGTACGGCGGCGTCCCCTTCGCGCCGCGGCTGCACACAATCAGCAACGGGGATACGGAAGATGATGCTTGCTGCACGCAGGAGCGCGGTGCCGCTGCTGGCCGCGGCGCTGCTCGCGGCGGATGCGGGCGCGGCGCGGGCGCAGGGCACGATCGTGCGCCTTCCCGAGCAGGACCGCGCCCTCGCCGGCACCGCGCCGCAGGTGTTCGCCCTGGGCAAGGCGGAGGGCGCCGAGCACGAGATGTTCGGCGAGGTGTCCAGCGTGGCATTCGACGCGGCGGACAACCTGTACGTCCTGGACCGGCAGAGCAATCGCGTGATGGTGTACGACCGCACGGGCCGGTTCCTTCGCCAGATCGGCAAGAAGGGGCAGGGGCCCGGCGAGCTCATCCAGCCCATGAACCTGCTGTTCGCGGCGGATGGAACGCTCGTCGTGTCGGACCTGGGCCGGTTCGGCTATTCCATCTTTCGCACCGACGGCACCTTCGTGCGCAACGTGACGTCGGAAGGATTGATGCCGGGCGCGCGGACGGGATTGTCGTGGCACCCGCGCGGCGGTGTCGTGGGCACCTTCCGCGAGGCGCCGAACCTCCAGTCGGGGCCGCCGCGGATCTCCAACGCGACGCCCGTGATGCTGGTGCCGTTCAGCGGCGGCCCGCCGTCGCGCATTTTCGCCGTGCCCTCGGCGGACCGCGTGACGCAGAGCACCGCGCCCGGCCCGGACGGGGGCACGTCGGTGAGCGTCATGCGCGGCCCGCCGCCGGCGTTCACTCCCGCCACGCTGGTGGGCGTGCTGCCGGACGGCAACGTGGCCCTGAGCTTCACGAGCGGCTACACCGTGCGCATCGTGGACCTGAACGGCCAGACGCTGCGCTACCTGCAGCGCCCCGTACGGACGCGGCTGACGACGGACCGCGACCGCCAGCAGGCCCGCGAGGCGCGCCGCGAGATGATGACCAGCGGGCGCGGCCGCATCATGATCACGGTGGGCGGCGGGGGCGGTGGCGGACCGGCTCCGCGCGGCGCCCCCAGCGGGGCCGAGCTCGAACGGCGCCTGGGCGAGATGCAGTTCGCCGACACCATTCCCGCCCTGCAGGGGCTGCGCGTGTCGCCCTCCGGCAAGCTGCTGGTGGAACGGACAGGGCCCAATATTGGCGATCCGGGCCCCGTGGATGTCATCACGCCCGAGGGGCAGTACCTGGGCACCTTCACGGGCGTGGGCCTGCCGGACGCCATGAGCCGCGGCGGGCTGGCGGCGTACGTAGACTATGATGACGACGGCGTGGCCCGCGTGATCGTGCGCCGCCTGCCAGCCGGCTGGCGCTGACACGCATCATCCACGGCGGGGGAGAGTAGAGGGGGACGCGGCGCACGCGTCCCCTCTACCGTTCTCGCCGTGCGGATACATTGCATCCCCGGAGACGGCCTGTAAGTTGATGCGTCTGCAATCACCCATGGAGACGAAAGATGCGATACGTCCGGCGGCACTTCGCTCTCGTGGCCGCAGCCTCGTTGCTCTCCCATGCCGCGGTGGCCCAGGAGGGGATCGTCCGGCTGCCTGCGGGGGATCGGATGCTCACGGGGACCGCCCCGGTGGTGTTCACCCTCGGACGTGCGGAGGGGGCCGAGCACGAGATGTTCGGCGATGTCTCGGGGGTGGCGTTCGATGCCGCGGAAAACCTCTACGTGCTGGATCGGTCGAATGCGCGCGTCGGCGTGTACCGCCGCGACGGGGCGTTCCTTCGCTACATCGGGCGTGCCGGACAGGGACCTGGAGAGCTGGTCGCGCCGCTCCAGCTGGCGGTCGGCGAAGACGGCACGGTGGCCGTCCTGGACCTTGGCCGGCCGGGGTTCTCACTTTTCCGCCCCGATGGCAGGTTCGTGCGAAACGTGCCCCTGGCGGGATGGATCCCCAGCGTGGGGGCGGCGATGCGGTGGCACCCGCGCGACGGGATCGTCGGGATCTTCCGTCCCGCGCCGCCGCAGGCCGTATCGTCGGCGGGGTCCATCCGGCTGGACGGGCCGACTCCGCTGATCTTCTTCCCGCTGAACGGCGGGGAGCCGAGGCGCGTGTTCGAGGTTCCATCCCGCACCACCTCCAGCGGCACCCGGACCCCTGTGGCAGGCGAGAAAAACCGCTTCACGGCCACGCTGGTCCGCCCGCCGGTCTTTGCTCCGGCCATCCTGCACGGAGCTCTTCCCGACGGAGAGGTCGCATTGAGCTTTACCACCGGCTACACGATACGGATCGTGGACCTGAATGGCCGGACGATCCGCTACCTGCAACGCCCCATGCAGGTTCGGCGCACGACGCGGGAAGACCGGGACCGGTGGATGGCCCGGGAGCGGGACCGGATTCGCTCAGGGACGGGAGTGACGGTCGTACAAACGGGCGCCGCCGCGGGCCGTGGTGCTCCGCTCTCGCAAGGGCAGGTGCGTGCCCAGCGTGAACAGCAACTCGCGGAAACGCAGTTCGCGGACACCATACCCGTCCTGCAGGGGATGCTCGTGGCACCGTCCGGCACCCTGTGGATCGAGCGGACTCCGCGGAACGTGGGGGAGCCCGGCGCCGTCGATCTGGTCACGCCCGGCGGGGAGTACCTGGGAACGATCACTGGAATCGGCTTGCCCCACGCAATCAGCCGCGGCGGGTTGGCTGCGTACATCCAGGCGGATGATTTCGGAGTGGCGCGGGTCATCGTCCGAAAAATTCCGGACGCTTGGCCCTGACCGGGTCCCGACACGCGGGACCCGGCGGCATCACAAAGGCTTGACTCGGTGCGGGCCTGCAACCATCTATTCGCGCCCACCTCTGCCCTTCTGCCCCCGATCCCTGGAGTGCAATGCGACTGATCCGGAGGTTGTTCTTGATCGCTGCCGTCGTGCTGCCCGGCTTCACGGCGTCGGCAGCCACGGCACAAACGACATGCACAGACCGGATCGCCGGGCTGATTACCGTGACAGACGCCAGCGGCAACATTCTTAGCATTACGATTCTCATCGAGCGCACCTGCGTAATCGCTGTGAACTGAGCGCCCGGTTCAAGGGGGCCCCAGAAGGAACGACGACCACGGCGCGGTCGTCGTTCCTTTTTCGTTCCGATCCGGCGAATCCTCTCCCGCCTCCTTGCATCCGCGCCGCGCGGGCCTAGGTTGGGCGTCGGTGCGGGGCTTGCGTGTGGCCGCCGTGCCGCCCGCGGGGCCTTTCAGCGCCCCCCATCCACAACACGTCTGCCGGAGACGAGCCCCTGGTGAACCGCGAGCATCACCGCTGGCACAGCCCCTCGCTGGGCCGCGACATGGACATGCTGGTGTTTGGCCACGGGGGCGCGCGCGTGCTCGTCTTTCCCACCTCCATGGGCCGCTTCTTCGAGTGGGAAGACCGGGGGATGATGAACACGCTGGGCGAGCACCTGCGCAACGGCTGGCTGCAGGTGTTCTGCGTTGACAGCGTGGACGCGGAGAGCTGGTACGCCAAGTACAAGCATCCGCACGACCGCGCCATCCGCCAGCTGCAGTACGAGAGCTACATCGTGCGCGAGGTGCTGCCGTTCACCCAGAGCCGCAACGGCAACCCGTTCCTCATCGCCACGGGGGCCAGCTTTGGCGCGTACCACGCGGTGAACATGGCGTTCCGGCATCCGCACCTGTTCGGGCGGGTGATCGGGCTGAGCGGGATGTACGACATCCGCGAGTTCAGCGACGGCCACTACGACGACGCCATCAAGGCCTGCAACCCGTCGCACTACGTCAGCGAGATCCACGACCACGGGCACCTGGAGGCCCTGCGCCGGATGGACATCATCCTGGCCACGGGGCGCGAGGACTCGTTCGTGGAGAACAACCGCTACCTGTCGCGCGTGCTGTGGGAACGGGGCGTGGGCAACGCCCTGCGCCTGTGGGACGGCTGGTCGCACGACTGGCCGTACTGGCATGACATGCTGCGGGCGTATGTCGGGGGTTCGGACTGACGGGCAGGGAATAGGGAACAGGGAATAGGGAATAGCCTGCAACTGCGGGTTACAGGGGACAGGGTACAGGGGACAGCCTGCAACGGCTCGGGCAGATTCGAAGCCGTTGCAGTTCAACCTCCCCCAGGGGTTTTTGGGGGAGGTGCGAGCCTGAGCAAGCGGTGGGGGCGCTTTGCGGAGGCCGCGTATGCGACGGGGACAGAAGACGGGACGGATATTTTTCTCCACCACGCTCAAAGGGGATGGGACGATGACGCTGAAAGTGGGGCTGATCGTGGGGCGGGAGTGGTCGTTTCCCCCGCACTTCATCGACGAGGTGAACCGGCGCAACGAGGGCGTCACGGCCGAATACGTGACCCTGGGCGCGCCGCGCATGGACGAGCCCTGCGAGTACGCGGTCATCATCGACCGCATCTCGCACGAGGTGCCGTTCTACCGCACCTACCTCAAGCAGGCCGTGCTGCAGGGGTGCACCGTCGTCAACAACCCGTTCATGTGGACGGCCGACGACAAGTTCTTCGGCGCGGCCCTGGCCACGTCGCTGGGCATCGCCCACCCCAAGACCGTGGTGCTCCCCAACAAGGAGTACATCCCCGGCATCGTGCACGACGAGTCGCTGCGCAACCTGCAGTACCCGCTGGACTGGCAGGGCATCGTGGACTACGTGGGCCTTCCCTGCGTGCTCAAGGACGCGCACGGCGGCGGCTGGAAGGACGTGTACATCTGCCGCTCGCTCGAAGAGCTGATCCACAACTACGACAACTCCGGCATGCTCACCATGGTGGCGCAGGAGTTCATCAAGTGGGATCACTTCATCCGCTGCATCTGCCTGGGGCAGGAAGAGGTGCTGCCCATCAAGTACGACCCGGGCGAGCGCAAGTACCACGTGGACCACGCCCACATGAGCGGCGACCTGGGCACCCGCGTGGTGGCCGATTCGCTCAAGCTGGTGCGGGCCCTGGGATACGACATGAACTCCATGGAGTGGGCCGTGAAGGACGGCGTGCCCTACGCCATCGACTTCATGAACCCCGCGCCGGACATGGATATCTACTCGCTCACGGAGCACTACTTCGAGTGGGTCGTCCAGCACATGGCCGACATGGCCATCCGCATGGCCAAGAACCCCCGCCAGCAGGCGGCGGAGCTCGGCTGGCGGCAGCTGTTCCAGGGCAGCCGCGACTTTTCCGCCGCCCTGGCCGCGTCGCCCATGATCCATGCCCCCACGCTGTCGTCCGCGGACGGTCCGTTGGCCGGCAGCGGCGGACGCGCAGGGGGTGGCATCGACGCAACCACGCTGTCGTCGGCGGACGGCCCACTCAGCGGCAGCGGCGCACGCGCATCGGAGGGGGGCGGGATGGATAACGGCGGCGGAACCCTCGGCAGCGGAACGCGCGCGGACGCCACGGACGCCGCCACGGCCGGCGGCGGGACGATCATCACCAGCGGCGGGCGCGGGCCGGGTGGAGACGACGGGTCCACGACGGACGCCGGTGTCGGTACGAAGGGCGGCGGCGGCCGCTCGGGGGATGGCGCGTCCACGGCGGACGGCCCGGGCACGATCATCACCAGCGGCGGGCGCGGGCCGGACGGGCCCCCTCCTGGCTCGACGTCCAGCACGGGCTCGACGTCCGACGCGGGCGGGGTCGGCGGCGGGCGGACGGCGGAGTCGGGGACGAGCTCCTCCGGGGGGCGCGGCACCTCGGACGATCCGGGCGACCTGCCGGACGCGGAGGTGGAGGAGCAGGCGAGCGAGGGGCACGCGTGAGCGAGGCCGCGGTCGCGCGCGCGGCGATCGAGCGCTGGCACCACCTGCTGGAGAACCACGCGCTCGCGGCCGACAGCGCCGAGCGGATCGACGAGGAGCACCGGCGCCGGGGGATGTTCTTTGGCGACCGGCCGCTCTGCTCGGTGCTGCGGCCGCGGCTGCTCACGCCGGGGCAGTACCGGTGGATTCGCCGCGAGGTGGCCACGCTCATGCGCGCGTTCACCCGCATCCACGAGCGCGCCGTCGTGGACGATGCGTTCCGCGGGCAGTTCCGGCTGCTGGACTGGGAAGAGACGCTGGTGCACGACGACCCCGGCTTCTCGTCCCCCAGCCCCACGTCGCGCCTGGACGCGTTCTTCGACAGCGACGCGCAGACGCTGCTGTTCACGGAGTACAACGCCGAGACGCCCGCGGGGGCGGCGTACATGGACGTGCTGAGCGACGCCATGCTGGCCCTTCCCGTGACGGGCGAGTTCCTGCGCTCGCACGTGCTGCACCCGCTCCCCTCCCGGCCCGGCGTGCTGCACGCGCTGCTGGGCGCGTGGCGCGAGTTCAGCGGGGGCACGGCGCTCCCCCGCATCGGCATCCTGGACTGGAGCGACGTCCCCACGCAGAGCGAGTTCGTCTTTTTCCGCGATTACTTTCGCTCGCACGGCATCCAGGCCGAGATCCACGACCCGCGCGAGTGCGAGTACCGCGAGGGAAAGCTGGTGGCGCCGGGCGGGTTCGTCATCGACCTCATCTACAAGCGCGTGCTCATCGACGAGCTGGTGCTGCGGATGGGGATGGACAGCCCCGTGGTGCGCGCCGTCCGCGACGGCGCCGTGTGCATGGTGAACCCGTTCCGCTGCAAGATCGTCTACAAGAAGGCCAGCCTGGCCGTCCTGGGCGACGAGCGCAACGCGTCCCTGTTCGACGCGGACGAGCTGGCCGCCATCCACGCGCACGTTCCCTGGACGCGCGTGGTGGAGGAGCGGCGGACGGAAAAGGACGGGCAGATGGTGGACCTGCTCCCGTGGGCGGCGCAGAACCGCGAGCGGCTCGTCCTCAAGCCCAACGACGACTACGGCGGCCGGGGCATCGTCCTGGGCTGGCTGGTCTCGGACGACGAGTGGCAGGCCACGCTGCGCACGGCCCTGGACGCGCCGTACGTGGTGCAGGAGCGCATCGTGCTGCCCACGGAGCCGTTCCCCAGCTGGGTGGACGGCGGCGTGCAGGTGACGGACCGGATGATCGACATCGCCCCGTACGTCACGGAGACGTCGCGGGTGGACGGCTGCCTCACCCGCATCGCCACGGACCCGCTGCTGAACGTGACGGCGGGCGGCGGCAGCAGCGTGTCGACGTTCCTCGTGGAGGAGCGGTGAACGGCAGGGAATAGGGAATAGGGAATAGGGAATAGCCTGCAACGGCAACGGGGGGGTACAGGCAGCAGCGGGCTAGTGCAGTTCTCCCCTTTCTCCCGCGGAGCGGGGGAGAGGGGCCGGGGGAGAGGGGGCCGCCCGCTGCCGGCGCGATCTCTCCCCCCGCGCCGGAACGGTCTGATCTCCCCGGACGGCGGAAAGCCCGAGACGAAAGTGGATGATCGCTCCGCACGGGCGCGATCCGTGCAGCAAATGCCAGTAAATCGGCCGTAATCCCAAGATCCAGTCCGCCTACCCGCACTCCACCGGGACGCCGCATGAAGGAGCCGTCGCTCACCCTGGGCATCGAAGAAGAATACCAGATCATTGACCCGGAAACCCGGGAGCTACGCAGCTACATCACGGAGCTCCTGGAAGACGACCACATGATCCTGGGCGAGATCAAGCCGGAACTGCACCAGTCCATCGTGGAGGTGGGCACCACCGTATGCCGCACGCCGCAGGAGGCGCGCACGGAGCTCACGCGGCTGCGCGGGATGGTGATGGGGCTGGCCGCGCGCAAGAACCTCAAGGTGGTGGCCGCGGGCACGCACCCCTTCAGCAGCTGGATGACGCAGGAGATCACGCCGCTGGAGCGCTACATCGGGGTCAAGCAGGACATGCAGGACCTCGCCCAGCAGCTGCTGATCTTCGGGACGCACGTGCACGTGGGGATCGAGGACCCCAACTTCCTCATCGACGCGATGAACGTGTCGCGCTACTTCATCCCCCACCTGCTGTGCCTGAGCAGCAGCTCGCCCTTCTGGATGGGGCGGCACACGGGGCTCAAGAGCTACCGCAGCGTCATCTTCCGCAACTTCCCCCGGACGGGCGTGCCGCGCATCATGCGCAGCTGGGGCGACTTCGACGAGCTGATGGAGACGCTCGTCAAGACGAAGTGCATCCCCGATGGCAGCAAGCTGTACTGGGACCTGCGGCCGCACCACGCGTATCCCACGCTGGAGTTCCGCTTTCTGGACGTGTGCACGCGCGTGGAGGAGGCGGTATGCATCGCGGCGCTGCTGCAGGCCATCATCAAGAAGCTGTGGAAGCTGCGGCGCGACAACATGACGTTCCGCGTGTACGGCGCCGACCTGATCGAGGAGAACAAGTGGCGCGCCGTGCGCTACGGGATGGACGGCAACCTCATCGACTTCGGCAAGCAGATGGAGTGCCCCGCCCGCACGCTCATCCGCGAGATGCTGGAGTGGTTCGTGGACGACGTGGTGGACGAGCTGGGGACGCGCAAGGAGGTGGAGTACGCGTTCCGCATCATGGACGAGGGGAGCAGCGCCGACCGGCAGATCAAGGTCTTCGAGCAGACGGGCGACCTCAAGGCGGTGGTGGACCACCTGATCGCGGAGAGCGCCGAAGGGGTGACCATTCCCCAGCCCGCCACGGCCTGACGGGTCGGGCGGAAACGCGGGGCGGACGGCGAGCGGGCCGGCGGATCGTCAAGATCACGCCGGCCCGCGCGTTTGATCCGTAATCCTGCGCGGCGCCCGCCGCCGCGCCTTTTCCGCGTCTCCGTGCTGGTTTTCGCGCAAGCCTTTGCCCGCGCTCCGGTTGCGGGCGGAACGCACGATTCTCGCCCTGGTGTGCGCCCCTGCGCGGCACGGCGAATGCTTCCCGGCTGACGTGCGGAATGGAGATGGGCCTCACACCCCGAGGAGGCACCCGTGCGATCCACCCGGTTCCTGCGCGTTCTTGCCCTGGCCGGCCTGGTGCCGGCCCTGGGCGCCTGCGAAGGCGGCACCGAGCCGTTGGAGCCCCTGGCGCCCACGTACGTACTGTCGCTGGTGGACGGCGCGCCAACGCGCGTGATCGCCGACCACCAGACGCCCCTGGGCGTGCGGCAGCTGTACACCATGGACTTCGACAGCCTGTCGTTCGTGTCGGCGACCACGGCGCGGCGGCGGCTGCGGGCGTCCATGGAATCCACCGACCCGGCGGGCGCGCCGCTGCCCGTGCTGGCGAGCAGCTACACCTACTCGGGGCGGGTGCTGCGGCGGGGGGACCGCGTGATCGTGGAGTACGAGGGGAGCGCGCGCGACCCCGTAAAACCCGATACCTTCATGCTGCGCGACGCCAAGCTGGTGAAGCTGGGGCCGTTCGGGCTCGTGTGCCCCACCTGCGCTCCCGTGCGCCGCGTGGAGTACGTGTACGAGCCCCGCTGACCGCACCCGCTCGTCCCAAGAAGCATCCGCGCCCGCGACGAGATTCGTCGTGGGCGTGTTTTGTTGTTGGGGGAAGGGATAAGGGTAGTTTTCAGGGAGGGGAGGGGTGTTCCTCGTGTGGCGAGGGTGTATCGCGGGGGGGAGACACGAGCGAATGAATTCGCCGCTACAACATCACACTGTCGGCCTGCGCCGACACCATCGAGGCAGGGCGGGGGCCGTGCAGCGTGGCCGGCATCGGCCGATCCGCATCATCCATCCTCATCGGCTCATCCTCGTCATCCACCCTCATCAGCCATCCCGATCATCGATCCCGATCATCGATCACCATCATCCATCAATCTCCGTCCTCGTCCGCAGGTTCCGGTGCCGTACGGTTTTTGCATCCGGGTCATCCGCCGGTAAAACGCCAGGGAATCACAGGGTTTTCTCCCACACGCACCCCTCCACGCGTGGGGCGCCCTCCGCGACGCCTGGTCGCGGGGGAGGAAATCCTTGACGGTCACGGAGCGGTAATGCATCTGTGACATAGCCGCCCGCCTCTTCCGAACGGGCGGCCCCACTCCACCCCTCCCCTTTGCCAGGAGGTGCGTATGGCGTCTGCCCCCTCATTCACAACGGACCGCATCCGCAACGTCGTCGTGGTGGGACACGGCGGATCGGGAAAGACCACCCTGATCGACGCGTGCTGCTACACCAGCGGCACGAGCAAGCGGCAGGGAGTGGTGGATGACGGAACGGCCCTCACCATGTTCACGCCCGAGGAAACCAGCCACGGCATCAGCATGAACGTGGCGGTGGCGCACGCGGCGTGGATGGACAGCAAGATCAACTTCATCGACACCCCCGGCTACCTGGACTTTTTGGGCGAGACGCGCGCGGGCGTGCGCGTGGGCGACGGCGCCATCGTGTGCCTGAGCGCCGTGAACGGGGTGGAGGTGGGGACGGAGCGGGTGTGGGACCTGGTGCAGGAGCGGCGGCTGCCCGCCATCCTCTTCGTGTCCATGATGGACCGGCAGAACGCCGACTTCGACCGCGTATACCAGGACGTCCGCGAGCACCTGACGCCCAAGGCCATCCCCGTGGAGGTGCCCATCGGCAGCGCGGACGACTTCCGGGGGATCGTGAACCTGTTCAGCGACAAGGCCCACTACTACCACGAGAACACGCAGACGGGCGACTACGAGGAGGCCGACATCCCGCCCGAGCTGCAGGCCATGGTGGACCGCTACTACGACGAGCTCATCGAGACCATCGCCAGCACGGACGACACGCTGCTGGAGCACTACCTGGAAGGCGACACCATCACCCGCGACGAGGCCCTGCACGCGCTCAAGCAGGCCATGCTGCGCGGCGACCTGTACCCCGTGTTCTGCGGCGCGCCCACCCGCACGTGGGGCGCGCGGGCCCTGCTGAGCAAGCTGGTGGAGCTCATGCCCTCGCCGCAGGAGCGGCCGGCGGAGCTGGCCCAGGGCCGCGGCGACACGGTGGTGGAGCTGCGGTGCCTGAACAGCGACCCCTTCGCCGCCCTCGTCTTCAAGACGACGAGCGAGCCGCACGTGGGGGAGCTGTCGTACTTCCGCATCTACGGGGGCAGCGTGGCCAACGGCGCGGAGGTGTTCAACGCCACGCGCGAAAAGGCGGAGAAGCTGTCGCACCTGTCCGTGCCGCAGGGACGCGAGCGGATGGAGACGGACCAGCTGCGCGCGGGCGACATCGGCGTGGTGGCCAAGCTCAAGGACACGCACACCAACGACTCGCTCAGCGCGCCCAGCCACCCCCTGGTGCTGCAGGGCGTGCAGTTCCCCGCACCCGACATCGCCGTGGCCGTGGAGCCGGCCACGCGGGGCGAGGAGGACAAGCTCGCCATCGGCCTGCACAAGCTGCACGAGGAAGACCCGTGCTTTACGAGCGAGTACCTGCCGGAGCTGGGGCAGACCATCGCCCGCGGCCTGGGCGAGCTGCACCTGGAGGTGCAGCTGGAGCGCCTCAAGCGCAAGAACGGGGTGGAGGTGGTGGTCAAGGCGCCGCGCATTCCCTACCGCGAGACGTTCCGCGCCGTGGCCGAGGCGCAGGGCCGCCACAAGAAGCAGACGGGCGGGCGCGGCCAGTTCGGCGACGCGCACGTGCGCATCAAGCCCCTGGCGCGCGGCTCGGGCTACCGGTTCACGGACGCCGTGGTGGGGGGCGTGATCCCGGGCAAGTTCATCCCGGCGGTGGACAAGGGGGTGCAGGAGGCGGCCGCGCGGGGCATCCTGGCCGGCTACCCCGTGGTGGACTTCGAGGCGGAGGTGTACTTCGGCAGCTACCACACGGTGGACAGCAGCGAGCAGGCGTTCAAGATGGCCGGCTCCCTGGCCTTTCACCAGGCGGCGGAAAAGGCGCAGCCCGTGATCCTGGAGCCGGTGATGGAGGTGCAGGTCTTTACGCCCGACGAGTTCCTGGGCGACGTGATCGGCGACCTGAACCAGCGCCGCGGGCAGATCCTGGGCATCGAGCCGGCGGGGCGCAACCAGTGCGTGCGCGCGCTGGTGCCGCAGGCGGAGCTGTACAAGTACAGCACGGGGCTCCGCTCGCTGAGCCAGGGGCGCGCCTCGCACACGCGCACCTTCCACGCGTACGAGGAGGTGCCTGGGCACGAGGTGCCGCGCGTGGTGGAGGCGGCCAAGAAGGAGCGCGAGGAGCTCGCCGGGGCGCGGTAGCCCGCCCGGGAAGGACGCGGCTCGTCAGACGATCGGCCCCGCTCCGGCACCGTGCCGGGGCGGGGCCGATTCGTACCTGCGGTGACACAAAAGTACGGGATGGACAGATCGGCGAATCCGTGCAGATTTCACGTGCCACCTGCACAGGAGGAAGCGATGTCCGGCCGGAAGATCTCTTTTCGCATCAACGGAGAACAAGCAGCGTCACTGGAGCGGCTTACGCGCCGCCACTCCCCGAACGCGAGTGACGTCGCCTCGGATGCACTGGATCTCTACACGAAGTTGTCTGCCAGCGATCATGAGGCGATCCGGCACATTGAACGATTCGGGGGCGTGGACGACACGCGGGTGCTGATGGAGCGGATCTCCCGGGCCGTGCAGGTAACCTGGTACGAGATCGCACTTCGGCGCATCCGGCTTAACCTCGCTAATGCCTCGGGCGAACCGCTGGAATCCGAGGATGAACTGCTCGCGATCACCGCTCGCGTATCAAAGCGACCGTGCTGATCTCCGGGTGAGGAATCGGTTAGATGCGCGTGCGATCCGTCAGAGCCGGTTGCATGGAAGCGTTCCATGTGAGATTGTCGACAACCGCGACGCCTCGCCTTCCTCCGGTGCATCCCTGATATGCTTCGATCCATCCTCCTCTTTGCATCCGCCGCCTTGCTGGCGCTCCCGCTTTCCGCACAGCGGCGGGTGGTGGCCGGACCGGGCGGAACCCAGGACGCGGCGCCCCTGCCGCCCATCACCTCGCTGAGCGACGAGTTCGACAGCCCGGCGTCGCTGGGGCGCTGGACGTCGCACGGGGCGGCGGAGGGGTGGCCGGAGATGATCCGGAAGATCGACGCGGACGGCACGGCGCCCGGCGCGCTGTACGTGGAGCCCACCGTGAGCGGGTGGTACGCGGACTTTCGCGGCGCGTTTCTCTTCCAGGAGGTCACGGGCGACTTCGTGGCGACCACGCGCGTGCGGGCGCGGGGCACGGGCGGCCCGCTGCCGTCCGTCACCTGGTCGCTGGCGGGGCTGATGGTGCGCGAACCGCGCGGCACCACGGCCGCCACGTGGGAGCCGCGCGCGGAGAACTGGCTCTTTGCCACGACGGGGATCGCGGGGCAGGCGGGCCAGCCGGTGATCGAGACCAAGACGACGGTGAACGGCCGCTCCGCGCTGAACCTGCACCCGGTGCCGGCGGGGTGGATGGAACTGCGGATCGTTCGCGTCCGCGCGGACTTCCTGCTGTTCGCCCGGGCGGAGGGCGCGGCGGAGTGGACGCTGCAGGAGCGGTTCTTTCGCCCGGACCTGCCGCGCACGGTGCAGGTGGGCGTGAACGCGTACAGCGGCTGGGACCTGGTGCCGGAGCTGTGGGGCGACGCGGCCACGTTCAACCGCACCGTCATCACGGACCGCCCGACGGACCTGGCGGCGGAGTTCGACTACGTGCGCTTCGACCGGCCGCGGGTGCCGGACGCGCTGCGCGGCGTGCGGCTCTCCGACTACCGCGTCCCCGCCGCCGACCTCGTCGCCGCGTTCGGGGGCTGAACCACGCAGCGGACGTCGTGGGACGGGCCGGGCAGGACGGTGGGAGGGATACGGACCGGGGGCAGAGTGTGGGCGCGGGGTTGGGGGAGAGCGAATGAAGAATTCGCGGCTACAACTTCACACTGTCGGCCTGCGCCGACACCAAAACCGCCAAGTGATCGGCAGATAGCTCGAGTCGCAGCGCGGGTGCACGCGTCCGTTAAGACACAGACCGCGGCGGATCGCAGCATCGCGATCCGCCGCGGTTTTGTCTTTGCGATGAGGGCAGGCGGCGGAGGGAGCCACTTCCGCACTCACGCACTCACGCACTCACGCACTTACGCACTCACGCACTCCCTCGACGGCATGGCTCGCAAGCGCGGCACGGGACGCACGTTCGTGGGGATCTCGGGATGGACGTACGCCGGGTGGCGCGGCGTGTTCTATCCCGAGGGGCTCGCCCGCAAGCGCGAGCTGGAGTACGCGGCGCAGCAGATGGATTCCGTGGAGATCAACGGGTCCTTCTACTCGCTCCAGCGCCCCACGAGCTATCGGAAGTGGTACGAGGAGACGCCGGCGGACTTCGTGTTCGCGGTCAAGGGGAGCCGCTTCATCACGCACATGCTCAAGCTCAAGAACGCGGAGACGGCGCTCGCCAACTTCTTTGCGTCGGGCGTGCTGCGGCTGGCGGAGAAGCTGGGGCCCATCCTGTGGCAGTTCCCCGAGCGCATGCAGTTCAACGAGGAGCGGTTCGCGCACTTCCTGGACATCCTCCCCAGGACGCACGCGGAGGCGGCCGCCGTCGCCCACGGTCACGACGACCGGCTGCTGGGGCGCTCGTGGACGGACGCGGAGCACGAGGGACCCATCCGCCACGCGTTCGAGATCCGGCACCCCGGCTTTCTCACGGCCGGGTTCCTGGACCTGCTGCGGGCCCACGACGCTGCGCTGGTGTTCGCCGACACGGCCGGGCGCTGGCCCTATGCCGAGGACCTGACGGCAAGCTGGGCGTACGTGCGCCTGCACGGCGCCGAGCAACTGTACGCCAGCGGATACACGGACCCGCAACTGGACTGGTGGGCGGCGCGCATCCGCGAGTGGCGCCGCGGCTGTGCCCCCCACGACACGACGTGCGTTCTCCCGCCGGCAAAGGACCGCGCCGCCGGCCGCGACGTGTACGTCTACTTCGACAACGACGCCAAGGTGCACGCGCCATTCGACGCCATTCGGCTGCGGGAACGGCTGAAGGGCTGAACGGCAGTGCGAAAGTGCGAAAGTGCGAAAGTGCGAAAGTGCGAAAGTGCGAAAGTGGCGGCGATGAGCACGCCCGCGGTGGGGTGGTGTCGGCGCAGGCCGACAGTGTGATGTTGTAGCCGCGAATTCATTCGCTTTTGTTGGGCCGCGATCCGCTTGGCTCTCCCGATCCCGCCCTATCCGCTCGATCCGCCCACCCGCCCACCCGCCCACCCGCCCACCCGCCCACCCGCCCACCCGCCCACCCGCCCACCCGCGTCCGATCGCCCGATCCTCCGATCCTCCGATCCGCCGATCCGCCGATCCGCCGATCCGCCGATCCGCATCGCCCCCGCCTATCATGCGATCCGCACGCGCTCATCCGGCGAATCCGCATCCTGTCCCATCGGGTTCTTTCGTATCGTCTGCGCATGACGCAAGCAAAACGGGAGGCGCCGAGGGGCGTCTCCCGTGGGTTATCCATCGAAGCCGGCGGATCAGCTCGTGGCGCGGACGATGGGCACGTCGAACACCCCGCCGGTGATCTGCAGCAGGCGCGGCTCCTCCTCCCCCACCACCCCGAAGCCTTCCATCTGGAACGAGAACGTGCCGCGCGCCCGGTCGTCGTCGATGGAGGTGATGGTCACCGTCCCGCTGAGGGACGTATAGGCGGCCTCCGCGTCGCCGCCCGCCGTGCCCCCCACGACGAAGATCGCGCCGAACGGGCAGTCATCGTCCCCCGTCGCGCAGGTCACGGAGCCCACCTCGGGACTCTCCACGGACATCAGCAGCTGGTCGGCCCGCACGCTGTTGCCAACGCGCGCGACCCGCCCGAGCACGGCCAGCGCCTCGCCGCCGGCCACCTGCCCCGTGGCGCCCACGGCAAAGGTGCCCTCGTCCGGGCGCCGGCGGTTGTAGCGGCCCGTGGCGTCGTACGACCCGGCCGTGTCACCGGCAAAGGTGAACGTGAGCGACCCCTGGGGCGCCTCGTCGGAGTTGGTGGCGCTTTCGCAGGCGGAGAGCGCCAGCCCGCAGGCGGCGGCGATCGCCAGGGCACGTACGCGGAAGGTCATGGGGATGCTTTCTTTGGATGGAAAGGGGCGCGGCATGGTGCCGGCCCGGGCCGCGCTCACCCCTGGTGGGGAGGGAGCACGAGGGTAAAGGCGGCGCCGGTGCCCCCGCCGCCGCGGGCCGTCAGGTCGCCGCCCATGGCGCGGGCCAGGCGCCGCGAGATGGCCAGCCCCAGCCCGCTGCCGGGCTCGCGCTTGCTCTTGGTGCCGGCCGCGATCTGCAGGAACTCCTCGAACACCGCTTCTTCGCTGCCGGCGGGCAGGCCGGGGCCCGTGTCGCGCACCTCCAGCCACGTGCGCCCGCTCTCCTGCCCCGCCACCACGGCCACCTCGCCCTGCTCCGTGAACTTGACGGCGTTGGAAAGCAGGTTGACCAGGATCTGCCGCACGCGGGGCGGGTCCACCCGCAGCAGGGTGTCGCGGTGCGGATCCACGTCCGTGCGCAGCTCCAGCTTCTTGCTGCGCGCCTGGGGCTCCACCGTCACCAGCGCCTCGTCCACCAGGTCGCCCAGCGTCACGTCCTCGTGGTGGAACTCCATCCGCCCCGCGTCCAGCTTGGCCAGGTCCAGGATGTCGTTCACCAGCTGCGACAGGTGGCCGCTCACCTGGCTGATGCGCTCGATCATCTCCAGCTGCTGGCCGTTGAGCTCGCCCACGATGCCGTCCGCCAGCAGCTCGCTGTAGCCCACGATGGCCGTGATGGGCGTCCGCAGGTCGTGGCTCATGGCGCTGAAGAAGCGCTCGCGCCGGAACGCGGCCTCCGTGAGCCGCGCGTAGGCCCGCGCGTTGGCCAGGGCGGCGGCCGTCTGCGCGGCCAGCATCTCCGCCACGGCGCCGTCCTGCTCCGCCTGCGCCGCGTCCGCCCACCCCACCGCCAGCGTGCCCAGCGGATCGTCCCCGTGCCGCAGGGCCATGCGGAGCGCCGCGCCGCCCCCGGCCAGCTCTGTGCGCCCCATCGCCTCCCCGTCTTCCTCCGCCAGCCCGGCGACGGCCTCGCGCGCCGCGTCGCCGGCGGCGGGGCCGGACCAGGCGCGCGGCTCCGGCAGCAGGGGCGTGCGCAGGGCCGCGGCGTCCGCGCCCAGCACGGCCGCCAGCCGGTCGCAGAGCAGGCGCCAGATCTCCTCCGTGTCCACCACGCCGGCCGTCTGGGCCCCGAAGCCGCACAGGGCCTCCAGCCGGCGCGCGCGCCGCTCCCAGTCCACGCTGCCGGCGGCCGCCGCGTCCGGGGCGGCGAGAGTGGAGCGGGAGTTGCCGTCCGGCATGGCGTCGCCTTTCAGGAGTTATCGAGGACCGGGAGCGGCGCGCGATCGGATGCGCCGGCGGCGCGGGGCGGCTATCTTGCCGCCCCGTTTCCGCATCCGGCCCGCCAACCGCAAGCAGAAGATGAGCCTTCCGCCGCTCCGACTGAGGAAGAACGAAGATCGCAGGCTGCGTGCCGGTCACCTGTGGGTGTTCAGCAACGAGGTGGACGTGCGCGTTACGCCGCTCACCGAGTTCGAGCCCGGGGCCCTCGTGGAGGTGCAGGACGCCCGCGGCGCGCCCATGGGCACGGCGTACGTCAATCCCCGCTCCCTCATCGCCGCGCGCCTGGTGAGCCGCCAGCGCAACCGGCCCCTGGACGGCGACCTGCTGCGCCGCCGCCTGGGCCGCGCCCTGGCCCTGCGCGAGTCGCTCTTTCCCCGTCCCTTCTACCGCCTGGTCTACGGCGAGGGCGACGGGCTCCCCGGCCTGGTGGTCGATCGCTTCGGCGACGTGCTGGTGGCGCAGGTCACCACCGCCGGTATGGAACGCGTGAGCGAGCAGATCGTGGACGCGCTGCGCGAAACCGTCCGCCCCGCGGGCATCCTCCTGCGCAACGACACCAGCGGCCGGGCCCTGGAAGGACTCGAGAGCTACGTGCGCACGGGGTACGGCACGGTGCCGGAGGTGCTGGAGATCGAGGAGAACGGGGTGCGCTTCGAGGCCCCCGTCACGGGGCAGAAGACAGGGTGGTTCTACGACCACCGGATGAACCGGGCACGGATGGCGGCGTACGTGCGCGGCCGCCGCGTGCTCGACGTCTTCAGCTACGTGGGCGGCTGGGGCGTTCAGGCCGCCGCCGCGGGGGCCAGCGAGGTGGTGTGCGTGGATGCCTCCGCGCCGGCGCTGGAGTTCGTGGAGCGCAGCGCGGCCCTGAACGGCGCCGCGGACCGGGTGCGCACGCGCCGCGCCGACGCCTTCGACGCCCTCATGCAGCTGGCGGCGGACGGCGAGCGCTTTGGCGTGGTGGTGCTGGATCCGCCGGCGTTCATCAAGCGCAAGAAGGACGCAAAGGCGGGCGAAGAGGCGTATCGCCGCGCCAACGGGCTGGCCATGGAGCTGCTGGAGCCGGACGGCATCCTGGTCAGCGCGTCGTGCAGCTACCACCTGCCGCGCGAGGGGCTGCAGGACGCCATGCTGCGCGCCAGCCGCCGCCTGGGCCGCGAGCTGCAGGTGCTGGAAGAGGGGCACCAGGGGCCGGACCATCCCATCCACCCCGCCATCCCCGAGACGGCGTACCTCAAGGCGTTCATCGGCCGCGTGGCGTAGGGTTTCGGTTGATGCGGTTCGGCCGATGCGATTCGGCCGATGTGAGTCGGCTGATGCGATTCGGCCAATGCGGTTCCGGCTGATGCGATTCCGGCTGATGCGATTCGGCTGATGCGATTCGGCTGATGCGTTTCGGCCGATGCGATTCGGCCGATGGCGAGGCCGATCCGGCGGTCCCGGACGCGAGAAGAGCCGCGGAGGACGTCCGCGGCTCCGGCGAGGGGGCGTTCAGCCGCTACCGGGCGATGCCGATGCTGAAGCCGATGTGAAAGGTCAGGAGGTCGGTGTCGCTGCGGGTCGGGAAGAGGGTAACGCTGCCGTCGGAGTTCTCCACGATGTCGCCTTCGCGCAGGTACTCGGCCTCGCCGTTGTTGTGGTAGCGCACGCCCAGGTCCAGGCTCACGGGCGACGCGCCGCTGCGGATGGGGACGTACAGCCCCGCGCCGGCGCCGTAGGAAAAGCTCCAGTCGTCCTGCTCGGTGAAGCTGGTGTCGTCGTCGTAGTACTCGTCGCCGTAGTAGTAGCCGTTGCTGTCGTCGATGGTGGTGGTGGTCCACAGGAACGAGTATCCCGCGTAGCCGTTCACGTACGGCCGCAGCCGCCCGTCCGGCAGCCCCACCTGCGGGCCGATGCCCACCCACGCGACGTTGTTGCTGGTGCTCGCGTCCGTCAGGTAGCCGTAGCCGTCCTCCACCGTGAAGCGGTCGTAGCCGTAGATGGCCAGCCCGGCGTCCACGCGCAGCGCCACCTGGGTGTTCACGCCCAGGGCGCGCAGGTAGTGCAGGTCGCCGCCCAGGCCGCGGTCCACCTGCTCGCCGAACTCCCCCTGGGGACGCGCCAGGGTGAACGTGCCGCCCAGGAAGTTGCCCGTGGGCATGCGCTCGTCGTAGTAGTACTCGCAGTCGTCGTAGTCGGGATCGCAGTCATCCTGCGCGCGGACGGCGGAGGGCACGGCCAGGAGCACGGCCGCCGCGGCGAGGAGGGTGTAGTGCGCACGCATGGTTCACCTCGGATGAGGATCGGTCGATCAAGGGGATGTGGAACGCGGCGCTCGGTGCGCGCCGGCGTCCTATCCCAGAGCATCGGGAATGCCCGCACGGGTGGATCAGGGCATCTCGATGTGCGCCATCGGGTTAGCGATCCGGGTCTGCGACACGGCTGATACGCGGTGTCTCACGCGGAGGACAGCGGCGGCGGGAAAGTGGCCTCCGCCGTGAAGCGGGGGACGGCGGCATCTTGGGAATCAACCACGGGGGACGACACGATGGCGGTGGAGATCACGGGCCGGTACGCCGGCGGCCTGAAGGTGGACGTGCGGCACGGGCCGTCGGGCGCGGAGCTGCGCACGGCGGCGCCGGTGGACAACAACGGCGACGGCAGCTCGTTCTCGCCCACGGACCTGCTGGCGGCGTCGCTGGGCGCGTGCATGGTGACGGTGATGGGGATCTACGCGGAGAAGAACGGCATTCCGTTCCACGGCGTGGAGTTTCGCCTGGAGAAGCACATGCGGGCGGATCCGCGCCGGGTGGATGCGCTCCCCGTGACCCTCCGCATGCCCGCGGCCCTGGACGAGCGCCAGCGCACGACGCTGGAGAACGTGGCGCGCACCTGCCCCGTGCACCGCAGCCTGCTGCCGGAGATCCGCAGCGACGTGCAGTTCGTGTACGACGTCGGCGCGCCGGACGAGGCGGCGGCGGCGAGTGCGTGAGTGCGAAAGTGCGAAAGTGCGAAAGTGCGAAAGTGGGCGTGCGGGAGAAGTCGTAATTCGGGCCAGGCGGCCACCCGTCCTGAGCGGGTAAACCCGCCGCTGGGAAAGCGGTAAGCCCTGTCTCGCGCTGACGCGCTCTGCGAACAGGGCTTCAACTGCTTCAGCAACGGTTTTCGCCGGTGGCGTGGCACCGGCCCGCGACGGACCAGTCCGCGCAGGCGGACTTCGTGTGGTCGTTGCGGCGAATTCATTCGCTCTGCCCGGGGTTTGCCCGAGGCTCGGCCCGGGGGTCGCCCAGGCTCCTCCGGCCTGCATGCGAGTGGAGGAGGGCGTGCGCACGGGCGAGACCCGGGCGTGAGGCCGTCCACCTGCTACGGGCGAGTAGATTCCTCACTCGTTCCTCGCTCGGAATGACAGTTGGGGGACCGTGCCCAGGACGGAGGGAAGACTTCTTCGTCGAACGCAAACCGCCCCTCCTCCCCGGCATGCGGGAGGAGGGGCGGCTTCGTTGCGGGCAACTCCGCCGGTCAGGGGCCGGAGTCGGAGAGGCTCATGGTCCACAGCCAGTCGCGGCGGGCGCGGGACACCTCGATCACCGTCTCGGCCTCGTCGCCGATCTGCACGCGGACGAAGCGGTACCGGTTGGGCACCTGCACCATGTAGTCCGCACGCGAGCTCCCGGTGTTGCGCACCAGCAGGCCATCGGAGGTGGGCACCAGCGTCTCCGAACGGAGCCCCGCCACCACCTGCCCCGACGCGCTGGAGATGTCGCGGATGCGGATGGTGGCCCACCCCATCCGCTGCCGGCTCTCGAACTTGAGCAGCACGGAGTTGCCCGCGGGGTTGAACGCCACCGCCTCGGACATCCCCGGCGGCAGCACCGGCCGCGAGGGCCGGCGCGGGGTTGCCGTGGGCGCGGGCGCCGCCGGCTCCGCCTCGGCCGCGGGCGCCGCGCCCGAAGCCGCGGCGGGGTCCGCCTCGGCCGTCGTGGCCCGCGCGGCCGACTGCTCCTGCTCCGCCTGGCCGGGGAACACCCCGCCCAGGCGCTCCACGGCCCCGCTCACCCACGCCCGCCCCGGCGCCGTGCCGAACGCCATGGTGAGCATGAGCGCCACCATGGCCGCGGCGGCCAGGGCCGGGCGCCCGCCCCACGCGTGGGACCGGGCGCGAAAGCGGGCACGCTCCACGGCCGCCATGGCCAGGGCGCGCTTTTCGTCGTCGGGCGCGGGCACGTCCAGGTCACCCAGCCAGGCGCTCACCTGCCGGCTGCGGGCCTGCATGGCCTCGGCCCGCGCCGCGCATTCCGCGCAGGCGGTGAGGTGCAGCTCCACCCGGCGGTTGCCCGCCCGGTCCAGCTGCCGGTCCATATAACGAACAAGGTCACCGTCCTCCAGGTGCTGGGGACGGGACCCGAGTGTCAACGTCATCTCAGGCTCTCCGAGGTTGGGGCGAGCTCGTTGGACAGCTTGTTGAGCGCGCGCGCCAGCATGGTGCCCACCGATCCGGTCGTGGTCCCTACCGCGGCCGCGATCTCGTGGTGGGCGAAGCCCTCTTCCCGCATCAGCAGGACCGTCTTTTCCTTCCACGAAAGACGATCCAGGGCGGCGCGTACCATCTTGCGCCGTTCGCCGCTTTCGGCGGCGGCATCAGGCAGCGCCGGCTGGTCCCCCACGGGGGCCCGGTCGGGTGCCGCACTGAGCAGCTTGAGCCAGCGCGCCCGCGCACGGGCCGTGTCGCGCACCACGTTGGTGGCCACGGCGAACAGCCATGCGCGAAGGTGCCGGTCCTGCGGCGGCCTCTCCACAAGGCGGACGAACGCTTCCTGGGCGGCGTCAGCCGCCAGGTCGGGATCGCCCGTGAGGCGCACGAGGTACCGGTACAGCGCGTCGTAGTGCTCCTGAAAGAGCTGCGTGACGTTCAAGCGCTGATCCGGAGAGGGCGTTGCGGACAATGTTTAGTCCTGTGACCGTTGTGCTGTCTGGTCGTGGAGGAAACGCACGGGGCCGCCGGTTTCTGACCGGCCGTGTTTTCGGGAAGACCGCGGAGAGGACGGATGCGGACGGCGCCGCATCCCGCGACAAAGCTAACGAACCCCGCGCCCGCGCGGGAGGGCGGCCGGGATCCCGCCGCTCTCCTCGCGCCGCCGCGTCATTCCTGCTCGGATAGCTGGTGCGCGCGGCGGTGCTCGTTCACGAGCTGGTGGGCGCGGCGCGTCGTCTCCGGCTGGCGGAATCTCGGCGCCAGGCGGAGCACGAAATCCACCGCCGTCCGCAGGTCCATGCGGTGCCCGGCGGACACGTACAGCGGCTTGGCCCCCGCCCGCGTGCGCACCACCATCCCCACGATCTCGTCCTGGTGGATGATGGGGCTGGTGTCGCCGCGCTCGTTCCCCACGGGCTCGTGCGTGCCGATGAAGGGGTTTTTCGCGCAGCCGATGCTGGGGACGTCCCACGCCACCCCGCCGTGGCACGCCAGCCCAAAGCGGCGCGGATGCGCGTACCCGTGCCCGTCGAACACCACCAGGTCCGGCCGCACGCGCAGCTGCCGCCAAGCCAGGTCCAGCGGCGGCAGCTCGCGAAAGGAGAGGTAGCCGGGAACGTAGGGAAAGCGCAGCTCCGCCTCCGCCGACGCCTCGTCCACCGTCTCCATCGTCCGCAGGTCCAGGACGACGACGGCCGCGAAGCCGTAGTGCTTGAAGCGCTCCATGGACACGTCCGCCCCGGCCACGAAGCGCGGGTCGAACCCCGGCGGCGGCGCGGTGACGAGCCGGTCGCGCATGGCCTGCTGCTGCTCGCGCGCCTCGGCCACGGTCAGGTCCCAGCGGCGGGGCGGGGGCTCGGCCGCGGCGGGATCGGCGGGGGGAACGGCACTGGATGGATGGGGATGAATCGCGTCCGACATCTTTCACGCGCTCGGGTGGGGCCACGGATGAGAAAACCGGCGAACCCGGGCGATGCGCAAGGCGCCTGCCGCCCGCGGAGGAGGGGTGCCGTGCTGGCGCATTCCAATCGGCCCGTGGACGGCGGCGGATCGGGCGTTATCTTGCGAGACCACGTCCGACGCGGCGCCCTTCCGCGGAATCCGGTCCATCGCCACACCTTTTTCCAGAGAGCCCCTTCCATGGAGCGCACGCGGTTCATCGACCACAAGGGCAAGCAGGTGCTGCTGCTGGACTACGCCGGCGCGCGCGACCCGGAAGAGGCCGTGCGCGAGATCCACAATTCCATGCGGTTCGTCGCGCGGCAGCCGAAGGGATCGCTGCTGGTGATGACGCTGGTGCGCGAGGCGCGGTACAACGCGGCCGTGCTGCAGGCCATGAAGGAGCTGGCGGCGCACAACGCGCCGTACGTCAAGGCGAGCGCCGTGGTGGGGATGAGCGGGCTGCACCGCATTGCCTACCAGGCCGTGATCCTGTTCTCCAAGCGCAACATCAAGACGTTCGACGCGGAGTCCGAAGCGCTGGAGTGGCTGGCGACGCAGGGGTGAGCCCGGGCGGCCCTCACCCGGGTTCGTAAACCTCACCCACCCTCTCCCACAAACTGCGTGGGAGAGGGTATGCACTCCCGGCCCCGGCGGGACCTGCGGCCTTCCACGGGAGGCAGGCAGGTCCGTCGCGAAGGCGGAGGCCGTGCACCGGAAAGCCCGGCGAATGAATTCGCGGCACTGAAACGTGATGTCGGCCTTCGCCGACGGCTCGTGCAGCACTGGGAGCATGTGCACCGGAGCGACGGCCGAGCAGGAGAAGCCCCGCGCGGTAGGCGGGGCTTTCGGCGTGCGCGTCTGCGTTGCACGGACCGCAGTTGCCGGCTGTAACCTGTCCCCTGTCCCCTGTAACCCGCAGTTCGATCCCCTCCCTCCGCCCGCATAAGGGTACCCGCCCGCCTCGCGTGTCCATCAATCAACGGCAGCACGGCAAGGGCACGCTCCCTGCCCGTCCGTACGCCCACTCGCGTTCACTCGGGACATCCGACTTCACGGAGGCCGGCGTACATGGCGGACATCGACGTGCAGCCGCGGGGGCCGGGGCTGCGGCCCTGGCTGCTGGGCATTCTGCTGGTGGCGGTCCTGGCCGCGCTCGGGGTGTGGCTGCTGGACGAGCGCGGCGACGACCGCGCGCTGGAAGGGGTCTCCGGCCCCGCCGCCGCACCACCGCAGCCGCCGGTGCAGCCGTAGGCGTTTCGCCCCCCGCGCACGGGCGCGCAGGGGCGAAAAACAACTGGGGGCGAAGGGGTACAGGACGTGCATAACCTTCGCCCTTGGCAAACACCCGCACACGTTCCCCACCCCGGCGTCCCTGGACAGCCGGCCCGGACCGCTGTGCACAGCGGCTCAACCTTTCCTGGCCGGCACGAGGAGCCATACCATGTCCGCTGATTTCCGCTCACGGGTTCGCCTGGCGGCCGCGCTGGCCCTGGCAGCCGGGGCGACCGCCCTGTCCGCCTCGCCCGCCGCGGCCCAGTACTTCGGGCGCAACAAGGTGCAGTACGAGTCGTTCGACTTCCGGATCCTGCGCACCACCAACTTCGACATCTACTTCTACCCCGAGGAGGAGGTGGCCGTCCGCGACGCCGCCCGCATGGCGGAGCGCTGGTACGCCCGCCTGTCCCGGGTGCTGGAGCACGAGTTCGAGTCGCGGCAGCCCCTGATCCTGTACGCCAGCCATCCGCACTTCCAGCAGACCACGGCGCTGGGCGGCGAGATCGGCGAGGGCACGGGCGGCGTGACGGAGGCGTTCAAGCAGCGCATCATCATGCCCCTGGCCAACTCCTACGAGGAGACGGACCACGTGCTGGGGCACGAGCTGGTGCACGCCTTTCAGTACGACATCTCCGGCTTTGGCCGCGCGGGCGGCGGGCTGGAAGAGGCGGCCCAGCGCTTCAACGTCCCCGGCTGGTTCGTGGAGGGGATGGCGGAGTACCTGAGCGTGGGCCCCGTGGACCCGCACACTGCCATGTGGCTGCGCGACGCGGCCCTCACGGGGCGCATCCCCACGGTGGAGCAGCTCACCTACGATCCCAGCTTCTTCCCCTACCGCTGGGGCCAGGCGTTCTGGGCCTACGTGGGCGGCCGCTGGGGCGACGCCTCCATCGGGCAGATCCTGAAGCAGGTGGGACAGGGCGTGCCGTACCCGGACGCGTTCCAGCGCATCCTGAACGCGCCCCTGGAAGAGATCGTGGACGACTGGGGCACCTCCATCCGCCGCACCTACCTGCCGCTGCTGGGCGAGCGGCGCGAGGCGCGCGAGCAGGCGCAGCCCCTGTTCCTGGCCCGCAGCGAGGGCAACGAGGACGCGCCCGGCGGGCGCTACAACCTGTCGCCCGTGCTGAGCCCGGACGGGACCCGGTTCGCGTTCCTGTCGTCGCTCAGCAACCAGGACGTGGAGCTGTACGTGGCCGACGCCCAGACGGGGCGGGTCATCCGCCGCCTGCTGCGGGGCACGGCCTTCGACCCGCACTTCGCGTCGCTGCGCTACATCAACTCGGCGGGCACGTGGTCGCCGGACGGCCGCCGCTTCGCCTTCAGCGCCCTGCAGGAGGGGCGCGACGTGGTGGTGCTGGTGGACGCGGTGCGGGGCGGGACCGTGCGCGAGTACGCCGTGCCGGGGGTGAGCGAGATCACCAACCCCACCTGGTCGCCGGACGGCAACACCATCGTGTTCTCCGGCCTGCGCGGCGGCATCAGCGACCTGTGGGCCCTGAACCTGAGCGACGGCCGGGCCCGGCAGCTCACCAACGACCGCTTCGCCGACCTGCAGCCCATGTACTCGCCGGACGGGCGCAGCATCGCGTTCGCCACGGACCGGGGGGCCACGGACTTCGAGACGCTGCGCTACGGCGACCTGCGGCTGGCGGTGCTGGACGTGGCCAGCAACGAGGTGCGCACCCTGATGACGGGCGAGGCCACGGGGCAGGGCGCGGGCCAGGGCGGGGTGGGCAAGAACATCAACCCGCAGTGGACACGTGACGGGCAGGCCCTGTACTTCATCTCGGACCGGGCCGGCATCAGCAACGTGTACCGGATGGAGCTGGCCACCCGCGCGGTGACGCAGGTGACCAACCTGTTCACGGGCGTGAGCGGCATCACGGACGTGAGCCCGGCCATCTCGGCCGCCTGGGGCGCGGACCGGCTGGTGTTCACGGTGTACGAGCGCGACGCGTTCAACATCTACTCCATCGACAACACCACGCAGCTGGCGGGCACCGCGCCCGAGGGCGTGCAGGTGGCGGCCGCGGGGCTGCCGGGGGTGCCGCTGCCGGCGCTGCTGCCGCCCGTGCCGCGCCCCGAGGAGGCGCCGTACAACCGCGTGCTGCTGGCCGTGAACGACCCGCAGGTGGGGCTGCCGGACCCCGAGGTGCAGACCGCGTGGGCCGTGGTGCCATACCGCGCGCGCATCTCGCTGGACTACCTGGGCCAGCCGGCCGTGGGTGCGTCGGTGAACACGGGCGCGTTCAGCCGCGGCGGCCTGTACGGCGGCATCACGGGCATCTTCAGCGACGTGCTGGGCTACCACACGGTGTACGGCTCGGTGCAGGCGCAGGGACAGGTGGACGAGATCGGGTTCGCCGTGCTGTACCTGAACCAGCGCAACCGGTGGAACTGGGGCGTGTCGGCGCAGCGGGTGCCGTTCGTGTACGGCGGCTACGCGCAGGGCTTCAGCCCGGACCGCACGGAGTTCCTGCAGCAGCAGGTGCTGCTGCGCTACTTCGACACCAGCCTGAACGGCATCATCCAGTACCCGTTCAGCCAGGTGCAGCGGGTGGAGGTCTCGGGCGGGGTGCGGCGCATCGCGTCGGACCGGCAGATCCGCGAGGCGGTGTACCAGCCCGTGTTCGGCGTGGACGAGGACGGCGACACGGTGCTGGTGGACCTGCAGGGCCCGGTGGACTTCCGCGAGCGCACGGAGGAGGGGTCGTCGTACAACCTGGCGGAGGGGAGCGCGGCCCTGGTGTACGACGCGGCGCTGATGGGCTACACGTCGCCGTTCGCGGGGCAGCGCTACCGGTTCGAGGTGGCGCCCACGGTGGGGTCGCTGCAGTTCACCACGGCCACGGCGGACTATCGCCGCTACGTGTACCTGCGGCCGTTCACGCTGGCCGCCCGCGCCATGCACGTGGGCCGGTACGGCCGCGACGAGCACCTGGTGGGCGACATCTTCCTGGGCTGGCCGTTCCTGATGCGCGGCTACGGCCGCGAGGACCTGGCCGAGGAGTGCGAGCCCACCCTGCCCGCGGGCGGCGTGGAGTGCGACCTGTACTTCGACGAGCTGCGGGGAACGCGCGTGGGCGTGCTGAACCTGGAGCTGCGGGTGCCGCTCATCCGCCAGCTGGTGGTAGGCAACACGCTGGGGCTGCCGCCCATCGAGGGCTTCGCCTTCTTCGACGCGGGCTCGGCGTGGGGCAAGCAGCGGCTGCAGGACGGCTCGCTGGTGAATACCACGCCCACCTTCCGCCGCGGGGTGGAAGGGGCGCTGGAGGAGCGCGGCGTGGTCACCAGCGCGGGCGCGGGCGCGCGGGTGAACCTGTTCGGCTACTTCATCCTGGAAGCGGTGTACGTAAAGCCCTTCGACCGCGACCGCGGCTGGCACTGGCAGTTCGCCATGCAGCCCGGGTTCTGATCGAAGCCAGGGTTGAACGGCGGAGCGGGGGAGCGCGGATCATCGCGCTCCCCCGCTTCTCGTTTTCGTCCACTTCCGTTTTCCGGGATCCACAAGACGAATGTGCTCACGCGGAGAACTGCGGAAACAAAAACGGATCGAAATCACACGATCGCTGTTGCTGTTCTGCCGGCCCCGCGTATCTGGACGCTGCGCCTGGCGGCGGATCAGCGGGCGCGGCCGGTGTTCAGGTAGTCCAGCACCAGGCCCGTCATCACCCGCATGCCGATGGGGATGGAGGCGTCGTCGGCCATGAAGGTGGGCGTGTGGTGGTCGCCGGAGGTGGTGCCGGGCGCCACCGTCCCCAGCCGGTAGAAGAAGCCGGGCACCGTGTTGGCGAAGAACCCGAAGTCCTCCGCGCCCGTGGTGGGGGGCACGTTCACCACGTTGTCGGCGCCCATGATGCGCTCCATGGTGGGCCGCAGCCGCGCGGCCAGCTCGGGGTCGTTCACCGTGACGGGCGTCTGCTTTTCGTACGTCAGCTCGTAGGTGCCGCCGCCGGCGCGCGTCACGCCCTCCAGGATCTCGCGCATCCGCCGCTCCACCTCGGCCTGCACGCGCGGGTCGAAGGTGCGCACGGTGCCGTGCATCTCCACCTGCTCGGGGATGATGTTGTTGCGCTCGCCGCCGCGGATGAGCCCCACCGTAAGCACGCTGGGCTCGAACGGCGACAGGTTGCGCGAGCGGATGGTCTGCAGCGACAGCACGGCCTGCGCCGCCATCACCACGGGGTCGATGGCCAGGTGCGGCGCGGCGCCGTGGGCCTGCTTTCCCTTGATGCGGATGATGAAGCGGTCCGCCGCGGCCATGGCCGGCCCCGGCGTGTAGCCCACGCGGCCCACGGGCATGTGCGCGAAGGTGTGCAGCCCCAGGATGGCCTCGGGGCGCAGGTCGTTGAACACGCCCTCGCCCAGCATCAGCTTGGCGCCGCCCTGCTCGCCGGGAGGCGAGCCCTCTTCGGCGGGCTGAAAGATGAAGAGCACGGTGCCGGCCACGTCCTGCCGCATTCCCGCCAGCACGGACGCCACGCCCATCTGCACGGCCGTGTGCACGTCGTGCCCGCAGGCGTGCGAGACGCCCACCCGGTTGCCCAGGTACTCGGCCCGGGCCGTGGATTTCCACGGGTACGGCGTGTCTTCCGTCACCGGCAGCGCGTCCATGTCGGCGCGGACGGCGATCACGGGGCCGGGGCGGCCGCCGCGCAGCACGCCCACGACGCCCGTGTGCGCCACGCCCGTGCGCACCTCCAGCCCCAGCGCGCGCAGGTGCTCGGCGACTACGCCGGCCGTGCGCGTCTCTCGGTTGGACAACTCGGGATTCTGGTGCAGGTCGTGGCGAATCTCTACGATGCGGGGCACCAGCCGGTCCACGGCGGCGGCCACCGCGCGGTCGGTGCCCTGGGCCGCGGCCGGCGCGGCGACGGCGGCCAGCGCCAGCGCGCCCAGCCAGGGCAGCGTGCGGGGAGACTTCATGCGTCCTCGGGAGATGGATGGGGATGGGATGTCGCCCGTATTGTTCGGTCGCGCGGGGCCGAAAGTCAATCCATGCGGCGGAAAGGATGTTTGCGGCCGGGGTGAGGTGGGGTGGAGCGGAGGGCGAGGAGAGCGAATGAATTCGCGGCTACAACTTCACACTGTCCGCCTTCGCGGACACCACTACGACACCTCGTCCGTCACACGAGCTCCGCGCCTTGCGGAGAGGGCGGCGGTGCAGTCCGCGCAGGCGGACTTCGCGCATTTCCAGCGGCGAATTCATTCGCTCCGGACGGGGCTCCGCCACCTTGTCGGCACCTTCCATCCAACGGCAAAAACGGCGGCGGGCCGGGGATGTGCTCCCCGGCCCGCCGCGCGTCCGTCGATCTATGTGGGCAAGGCGGATGCGATCCGCTCCTTGTCTGCCGCGCCCGTGCGTTCCCGGCGCGTCCTCGAAATCCCCTACGGACGCGGGGCGGGCGGGGTTTCTCAGCGGTTGCGCAGCAGGCGGATGTCGCCGCTCACCGTGTTCAGCGACAGCTCCGGCCCGCCGCGGCCAATGGTGCCGCTGGCCTGCTGGCCGATCTGGATGTGGAAGCCGCCGCGGTCGTCGTCGTCATCATCCTGGCCGCTCATGCGCAGGGCGAAGTCGGACTGGATCTCGCCGGAGAGCGTGTTGGCCTGCACCTGGGCGCCCATGTCGCCCGCCAGCCGCACGATCACGTCGCCGCTCACGCTGGCGAACTCCATGTCCTCGCCGTCCATCTGCCCGAACGTCGCCTCCACGTTGCCGCTCACGGTGGCCGCGCGGGCCGTGCCGGTGGTGGAGACGCGCACGTCGCCGTCCACCGAAGCGGCGTCCACGGGGCCGCGCAGGCCGTCCGCCCGGATGTCGCCCTGCACCGTGCGCGCGGCGAACCGCACGCCGGCCGGCACGCGGACGGTGAAGTCGATGCGGGCCTCGTCGGCGTCCACGCTCAGCTCGCCCGAGTTGCCGTCGTCGCAGGCGTCGTCGGCGCGGGTGCGGTCGGCGTAGCTGCGGCGGCCTTCGCCGCGGCGGCGGGAGGCGCGCTCGGTGCGGGGGTAGATGGCGCAGATCACCACGCCGCCGTCCGTCTCCACCACCTCGACGCGCACCTGGTCCGCGTCGTCGCCCACGCGGCGGCCCACGACTTCCACCTGGTCGCCGGAGGCGGGCTCGGCGTGCACGTCGCCCAGCAGGCCGCGGATCTCGATCTCGTCGCCGCGCGCGATGCGGCCGCTCCAGCGAAAGTCTTCCTGCTGCCGCGCGGCGGCCGGGAGGGTCCGTGCCGCGGACGCCTGCGCCGCGGGGGACGCCGGCGGGGCGGCGGGGGCCGGCTCGCCGCGTCCGTCGCGGGGAAGGGTGAACACCGCGACGGCGGCCGCCGAAGCCGCGAAGAGTGCCGCATACCGCATCGTCTGTCTCCTGTTCATGGTCGGATGGGAGTCCGGGTGCGGCGGCCACGCAGCGGGCCAAACGACCGCGGCCGCATCCGAACGGATTGGATGCGGCCAATGGCAAAAGGGTTTGGCCGGGACGAAATCGGCATCCCGCCGAGGCAGTGGACCGGTACGCCGAAGTGCGCGGGAGGGGCAGAGCCTGAGGGAGACGACGTGCACGGGCGGGGCAGAGCGAATGAATTCGCCGCAACGACTACACGAAGTCCGCCTGCGCGGACTGTCCGTCACGGGTGGGTGCCACGCCGGAACGGGAGCCCGATCGGAAGTGAAGTTCTCCCCCTCCTGCCCGCGAAGCGGGGGAGGCGGCCGGGGGGAGGGGGCCCTCCGCCGGTGCAGGGAGCTCGCCATCCGGCACGATCCATCTCACCTCCCCCAGGGGTTTGGGGGAGGTCGCGAGGAACGAGCGGGTGGGGGCGTCCGGCGGGAGCGTGGATCTACGTCCGGTTCTCGTTGATCCGCCGGGCGATGCGCGTCACGGCGCGCAGGGGGAGCAGGCGGCCGAAGACGGTGGACAGGCGGTTGGCCACGCCGGGGGCCACGTGCGCGCGGCCGGCATCCAGCGCGGCCAGGGCCGCATCCACCACCTCGCGCGGCTGCAGCACCCCGGGCTGGTTGTCGCGCAGGCGCGTGCCGGCCGTCGCCTGAAAGCCGCTGGGCGTGGGCCCCGGTGACACGCAGAGCACGCGTACGCCGGAGCCGCGGTTCTCTTCCGTGAGCGACTGGGAGAGGGACAGGACGAACGCCTTGGTGGCCGCGTACGTCGCCAGCCACGGCACCGGCTGGAACGCGACGACGGAGGCCACGTTCACGATGCCGCCCGTCCCGCGCGCCCGCATCCCCGTGAGCGCGAGGTGCGCCAGCTCCAGCACGGCCGTGCAGTTGAGCGCGATCATCTCGCACTGGCGGTCCGCCGGCAGCGACTCGAAGCGGCCGTGCAGGCCAAAGCCGGCGTTGTTCACCAGCAGGTGGATGTCGCGTCCGGCGGCGGCGCGCGACCACGCCTCGGCCGGGGCGCCGGGGGGCGCGAGGTCCGCGTCCACCACGTGGGTCTGCACGCGGTGGTCGGCGCGAAGGTCCTGCGCCAGCGCCTGCAGCCGGTCGCCGGAGCGGGCGCAGAGCACCACGTTCATCCCGCGCTCCGCCAGGGCCCGCGCGAACGCCTCGCCGATGCCCATGGAGGCGCCGGTGACCAGCGCCCACCGGCCGCGGTACTCGAACGGCCCGCCCGAGGCGGGCGGATGCGTGGCGGGTGTTCCGTTGGAAGCTGTCTCGTGCTCGGTCACCCGCCCCACCTCCGTGAACGTTGTCAGGCCGCGTACCCCGCCTGGATGTGGCGAATGGGCTCGTCCACGCTGGGGCCCCCCGTGCAGCGGTCCTCGCACGTGTAGCCCGGGGTGTCGCAGCCGCCGCAGGTGTAGCCCGTGGTGCCGCTGCCGCAGCCGTCGGAGCCGCAGACGCATTCGCTCTCGAACGTCTCGTGTGCGTCTACCGTGCCGCGGGGCTTCTGCAGGACGGGCGTGGTCTGGAACGACTGGACGTGGAGCGCGTCCAGGCTCAGTTCGAGGCGCGGCCCAGGGGGCAGAGCGAATGAATTCGCCGCAACGAACACACGAAGTCCGCCTGCGCGGACTGTCCGTCACGGGCGCGCTGCCACGCCACCCGCGCCCGGAGCTTGGCGCGGGAGTGTGTCGGCGGGCGCTCACGCGGGAAATCAAAAAGTCCAGACGGTCGAAGCCCCGCCTCAGCGATGGCTGAGACGGGGCTTCATCCGCTTGGGCATGGGCTCGGCGGCGGAGGCGAAATCCATCCACCATACACCCCCGCCGTTGCCCGCTATTCCCTATTCCCTATTCCCTATTCCCTATTCCCTATTCCCTCGCAGTTCACCAGCTCGGATCCGTCTCGAACAACGCCTCCACCTGCTCGCTGGCAACGGGACGACAAAAGTAAAATCCCTGCCCGTACTCGCAGTTCAGCTGCCGCAGCTCGCCCAGCAGCTCGGCCGTCTCGATCCCCTCCGTGACGACGACGACGCCCAGCGCGTGCGCCATGGCCACGATGGTCCGCACGATCTGCAGGTTCCCCGCGTCCGCGCCGCTGACGAACGAGCGGTCGATCTTGAGCGCGTCCAGCGGCAGGCGGTGCAGGTAGCTGAGCGACGAGTACCCCGTGCCAAAGTCGTCCACGTGCAGCGCCACGCCCAGCTCCTTGAGCCGGCACAGCGTGTCGATGACGGGCGCGGAGTGCTGCAGGATCACGCTCTCCGTGATCTCCAGCTCCAGCGTCCCGTGCCGCACCCCCGTGTCCCGGATTACGCGGGCGATGCGCTCCACCAGGTCCGGCTGGGTGAACTGCCGCGCGGAAAGGTTCACGGCCATCGTCAGCGCCTCGCCGCCGGGGCGCTGCTGCCAGCGGCGCAGGGTGCGGCAGGCCTCCTCCAGCACCCACAGCCCGATGGGGAGGATGAGCCCCGTGTCCTCCGCCAGGGGGATGAAGTCGTCCGGCTGGATGAGGCCGCGCTCGGGGTGCTGCCAGCGCGCCAGGGCCTCGAACCCCGTGATGCGCCCCGTATCCAGCTTTACGATGGGCTGGTAGTGCACCCGCAGCTCGCCGCGCTCCAGGGCCCGGCGCAGGTCCGTCTCCAGGTGCAGCCGCGCCATGGCCTCGGCGTGCATGGCGGGGTCGAACACCTGGTACTGGCCGTCCGCCGCGTCGCGGGCCCGCATCATGGCGATGCCCACGTCGCGCAGCACGTCCTCGGCCTTGTGGTACGCGGGGCCGCTCAGGACGATGCCCACGCTGGCGCCCGTGAACACGTCGCGGCCGCCGGCGCGAAAGGGCTCCGCCAGCATGTGCCGCACGCACCGGGCGATCCGCGTGGCCTCGCCGATGCCCGCCACGGGGTCGATGAGGATGGCGAACTGGTCCGGCGCCACGTGCGCCACCATCCCCTCCGCGGGCGCGCACTCGCGCAGGCGGGCGGCGGCGGCCACCAGCAGCTCGTCGGCCGCGGCGCGCCCCAGCGTTTCCTGCACGAGCTGGATGCGGTCCAGCTCCACGGCCAGCATGGCGAAGCGGGGCCCCTCGCGCCGCGCCGTGTCGATGGCCAGGTCCAGCCGGTGGGACAGCAGGCCGCGGTTGGGCAGCCCCGTGACGGAATCGTAGAAGGCGCTGCGCAGCAGCTCGTGCTCCAGCCGCTTGCGGTGCGTAAGGTCCTCGCAGCAGGTCACCAGCCCCACGGGGCGGCCGGCGGCGTCGCGCACCACGTCGCTGCGCAGGAGCACGGGGAACTCCGAGCCGTCCTTGCGCACGTTGACCGTCTCGCGGCTCCAGCTGCTCACCTCGTGCAGCCGCCCCGCGGGCATGGGACGGGCGGAGGCCACCGGCGCGAAGATGCGCGCGTCCTGCCCCGCCAGCTCGTCGGGCGCGTAGCCGTGCAGGGCGGCGTCCGCCGGGTTGCTGTAGACGATGCGCCCCTGCAGGTCGGTGATGGTCACGCCCAGCTGCATGGTCTCCACGGCCTTGCGCAGCATCCGCAGGCTCACGTTGCGGCGGGCGCTCTGGGCGGCGGCGGCCAGCGCTTCTTCGATGGCGGGCGACTGCGCCGTCACCAGCAGCCCGGCGAAGCGCGCCAGCGACGACAGCACGTCCACCTCTTCGGGCGTCCACAGGCGCGGGCGTCCGTCCGCCACGCACAGGGCGCCGGCCACGCGCCCGTCCGCGCGGCGAAAGGGGATGCCGGCGTAGCCCACCTCGCCCAGCCACACGGCGGGGTCCTGGCGCACGGCGGGGTACTCGCGGGCGTCCTGCAGCACCAGCGGCACGCCCCCGTCCACCGCGAAGCGGCAAAGCGAGCGGGACAGGGGCGCTTCGCGGCGCTGCCGCCACGTGTCGCCCATGTCGCCGGCGGAGAACGGGCGCTCCGCGTCCACGAGGGAGATGACGGAGACGGGCGCGTGCAGCAGCCGGGCGGCGAACGCCGCGAGCCGCTCGAAGCCTGCCTCGGGGGTGTCGGTTCCCTGGAGCAGTGCGCTGGGGGGCGCGTCCGGGAGCATCACGATGGAATCCACGGGATGCGGGGGGCCTGCCAATGCCGTTCGCTTGCGTCGCGGCAAAACGCCGCGGGGGGACGCGCGGAACGGAGGGGGCAAATCCAGAATGTGACGGGATTGACGATGCAATTTAATGCGCCGTCACTCGGTCGCCTAGGGTGAAGATGAACGGATGGTGCACGATGGGCGTGTCTGGCACGGGGAGCGATCCTTTTGTTCCCTTGTTGGGCATAAACGGAGGAGATTTTTGCGAAGTGCACGGATCATTGCACGCCCATCCGGCCGTTCGTGATACCGCCCGCCCCTCCCCATTCCGTTCGGCCGCCGCTCGCGCAGCCGGCGGAAGTGCCGCGATTCGCGTCGGACGTTTCGTTCTGCCATGCTCCACATCTGCTACGGGAGCAGTCGATCCAGGGGCTGCGCCGTGGCGGAATGCGCTTGCCGCTCCCGGGGCGCGGGTCTAGCTTGCGGCCCTCCCGGCAGCGACCTCCCATCCACCCGAGACCATGCGCAAGGCGGACCTGATCAACGGCGTGGAGCAGGTGGCCCGCGCCCTGGTGGAGAGCGGGCTGGAGCTGCCGCTGGTGGAGGTCGCGCGCCTGGGCTACCGCGAGGCGCCCGTCCCCGGCGAGCTGCTCACGCGGCTGCTGGGCGGCCTGCGCGACTACGGCCTGCACGCCAGCCGCTACACGCGCCCCGCGCGCATGCTGGCGGAGGAGCTGGGGCTGGCGGCGCTGGAGCAGGCGGACACGTGGTCGCTGCTCATCGCCGCGCACGACCGGGCGCAGCAGGCGTTCGCGTTCGCGGAGCGGGTGCGCTTCGCCACGCAGTACCTGCCGCGCGTGACGGGGCTGCTGTCGCAGGCCGGCATCCCCGCCGTGGACGCCCTGCGCCGCGGCGAGGGCGCGGCGTCCGGCGCGGACGTGATGACGGTGCAGGTCATCGAGAGCCCCCGCCGCTTTTCCACCCCCACGCGCCTGGCCACGCTGCTGGAGAGCATGGACGCGCTCTACGGGGCCTGCGCCGTGCTGGAAGGCGCGGAGCCGGGCGGACTGTCCGTGATCGCCTGCGACAGCGGCAGCGACAAGACGTTCGAGCTGATGGGCGCCGCGCCGGTGATCGCGGCCGTGCGCGCGCTGCTGCTGTCCGTGTGGGACCGCGTCGTCTTCTACCGCGAGCTGCCGGCGGCCCAGCGCTACCGGCACGCGGCGGAAAGCCTGCCCATCCTGGCCCGCATCCGCGAGCGCGAGGCGCAGGGCGGGATGTCGCCCGAGCAGGCGGAGCTGCTGCGGCGGCGCATCGTGGACGGCACGGGCCGGTTCCTGGTCTCCGGCGCCACCATCCCCGAGCTGCAGGAGCGCGCCTACGCCAACCCGCGCACGCTCATGGCCCCCGCCCCCAAGCTGCTCGCCGCGCCGCTCTCCGGCGAGTAGACCCGGTCGGACGCGTTTGTCGTTCTTTTGCCCGCCCGTGCTGTCATTCTGAGGTCGGCGCCGGCTTGGTCCATCCCGTGACGTGAAGGCGCCGGCCGAAGAATCTGGTCGCCGGAGTGCACGGACCCACCCGTGCACGGTCTTTTACGGCGCGGGCGACGGGCGAGAAACTACGCATCACTCCAGCCCGCCGCTCGTCCCGCCTCCGCCGCTTCCCGTCCCTCACGGGTGGATGCGGGGATGCGCGGCTTTCATCATAGACGCTGCGGCACCACGCTTTTCCCCTGCCGGCCGATCATCCCGGCCCGATCCTCGGCGTCCTCCCCATCTCCCGGAGACGGATCATGCTCATCAACCGATCGCGGTGGGGATTCCTGTGCGCGGCGCTGATCCTCGCGTTCGGGCCGGTTTCGGCCGGCGCGCAGCAGGTGCCGGACTCCGCCTTCGCGCCTTCCATCGCGCGGCCGGCGTTCGCGGAGGGGGCGGGGCCGGTGGTGCTGGTGGACGAGGCGCATACCAACTTCCACACGACGGACGGCCGATACTACGCCTTTGCCCGGCTGCTGCGCCGCGACGGGTACGTGGTGCGCGGACTGCGCGAGCCGTTCACGCCCGCGTCGCTGGCCGGCGCGCGCGTGCTGGTGATCGCCAACGCGCTGCACGCCCGCAACGAGCGCGACTGGACGCTGCCGACGCCCTCCGCCTTTTCCGCGGAGGAGATCGCGGCGGTGGAGGCGTGGGTGCGCGAGGGCGGCTCGCTGCTGCTCATCGCCGACCACATGCCGTTTCCCGGCGCGGCGGATGGGCTGGCGGCGGCGTTCGGCGTGGGGTTCGGCAACGGCTTCGCGTACGATTCCACGGAGCAGGAGTCGCGCTTCCGCTTCACCCGCGGCAACGGGCTGCTGGCGGAGCACGCGATCACGAATGGGCGCGGGCCGGCGGAGCGCGTGGACAGCATCGACAGCTTCACGGGCCAGGCGTTCCGGCTGATGCGGGCCGATGCGGAGCCGCTGCTGACGCTTGGCGCCGGCACGGTGCTGCTGATGCCGGTGGAAGCGTGGCAGTTCTCGCCGGCGACGCCGCGGATGCGGGCGGACGGGCTGCTGCACGGGGCGGTGATGCGGCACGGACGGGGGCGCGTGGCCGTGTTCGGCGAGGCGGCGATGTTCTCCGCCCAGCGCGCCGGCCCCGACCGCCGCCCCATGGGCATGAACGACCCCGCCGCCCCGCAGAACGTGCAGTTCCTGCTCAACGTGATGCACTGGCTGACAGGCGTGCTGGAGTAGAGAGGCGGAGGAACGAGGCCGTCCAGGGCAAGGATCTGGATGGATGGGTCGACAACCGTCCGGGCGGTTGAAACCGCGGCTGGAACGTCACAAAGTCCGCCTGCGCGGACTGCGCGGGGCGAGACCGTGCGCCGTTGCACAGACCCTGCACGCGCTTGATTTCCTGAGGGAGCGCCTCGTATAGATTGAATCCGGCAGGGACTACGGCGCGATCGAAGGATCTACTCCGCGCCCCCGGATCGCCGCCATCGTGCACGGAGGCCGAGTCCGGTGATGACAGGGCGGGCAGGGTGCGCGGGGCGGAGGTCGATCGCGGGAGAGTAGATCCTTCGGTCGGCGCCACGAGTGTGTGCAGGGGATGGCATCGGCGGCGCCTCCCTCAGGAAATCAAACGGGGAGGCAGGGGCAACGGCGGACAGGAGATGGAGGCTGCGGATGAGTGAGCTGGCGGACGAGCTGGTGGAGGCGTGGCGGACGCACAACCGCATCAACCTGTTCCTGCTGGAGCGCATCAGCGACGAGGGGCTGGCGTGCTCGGCGGGGCCGCGCGGCGGCGGGCGCGTGTGGAAGCAGTTCGCGCACATGCACACCATCCGCGCCTACAAGCTGGAGAACTGGCACAAGCCGCTCTCCATCGGCCTGCCCAAGTACGGCGGCGAGGACGTGGTCCCGCGCGACGCGCTGATCGCCGCGTTCGGGCAGTCCGGCGAGGCGGTGGAGCAGTTCATCCGCTTGGCCGCCGCGGGGGAAACGAAGAAGCGCGGCTTCAAGCGCGGGCTGGCCGTGAGCGTGGCGTACCTCATCAGCCACGAGAGCCACCACCGCGGCAACATCCTGCTCACGCTCAAGCTCGGCGGCCACCGGCTGCCCCAGGCGGAATCCTACGCCATCTGGGACTGGGACAAGATGTGATGCGGCGGATCATCGCGGCTGCGCCGGACCCCGCACGTGCAGTCCGCGCAGGCGGACTTCGTGAAGTTCCAGCCGCGGTTTCAACCGCTGGGGGACGAGGGCCGGCCGCGGTGCACCACATCCGATCATCCACGATCCCGCATCCACCGCTCCCCATTCCCCACATCCACCGATCCCCATCAACCACATCCGCCGAACCGGTGCCCGTCACTCCGTGAGGTCGTCCAGCCCGCCCCCGTCCGGCGGCTCGCGGCGGTGGGTAAAGACGCGGACGAAGGTGGCGATGCCCAGCACCAGGAACACCAGCGCCTCGGGGAGCACCGCCACGCGCGGAAAGAGGATGGCCAGCACGCCGAACGCCAGCAGGATCACTCCCCACACGCTCACCCACCCCGTGTCCTCGCGGCCGATGGTGCGCTGCCCCACGAGCGCCCGCGCCAGCACGGACGCCGCGCGGGCCAGCCGGCCCAGGTAGCGGCTGACCTCCGTGCCGCGGAACGAGCGCTGGCGTGCCTCGCGCGCGGCGATCCGGGTGGCGGACCCCTCGTGCTCCGCGGGGCGCTCCGACATTACGCGCTCCACCGAGCGGCGCTCCTTGATGCCCATCCCCGGCACGCGCGCGCTGCTCACCAGCGACACCTCCACGGACGACTCCGCGTCGCGCAGGAAGAGCGCCTCCATCTCCGCCGCGAAGCTCAGGTCCGTCACGGCCACGTCCAGCTCCCAGTTCCCCAGCAGCGACGCCAGGTTCAGGTTGCTGCTCCCCACCCGCGCCCAGAACCCGTCCGCCACGGCCGTCTTGGCGTGGATCATGGGGCCCTCCCACTCGAACAGGCGCACCCCCGCGTTCAGCAGGGGCCGGTAGCCCGCGCGCGACATGCCTCCCACGATGGGCCAGTTGTTGTACGCCGGCACCAGCACCCGCACGTCCACCCCGTCGCGCGCGGCGCTGGCCAGGGCCTCCGTCATGGCCGGCGGCAGCACGAAGTACGGATCGGTGATCCACAGCCGCCGCTCCACGCCCACGGCCACGAACTGCGACAGGCGGTAGATGCGCGACCGCCCCGGCTCGCCCTCCACCACGCGGACGGAAACGTTGCCGCGCGGGGTGATGTCGCCCGGTTCCGGGATCTCGTCCGGGGGCAGACGGCCCCCCATCACCGCCCACGTCTTGCAAAAGGCGCGGTCGATGACGGCCGCCACGGGCCCGCGGAACTCCACGCCCGTGTCGCGCCAGGCGGGGATGCCTGCATCCGGGTCGCCCGCCCACTCGTCGCCGATGCACATCCCCGACACGGACGCCCAGCCGCCGTCCACCGCCACCACCTTGCGATGGTCGCGGCGGATGAGGTTCAGCGGATCGCTCAAGGACGGCGGCGCAAAGGCCCGGAGCTCCACCCCCGCGTCGCGGAACGGCTTCCAGAAGCGGCGCGGCGTGGCCCAGCATCCCACCCAATCGTACAGCACCCGCACCTTTACGCCGGCCCGCGCCCGCTCGCACAGCGCCTCGCGGAACATGCGGCCGATGTTGTCGTCGCGGATGATGTAGTTCTCCAGGTGCACGTACCGCTCGGCGCTCTGGATGGCGTCCAGCCACGAGCGGAACGCGTCCCGGCCGCTGGACAGCAGCCGCGCGCTGTTGCCGGGCACCTGCTGCGCGTCGGTGGCGCGGAACATGGCCCGCTCGGTGGCGCGGAGCATCACCCGCACGGGCCCCACGGCGGACAGCCCCCGCGAGCGCTCCTGCGCCGGGGGCTCCACGGGTAGGTCGGGACGGGTGCCGGAAAGGATGTCGTGCACGTGGGGCTGATCGGGTGCCGGGGACGTTACACGGGCCTGTTTCGCAATCCGTCTGCCACGTTCGCAATCTAGCCTCGTCCGCACCCCGATATCCAGCCCGGCGGCGTCATTCCGCGGGGGCCGGCGAAGGGCGGGGCGGCGGGTCCAGCGCGATGCCGTGCGACCGCAGCGTTGTCTCGATCTGCCCCGCCAGCCGCTCGCGCGCGTGGCCGCCGATGGCCTGGGCGGGAAGGCGCTGCAGGCTCTTTCGATATCCTTCGCCGTAGCGGTTGGGGTCGCGAAGCGTGGCGGCGACGTAGTGCAGCAGCACTCGCGCGTGCTCCTCGTGCCAGGCGTAGAGGGTGATGCCGCGGACGCGCCACTGGAAGAACGCGTCCCCCGGCCAGCGAAGGCGGTGCGGCACCACGGCGTGGCACACGCTGCACCGGGAAACGCCCTGCGCGTAGTGCCGGTAGCCCCGCCCGCGGCCGGGCGCCGTCCAGCGGATGACGGAGGGGAACTTCTCGCGGACCCACTGCTGCCCCCACGCCACGAGCCGGTCCCACTCCGCCTCCGGGACGTCGTGGCGGCGCACGAACTGGAACGGCTCCTCCCACCGCGCCCGCCCGCCGCACCTCGGGCAGCGGATCTCCAGGTGGTAGTCGCGGACGTTGGGCGGGAGCATGGGGCGGAAGGGCAGGGGGATGGAGGGTGGATGGGTTCGTGCGCGGGGGCGGGGTGGCGCCCCCACCCGGGCTCGCAAGACTCGCCCACCCTCCCCAAAAACCCCTGGGGGAGGGTGGGGGCACGGGCGAGATCCTGCACATGAGGCGGCCACGAGCGCGGGCGGAGCAGTCGCGCCGGGGTTGGTGCGCGAAGACCATCAGGTCTCCCCTCTCCGCGCGCAGTTTGCGCGGGGGGGGGCCGGGGGAGGGGCGCTCCGCCCGGGCACGAAACCATACACTGTGACTGAAGTTCAACCTCCCCCAGGGTTTTTGGGGGGAGGTGCGAGCCTAAGCGAGCGGTGGGGGCGCTGCGCGAGCTCTCCCCCGCGCCCGATTGGCCGAATCCGCCACATCCGCCCCATCCGCCCTATCTGCCCTTCCGCGGCCTACAGGATCAGCGCCTCCTGCAGCACGCCGGACGTCTGCCGCACGTAGTCCCCGCCGAACAGGTTCACGTGCACCAGCAGGTACCACAGCTGGTACACGGCGCGGCGCGTGGCGTAGCCGGGGAGCAGGGGCCACGCCTCGCGGTACGCCGCGTAGAACCCGTCGCCGAACCCGCCGAACAGCTCCGTCATGGCCAGGTCCGCCTCGCGGTGCCCGCGGTACACGGCCGGGTCGATGAGCGCCGGGCCGCCGGCCGCCGCCAGCACGTTGCCGCCCCACAGGTCGCCGTGCAGCAGCGACGGCCCGTCCTGCTCCGCGGGGGCCAGCACCTCCGGCAGCCGGTCCCACAGCCGCTCCCAGTCCGCCTCGCGCCCCGGCAGGCGGCCGGCCGCGCGCGCCCGCGCCAGCTGCGGCTCCAGGCGCCGCGCCCGCCAGAACTCCGCCCACGTCTCCGTGCGGCCGTTCTCCTGCGGCAGGTCGGCGATGAAGTTGTCCTCCATCCACCCCCACCGCTCCGTCCGCCGCGCGCGGTGCAGCACCGCCAGGCCCTGCCCCAGCCGCTCCGCGAACCCGCGCGGCCGGGCGGCGGGCTCCAGCCACTCCAGCGCGATCCACGCCGGCGCGCCGTCCTGCGCCTCGGCCCACGCCAGCGGCCGCGGGACCACCAGCTCCACCGCGGCGTCCGCCAGCGCCTCCAGCCCGCGCGCCTCCGCCGCGAACATCCCGGCGGGCGCGTCCGCGTTGTGCTTCAGGAACACGGGGCCGCCGGAAAGCTCCACCCGCGCCCCGTCGTTGATGCATCCGCCGCTCACTCCCGACGCGCCGCGCACGGGGCCCAGCCGCGCCTCCACGGCGCATCGCAAAACGTCCGGGATCATGCCGCGTCCAGGCCGTGCTCGCGCGCCACGTGCGCCAGGAACCCCGCCGACGCGCGCTCCACGATGTCGTGCACGTCGTCGAAGCCGCGGGGGCCGCCGTAGTACGGGTCGGGCACGTTGCCGTCGTCCGGCGCGGGATCCCACTCGCGCAGCCGGTGCACGCGCGCCGCGCCGCCGCTGCCGGCCAGCAGGTCGCGGAGCGCGGCCTCGTTCTCCGCGTCCATGGCGATCACGTAGTCGAAGCGGCGCAGGTCGTCCGGCCCCACCATGCGGCTGCGCCCCGCGAGCACCACGCCGCGGCGGCGGGCCGTTTCCGTGCTGCGCCGGTCCGGCGGCGCGCCGTCGTGGTAGCCGCTGGTGCCGGCGCTGTCGATCTCGAAGCGGTCCTGGAGGCCGCGCTCGGCCACCTGCTGGCGAAACACGGCCTCCGCCAGCGGCGAGCGGCAGATGTTGCCCAGGCAGACGAACAGCACGCGGACGGGTTGTGCGGACATCGGAAAAGCGGGGTGGTGAGACGATGATCGGCCCCGGGGAGGTGCGTTCGCCCGGGGCCGATCATAATGGGAATTTCTCAGCCGCGTGCAACCTCGCCGGATCAGCCGAAATTCGGCCGTTCGTCCGCCGAGGGGCCGTACATGGGCGGCAGGGGCACGTCCAGCAGGCGCAGGTACACGCCCAGCTGCGCGCGGTGGTGGATGAAGTGGCTGATGCCCATCTCGCGGATCATGGCCACGCGGGGCATCCGCATCATCACGTTGCCGGCCATGCGCAGCTCCCACGGCCCCAGGAGCGTGGCGTCGTCCGCGCGCTCCAGGGCGGCGCGCATGGCGGCCACGCGCGCGTCGAACGCGTCCAGCACGTCCTGCCGGCTGCGGGGCGGCTCGTTGCGCGGCAGGCCGGACGCCAGGTCCAGGTAGTCCGTGCCCGCGATGGTCTCGATCCAGTACGGCAGCGTCGCGATGTGCAGCGCCAGCGAGCCCAGCGGCATGGACTTGGGGTGCGGCTTCCAGTCCAGGTTGTCGTCGGGGACGCGCTCCAGCAGGGTGCGCGCGCGCTTCAGCTCGCCGTCCAGGTCGGCCAGGGCGACCTGCTGGACGGACGGCGCGGCGGGGGATTCGGCGGACATCGTCGGCTCGGGTTCGAGGTGGAGGGTCATCGGACTGCGCGGCCGGCGGAGAAGATAAGCCGAACCGGTTGATTGGCGAGAGGCAGGGGATGAGAATCGGATTGGGATGGCGATGCCCGGGTGATGGCCGCGGATCATCAGGCCTCTCCCCTCTTCGCGTAGCTTGCGCGGGGAGGGGCGCTCCGCCGGGCAGGGAATCCGCCTCCCGGTATCGCGGAGGGCAGCGTGCCGATCAACAGCGACGATCCGCAGCCGTTCGGGTTCGATCTACACGGGGGCCTCCGTCCGGGCGGTTGAAACCGCGGCTGGAACATCACGAAATCCGCCTGCGCGGACTGCATCATGAGGCTCGTGCGGTGGACGGGCCGGGTACAGCCGCGGAGGGGGAGACGGCGCATCACGTCGTCCGATCACCGGCAGGCCGGTCGTCCGTGGGCGCAGGGGAGAGCGGCGCGATCGGGGGCGGCGCCGACGTGAGCCGCTTGGATGTGGATGGCCGGGCCGACGCGGGTTTGCGCGTCCACCCGCCGTCGTGCAGGGTGGCGAGGACGAGGATGAAGATCACGCCGGCCACGAGCCCCAGCCACGCCATCCCTCCCGCCACGAGACCGATGGGGATGGCGCCGCCCAGCAGCGCGAGTCCGCGGCCGTAGAGCTGCCGCATGGTCAGCGGCGTGCGGGGGGCCGGCGCGGAGGGCTCGTCGCGCGGCGCTGACGGCTCAGGGGATTGTTGCATGTCGCCCGTGTCCCGTTTGGTACTGTGGTGTGGACGTGCGCGCCGCGTGCGCCGTCCAGCACTAGATGAAGGTGCCGCCTCGACTCCGCCGTCCGGGAACGCCCGGCGCGTGCCCGTACTCACTGCACTCTCCGGAGCTTTACAGATCGCCGCCGAGGCCTTACCGTAGAGCACCCGAAGAGTAGACAAACTAGCCGAAGCGGAGTTTTCCGACAAGCTAGACAAATCTGACAGGTTGCACAAGCCTGTCGCTGACCGGCGGTGAGATGATGACTCCATCCCCCAATCCCAGGGACGTGCCCATCGAGGCGGTGCGCGAACTGGCGCGCGACCATGCGGAGCGCTCGTCGCTTCGCCACCTCGCGCCGGAGATCGGGCTGGGGCACAGCACGTTGCACAACTTTCTGAACGGCGCCGCGCCCCATCCGCGCGTGCGGCGGCTGCTGGGGCTGTGGTACCTGCGGATGACGGGCGGCGCGGCGGCGGACGACGAGTCGGTGCAGCCGTACGCGTCGGCGCTGGAGATGCTGCTGGCGGGGGTGCCGGACGATTCGCGCGCGCGCGCCGCGAGCGACGTGCTGGACGTGCTGGAGCGCGGCCATGCGGCCGGCGGCGGAAAGCGGCCCGCCTGGCTGGACACGCTCCGCAAGCGTACGGCGGCGGACTGAGCGGTGGAGGCGGGAGGGTGTCCCGGGCGCGCCAGCGCCTTTTGCGTGAGGGATGCGCGCCCGCAGGGCCGAGACCCCGGAGCAGGCGGCACAGCAGTATCGTGCCGGCTGCGGAGGGGGCTCGGCGCCGTTGGGCACAGTTGGTTCGTGTCCTACGGCGCGCGCAGCCCGACCCGGAGCGCAGCGGAGGGGCACGCCCACACCCGCCGTTGCCGTTTTCCGTCCATCGCGCAAATGCAGAGGCCCCCGCTCGTTCGCACGAGCGGGGGCCTCTTGCCGTCTCACCGGGCTGCGCCTTACAGGCCGCTCCACGGGGTCAGGAGCACGACCATCGCGATGGGCACGCCGGGGATCATCAGGATGCCGATGAGCCAGAGGGCGATCTCCCAGTTCTCGTAGTCTTCTTCGGCGTGGGCCGTGGGGACGGCCGTATCGCGCTGCACGTTCAGGTCAGCCATCGCTCTCGCTCAGCATGCCAGCGCCCGCGGTGCGGGCTCGTTACTCGGGTGCGGGCGCCCGCATCAGGCGGACGGCGCAACAAGCTACAGCGCGCGGGGCGCCCTGTCCAGCGCCCGTCACCCCGCCGGCGCCATCCCGCGGTAAAAGGCGGCCGCGAAGCGCGGGGCCATGGGCACCAGGGGGCGCGTGCGCTCGCCCAGCAGCCACTCCAATTCCATCTCCTCCAGCGCGCCGATGAGCATGCGGCGGGCAAGGGCCACGTCCACGTCCGCGCGGATCTCGCCGCGCTCCACGCCGGACCCCAGCAGGCCGTCGATGGCCTGCGCGTACGTCCGCAGCACGTCGCGCACGGCCCCGCCGTAGAACTTGGACGACTGCCGCGACTCCAGCAGCAGCACGGTCGCGAGCGGAGGATCGGCCTCGATGCTCTGGAACTGCAGCTCCACGAAGCGCGCCAGCCGCTGCTCGAACGGCAGCTCCGCGCCCATCACGTCGCGCACGGACGAGACGAACTCGTTCAGCTTTTCGCGAAAGGCCGTGAGGAGCAGGTCGTCCTTGCCCTCGAAGTACAGGTAGATGGTGCCCTCGGCCACGCCCGCCCCCGCGGCGATGTCGCGGATGCGCGCCGCGAAAAAGCCGTGCTCCGCGAACACCCGCACGGCGGAGTCGAGGATGGCCCGGCGCCGGGTTTCGCGGCTTTCGGTGAGTGGGCGCTCAGTCATGACGGGAAGATAGTGCGAAAGTGCGAAAGTGCGAAAGTGCGAAAGTGCGAAAGTGCGAAAGTGCGAAAGTGCGAAAGTGCGAAAGTGCGGGAGTGCGGGAGTGCGGGAGTGACCGTCACGGCTGGGCCTCACCCCACGGGCCCTCACCCGGCTCGTTCCTCGCCACCCTCTCCCACAAACTGCGTGGGAGAGGGGATAGACTTCGAACACGCTCATCGTCACGTGGCGGAGCGACGTGTGCGGGCGCGGGTGTTCAGGGCGGCTCGGTGGATGGGGATTCGCCGGACGCGGCGGGCGCGGCTTCGTTCGATGATTCGGCGGGGCTGGGGGCGGCGTCCTCGTCCGCGGCCTGGATGGGGAGGCCGGTGGGGAAGCGGAGCGACGGGTTGGGGAACGCCGGCGAGTGATCGAGCGAGATCCCGCGCGTGATGCGGAACATGGGGCGGTGTGGGGCTGCGGGCGGGGAGGCGTGATGCGCTCGTGACAATCTGCGCTCCAGCCCGGCCGCCGTCCATCCTCCCGGCGCGGCAGCCGGAATTGCCGCTCACGAAAACGGGCGCCCTTCGCGGGGCGCCCGTCGTGCTTCGGCCGGTGCGGCTCAGCGGCCGCGGGTGTAGGGGGGCGGTGTGTGGTTGCGGCCGCCGCCCTGCTCCCGGCCGGCCGGGTGCACCATCCCGCCCCGCGACGAGCTCTGCCCAATGACGCCGCCCTCGCGGTACGTGCCGCTGTAGTAGCTCTGCATCCCGCTGCCCATGTCGCGGAAGTCGCGGCCGTAGCCCGCACCCCGGTCCAGGTGGCCGCCCCGGTAGCCGCGATCGTAGCCCATCGCCGATCCTCCACCCGTGTAGCCGCCGCCCGTGTAGCCGCGGTCATAGCCCATCGACGAGCCGCCGCGCGCGTAGCCGCCGTTCCGCATCGGCGAGCCGCCGGCCGCATAGCCGCGGTCGTAGCCCGATCCGCCGCGCGCATAGCCACCGCCGCGGGCCGTGCCGCCGCCCTGCATCCCCAGGTCGCGCTGGTAGCCGGTGTGGTAGCCCGTGTCGCCGCCCTGGGCGCGGTTCACGAAGAACTCGCCGGCATCGCTCCCGCCGCGGCCCGTGCGGTAGTCGCCGCCATAGCCGCGGCCCGCGCCCGCGCGCCCGAACTGCGCCATGCCGCTGGGCGGAAATCCGCGGTCGCCCACGTCGTCCCAGCCGCGGTCGTAGTCCATCGTGTACCGTGCGTCCCGGGCCATGTCGTCGGACAGGAAGTAGCCCTCGCCGCCGGGCCCCGTGGCCTGCATGGGGCGCCGGCCATGTCCCTCCTGCCCGCGCTCCTGCTGCACCCCCTCGGAGAGCTGGTTCCACATCCCGCGCACCCGGCCCATGAAGTCGCGCCCGTAGCGTGCCATCGTGCCCTCCTCGCCCTGGTCGTCCCCTCGCGGCCGGGCCCCTCCCGGCAATCGCGAACACGCGACGGAGTGGCAAGACGCGCACCCGGCGTGGGATCACGCATCCACCCCGCCGCGGACGGCGATCCTTCATCCCACCGGCTTGCGGGCATCGCCGGGATTCGTTTGTTTTTGTTGTGGATAGCCCCCGCCGCCCGCCCTCCTGCCTGCGCTCCTCCCATGATGCGATCCCTGCTCGTCCTCGCCGCCGCCATCCTGCTCGCCGCTCCCCCGGCCCGGGCGCAGGGGGTGGCCTTTGCCGTCACGCGCACGGAGAACATGGCCACCGGTGGCTGGGGCGTGGGCGAGATGTTCCAGGGGACGGCTCTGCGCGTGGAGATCCCGCGGCGCAACGTGGTGACGTTCGTGAGCGTGGCGCGCACGCAGGTGAACAACTCGCGGTGCACCGAGTGCGGCACCGACAACGTGCCCACGGTGTTCCTGGTGGGCACCAGCTTCCGCGCGTTCTCCGACCAGGCCGGACGGTTCGTGCCCTACGCCGGCCTCGGCCTGCAGGTGACGGCGTGGGACAACGGCGACCGCCTGGCGGATCCGCACCTGCACGCGGGGGTGGACCTGTTCTTCTCGCGCCTGCTCGCACTCCGCGCGGAAGGGCAGACCAACTGGTCCGTGCCCGGCAACGTGTCCCTGGGCCTGCGCGTGCGCGTGCCCTGAGGGGCGGTTTGGGTGGATGTGGATCGCGCTCGCGGACGAACCCGTCGCGGGCGCGCGTGCTTCCGGCGGCGGAGTGGCAGCGGTGCGCGGGATGCGTTACTTTCGGCGCGGACGCATCCGGTGAAATCAAACGAAGACCGCTGTCGATAAGAGACCATGGCACTATCCCGCAGCTCCTCGTGGAAGGAGCACCGGCTGGCCAGCAAGCTGGAGTGCGACGGCACGGAATACAGCGTGGACCTGGTGGCGCGTAAGGCCACGGGGGTGGAGGGGTGGAAGGTGACGCTCGTCTTCCTCCCCCGCGGCGAGGGCGCGGACATCGAGGTGAACCTGCCCAACGCCGCCTCCACGGCCGACGTGCGTCGCCTGGTGACGGAGCTGGAGGGCGCCGACGAGCGCCTGCGCGAATTCTGCCGCCAGCGCGGCGCCTGACGGGCGCGGCACGGCCCACGACGGTCCTGCGCGGGCCGCCCCGGGACCATCCCGCGGGCGGCCCTCGTCGCACGGCGGCCGGCCGCACGCCGCGCGCATGCCGGGGTATGCAGCCCCAGCCAGGAGAATGACCATGAGCGACACGACGACGACGGCCCCCGCGCCCTCCGCACTGCGGCCGCTGCTGGACGAAGCCGGCGCCGCGTTCGGTGAGGTGGCGGGGCGCGAGGTGGCGCGCCACTTCGGCGACGGGGCGGCGGAGTACCGGGCCGTCCGCGAATCCGCCGGCATGGCCGACCGCGCGGACCGCGCCCGGTTCCGCCTGTGGGGCAAGGACCCCGGGCGGATGGTGCACGGGCTCATCACCAACGAACTGCTCAAGGCCGCGTCCGGGCAGGGCGTCTACGCGGCCATGCTCACCCCCAAGGGCCGCATGGTCGCCGACCTGCGCGTCTTTCGCCGGGCGGACGGCGAGGTGCTGGTGGACGTGGCCCGCGAGGCGCTGGAGGGCACGCGCGAGCACTTCCGGAAGATGGTGCCTCCCATGTTCGCCAAGTGGGCCGAGGCGACGGACGACGTCGTGGAGATCGGCGTCTACGGGCCACGCGCGCGGGAGATGCTGACAGCCGTCCTGGGTGCGGAGGTCCCGGCGCTGGCGGAGGACGCCTTCGTGGAGCCGGACTTCCGTGGTTCCACGCTCCTCGTCGCGGCGACGCGCGAGGCGGGGCTGGAGGAGGGCTTCGACGTGTTCGTCCCCGCAACCGCCGCGGGCGAGCTGTGGACGGCGCTGCGGGACGGGGGCGCGCGGCCGGCGGGCTTCGGCGCCGTCGAGACGCTGCGGATGGAGGCGGGGCGGCCGCGCTACGGCATCGACCTCACGGAGGAGACCATCCCCACGGAGGCATACGAATCCGCCGGGCTGATGACGCGCGCCATCTCCTTCAACAAGGGGTGCTACACGGGGCAGGAGGTGATCGTCCGCATTGCCCACCGCGGCCACGTGAACCGGCACCTGCGCGGCCTGCGCCTGGGGGATGCCCCCGCGCCGGCGCCGCGCACGCCGCTGGTGCATCCCGAAACGGGCAAGGACGTGGGATGGGCCACGAGCGCCGCGTTCTCGCCCCTGCTGGGGGAGACCATCGCGCTGGGCTACGTGCGGCGCGAGGTGCAGCCGGGGATGCAGGTGCGCGTCGGCGGGGCGGACGGGGCGGCCGCGGACGTCGTGGACCTGCCGTTCGAGCGCCGCTGATGCGGACGGACGGACAGGTCGCCCTCAAGGAGTGGGCGGTGGTGGAGGAGGCGATGGCGGCGGGCGCCGTGTCGCTGCTCGTCCGCAAGGGCGGCATCCACGAGCGCCAGGGCGACTTTCAGGCGGAGCACCGCGAGTTCTGGATCTTTCCCACGGGATGGCACGAGAACCGGCCGGACCTGGCGGAGCACCTGCATCCGTTCCTGGACGCCGTGGCCCCGCCGCGGGAGCGCGGCACCATCCCGTTCCGCGTGTATGCGGTGGTGGATGATGCGTATCGCATCGAGAGCGAAGCGGCGCTGGACCGGCTGGAGGGGATGCATCCGCTGGCCCCGCCCGCCGCGCACGCCCGCTTCGCGTACAAGAACCGGCCGTACGTGCACGCGCTGATCGTCCGCGCCTACCGCCTTCCCGAGCCCGCCGTGCTGCCGGACACCGCGCGCTACGAGGGATGCGTGTCGTGGGTGGACCTCGACCAGCCGATCCCCACGGCCGACCTGGTGCCTGTGCTGTCGGACGAGGACTTTCTGACGGTGAAGAGCGAGATCGTGCGGCGCCTGGGGACGGACGGCGTGGTTCGGGTTTGATGAGCACGACAGAGCGAATGAATTCGCCGCAACAAACACACGAAGTCCGCCTGCGCGGACTGCCGCCTTCCGCCGGATGAGCCGCCCTTCCTCGATTTCCTGAGGGAGCGCCCTCCGGTACCTTCCCACCGACTACACTCCGGGCGCGACCGAAGGATCTCCTCGCCCGGGCGCTGACGCCGGCCCCGCGACGGGACTCCGCCTCCAGAGCAGTTGAAGCCCCGTTCGGCGCGCGTGAGCGCGCCGAGACGGGGCTTATGGCTTTCCCAGCGGCGGATTCATCCGCTCAGGCGGGAGGTCCGCCTTCCCTCTCGACATCCACCGGGGGTGGGAGGTCGGGGGCCTTGTAGATGGTGACGGCGGTGGTGTCGTCCATCTGCCGCATGGCGCCGCCGGGGGGCAGCTCGTGGGACAGGGCGTGCTCGCACACCAGCAGCCCCGCGAACGGCGTCCGCAGCCAGATGTCGATCAGCCGGTCCAGCATCTTGGACTCGTACGGCGGATCGCAGAACGCCAGGTCGTAGGCGTACGGCTCCAGCGCCTCGGCGAACGGGAGCGCGTCCTTCTTGAAGATGCGCGTCTTTTCGCGCATGTGCAGCGCAGCCACGTTGGCCTTGAGCGCGTGCAGGCTGGCGGGCCGGTTCTCCACGAAGTCGGCCCTGGATGCCCCGCGCGAGATGGCCTCCAGCCCCAGGGCGCCCGTCCCCGCGAACAGGTCCAGCACCCGCGCGCCCTTGAGCCGCGGCTGCAGGTACGTGAGCAGCGCGTCGCGCACGTGCTCCGACGTCGGCCGCACCTGCCGGTCCGCCGGCGGCGTAAGGTGCCGCCCCGCCTGCTTTCCTCCCACGATCCTCATCCGGCGCGCTCCGTCACGGCGTGATCCATCCCTTCCACTTTGCTTCGTCCCACCCCACGGTGAGGTTGTTGCCCGCGCGGACCAGCGGCGTCACCAGCAGCAGCGGATCGTCCGTCACCAGCGGCAGCACCTTGGATTCGGGGACGTGCGCCACGTGCAGGCCCCGGTCCTTGAAGCGCTTGCCGCCACGGTCGATGAGCGACTCGGCCCCAAAGCGCTCGGCGAAACGCCGCAGCTCGCCCGTGGAGGCCGGGCGCTCCTTGAGGTCCACGAAGTGGGTCTTGATGCGCCGCTCCTTGAAGAACCGCAGCGCCTTCTTGGTCTCGTTGCAGCTCTTCAACCCGAAGATCTGGACTTCCATCCGATGCGAAACGCGTGGTGGTGATTGACTTCCATCCGCGAACGATGGATCGCGCCGGCGGCGGAGCGCCCCCCTCCCCGACCCTCCCCCGCAAACTGCGCGGGGGAGGGAGAACAGCCAACGCGGGCGGATGGCTCGTGCGCGATGGCGGATGATCTGCCGTGCGCCGAGGGCCCCCTCCCCCCGGCCCCCTCCCCCGCTTCGCGGGCAGGAGGGGGAGAACTTTGGTCCGGAGCACAGGCTCCGCGGCTGCACGAACCTACCGCCACGAACCCAGTGTACCCCACGGCACCCGCCCGTGCCGGACCTGTCGGCGAAGGCCGACATCGCGGGTTCATTGCCGCGAATTCATTCGCCGGGCAGGTGTGCGCACGATCTCATCCATCGTGCCCAATCCCTCGATCCGCCCAATCCCCCAATCTGCCTGATCCGATCCCGCTCGCCCTACGCCGCCGCCCGCTGCCGCTCGCGCCGGGGCTTGGTCGTCGCGGCGGGTGCGGCGGGGGCGCGATCGGCGAGCATCCGCACCGTCCACGCCAGCGCCAGGTTGATGGGCAGCGCCAGGGCCATCACCTGGGCGTTGCGCTGGTCCAGCCCCGGCAGCACCTGCAGCACGAAGCCCAGCACCGAGAGCGCCGCGACGATGGTCGCCAGCAGGCGCGCGGGGCGGGCGGCCCAGCGCGCGCCGTAGGCCACGCACGGCACCAGCAGCACCAGCGGCAGCGCCAGGGGCGAGAACTGCAGCAGGTTCTCGTTGCGGTAGGCGATGCTGTGATTCGTCATGGTCCACAGCAGCACCAGCAGCACGCCGGCCGTCCCCGCCACCAGCAGCCACAGCGCGCTGATGGCCGCGTACCCGAACCGCGCCCCGCCCGACCGCGGCGCCTTGCGGCCCAGCAGCACCAGCAGCCCCGCGATCAGCAATCCCGCCAGCAGGTAGTACGGCGTCCAGAACGGCGGCGTGGCGAGCTCGTCCGGGCGGCCCGTCCCCGGCAGCATGGTCCACTCGCGCGCCACCAGCGGCACCTCGCGGCCGGACGCATCCAACACGCGGGTCCGGCGCACCTGGTCGCGCAGCTTGAAGGGGAGGAACATCTCCTCCCACGCGGTGATGTTCCGATCCGCGGCCGGCCCCAGCCCGCCCGCCAAGCCAAAGTACGACGCCTTGTCCGCCGCGATCAGCCGCTCGCTGTGCCAGCGGTAGGTGGTGCCCGTCAGGCTGTCGGCCGTGGCCGCCTTCATCCGCCCGCCGATCACCGCGTCCAGCGCGTCGCGAATGCGGGTGGAGCAGTTGTCGCGGTAGTAGTCGTACAGGTACTCGGCGTTCCGGGGCTGGGCGTTGTTCTCCAGGAACGCCTGCAGCCGGCGCTTCTGGTCGGGCGACAGGTTGAGCTCCTGCGCCCACATGGCCCGGTTGAAGTACTCGTACTGGTAGATGGTCTGCCGGATGTCGTGCACGCCCAGCATGTACAGCCAGTTGCCCTTCAGGAACCGCCCCCAGTAGCCGGGCGCCTGAAAGTCGAACATCCCGTAGTTGTACACGCGGTCCGTTCCCGCCGCGGGATCGTGGATCCACAGCGCGTTGTGCCCGAACTTTTCCCACACGAAGTCGCCCTGCCCCATGGTCAGCAGGGTCACCGTGAGGCCGGTGTCGGCAAAGACGGGCGTCGGGGACTGCGCGCGCGCCGGCGCGGCGGACAGCGCGAACGCCGCGGCGAGCGCGAGCAGGATGCGGGGGATGGACGGCATGGGTTTACGGGTTTCGCGATGAAAGCCTTGGTTGACGCTAAGTTACCCCGCAAACCCGATTGTGCGCCATGCCGATCGCACTTTCGCGCACCGTGGCCGGGGCGTAGTGTCAGGCGCAGGGGGATGGACCACACGCAACGAAGCCGATGGAGGGCACGTGTTCCGGGACGATCTGCTGGCGGGCAAGTCGGTGCTGGTGACGGGGGGCGGCTCGGGGCTGGGCCTCAGCATGTCGAAGAAGTTCGCCGCGCTGGGGGCACGCGTGGCCATCACGGGCCGCAGCGCCGACCGGCTGGCCGGCGCGGCGGGGCAGATCGACCCCACGGGCGAGCGCGTGTACACCACGCCTTGCGACGTGCGCGACTTCGGCCAGGTGGAGGCGGCCGTCGCCGCCGTGGCGGACCGGTTCGGCGGCATCGACATCCTGGTGAACAACGCGGCGGGCAACTTCCTGGCGGCCACGGAGGACCTGACGCCCGGCGGCTTCAACGCCGTCGTGCAGACGGTGCTGTACGGCACCTTCAACGTCACGCTCGCCGCCGGCCGGGGGATGATCGAGGCAAAAAAGGGTGGCAGCATCCTGAACATCGTGACCACCTACGCGTGGACGGGCTCGTCGTTCGTGGTGCCCAGCGCGGCGGCCAAGGCGGGCGTGCTGGCCATGACGCGGTCGCTGGCCGTGGAGTGGGCGGAGTACGGCATCCGCAGCAACGCCATCGCCCCCGGCCCGTTCCCCACGGAGGGCGCCTGGAACGCGCTGATGCCCACGCCGGAACTGGAGGCGGAGGCCAGGGCGCGCATCCCCATGAAGCGCTTTGGCGACCACGAGGAGCTGATGAACCTGGCCGCGTTCCTGGTGTCGGACGGGGCGCCGTTCATCAACGGCGAGTGCGTGACCATCGACGGCGGCGAGTGGATCGCCAGCGGCGGCGAGTTCAACGGCCTCACGCGCATGCCCCGCGACGCCGTCAAGGGCGCGCTCAAGGCCATGCGCGGCAAGTGAAGAAAGTGCGTGAGTGCGGAAGTGCGTGAGTGCGGGAGTGGCTTCCGTGCGGTGCCTCGACTCCTGCCGCTGATCGGGCTCCTTCCGCTGGTCCTCGGCGGATGCGGGGGGCTGGGCTGCGGCGACGAGGTGGTGCAGCGCGAGCCGCGGCCGGATGCGCGCGGCGCGGCCGTGGTGTTCGTCCGCGACTGCGCGATGACGGGCCCGAGCACGCGCGTGGCGCTGCTGCGGAACCTCGATGCTCCGCCTCGCGCCGGCGAGCTGCTGTTCGTGGCGGATGCGGATCGCGGGGACGCCGAGGTGCGCATCCGATGGATGAACGTCGACCACCTGGAGATCGCGCACGATCCGCGCACCCGCTCCACGCGCCGAACGCCGGTGCAGCGCGATCTGCGCATCACCTACGCCCCGCGTGAGGACCGCGCGTGAGTGCGGAAATGTGTGAGTGCGGGAGTGGGTTCCGTCCCCGCGTCCGGCGGATGCTCGTGGCGGCGCTCGTCCCGCTCCTGTTCGGTGGATGCGGGGCGGGGTGCGCGGAGGAGGTGGTGCAGCACGAGCCGTCGCTGTACGGGCGCGGGGCGGCCATGGTGTTCGTCCGCGACTGCGGCGAAATGGGCGTGGTCGCGCAGGTCGCGTTGATCGGCCAGGTGGATGCGGAGCCGCGCGAGCGCAACGTGTTCTTCGTGGCGGATACGAACGACGGCGCGGCCCCGTCCAGCCCCGCCGGGGGGCCCCGGGTGCGCGTGCGGTGGATCGACGAGAACCACCTGGAGGTCGCGCACCACCCCCGCGCCCGCGCGATCCAGCGCGAGGCGCAGCACGGCCCCGTCCGCATCACCTACGTTGCGCTGCCGTAGTGCGCGTTGCTTCCATCGCCTCGGCGGGAATCGAGCGCTCCGGGGGAATCGGAACCCCCGGAGAATCGTGGCGGGCGGCGCTCCGTGCCCGGCACGAGCCTCCGCCAGGCGATTGAAATCGCGGCTACGACGGCACGAAGTCCGCCTGCGCGGACTGCACGCGGAGTGTCCGCCGCCGCGCGAAGGTCGCGGCATGCCGTCGTTGTTGAAGCCTCACGCAGTTTGTGAGGCTTTCCGCGGTTGTTGCGGCGGCTTTAGCCGCTCAGGCCAGATGCCGGCGCGAGGCTCGCAATCCTGCATCCCCGGCACCGGCCACTTCCGCACTCACGCACTCACGCACTGAGTTTTCCCATGCGCGCAGCCTTCCTGTCCATCGGCGACGAGATCGTCGGCGGGCTTACGACCGATACCAACTCCGGGTTCATCGCCGGCGAGCTGCGGGCGGTGGGCGTGGAGCCCATCTGCGGCTTCAGCGTCCGCGACACGGAGGACGAGATCATCCGCGCCCTGCGCCAGGCCGCGGCCGAGGCGGACCTCGTCGTCTGCACGGGCGGGCTGGGGCCCACGGCGGACGACCTGACCACCGTGTGCGTGGCCCGCTTCGCCGGGCGCGAGCTGGTGCTGGACCAGCCCTCGCTCGACCTGATCGTGGAGCGGTTCCGCAAGCGCGGGATGGAGATGCCGCCCAACAACCGCAAGCAGGCGCTCTTTCCCGCCGGCGCCGAGATCATCCCCAACCCCAACGGCACCGCGCCCGGCTTCATCTGCCCCGTGGAGGTGGACGGGCGGACGTGCCACATCGCGTGCTTTCCCGGCGTCCCCCGCGAGACGCGCCACATGGTGGGCGCCACGCTGGTCCCCTGGGTGGTCGCGCGGCAGCCGGACACGCGCTTCCTGTCGCGCACGTTCAGCACCGTGGGGCTGGCGGAGAGCACCATCGACGAGATGCTGGACGGGGCCATCTCGGCGGACGAGGCGCGCGTGGCCTTCCGCGCATCGTTCCCCAGGATGTACGTGCGGCTGACGGTGCAGGGCGCCCCCGGCGACGACCTGGAGGGGCGGATGGATGCGCTCGAATCCCGCGTGCACGAGCGCCTGGGCCGCGCCGTCTACGCCGTGGGCGACGAGGGGATGGAGGAGACCGTGGGGCGGATGCTGCGCGAGCGCGGCCTTACCCTCGCCGTGGCCGAGTCGTGCACGGGCGGGCGCATCGGCGACCGGATCACGGACGTGCCGGGGAGTTCGTCTTACTTCCTTCTCGGCGTGGCGACGTACTCCAACGGGGCCAAGACGTCCGTGCTGGGCGTGGCGGAGGAGACGCTGGCCGCGCACGGCGCCGTGAGCCCGGAGACGGCGGCGGAGATGGCGGCGGGCGTGCGGCGCATCTCCGGCGCGGACGTGGGCCTCTCCACCACGGGCGTGGCGGGTCCCGGCGGCGGCACGGAGGACAAGCCCGTGGGCACCGTGTGCATCGGCTTGGCGTGGGAGGGCGGCACCTGGTCGCGCCGCTTCGACCTGGGCGACCGCGGCCGCGAGTGGATCAAGGGCAGCACGGCCCAGATGGCCCTCGACAGCCTTCGCCGCTGGATGCTGGGGGAGATGGAGCACGGGGCTTGAGTCCCGCCGCGATCCTGTGTACACTCCGTGCGAATGTGAGCGGATACCGGATCGCGGAGGTGGGGGGATGGAGAAGCACATGCCGGCGGCGGACGCACCAAGCCACGCCACGGGGTGTCGCAACCGGATGGCCGAGCGCGATGCCGATTTCGAACGTCTCCAACGCATGCTCGACGATCGGCCCCGCTTTCCCGAGGCTGAGGTCGAAGCGGATATCGCGGAGGCGATTGCGCTGGTGCGGGCAGGATGGAGGCCGGATCAGGGGTGACGAGACGCAGGCGGTGCATGTCTGTTGCACTTTGCGGAAATCCAGAGAGACTGATCCCATTTTACAAAGCCTTTACGGGGCACTGAACTTGCCCACGACCCGGCTTCCGCGGCCTGAAGGGGGTGGGCCGGGTGGGATGACTCGTCACGTGAGGGGGACGTATGGCCGACATCGACATCGAACGGAAGAAAAAAAGCCCGTTGCCGTGGATCCTGGGTCTGCTGGCCCTGGCGCTGCTGGCGTTCCTGCTGATGCAGTCCTGCGGCGATGAAGAAGAGGTGGAGCCGGCGGTGGTGACGGACACGACGACCGCGTTCACGGACACGACCACGGCGATGGCGCCGGTTACCGACACGACGACGATGGGCGCCGCGGGTGCCGGTGCGGCTGCAGCGGGCGCGGCCGGCGCGGGCTGGATCGGCACCGTGCTGGCGGGCACCAACGCAGGGCAGACGGCCAGCGGCAGCGGCGTGGTCCCCGAGACCCCGTCGGATCGCGGCTTCTGGATCGAGGAGAACGGCCAGCGCGTGTTCGCCATCCTCGCCGAGCCCATGGAGCAGATCAAGGACATCGACCCGGGCCAGCGCGTGAGCATCAGCAACGCCCGTGTGATGCGCGGCTCCGAGTCCAGCCAGATCCCGCAGGACGTGGACGCCGAGGCGCGCCAGACGGCGTCGGGCCAGGGCTACTTCCTGCTCGTGCCCTCCAGCGGCGTGCAGATCACCGGCGGCGGCAACACCACGCCGGACTGATCTCCGCCCGGTCATTGACGAGGAACGGGGCGCGCCGGCATCGGCGCGCCCCGTTCGATCTTTGTTAACCGAGTTCTTTCGGTATGGTACGGCGCGCCTGTACGGGGGCGCTCACACTCTTCCTGCCGTCCCCGTTGCGTTTCCGACAGGGGTGTTCGGAACGTACCGGCAACGCTCCAACATCGCGGGAGTCATCTCGACCGGCTCGGCTCCTTTGCGAACGAGCGCTTTCAATCCGCCGTGCTTGCTGACGTACGCCCAAACAACACGTTTGCCAAGGGCGCGGACCATCTCTACGGCTGGAGCGAAATCCGCATCGGAGGCGACGAGCACGGCGATGTCATAGCATCCAGGATCGCGCCCTCGTACATCAACAGTGCCGTGCGCACGTCCGTGCCTTTTTCAACGACGGGCTGCGGGTCCTTTTCGTCCGGAGTGCGGTAAAGAAATCGCTCCTGCCAAACGCGGACGTGCGGCTCTTGTGCGACTCGTGCATAGAGTTGATCGGCGCTCCGTTTCCGAGCGAGCCGGTTGGCGTATTCTCCTGGCTGTAGACGTGGATCGTTCGTACGTGGTTCCGGGAAGGCTCCGGCCACGTAATGAAGCTGCACGAGTTCCGTACCTCCCACACGCGCGGCCAGCTCCGTCGCCAGCCTGCCGAAAGCCACCGGGTGCCGAATCCCGGATTCTTCCAGCGCCGGGTGGAAATTCGAGCCATCCACGAAGATTTCTACACGGACGCGGGCATCCGGCTCGGTGCCCGCTCGGTCCGCTGGTGCTGCTTCCTCAGGATTCGCAGCTTCCGCCATAGACGCGGGGATAAGAGAAACGGGCCACGCTGGTGCGTGGCCCGTTTCCGGATCAGGAACCCGCTCCTTGCGGAGGGGCCGTACTACTTGGTGCAACCAGTATAACAGCCTCTTCCCGGTTGTTCAAGCCCTGAAAGCGAACGAAGTGCCGCCCAAAGCTCTGGTGAGATCGGGTGCGGCGACGTCTCATCGCTTCACATGCCTCGATCCGATACGCCGCGGGCTCATCGTCATTCGGGGCATTGGATTCCCCGCCGCGCGCATCCTATCTTGCCGCGCGACTCACGATCCGCATCCACCGAAACGTATCGGCCTGACATGAGATTTTCCGGGACCGTCCTGATCACCGGCACCAGCGCGGGCATCGGCGAGGCGACCGCGCGCGCGTTCGCCGAGGCCGGCGCACGGCTCATCCTCACCGCCCGCCGCCGCGAACGGCTGGAGATGCTCGCCGCGGAGCTGAAGCAGGCGCACGGCACCGAGTGCCACCTGCTGCCGCTGGACGTCCGCGACCGCGAGGGCGTGCAGGCGGCCATCGGGGGGCTGCCGGCGGAGTGGGCGGCTGTCGACGTGCTGGTGAACAACGCCGGCCTGGCGCGCGGCACGGAAAAGGTGCCCGCCGGCGACCCCGCCGAGTGGGACGAGGTGCTGCAGACCAACGTCAACGGCCTGCTGTACGTGACCCGCGCCGTCACGCCGGGGATGGTGGAGCGCGGGCGGGGGCACGTCATCAACCTGGGCTCCGTGGCGGGGCACGAGGTGTACCCCGGCGGCGCCGTCTACTGCGCCACCAAGCACGCCGTGGGCGCCATCACCAAGGGCTTGCGGATGGACCTGCTGGGCACCGGCCTGCGCGTGAGCACGGTGGACCCCGGGATGGTGGAGACGGACTTCAGCGTCGTGCGCTTTCGGGGCGACCAGGAGCGCGCGGACAACGTGTACCGCAACATGACGCCCCTCACCCCGGCCGACATCGCCGAGACGATCGTGTGGGTGGCCACGCGCCCGCCGCACGTGAACGTGGACGAGATCATCATCAAGCCCACCGACCAGGCCAGCGCCACGATGGTGCACCGGACGCAGTAGCGAAACCGGGTGCCGTTTACTTTGTGCGAATCCCTTGACGAAGCATCCTTCTTGGCTTAGACTTTCCTTATCCGAACGCCGGTAGGCCGGCATTGAAGAAGCCCCGCCCGAGCACTGACTTGGGCGGGGCTCTTTTTGCCCCGCCATGGAGGCACGAAAGCGCGGCGCCGGAAGTCCGCCGCCGCGCTCGTTTTCATCCACCGCGTCCCGTCACGCACGGGGCGGAAGGGGCGGCGGCATGTCGTCGGGGCGATGGCCGGGCGGAAGGTCGCCGGGGTGGTCCATCGGCATTCGGTCCTCATCCGGATAGCGGTCCACGTCCGCATGACGATCCGCGTCCGGATACCGGTCCGCATCCGCGTGGCGGTCGTGCAGCGGCGGCGGAGGCAGCTCGCGCTCGTGCACCCGCTGCGCGTCCGCGGAGTGATCGGCGAGGGGCGGCACGGGGGCCGCCTCCAGCCGCGGGTCGCGCGCATTGGCGCTGCCGCGCGCGAACGCCTCGCGGACGCGCATCTCCACGAGCGGGTCCACGGGGCCGCCCGTGTACGCGGGGAGCAGCGCCACCTGCTTGGCCGTGAGCCCGTGCACCCACACGTCCTCGCCGCGCTCGCGCAGCTCCACGGCCTCCATGGGGATGACGACGTGCCGGTCCTCGCGCAGCAGGAACAGGTCGTCGGCCACGTCCACGTCCAGGTACGCCACCTTCATGGCGTCCGGGTCCACGAGCATGTCCTCCACCGTCCCGATGCGCTCGTGGTCCTCGCCGAACACGTTCCAGCCGCGAACGTTGGGCGCCGTCTTGGGCAGGCGGAAGTCCCGCGCCTGGCGCAGGGGCACCAGCTTGGCGGCGGATTCCACCCCCGGCGCGTCGAACGGCAGCGCCGGGCCGTAGTAGCGCGGATGGGCGCGCTCCAGCTCCGCGATCACCTCCGGGCTCAGCGGATGGTCGCCGTCGTACGTGGGCAGGCGGCGCACCTCCGCGTCCATCCAGCGCGTGAGCCGCAGCGACTGCTCGCCCCAGTCCACCTCGCCCACGGGAATCAGGACCGCCGAGCTCAGCAGGCCGCGCTTCACGGCCAGGTACCGCACCCGCCCGTCGCGGCCGATGAGCAGGTCCGACACGGTCCCCACGTTGGCGCCGGCCGGATCGCCCACGGCCCAGCCGATCAGGTCGCGCGTGCGCAGCACTTCCGCGCGCGAGGCTGCAATCTCCGCCATCCTCCCGTCCCTCCGTCCGATGTGTGTCAGCGCGCGGGCGGAATCACCAGCCGCTGGCCGGTGCGCAGCGCGTCGCCTTCCAGCTCGTTGGCCTGGCGGATGGCATCCACCGATACGCCGTAGCGCCGCGCGATGCCGAACAGCGTCTCGCCCGCGGCCACCGTGTGCGAGCGCCGCTGCGCCGAGCCGCCCTGCGATCCCGTGCGCGGCGCCGCCTGCGATCCCGTCCGCTGCGAGCCGGACGTGGAGCCCGAGGACGAGCTGGACGACGAGCCCGCGCGCGAGTCCCGCGCGGCGGCGGGCAGGCGCAGCACGTCGCCCACCTCCAGCGCGTCCTGGTCCACGTCCGGGTTGATGGCGCGCAACTGGGCCGCCGTCACCCCGTACCGCCGCGCGATGGCGAAGAACGTCTCCCCCGACCCCACCGTGTGCGTCCGCGCCCGCGCGCCGCTGGTGGACGTGGTCGTTGATCCCGTCCTGCCGCCCGCGTTCGTGGACGTGCTCGTCGACGTCGATCCCGTCCGCCCGCCCGTGGTCGTGGACGTCGTGGAGGTCGATCCCGTGCGTCCGCCGGTCGTGCTGGCCGACTGCCCGTTGCGCCGGGCGGCTGCCGTGTCGCGCGGGGCGGGGCGGCTGGCGGTGGATGCGCTGTCCCGGCGCGCGGGCCGGCTCCCGGCCGCGGAGGCCGTGTTACGCCGGGCACGGCTCCCCGCGGCGGACGCGGTGTCGCGCCGGGTGGATGCGCCGGCCGCCACGCGCTGCCCGCTGCCGGCGCGGGCCGTGTCGCCGCGTGCGGAATCCGACGCGGCGGCGCGCGCACGCCCCTGCAGCCACACCACGTCGCCGCGCGGCGGGCGGGCGGCCGTCTCGCCGCTGGCCTGCACGGAGAACGGGCCCGTGCCGCTGGCCCGCGAGTACGGCCCGGAGCGCGGCCGCACCGGCACCGTATCCGCCGCCGCCCCGCCCTCCGCGCCGGAAGCCACCTCCGCCTCCCCGTCCTCCCCCGTGGCCGCCGCCTCCTCGTCTTCCTCCTCGTACTCCGCCATGGCGATGCTGTCGCCGGCGGCGGGGCGCGTGGTGCCAAAGCGGACGGTGTCGGTGGGGGGGCGGCGCGGCGTGGTCTGGGCGGCCGCGGGGAGCGCGGCCGCCAGCGTGGCGGCGAAGAGCAGAAAGAGCGTGATACGGTGCATGGTCACGGCTGGGTGGTGGTCGCCCTGGCGGCGGCTTTCTCGCGGCGGCCCTTCATCCACTCGAGGAGCACGGGAAGCACGGAGACGAGGATGATCCCGATCACCACGTACTCGAAGTTCTTCTGGATCACCGGGATGTTCCCGAAGAAGTACCCCGCGAACAGGAAAAGGGTGATCCAGATCACGCCGCCGATGATGTTGAAGCTCAAGAACCGCGGGTAGTCCATCCGCGAAGCGCCCGCCACGAACGGCGCGTACGTCCGCACGATGGGGATGAAGCGCGCCAGGATGATGGTCTTGCCGCCGTGCTTGGCGTAGAAGGCCTCCGTGCGCTCCAGGTACTCGGTCTTCATGACCTTCGCGTCCGGTTTGAACACCCGCAGCCCCAGCCATCGCCCGATCTGGTAGTTCACCGAGTCGCCGATGATGGCCGCGACCACCAGGAGCAGCCAGAGCAGGAAGATGTTGAGCGCCGGCTGCCCCGGCTGGCTGTTGGCCGTGGCGACCACCGCGCCCGCGGCAAAGAGCAGCGAGTCCCCGGGAAGGAACGGCGTAACCACCAGCCCGGTTTCACAGAAGATGATGAGGAAGAGGATCGCGTACGTCCATCCGCCGTACTCCCGCAGCAGGTCCGCGAGGTGCGTGTCCATGTGGCGGAAGTAATCCAGCGCCTGCATGAGAAAATCCATCGTATGCTCTTCCCTGGCCGCCGTTTGAGGATGAGTTCAGCGGTCGGGATGCGATCCCCCGACGCGGGTGCCTGAGTGTACGGGCGGCGGGGTGGGGATACAAGGTCCGTGCGAGGATGGCGGGGGGACGGCGGGGAACTGCGGGTTACGGGGGACAGGTGACAGCGGGGAACTGCGGGTTACAGGTGACAGGTTACAGGGGACAGCCAGCAACGGCGGGGGATTCGGGCGCGGGCGGGGCTGGGTGGATGGGGCAGGCATCCGGACCCGGCGAATGAATTCGCGGCACCGAAAACGTGATGTCGGCCTTCGCCGACGGCTCGTGCACGGGCGGGTGCCGTGCCCGGGACGGGGCTCTGTCCAAACCTATCCGCCGGCCTCCCGCGTGGCACTCGCCCGTGCCGGACCAGTCCACGCAGGTGGACTTCGTGTGGTTGTTGCGGCGAATTCATTCGCTCTGTCGGAGGGTGGCGGCCGTGTGAATGAATTGAGCCCGGTGGCTGTCCCTGGTTGGTCCCCGCCGGTTGCCGGGCATCCGCCGCGTCCGTACCCTGTAGCGCATGAACACCATCGACGACGCAGACCTGCCGCCGCTCTCCACCGACGAGAGCATCCGCTACAGCCGCCACCTCATCCTCCCCGAAGTGGGGCCCACGGGGCAGCGGCGGCTCAAGGGCGGGCGCGTGCTGCTGGTGGGCGCGGGGGGATTGGGATCGCCGGCGGCCATGTACCTGGCCGCCGCGGGCGTGGGGACCATCGGCATCGTGGACTTCGACGTGGTGGATACCACCAACCTGCAGCGCCAGGTCATCCACGGCACCTCCGACGTCGGCCGCCCCAAGCTCGATTCCGCCACGGACCGCATCCGCGAGATCAACCCGCACGTCACGGTGGAGCCGCATCCCGTGCGCCTCACGTCCACCAACGCGCGCGAGATCATCCGCGGGTACGACGTGGTGATCGACGGGAGCGACAACTTTCCCACGCGCTACCTGGTGAACGACGCGTGCGTGCTGGAAGGCCGGCCGTGCGTGTACGGCAGCATCCTGCGCTGGGAAGGGCAGGCGTCCGTGTTCTGGGCCGGACACGGGCCCTGCTACCGCTGCCTCTTCGCCGAGCCGCCGCCGCCGGGGCTGGTGCCGTCGTGCGCGGAGGCCGGGGTGCTGGGCGTGCTGCCGGGGATCATCGGATGCGTGCAGGCGCTGGAGGCCGTCAAGCTGCTGCTGGGGCAGGGAGATGCGCTGGTCGGGCGTCTCTTGCTTTTCGATGCCCTGCGGATGAGGTTCCGCGAGATGCGCCTGCGCCGCGACCCGGCCTGCCCCGTCTGCGGCGACGAGCCCACGATCCACGAGCTGATCGACTACGAGCGCTTCTGCGGGTACGCGCCCGCCGAGCCCACCGCGGAGAACACCATGAGCAACGACGCGACCGAGATCACCCCCACGGAGCTCAAGGCGCGGCTGGACCGCGGCGACAAGCTCACCATCATCGACGTGCGCGAGCCGTTCGAGTGGGACATCGCCAACCTGGAGGCGTACGGCGCCCGGCTGATCCCCCTGCAGCAGGTGCCCCAGCGGCTGGACGAGATCGACCCCGCGGACGAGATCGTGATGCAGTGCCGCAGCGGCGCCCGCAGCGGCCAGGCGGCGGCGTACCTGCGCCAGCGCGGCTACGAGCGCGTGCTGAACCTGGACGGCGGCATCCTGGGCTGGTCGGACGAGGTGGATCCGTCGATGGCGAAGTACTGAGACTGCGGGTTACAGGGGACAGGTTACAGGGGACAGGTTACAGGGGCTGCGTGCCATGGCCGCGTTCCGTGCGTGGTGCATGGTTCCGTCTGCGGCAGTTGACCGGCGGTGCGCTTCGCGTGGGGTCCGGGCGGGGCGGGGTTCCGTGGCGTGAGCGGGCCCACGTGCCGCTCGCGGAGAAGATTCCTCGGTCGCGCCACGGCTTTCGTACACGGGCGAGTGCCGTCGCTCGCTCCCTCGGAATGACAATCCCGGCGAGGCGGATGATGATAGTCCGGCGCGTCGGATGATGGCAGTCTGGCGCGGCGGATGGGGTTCTCCCTTCCCCCATGGGGTTTATGGGGGAAGGGCCGGGGATGGGGGGCTCTCGCCCGTGGCGGGTCTCCGCCACCGCGACGAAGCCATCCCACCTCCCCCAGGGGTTTTTGGGGGAGGTCGCGAGGAACGAGCGGGTGGGGGCGCCGCTGGATGCCTGCCGCACGAGACGAGCAAATCCCAAGTAGTCACTGCACGTTCGGCACGAAACCCGCGGCATTCGCAACGAACAACCGCACGCACAGTCGTCGTCTGGAGGAGGGCACCGGTCCCTGCTCCCTGACCTGGGCCTCAACCCCCCACGGCCAAGGAAGCCGATGCCCGCACCCCTGCTTTCCATCGTCCCGGCGCTGCCGTTCACGGACCCCGTCCTGATCGTCGCGCTGGCGACACTCATCTTCCTCGTGGTCCCCGTGCTGGCGGAGCGCGTCCGCGTGCCGGGCGTCATCGGCCTCATCGTGGCGGGCGCGGCCGTGGGGCCGCACGGGTTCGGGCTGCTGGCCCGCGACCAGACCATCATCCTGCTGGGCACCGTCGGCCTGCTGTACCTCATGCTGATGGTGGGGCTGGAGCTGGACCTGCACCAGTTCAGCCGCTACCGCAACCGCAGCATCGTCTTCGGCACGCTCTCGTTCGTCGTCCCGGCCCTCGCGGGCGCGGCGGCGGGGCTGGCCCTGGGCTACTCCCTGGCCGCGGCGCTGCTGCTGGGCGCCGTGTTCGCGTCGCACACGCTGCTCGCGTATCCCATCGCCAGCCGCCTGGGGATCATCCGCAACGAGGCCGTCACCACCGCGCTGGGCGGCACCATCCTCACGGAGATCCTGGCGCTCCTCCTCTTTGCCGTCGTGGCCAACCAGGCGCGGGGCGCGTCGCTGGACCTGGCGTTCTGGGGGCGGCTCACCGTCTCGTTCGGCATCTACGTGGCGGCGGTGATGTGGGGGCTGCCGCGGCTGGGACGCTGGTTCTTTCGCCGCTCGGGGGACGGCGGGTCGGAGTTCATCTTCGTCCTGGCGTCGCTGTTCATCATCGCCTGGTTTGCGCACGCGGCGGGGGTGGAGCCTATCGTGGGCGCGCTGCTGGCCGGGCTGGCGCTCAACCGGCTGGTCCCCGCGCAGGGGCCGCTGATGAACCGCATCCACTTCGTGGGCAACACGCTGTTCATCCCCTTCTTCCTGCTGTCCGTGGGGATGCTGGTGAACGTGTGGGCCCTGGACAGCGTGCGCGCCTGGGTCGTGGCCATCGTGCTGAGCGTGGGCGTGCTCGTGTCCAAGGGGATCGCGTCGGCCGTCACGGCGCGGGCGTTCGGATACGACGCGGCGGAGGGGTGGACGGTGTTCGGCCTGACGGTGCCGCACGCGGCGGGAACGCTGGCCATCGTCCTGGTGGGATACGACCTGGGGCTGCTGGACCAGACGGAGGTCAACGCCGTCGTGGTGATGATCCTTGCCACCTGCCTGGCCGGCCCGTGGGCGGTGGAGCGCTTCGGCCGAAAGGTGGCGCAGCAGGAAGAGACGCGGCCGTACGATCCGTCCTCGGCGCCGCGACGGGTGATGATCCCCCTGGCCAACCCCGCCACGGCAGAGGCGCTGATGGACCTGGCCTTCGCCGTCCGCGGGCGGGAGTCGGACGAGCCGCTGTATCCGCTCACGGTGGCGGGGGACGGGGGCGAGGCGACGGAGGCGTGGGTGGCCGAGGCGGAGCAGATGCTGGCCGGCGCCGTGCGCCACGCCGCCGCGGCGGAGGTGCCCGTGCGCCCCGTGACGCGCGTGGACGGCAACATCGCGGCGGGGATCGCGCGCGGCGTGGCCGAGACGCGCGCGTCCGTCGTCGTCATCGGCTGGGACGGGCGGCGGACGGGGGCCCGCGCCATCTTCGGCACCGTGCTGGACCAGCTGCTGGAGCGCACGCGGCAGATGGTGCTCGTCGCGAAGCTGGGGCATCCGCTCAACGTGACGCAGCGGCTGGTCGTCCTCGTCCCTCCCGCGGCGGACCGGCACCCCGGCTTCGCGGACGCGCTGGCGACGGTGAACCGCATCGCCAGCGGAATCGGCGCGGGGATGACGGGCGTGGCCGTGGGCGAGGACGTGGAGCGGCTGCGGCGGGCGCACGGTGCCGCGCGGCCGCAGGTGGCGGCGGAGTGGATGTCCGTGCCGGACTGGAGCGCGCTGGCGGAATGGCTGGAATCCGCCGTCCGCCGCGAGGACCTGGTGGTGCTGATGGGCGCGCGCCGGGGCACGGTGGCGTGGCACCCGCGGCTGGAGCGGCTCCCCGCACGGCTGGTGGAGCTGGCGCCGGAAAGCTTCCTGGCCGTCTACCCGGCGGAGACGGAGGCGCCGGCCGAGCTGCCCCCGGAAGCGCTGGGCGACGCGCTGTCGCCGGACCGCGTGGCGCGCCTGCGGGCACAGGCGTTCGGCCCCGCCGTGCGCGAGCTGCTGGCGCCCGTGTTCGACGCGCGGACGGCGGACGGGCTGGCGGAGCTGCTGGAGGGGGCGGAGGCGCGGTTCAGCAGCGAGATCGTCCCCGGCGTGGCCCTGCCGCACACGCGGCTCCCCGGCCTGCCGCGTCCCATCCTGCTCCTGGGGATCAGCGACGACGGGGTGCACCTGCCGCACGGCACCCGCCCGGCGCGCCTGCTGGTGCTGCTCGTGAGCCCCGCGGAGCGCGCGGAGGAGCACCTGCGTGCCCTGGCCGCCATCGCCCGCCTCCTCGCGGACCCGGCGCAGACCGGCAGCCTGCTGGAGCGCCACGCCCCCGGCAGCGCGCTCGACTGGCTGCACGTGGACGAGTGACGGAAGTGCGTGAGTGCGAAAGTGCGAAAGTGCGAAGTGCGAAAGTGCGAAAGTGCGAAAGTGCGAAAGTGCGAAAGTGCGAAAGTGCGAAAGTGCGAAAGTGCGAAAGTGCGGGAGTGCGGGAGTGCGGGAGTGCGGGAGTGCGGGAGTGGCGGCGGGTAGATCCGCGCCCCAAACTGTCATTCCGAGGGAGCGCCCGACGATCCCCGAACGGCTACGAAATCCCGCGCGCGACCGAGGAATCTACTCGCCCGTGCTCGTGGCCCGCCCCTCCGGCTGAATCTTGCCCGCGCGATTCCGAACCTGGAGCCGCGCCGTGAACCCACAGAACCCGGTAATACCTGATGTCTTCTCTCGTCTCCACCGAAGCCCCCACGCTCCCGACCGCCGCCGACGTGCGCGCTGCGGCGGAGCGGCTGCGCGGCGTGGCCCACCGCACGCCCGTGATGACCTCGCGCACGCTGGACGAGCGGCTGGGCGCCAGCGTCTTCTTCAAGTGCGAGAACCTGCAGCGCGGCGGGGCCTTCAAGTTCCGCGGCGCCTACAACGCCGTGTCGCAGCTCTCCGCGGACGAGCGCGCGCGGGGCGTGCTGGCGTACTCGTCGGGCAACCACGCGCAGGCCGTGGCGCTCACGGGGCGGCTGCTGGGCATCCAGACCGTCATCGTCATGCCGCAGGACGCGCCCGCCGCCAAGATCGAGGGCACGCGCGGCTACGGCGCCGAGGTGGTGCTGTACGACAAGGAAGGCCGCTCGCGCGAGGAGATCGCCGCGGAGCTGCAGCAGGAGCGCGGCATGAGCCTCATCCCGCCGTACGACCACGCCGGCGTGGTGGCGGGGCAGGGGACCGCCGCGCTGGAGCTGCTGGAGGAGACGGGGCCGCTGGACGCGCTGCTCACTCCCTGCGGCGGCGGCGGGCTGCTGAGCGGCAGCGCCCTCATCGCGGGCGAGATGTCGCCGGGGTGCCGCGTGATCGGCGTGGAGCCGGAGCTCGCGGACGACGCCACGCGCACCTTTCGCACGGGCGAGCTGCAGTCCGTCCGCAATCCGCCCACCATCGCCGACGGGCTGCGCACGCCGTCGCTGGGCCGCATCACCCTCCCCCTCGTCCGCGCCAACGTGAGCGACATGCGCACGGTGACGGAGCAGGGGATCGTGGAGGCCATGCGCTTTCTGTGGACGCGGATGAAGATCGTCGTGGAGCCCTCCGGCGCCGTCCCCCTCGCCGCCCTCCTGGCCGACCCGGACGCGTTCCGCGGGATGCGGATCGGCATCGTCGTCAGCGGCGGCAACGTGGACCTGGCCAGCGCCTGCCAGTTGATGGCGTAGACACAGGTGGATCGATGAGCCGCAAGGCAACGCACGGACAATCGACGTACTTCGAGCCGGGGTCCGGCAACGTGTTTGCCGACCTGGGATTGCCGGAGCCGGAAGTGGCGCTCGCCAAAGCACGCGTGGCTGTGGCGGTCGCGCAGGTCGTCGAGCGATGTGGTTTCTCCCAGGCCACGACAGCGAAAATCGTGGGATTGGATGAGTTGTGCCTCCGTGAGCTTATGCGCGGCCGATTGTCCGCGTTCACGCACGATCGGCTCGTCAGTTGTCTAGCCGATCTAGAGGCCGCCTCGGTCTTGTCCGCGGAGGCGGACAGCGTGAAGTTGTAGCCGCGAACATTCGCTTTCGTCGGGCCGCGGATCCGCTCCCTTGCTCCCGTCCGGGCCGGTTCGCGCGGACTCGCCTCCGTCCGTCCGGCTCGAATCCGTTTCCTGTGTCACCCTCGCCTGATCCTGCCCCTGGACGCGAAAACGCGCGCCGGGAAGGCTCCCGGCGCGCGCCATCCGTCACCCGGCGATCCGCCCTACCGCCGGGCGGCGACGTCGCCGTTCTGCACGGCCGCGGGGAGGCGGCGGTAGTCCTCCACCAGGCCCAGGAACGCGCGGCGGTGGCCGTGCGGATCTTCGCCCAGGGAGCGGCGGGCCAGCGACAGCACCCCGTCCAGGCTGCTCTCGCCGCGATGCTCCGACTGCCGCAGCAGCATCCCGAACTGCGCCACGGCCGCCGCGAACCGGAAGTCGTCCGACGTGCTCCGCACGTTGCGCGGCGCCCGCACCGGGTGCGACAGCAGCACGCTCTGGTCGCCGTCCGGCCGCTTGTAGCGGACGTTTACGTTCATCAGCTCACCCGAGAACGCCGTCAGGGGCTCCGATGACGGGCGCTGGTAGCGCAGGTCCGCCACCTGGCCCACGTCCACGCTGCCCTCCGCGCCCACGGGCACGATCTCGTACAGCGCCGTGACGGAGTGCCCCGCGCCCAGCTCGCCCGCGTCCTTGCGGTCGTTCGCGAAGTCCTCGGCCGCCAGCAGCCGGTTCTCGTAGCCGATGAGCCGGTACGCGTGCACCCGCCGCGGGTTGAACTCCACCTGCAGCTTTACGTCCTTGGCGATGGTGAACAGGGTGCCGCCCATCTCCTGCACCAGCACCTTGCGCGCCTCCAGCAGCCCGTCGATGTACGCGTAGTTGCCGTTGCCGTGGTTGGCGATCTGCTCCATCCGCGCGTCCGCCAGGTTGCCCGTGCCAAAGCCCAGCACGGTGAGAAAGGTGCCCTCCGCGCGCTTTTGCTCGATGAGCTGCACCAGCTCCGCCTGGCTGCTCACGCCCACGTTGAAGTCGCCGTCCGTGGCCAGGATCACGCGGTTGTTGCCGCCGGGGATGAAGCCGCGCCGCGCCACCTCGTACGCCAGGCGGATGCCCTCCGCGCCCGCCGTGCTGCCCCCCGCGCCCAGCCGCTCGATGGCGTCCAGGATCGTCTCGCGCTGGTCGCCCGGGGTGGCGTCCAGCACCAGCCCGGCGGCGCCGGCGTACACCACCAGCGCCACGCGATCCTCGCGGTCCAGCTCCTCCACCAGCATCCGCAGCGACGCCTTGACCAGCGGCAGCTTGTCGGGCGAGCTCATGGAGCCGGACACGTCCACCAGGAACACCAGGTTGCTGGGCGGAAGCTGCGCCGACGGCATGCGGCGCCCCTGGATGCCCACGTGCACCAGCTGGTGGCGCGGGTTCCACGGCGCCGCGCCCACCTCGGCCACCACGGCGAACGGGTGCTCTCCACGGGGATCGGGATAGTCGTACGCGAAGTAGTTCACCAGCTCCTCGATGCGCACGGCGTCCCGCGGCGGCGGCGCCCCGTCCCGCACGAAGCGGCGCACGTTGCTGTACGACGCCGGGTCCACGTCGATGGCGAAGGTGGAGAGCGGGTCCCGCGACGCCGCCAGGAACGGGTTTTCCTGGATGAGGTCGTACTCCTCCGTGTTCATGGCCGGGGGCGGCGGCGGGGGCGGCGCCGGTGCCGGTGCCGGCTCCGCGGCCAGCCGGGCGCCCGCGCCGCTACGGGTGGTGATCTGCACCACGCCGTTGGCGGCACGCGAGCCGTACAGCGAGGCGGCGGCGGCACCCTTGAGGACTTCGATCTTCTCGATGTCCAGGGCGTCGATGTCGGCCACGCTGGCGCCCAGGATGACGCCGTCCACGATGTAGAGCGGCTCCTGGCTACGGCCCGTGGAGGTGATGGACTTGGGGCCGCGCAGCAGGATGGACGGAGCCACCCGCGGCGGGCCGCTCGGCGACGCCACGCTGGCGCCGGCGACCCTGCCCTGGATGGGGGCGGCGCTGGTGGGCGGGACCTGGATGTCCTGCGGCGCCACGTAGCCCACGTCGAAGGGCACCTTGCGGGCTTCGACCGCGCCGGCCGCGCCCGTGACCACGATGTCCTCCAGCATCAGCGCGGAGGTGGCCATCCGGAAGTCCTGCGTGAGCGCGGCGCCGGGCGACAGCGTGATGGTGCGCGAGACGGGCGTGAGCCCCGTGCGCGCCGCCGTGATGATGGCCTGCTGCCCCGCGAGGATGCGGGTCCCGGGGACCACCAGGCGGTAGCCGCCGTCCGCGCCGGTGGATGCGCCCACGTTCAGGGACTCGATGCGCACCAGCACGGCGGCTTCCGGCTGCCCCTGGGCATTGGTCACGCGGCCGGTGACGGTGGCGGGGGCCTGCGCCGCCAGGGGGAGCGCAAACGCCAGCAGGAGGGTGAAGAGTGCACCAACGAAAGATCGTTTCATGGAAAGCTCCTCTCCGGGAGTGAAACAAAGGTGGGTCTCGGACGATGGTTGGAGCGTGGGGCCGCCTCCTTTCCGCGACGACATGAATAATGCGCGGCGCCGCATGCGCCGTCAGAAAACACAGGGCACCACCCGCCGCCGTGTGACAGGCGGCTGGTTTTCGGGGACGAACGGCGCGGGGGGAGGGGCAGACGGCAGGACGGCTGCAGTGGTAACACGCCATGTCGCATGCAGTGACCCTGCTACATCACGACGGAAAGGCGCCCCCCAGTATATGGGGAACGCCTGGGACTGCTGGATATCCCACAAGGAATGGCCTGTCGCTCGCGCGTGTCGCCGAACGGGAATCGGCGATGGGAGCGCTTTGTTCGTAACTTCCTATTCTGCAATAACTTCGGACAGTCTTTGACTTATTGCACCATGTTGGTGCCAGGGGCGCGATCTGTCGGGAACTAAGCGATATCGTTCGGGTCAGGTAGGTTGGAACGGCGGTGCAATGGCGTAAGCTTCAGGTCTGGGCGTGAACTCCGCCCTCTTCTTCCCCTGCAACTCACTCTGGAGGCATGGTCCTCATGAAGATCCGCGGCCTGCTCGCGGCTGTCCTCGTTTCCGCTGCCCTGGCCGGCTGCTCCAGCTCCGCCACGGCGCCCGAGGCCCCCGCTACGACCGTCGTCGCTCCCTCGTTCAACGATTCGCCGCCCCCGCCCGACACCACTCAGGACACGCGCGGCGGCGGGGCAATGGGTTCCGGCCACTAGGCTGGAACCAGCGTCCCCCCGGCCCCCGCGAGCGCCGCCACCAGCTGGTCCGCCAGCGTCGCGGCGCCGGGGCATTCCGGCGGCGGTGCGGCGGACGGACGGGACCGTACGAAGTCCAGCGCGGCTTCCGCCGCCATCACCACCCGCCCCTCCCGGCGCTCGGTCGCGATTCTCAGGGCCCGCGCTCCGTATTCTTCCGCCAGCGGCCAGTCGCCCAGACTGGCCGCTCCGTATGCCACGCCCAGCAGCCCCCGCGCGGCCGAGTCTTCGGCGGAGCCGGCGTCCAGCAGCGCATCCAGGCGCCCCCGCGCGGCGGCAAAGGCACCGGGGTTCCGAACCCCGCCCGCCGACCGCGCCACCAGGCCCAGCACCAGCACGTGCTCGGCGGGGGCCTCAAAGTGGCGCTCCAGCGTCATCCCCACCCGCAGGGCCTGCTCGCACAGCCCCTGCAGCATCCAGTGGTACGCCACGTCGTACGCCAGCCGGGGCACCTCGGGGTGCCCGGGCCCAAAGGCCCTGAACGCGCGCTCGGCCAGGGCGTTGGCCTCCAGCCCCGCGCCCGTCTCGATCTCCGTGACGAACAGGTTGTGGTACGACGTGCCTTCCAGGTCCGTGATGCCGTGCCGCTCCGCCGCCTTGAGGCAGCGCAGGTAGGCGCGCTTGGCCCAGGGGAAGTTGCCCTTTTGCACCGCCATGTTGCCCAGGCCGGTGTACGCCGTGGCGTACGTGCGCCAGTCGCTGGCACGGCGCGCGGCCACGATGGCGCGGGCGTACCAGCTTTCCGCCCGGTCGTACTCGGCGCGGCGGCGGGCGATGCGGCCCACGGCGTACGCCAGCGCGGCGCTCTGCGGGGCGGCCTGCGCGGCGGCCTGCGCCCACTCCAGCGCCGTGGCCAGGTAGCCGCGCTGCTCGGCCCACAGCGACACGCGCCGGCAGGCGTTCACCACGCGGATGAGCTCCATCCCCCCCGGGCTCTCCAGCAGCCGGATCATCACCGACAGGGGCGCCACCAGCTCCGGATCCACGTCCACCCGCGCCAGGTCCTGCTCACGGATTGCCGCGGCTGGCCCGGCGAACAGCGCCCCGCGGCTGGCCGCGGGCGTGGAGGCCCACAGCGCCACGTTGCGGACGGACCTCCACAGCACCACGCCCAGGTCGCCGCTCACCTCGTCCAGGATGGGCGCGCCGGGCAGCGTTTCCGCGCCCCGCGTGACGGCGGGCGGAATGCGGGTACGCCGGGACGCCGGCATTCTCGACATGCGTGAAAGGATGCGGGCCATGGACGGGCGAGGAAGGCGGGTGCTGCGCAACGCTTTACGTCTGTAAACGTTTTCACGCTGGAATGTTCCCTCGTTCAACGTTTCGCGCAACCCCTTTGTACGGATCGTGGACGCACGGCGGCGCGCGTGCGTCACATCCCCCGCGGTTTTTTTGGCATGGATGCTGGATTGCGGGCCCGCGCGCGCCGCATTGCGCCCTGCACGGCGCCCGGGCGCTTCCGTCCCGGCGGGGGCGGAGAAACGATTCTTGCGGACCCGCGGGGCGGGGCAGATGCCGTTCGCGGGGTGCTCCGGCGCCGCGCGGACGGCATTGCCGCATCCGCCGCGCATTGACCGAACTTCACCGCAGCCGGTTCGCATACACCATGGCCAACGACAAGCCGTCCCTGACGCGCGAGCTGTTCAACGGGACCATCGACGATTCCATCCTGTTTCCCTACCCGCGCATCAGCGACGAGGAGGACCGGCTGGTGGGCGAGTTCATCGGCCGGCTGCGCGCGTACTGCGAGGCCAACCTGGACCGCGAGTGGATCGACGAGAACGAGCGCATCCCCGAGCAGGCCATCGAGGATCTCAAGCGGATGGGGCTCTTCGGCATCTCCATTCCCCGCGAGTTCGGCGGGATGGGATTGTCGCAGAGCGCGTACTGCCGCGTCTTCGAGTACGTGACGGGGTTCGACCCCGGGCTGGGGATCATGCTGGGCGTGCACCTGTCCATCGGCATCAAGGGCATCCAGCTCGCGGGGAACGACGCGCAAAAGGCCCTGTACCTCCCGAAGGCGGCCACGGGGGAGTGGATGGCCTCGTTCGCCCTCACGGAGCCCGAGGCGGGGAGCGACGCGGCCGGCATCAAGTCGCGCGCGGTGCGCCAGGACGACGGGTCGTGGATCCTGAACGGCTCCAAGATCTGGATCGGCAACGGGTCGTTCAGCGAGATCATCGTGGCCTTTGCGCAGACGGCCGTGGAGCGCAAGGGCAAGATGGAGGACCGGGTGACGGCGTTCATCCTGCGCCCCGACATGCCCGGCTATGAGCGGGGGCCGGAGCTGCGGAAGATGGGGGCGCGGGGATCCAACCAGGCGGAGCTCTACTTCCGCGACGTGCGCGTGCCGCCGGAGAACGTGCTGGGCGAGCCGGGCGAGGGGTTCAAGATCGCCATGCGCGTGCTGAACTCGGGCCGCCAGGGATTGAGCGCCGGCGCGGCGGGCGGCGTCAAGCAGTGCCTGCGGATGGCGACGGACTGGGCGCGCCGGCGCGAGCAGTTCGGGCAGCCGCTGGTGAACTACGAGATCATCCAGGGCAAGCTGGCGGACCTGGCGGCGGATGCGTACACGGCGGAGAGCGTGGCCTACTTCACCACGGGGCTCAACGATCGTGGGGACGTGGACTACGCGCTGGAATCCGCCGCGGCCAAGGTGTGGAACAGCGACGCCCTGGACCGCGCCGTGGACGAGGTGGTGCAGATCGCGGGCGGGCGCGGCTTCGTGAAGGGCTATCCGTACGAGCGGATGTACCGCGACGCGCGCATCACGCGGATCTTCGAGGGGACCAACGAGATCCTGCGCCTGTTCGTGGGATTGTCGGGGCTGCAGGCGCCGGGCGAGCAGCTCAAGGAGGTGGCGGCGGCCCTGCGCGAGCCCATCCGCCAGATCGGCCTGCTGACGGACTTCGCGGCGGACCGGGTGCGGCTGGCCCTGGGGCGGGGCGAGCCGGCGCTGGAGGCGGACGTGCATCCGCGGCTGCAGACGCACTTCGACTACCTGGTGGAGCACACGCGCGACCTGCGGGTGGCGGCGGAGCGGGCCCTGCGGCGGTACGGGCGCAAGATCCCCGAGCGGCAGTTCATCGTCACGCGGCTGGGGGAGATGGCCATCGAGCTGTACGTGCGCGCGGCCACGCTCTCGCACACGCAGGCGCTGCTGCAGGCGCGCGCGACGGGCGCGGGGGTGGCGCCGCCGTTCACCAGCACGCCCCAGCCCCTGGACGACGCGTCCGTGCAGCGCGTGCTGCGCCTGTGCGACCTGGCCTGCCAGCGCAGCGGCCTGCGCTTCCGTTCCGCCCGCGAGGCGCTGAACGGCTCGCGCGACGAGCTGATGCGCGCCGTTGCCCAGGACGTGATCGCGCAGACGGACGTGCCCACCGACACGCAGCCCACGGGCGAGCCCGGCGCCGCCCAGCCCGGCGGCACGGGCCAGACGCAGGTGCGCGGCGCGTCCGGCGAGCCGCGCATGGGTGTGTGACGCGGCGGGGCCCCCAACGGATTCAACGCAGAGTACGCAGCGTTGAAAGGAGAGTTCGCAGAGGAGCGACGGGTCTCCTCCGCGAACTCTCCGTCCGGCTCCGCAGGCGATGCTTGAACGGCTCGGCCTCGAACGCTTTCGGGACGTGAGCCGCGACGGACGGCCTCCCCCTCTCCCGCACGCGGCGGGACTGGATGGGTGCACCCCGGTGGCCGTGCGGGAGAGGGGGCCGGGGGGTGAGGGCCCCGCCGGATGACGGCGGACCGGACTCCGTTGCGTGAGGGATGCGCGCCCGCAGGGCCGAGAACCCGGAGCGGCGGGCAACAGCAGTATCGTTGCCCTGACGCGGAGGGGGCTCGGCGCCGTTGGCAACAGTTGTATCGTTGCCTACGGCGCGCGCAGCCCGGCCCGGAGCGCAGCGGAGGGACACGCCCCCACCTGCCGTCTCCGTTGCCCTTCATCCCTTCATCCCTCCTGCCTTCATCCCTCATCCCCTTCCGACTCCCTTACTCCCACGCCGAAAAAGCACAGTGGTCCGGGCCTTGCTCGCGTCGCACGCTTCACACAGAGTCCGTACAGGACGGGAGCGCGAACGCATGGTGGATCAGGACGGGACCGGCTGGGACATGGAGGAACGCCAGGAACGGGCGGACCGGGCGCTGGACGCCTACCGCGAACGGCGCCGCAACCGCCGCGGCGAAGACACCTGGTTCGGCGGCGGCGAGGGCACGCTGCAGGTGGCCGAGCAGGGGCTGAGCGCGGAAGAGATCAGCCGCCGGCGCATCGACGTCATCCAGGAGGCCGTGGCCGTGGGCATGGGCCCCGAGCTGGCCGAGATGCTGTACGACGTGTCGCGCGAGGAGGGGCTGGACCCCGTGCTGGCGTACGAGCTGGTGCGCACCGGCCTGGGCGTGCTGCCCCCGCCCGACGGCGTGGAGAACGCGCCGCAGTTCGCCACCACGGACAAGTACCGTCCGGAGTGGCTGGAATCGCCCGTGGATCCCGACACGCTGCTGCGCGAGCGCACGCTTCGGTTTAGTTTCCGGCGCGTGCGCGCGCTGCTGGAGCAGCACACGGGCGACGCGGGGGAGGCGTTCCGCGCCTTTGCCCGCGAGCCGGACGTGGGACCGGTGGGCTACTGACCCCCGGCCCCGCGCCCGCTCCCTCTTTTCTCGAGACGGCTTTTCCGATCATGACCGACGACGCCGGCGCCCTGGCCCCGAACGCGTTTTCCGACCTGGGCATTGCGCCCGAGGTGCTCGCCGTGCTGGAGCAGCTGGGCTACGAAGAGCCCACGCCCATCCAGGTACGCGCCATCCCCCTGCTGCTGAGCGGCCGCGACGTCATCGGCCGCGCGGCCACGGGCACGGGCAAGACGGCCGCGTTCGCCGTGCCCCTGGTGCAGCGCATCGACACGTCGCGCCAGGGCATCCAGGCGCTGGTGATGGCGCCCACCCGCGAGCTGGCCGTGCAGGTGGCCGAGGCCACGCACAAGTACGGCGCCCGCCGCGGCGTCCGCGTGCTGGCCGTGTACGGGGGGCAGGACATCAGCCGCCAGCTGCGCGAGCTCAAGCGCGGCGTGCACGTGATCGTGGGCACGCCGGGGCGGCTGCTGGACCACATCCGGCGCGGCTCGCTGGACCTCTCCTCCACGCAGTACGTGGTGCTGGACGAGGCCGACGAGATGCTGGACATGGGGTTCATCGACGACATCGAGGTGATCCTGGAGTCGCTGCCCAAGGAGCGGCAGACGGCCCTGTTCTCGGCCACGTTCCCCCCGCGCATCGCGGACCTGGCCCGCAAGGCGCTCACGGACCCGGAGCGCATCACCATCGCGCCGGAGAAGCTGGACACGCCCCTGGTGCGCCAGACGGCGTACCTGGTGCCCCGGCAGCACAAGCTGGAGGCGCTGGCGCGGGTGCTGGACGTGGAGGCGCCCACCTCGGCCATCATCTTTTGCCGCACGCGGACGGAGGTGGACGAGCTGACGGCGGCGCTGGGCGTGCGCGGCTACCACCCCGAGGCGCTGCACGGCGGCCTGGCCCAGGCGCAGCGCGACCGGGTGATGCAGCGCTTTCGCAACGGCTCGGCGGACCTGCTCATCGCCACGGACGTGGCGGCGCGCGGGCTGGACGTGGAGCACGTGAGCCACGTGGTGAACTACGACATCCCGCAGACCCCCGAGGCGTACGTGCACCGCATTGGCCGCACGGGGCGCGCGGGGCGCGAGGGGACGGCCGTGACGCTGGTGCAGCCGCGCGAGCGCTTTCTGCTCCGCGCCATCGAGCGGACGACGGGGGTGCCCATCGAGCACGCGCAGGTGCCGCGGCCGCAGGAGGTGCGCGAGCGCAAGCGGGCGCGGCTCTCGGACGCCGTGCGCGACGTGATCGCGGGGGGCGCGGACCTGGAGCCGTTCCGGCAGATGGTGCTGGGGCTGGCGGAGCAGTTCGAGCTGGTGGACGTGGCGGCGGCGGCCGTCCGCATCGCCGCCGAGCACCGGGGGACGGAGGAGACGGGGAACGACGCGGAGATCCCGGAGTTCGACACGCGCGACCGGGGCTCCGACGGCCCGCCGCGCGATCCCCGGCGTGCCCCGGGCGGGCGCGAGGGCGGCAGCGGCGGCCCCCGTCCCCGCGGCGCGGCGGCGGGCAAGGCGACGCTTTACATCGGCATCGGGCGGCGGCGCGGGGTGCGGCCGGCGGACATCGTGGGCGCCATCGCGGGCGAGGCCAACGTGCCGGGCGACAGCATCGGCGCCATCGAGATCACGGACCAGTTTACGCTGGTGGACGTGAACGAGAGCGACGCGGACCGGGTGATCAAGGCCCTGGAGGGGGCGCAGATCCGCGGGCGTCCCGTTTCCGTGCGCCGCTCGCGCGAGGACCGGGGCGAGGGCGGGGGCGGATACAGCGGCGGCGGCGGGGGCGGATACCCGGCCGGCGGCCGGCGCTATCCCCGGCCCCGCGACGACGGCGGCCGCCCGCGTCCCCGGCGCGTGTAGCCTTTCCGTCGCTCCCGGAACGAATCGCACCCTCTCCTGCTCATGCGCGGGGGAGGGTGCTTTCGTCAGGGCGGAGATCGGCGGGGCTCATGCGGAGCCGCGAGGCCAGCATGAGAACAGCAACAGCAATCTCACACAGAGGAACAGGGGGAACAGGGGACGGCGGAAGTATCTCAGGGCAGTCTCTGCATCTCTGCGTGAGGTTCATTCTTTCCGCGGATCTGGTATTACCTCTGTTCCTCTGTTCCTCTGTGTGAGTGAATCATCCGTTTTCTTTTCGCAGTTCTCCCCGTCTCCGCGTGAGGCTCCGACCTTCAGGGCGGGGCGGGGGCGGAGAGGGCCTCGCTGCGGTAGCCGATGTCCGTCCAGTACAGGATCAGCCCGCACCGGCGCGCGCCCCACGCGTGCGACCGCAGCTCCTCCGGCACCTCGGAGAACTCGCGGTACACCTCCACGGCCACCACACGGTCGATGCGCAGCACGCGGAACAGGTTGCGCTCGAACCGCGGCCAGGCGCCGTAGTACGGAAGCCCGTCCACCAGCTGCACCACGCACCCCCAGCTGCGGTTGGAGCGCGGGTGAAAGTAGTGTCCGCGCGCCTGCAGGTAGATGTCCGGCACCCCCTGCAGCAGGTCGGAGACGAACGGCACCCGCTGGCTGGCCACGTACGCCGAGTCCAGGAACACGCCGCGCCCGTTCGCCTGGCGCCGCGCGAACGCCTGGCCGCCCCGCTCCGGGCCCACGGCCTTGACCACCACCAGCGTGTCCAGCCCGAACGGCCGCGCCTCCAGCCGCATCACCAGCGCCGCCTCGCCCTCCGCGCCCACGTCCACGGGCTGCGACGCGGCCACGTAGTCCTGCGGCGCCGCGTGCACGGTGTGGGGCCCCGCCCGCGGGATGCGCACCCGCAGCACGCCGCCGCCGTTGGTGAACGCGCCCGCCACCACGTCGCCCGCCGCGTTCCGCACGCGCACCAGGGCGCCCGCCACCGGCCGCCCCGTCTCGGCCTCCGTGAGCGTGACGCGCAGCCGCTGCGCCGCGGCGGGGGACGCGGCCAGCGCGACGGAGGCGGCGAGCAGCAGGATGCGAACGGTGGTGCGGCGCAGGAGGGTCGTGGCCACGGAGGATGCGGGGCGGAAGGTGGCGGGGTGGAGCGGTGAAGACGGGGGTGGATGCGCGGCGAGCCGGGAGGGAAGCCCGGCTCGCGGTCACGGCGGCGGATGGATGGGAGCGTGCCGGTTCAGGGCTCGTAGCGGCGCGTCCAGATGGCCACCACGCCGCACTCCGCGCCGGGGCCTCCGAACTCGGCGGGGATGCTGGAGCGGCCCTGGTACAGCTCGATGCCCTCCACGTCGCCGGTCCAGACCAGGTTGATGGCCTCGTACGGGCTCTGGGCCTGGCGCCGGCCCGCGTAGCGCGTCATCAGCACGCCGTCGATGAAGACGAGCGGCCCGCACCGGTTGCGGGGGAAGTACACGTTGTTGCCCACGACCACCAGCCCCTCGGAGGCCAGGATGTCCACCAGGTTGGTGCTGCGCCGGCGGTCCACCATCTCCCGCGTGACGAAGCGCCCGCCCACGCTGGATTCCATGCGGTGGCGAAAGTTGTCCAGCCCGGGGGAGCGGTGGCGCCGCGCGGGGCGGGCCACCACCTGCAGGGGCGCCAGCAGCACGCGCCCCGTGGTCATCCGCACCTCCACCCCCAGGCTGTCGGTGGGCTGCATGCCCAGGGTGGGGGTCACCGCGTCGCGAAAGCCCTCGCGGCTGGTGCGCAGGCGGTACTCGCCGCGCCGGCGGATGGGGATGCTGAACTTGCCCAGGGTGTTGGCCGTGGTGGTGTGCAGCACGCGCCGGTTGGCCGAGAGCAGCTGCACCAGGGCGCCGGGGATGGCGTCGCCCGTGCTGTCGTCCAGCACCACGCCCGCCAGCACGCCCTCGTTCTGCGCGGCGGCCGGTGCCGGAGCGCAGAACAGCATCAGCGCGGCCACCCATCCCGCACCCGCCCGGCACATGCGTCTCATGGCGATCCTCCGGGGTGTGTCGACATCCAATGACTGCGGGTGCATCCTGCCTGGAAACGGCCGGTGCAGAGGGTAACGAGCCGCGCCCCCCGTTTCTGCCGGGCGGCCGCGCATCACCCGATGCCGGTGCACCGATCAGGCCGGGTCCGGCCGCAGGAACGGGGCGGGGTGGTCCGCCGGGACGATGCCGTGCGCCGCGGCCCGCGCGAACAATTCGTGGATGGCGCGCTCCCCCTCGTCGCCCACGTCCGCCGAGAACCGGTTGACGTACAGATCAATATGCTGCTGCGCAACGCCGTCGTCCATCTCCTGCGCATGCGCCCGCACATACGGGCGGGATGCGTGCGGATGGGCAAAGGCGTGCTCCACGGAACGGCGGATGGCGTCGTCGATCCGGCGGATGGCATCGTCCCCCAGGGCGCGGCGGGCCATGATGCCGCCCAGGGGGATGGGCAGTCCCGTCGTCTGCTCCCACCACTCGCCCAGGTCCACCACCTTCACCAGGCCGTGCTGGGGATAGGTGAAGCGCGATTCGTGGATGATGAGCCCCGCGTCCACCTCGCCGCGCGCCACGGCGGGCATGATGTCGCTGTACACGCGCTCGATCCCCGGCTGGGCGTCCGGCGCGAACAGGCGCAGGAGCAGGTTGGCCGTGGTGCGGCGCCCCGGGATGGCGATGCGCTTGCCCGCCAGCTGCTCGCGGGTGAGCCCCTCGCGCGAGACGATCAGGGGCCCGCATCCCCGTCCGAGCGCGCCGCCGCTGCGCAGCAGCACGTAGTCGCGCAGCAGGGCGGGGGCGGCACCGTACGAGATCTTGGTGACGTCCAGCTCGCCGGCGGCCGCCAGACGGTTGAGCGTCTCCACGTCCTCCAGCCGCTCCGTGAAGCGCAGCCCCGGCGCCTGCACGATGCCGTGCACCAGCGCGTGGAAGATGAAGGTGTCGTTGGGGCACGGCGAAAAGCCGAGCGTGAGCGTGCGGTCCGGCAGCGTGCGATCCTGCGATGCGTCGGTCATCTGGTTCTGTGTACGGCTCTGTCCCTGTGGCGGGCTCTCTGCACCGGCGGAGCGCCCCTCCCCCTGGCTCGCCGCGCAAACTGCGCGCGGAGAGGGGGAGAACTGCGTCGTGGCGCGGACTCGCCTCCGAGACGGACGGCGCGACCTCCGCCACGGTCACGGCACCCGCCCGTGCCGGACCCGTCGGCGAAGGCCGACATCACGTTTTCGGTGCCGCGATTTCAATCGCCGGGGACGGAGGCCGGCTCCCCCGCATCCACCCTGATCATCCGCCGATGCCCATCCGCCGATGTGTATCCGATGCCATCCGCCGAAATTCATCCACCGATGCCCATCCGCTGAGATCGATGTGCATCCGCCGATGTGCATCCACCGATCCCCATCCACCCCGCGCCGTTCTCACTCCCAGGCGCGGACGAGGACGCGGACGGCGGATTGGGCGGCTTCGGCGGCGGCGGGGATGCGCCAGCGGGACAGGTCGCGGTCCTCCACGAGGTTGCTCACGGCGCGAAGCTCCAGGTACGGCACCTCGTAGATCGCCGCCACGTGGGCCAGCGCGGCGCCCTCCATCTCCTCGCACAGCGCGCCCGGAAAGCGCTCCGCCATCACCGCGCCCAACGCCGCCGTCCCGGAGCAGCACGAGACGGTGAGGAACGGGCCCGTGCGCACTGGATACCCCGCGTGGGCCAGGGCGGTGCGGGCGCGCTCCACGCGTTCGGCATCCAGCGCGAAGGTGTTGAAGAGCCGCACCTCGCCAGACTGCCAGAGGGGGATTCCGATCCAATCCGTGGGCCTCCACCAGTTCCGCGTCTGCACTCCCTCGTCGCCGTAGACTGCCTGCGTCGCCAGGGCGAGGCCGCCGACTTCCAGCCCGGAGCCCGGGTACGCGCCGCCGATGCCGAATCCGATCACCCCGCGGACCGGCATCGTCTCCAGGAGGGCGGTGAGCGCGTGCGCGGCGTTGGTTTTGCCCATGCCGCCGGGGAGGAGCACCACCGCGGCGCCGTCCAGCCGTCCCGTCCACGCCGGCTTGCGGCCGATGACGGTCTTTTGGGCATCGTCCAGCGCATCGCGCAGCCGCGCGCACTCGGACGGCATGGCGCAGACGAGGGCCAGGGGGGCGGATGCGGTCAAACGGATGCTCCGGTTGGGGGCTGGTGCTTGCGCGCGGCGCGGCGGCCCCGAATTTACGTCCGCGCCGGGGCGGGGGAAACCGACCGTCCGCGCCCGGCCACACCACCCGCACCCCACGACCATGCGACGCGCCGCCGTCCTGTCGCTCCTGTCCCTGCTCGCCGCCTGCGCCGCGCCCGCCCGGCGTCCGGCGCCCGTGCCGCCACCCGCCGCGCCGCCCGCGGCCCAGCCCGCGCCGCCGCCGCCCATCGTGCAGTTCGGGAGCGTGTGGACGCGCGACGCGGGGCTGCCGCTGCGCACGGACGCGGGCGGGGTGACGCTGCCGTACGTGTTCATGCGGCTGGAGGTGCTGCGGGCGGACACCACGGACCTCCGCGTGCGCTGCGTGCACTGCCCGGGGACGCCGGAGGGGTGGATCAGCCGCGACGGGGTGGTGCACGCGCCGCGGCACCCGCAGGCGGCGGCCCGGCTGGAACTGGCGGAGTTCGTGCTGGCCGTGCGCGCGGCGGCCTCGCAGCGGGACGTGGAGGCGCTGCGGTCGGTGATGGCGCGCGACTTCGTGCACACGCTGGGGCCCATCGACATGGGGCTGCTGGAGACCTTCGCCGCGTGGGAGCGGGAGCAGTACCGCACGCTGGACCGCGTGCCGTTCGTGCTGGATCTCGGCGTGGCCACCGTGGTGGGGACACCCGTGTGGGCCGCGCCCCCCGACTACGCGGCGGACCACCGCTACGGCGACCTGCGCGCGGGCTTTCGCCGCGGCCCGCAGGGGTGGGAGTGGATTTTTCTCGTGCGGGGCGGGAGCTAGAGGGAAGTGCGTGAGTGCGTGAGTGCGAAAGTGCGAAAGTGCGAAAGTGCGAAAGTGCGAAAGTAACTGCGCCGGCTTCCGTCGGGGTAAAGTTCTCCCCCTCTCCGCGAGGAACGAGCGGGGAGGGGGCCGGGGGGAGGGGGCCCTCGCCGGTGCAGGACGCCTGCTTCACGCGATGAAGGTCTCCCCCTCTCCCGCGCAGTTTGCGGGAGAGGGGGCCGGGGGGTGAGGGGCCCCGCGAAGCGGGCGCCGTAATGCCCGCCTCACACGAGATTCCGCCCAACTCGATGCAGGACCCGCCTCCACACAAGATTCCGCACAAACGACGAAGGGGAGCCGGACGCGCCGGCTCCCCTTCGTTCGAATCTGCCTCCTGCCTGCGTCAACGCATCGCGATCAGAACTCGTACTTGATGCGGGCGATGAGCATGCGGCCCATGGTGGGCGACCCGGGGAAGGGGCGGTAGGCCTCGTCCAGCAGGTTGTTCACCAGCACGTTGAGCGTGGTGCCCGGCACCATGGGCAGCCGGTAGCCCAGGTTCACGTCGAACAGCGTGTAGCTCTCCACGCAGTCCTCCTGCAGCGCGCTCACCACGTCGCCCGGCTGGTTCAGGCACCGCGTGCCGATGTACACGCCCGAGTTCACGGGGAATGCGTCGTTGTACCGCATGCGCACCTCGCCGAACAGCCCCGTGTCGTCGTTGTCGTAGTCCAGCGTGATGCCGCCCTTCCACCGCGGCGCGTTGAGCGTCACCAGCCCGGCGCTCTCCGTATCCCACACGTTCTCGTTGACGAACGACACCGTGCCGCTGAGCTCGAACTCGTTGCCCAGCAGCGCCGTGGCCGAGATGTCCGTGCCCCACAGGTCGATGGTCTCGTCCACGTTCACGTACGTCACCAGCAGCTGCGCGCCCCGCGCGTCCACGTCCGCCGACGACACGGCGCCCAGCGGAATGCCGGCCAGCGCGGGCGCCAGGGCCTGCGCCGTGGCCTGCGCCTGCGCCTGCGACATCCCCAGGTCCGCCATCAAGCGCGGCACCAGGTACGCGCCCAGCTGCGGGCCGTTGAGCAGCAGCAGGGGGGTCTGGATGGTGAGCGGCGTCACCAGGTCCTCCTTGCGCGACCACCACACGTCCGCCGCGATCAGCAGCCGGTTGGCCATCAGCCCCTTGTACCCCACCTCCAGCGTGGTGCTGGGCGACTCGCGGATGGGCTCGATGTTGTCCAGCGTGAGCTCCGACAGCGGGTGCGGCACCGGGTTGATCTCGGCCAGGTTCAGGTAGTTGAGCCCCACCTGCGCCGCCGTGGGCTGCAGCGAGCGCAGGTACGCCGCCAGCTGCGGGGGGATGGGCGCGCCGTTCGCCACGGCCACGTTCACGGCGATGGGCAGCAGCGACGCGGCGTTGGCCGGGATCAGTTGCGCCGGGTTGGCCACGAACGGCGAGCGCACCTGGTAGTTGCCGCCGGCGTCGCGAAAGCGGAAGCCGTTTTCGCCCGTGCCCTGGATGCGCAGGCTGTAGCCCAGCCGCGCCAGCTGCGCGTTGGGAAGCGCGCTGCCCAGGTCCAGGAACTGGTTCAGCGAGCTGGGCGTGCTGAAGGCGCGGTTGTACGCCACGCGCAGGGCCTGCCCCTCGCGCGGCTTGAACACCAGCGCCGCGCGGGGCGAGAACACGGGGTCCGGCAGGGCCGAGTGCAGGTCGTAGCGGCCGGCCAGCACCAGGTCCAGCCGGGGGGTGAGGGCCGTCTGCGACTGCAGGTACGCGCCGAACTCCTCCGTCTTGTCGCGGTCCTCGTACCACCCGTTGATGGTGCTGTCCGTCTGCGGGTTGGTGAACAGGGCGTCGGCGCCGTAGGTAAAGGTCTGCCGCCCGCCCCACAGCCCCAGCCCGTGCTGGATCTGCCCCACCAGCAGCTGCGAGCGGTCCATGATGGGCGCTCCGTTGCGCAGCAGGTAGGTGTCGCCGGCGTTGCTCTGGTTCAGGTAGACCTGCGCGAACAGCCGGTTCCAGGTGGCGCGGGCCTGCACGTAGCTGCTGCGCCAGTCCTTGACCTGGCTGGCGCCCAGCCCCGTGAGCTCGATGCCGTTGGCGGCGTTCGTCATGCCGCCGGAGAGCACCGTGGTGAGCGACGGCGTGACGCGCCAGTCCACCCGCGCCTCGCCGCCCCAGCGGCGGATGTCGAAGTCGCGGCTGCCGATGAGCGCCACGCGCTGCTGGGCCGCCATGCTGTCGATGCCCACGGCGCGCGCCAGGTCCGTGCGGGCGAACCGCGCCGAGTCGAACTGCGCGTTGCTGCACCCCGTGCGGTCCACGATGCAGCGAAAGCGGCCCTGCTCGCCCAGCTCGGCCGCGTCGGTGTAGCGCCACTCGGTGGCCTGCAGGTACAGGCCGCTGACCTTGAACCCCAGGTCCGGCGTGATGAGGTGCGCCGTGCGGAACTCGCCCTGGAACAGCTCGCGCGTGCCGCCGCTGAGCGACACGCTGGTGCCCTGGTCGTCCAGCGGGCTCTTGGTGATGATGTGCAGGATGCCGTTGGCCGTGTTGGGCCCGTACAGCGCCGCGCCCGGCCCCAGCACCACCTCCATCCGCGACACGTCCTCGTTGTTGCTGGGGATGAAGTGCAGGTAGTTCACCCGCAGGCTGGGCACGCCGGCGATGCGGTTGTCCGTAAGGGCGTGCAGCGAGCCGGAGAAGATGTTGTTGAAGCCGCGGGCCACCACGTTGGTGGACTGCAGCCCCGTCTGCGCCACGTCCACGCCCGGCACGTCGCGCAGGTGCTCCACCAGCGTGGTCACGGGCCGGTCCTCCACGTCCTGCTCGCTCACCACCTCCGTGCGGGCGGGCGCTTCCGTGGCCTTTTCCGGCCGCTTGGAGGCGGAGACCACCAGCGGGTCCAGCCGCACGTTGCCGAACGCCAGCTGCGCGTCCACGCGCGATGCGCTGCCGGCGCGCACGGTGGCGTTCAGGCGCCGCACGTCCACGTCCGCGCCGGAGATCACGAGCGCGTACTCGCCCGGCGCCAGGTTGGTGATGCGGTAGCTGCCGTTGGTGGCGGTGGTGGCGGTGCCCGCCACCCGCCCGTCGCTGCCGACGGCCTCCACGCGGATGCCCGGCAGCCCGGTGCCGGTCGCCTGATCGCGGAGGGTGCCCGTCACGGACCCGTTCTGCCCCTGGGCAGCGGCGGGAAGGGCGGCGAGCAGGGCGAGCACGAACAGCAGGGTACGTACGGCGGAAAGCCGCATGGGTTCCTCACGGCGCGGGTTCTGGGGCCGCGGCGCGGCGGAGTGCCGGCCGGCGGAACGAGGGACTGCGGGCTGCGACGGCGTGGCGCCCGGAACGCGGGGCGCGGACGGGAATGCCTGGGCCAGCGGAGCGGGGGGACGGGCCGTAAAATCGTGGATTCCGTTCAGGATAGGTCCAGCCCCCGCGCGGAAGCAAGCCTTTTGCTCCGTGGACGTACAAGATGTGGCAGCGTGCAAGTGAACGGATGATCTGCACCGATTTTCCGGCAATCCGCGGGCCGCGGCCGCCGTACCCCTGCCAGCTTCTCATCCGCCTGCCCCGGCCATCGGGCGTGGGGACGGGCCGATCCCGGGTTTTCGGATCGATCCACTTGCATCCCATCCTCAACACAGCCTACCGTACGGCCGGCCATCCGCCGCGCGTTCATCGTCCCGATTCCACGGTCATCATGCTTCGCTCGTCCGTGCTCCTGTCCCTCCTCGCGCTCCTGCTCGCGCCCGGCGCCGCCGCGTCGCAGGGGATCGAGGTGCGCCGCGTGGCTCCGCGCGACGTGCCGCGGAGCGTCGTCTATCGCGGCGAGGTGGAAGGCGCGCGGCAGTGGCGGGACCGCCTGGGCGACAACCTCCTGCTGCTTGCCCGCACGGATGAGCTTCCCGTGCTCGACGAGTACGGCCAGGACGCGAAGACGCGGGAGCTCTACGCCTACCACTACGTGCGCGAGGGCGCCGGCTACCGGCTGCTCTGGCAGACGACCGACTTCGTCCGAGTGTGCGGGCTGGACATCGTGCTGGATTTTGCGCCCGGGTCGCTGCAGGTCACCGACGTGGACGCGGACGGGACGGCGGAGACCAGCTACGTGTACACGCTGGCCTGCCGGGGCGGCGTGGATCCTTCGGACATGAAGCTGATCCTGCACGAGGGGGCGGCCAAGTATGCCATCCGCGGGTCCACGGACATGCGCCCGCTGGGCCCCGGCTATCCGCCGCCGTCGATGGAGGTGGACGCGGCCCTGGCCCGCAATCCCGTCCTGCGCGCGCACGCCGAGCGGCAGTGGCGCCGGTTCGTGCGTGAAACCGCGCCGCCCGCCGAAGGCCCGCCCTGATCCACCCGCGTCCCGCGCTGGATGGAAAACGGAAGCCCCGCGGACCGCGCGGGGCTTCACCGGGTGGATCTCGCAGCCTCTACCGCGCGCTTACTTCCTCCTGCGCTTGCCGCGGGACCGGCCCTTCTTTCCGCCCGGCCGGGAACCGCCCCCGCCGCCGCTTCCCGCCGCCGCCACACCGCTGGCCGGCTCGCCGGGTTCGGCATCCCCCGCCTCGTCCGAACCCATCGGCTCTCCCATCTCCGCCGAATCGGTCGGCTCCGTCATCCCGTCCGCATCCGCCGATTCCGTCCGATCGGCCGAGTCCGCCGAGGCGCGCAACTCGGCGGAATCGACCGGCTCCTCGAACTCAGCCGAACTCACCGGCTCTGTCGCGATCGGCTCGGCGATCGCGACCGGCTCGGGAGCAGGCTCAGCGACCGCGACCGGCTCGGGAGCGCGGACGGGCTCGGCCGGCTCCGGGGTGCGGACCGGCTCGGCCGCTGCGACCGGCCTCGAGACCTCGGCCAGCTCGGGCTCCGCGGGCCTCTTCGGGGGCGCGGCCGGAGGGACGTACGCCGGGCTGCCCTCGCGCTCCTGGCGTACGAGTTCGACCTCCTCCGGCGTCCACTCCTTGAGCCGGTCGATCTCGGCGCGGATCTCGGAGTAGGGGGAGCGGGACACCTGGGTGCGGCGCTCGCGGGCGGCAAAGGCGGCGCCGCGGGCCTCGTCCCAGCGGCCGGCGTCCACGTACGCGTGGATCAGCACCTCGTACGCCAGCGGGTGCGGGTACGTGCGCAGCATATGGTGCAGCCGCGGAATGGCGTCGATGCGGGCCTGGCGGGTGGTCAGGTCCATCTCGCGCAGCTCCTCGGCCACGTCCTCGCGGCGCCGCAGCAGGTCCTGCAGCTCGCCGGGATAGGTGGTCTGATCGAACTCCCCCAGCGCGTGCAGCGTCGGGGGCTGGCGTCCAAAGATGGCGCTGATGATGGAGCCCGACGGCGCGCTGCCTTCGTCGCCGTCGTCGTTCTGTTCGGCCAGCCGCTTCTTCAACCAGTGCCGGATGCCCATGCGTCCCCGTTCCGTCCGTGAAAATCCGCTCGCCTTTTCCGTGCGCGGCGGAGCAAGAGGCGTGCGAGGAAAGAAGTGTGGGAGTGCGAAAGTGCGAAAGTGCGAAAGTGCGAAAGTGCGAAAGTGCGAAAGTGGCGTCCGGGCGTGGATGGGCAGCGGGAGATGAGGCGCGCCGGTGCGGGATCGGCCGCGACAGACAAGAGCCTTGATTATTTGCGTCTGGAAATGAACAGTAGAGGGAGAGGCCTGGGATGTTCGTCGATCCCCTGGAGAGAAAGAGAAGCGTATGCGATTCCTGGTCAACAGCTTGGGAGTCCGGCTCGCCGTGCTGGGGATGGCGGCGGGGATGATGCTCGCGTCGTCGCGCAGCGGGATGGCGAGCGGAACGGACGTCGGAGCGCGGCGCGCGCTGGGCTACGACGTCACGGCGCCCGTCACCGGCTACACCCTGACGGCGGGCACCACGGAGGAGATCACCTGGCTGGGTGGAGAGCCGGAGATCCCCGTGAACGTGCTGCTCATCGACACGGACCAGTGGGTGGTGGTGCAGGAGATCGCCCTGGGCATCACCGACGACAGGCAGGAGTACTGGAACATCCCTTCCGACCTCGCGCCCGGCGAGTACCAGATCTACATCGAGAACGTGGACAAGACCGGCTGGACCTACGGCACGCCCTTCCTCGTCAACTGATTCCAGATCCGCAAAACGAATGGGCCTCACGCAGAGACGCAGAGGCGCAGAGAGAGAACGACGGGAGAAAAGCGGAGCAGAGGCCGTCACTTCTCTTCTTCTCTTCTCTCTGCGTCTCCGCGTCTCTGCGTGAGGCAATTGCAGAAGCCCCGCCCGGCAACGCACACGCGTCGTCCAGGTGGGGCTTCGTGCGATCCGACCGCGATCATCCGGAAGCGCAGTTTACTTTCGCACTCTCGCACTTTCGCACTTTCGCACTGCCGTTCCCTACTCCATGTCCACCTGGCGCACGTCCAGGATCTCCGGCAGCGCGGACAGGCGGTCGATGACGTCGGGGGGGATGCGGCTGTCCACGGACACCGCGGCCAGCGCCTCGCCACCCACCTGCAGGCGCGCCTGGTGGTACTCGGCGATGTTCACCCCCGCCTCGCCCAGCAGCGTCCCCACCCGGCCGATGACGCCCGGCACGTCACGGTTGCGAAGGACCACCATCACCCCGCGCGGCGCCACGTCGACGCGAAACGCGCCGATGCGCACGATGCGGCCGTGCGTCTCGCCCAGCAGCGCGCCGCCCACGCGGATGCTGCGCTCGCCGCCCTCCAGCCGCAGCTCGATCTCCTCGCCCAGCTCGCCGCGGCCGTCCACCATGGTCGACGCCGTCTCGATCCCCCGCTCGGCCGCCACGTGCTGCACGTTCACCAGGTTGGTGGCGCGCCGCTCCACCACGTCTCGCAGGGCGCCCTGCAGCGCCGACAGCAGCAGCGGGCGCGGCGCCTCGGAGCGGGCGCCCGTGTAGCGGATCTCCAGCGACGTCAGGGCGCCCGGCACCAGCGCGCGCCCCAGCCGCCCCAGCCGGTCCGCCAGCGCCAGCAGGGGACGCAGCTCGCGCATCCCGGCACCGCCCACGCCGCTGGCGTTGATGGCCGCCGACAGGTCGCCCGTCACCAGGGCGTCGCGCACGGCCTCGCACGCCTCCACGGCCACGTTGCGCTGCGCGTCGCGCGTGGACGCGCCCAGGTGCGGGGTGAGGACAAGATTCGGCACCGTGCGCAGCGGATGGTCCGCGGGCAGCGGCTCGGCATCGAACACGTCCAGCGCGGCGCCGCCCAGCCGGCCGCCGTGGAGCGCATCCACCAGCGCGTCCTCCACCACGACGCCGCCCCGGGCCAGGTTCAGCACGAAGGCGCCGCGGTTCATCCGCGCCAGCTCCGGCGCGCCGATCATCCCCAGCGTCTCGGGGTTCAGCGGCACGTGCACCGTCAGCACGTCGGCGCGCTCCAGGGCCTCGTTCAGCCGATCCACGCGCTCCAGGTTCAGCTCCTCGAAGCGGCCGGGGCCGATGTACGGATCGTAGCCGATGACGTGCATGCCGAACGCCCGCGCCCGCTTGCTCATCTCGCTGCCGATGCGCCCCACGCCCACGATGGCCATGGTCTTTCCCCGCAGCTCGATGCCGCCCAGCTTGCTGCGGTCCCAGCGGCCCGCGTGCATGCTGCTCCACGCCTGCGGCAGGTTGCGCGCGAGCCCGATGAGCACGCCGAACGCCAGCTCCGCCACGGACACCGTGTTGCCGCCGGGCGCGTTGATGACGGCGATGCCCAGCTGCGTGGCCGTGGGGATGTCGACGTTGTCCACGCCCACCCCCGCCCGGCCGATGACGCGCAGCCGCTCCGCCCGCTGCAGGAACTCCTTGCTCACGCGGGTGGCGCTGCGGCCCACGAAGGCGTCGTACTCGCCGATCTCCTCCAGCACCTCGGCGGCGGGGCGCGTGGGCTTTTCCACGACGACGATCTGCGGGTGGGCGCGAAGGATGGCGACGCCCTCGGGGTCCACCTCGTCCGTCACCAGGACGCGAAAGCGGCCGTCCGTCATCCCAGCACCTCTTCCAGCTCCGCCAGCAGCGCGTCCAGCTCGTCCACGGTGTGGTCTCCCATGTGCCCGATGCGAAAGGTGGAATCCTTCAGCGAACCGTATCCCGTGCCCAGCGTCCAGCCGCGCTTCGTCATCCGCTTGCAGACCTCCGGCGCGGGCACGGCCCCGTCCACGGCGATGGTCGTCACCGTGGGCGAGCGGCGTCCTTCGGGGGCGAAGAGGGAGAACCCCCAGCGCGGCCCCCGCTCCTCCACCCAGCGCCACGTCCGCTCCGCCATGGCCCAGTGCCGGGCCGCGCGCGCCTCCACACCCTCCGCGCGGATGCGCTCCGCCTGCGCGGCCAGGGCGTAGAGCAGCGAGACGGCGGGCGTGGTGGGCGTCTGGTGCTTGCGCCAGTAGACGTCGTACTCGATCAGGTCGAAGTACTGGCCGCGGCCCGTAAGGGTGAGCGCCCGGTCCATCATCCGCTGCGACGCCGTGCCGAACGCCAGCCCGGGGGGCAGGGCCATGGCCTTCTGCGATCCGGTCAGCAGAAAGTCCAGCCCCCAGCTCTCCGCCTCCACCAGCATGCCGCCCACGCTGGTGACGCCGTCCACCAGCAGGAGGATCTCCTCGCCCGTTTCCCCCTCCGCGCGGCGCACGGCATCGGCGATCTCCACGAGCGGATCCAGCACGCCCGTGGACGTCTCCGAGTGGACGAGGGTGACGGCATCGAATCCGCCCCCCCGCAGCCGCTCGTAGACCCCGTCCGGCGTGTGGGCGTGGCCGGCGGGCACCTCGTAGCGCTCGCCCTGCCTGCCGCAGTCCGTGACGAGGGACGCGAATCGCTCGCTGAACGCGCCGTTCACCAGCGACAGGGCGCGCCCGCGGATGCCGTTGCGCACGGCGGCTTCCATGAGCCCCGTGGCGGACGCGCTGGCCACGTACACGGGGCGCGAGGTGCGGAACAGGTCGCGCAGCACGGGATCGGCCGCGGCCATGAGCGCGGACAGCTCGGGGCCCCGATGGCCGATGACGGGCCGCGTCATGGCCGCGAGCACGTCCGGGTGCACCTCCGTGGGTCCCGGCAGGAAGAACCGCCCGAAGTCCGTCACGGGGGGCAGGTGGAGCGTATCGGTCACGGCGTCCGTGGACGGTGAAAGGTCGAATGGATGGGGATCGGTGTCCGGGACGGCTGATCGCGGCCGCGCGGAATCCCGTGTCACGCAGGCTTTTACGGCGCCCGCTCCGCGGAGCCCCTCACCCCCCGGCCCCCTCTCCCGCAAACTGCGCGGGAGAGGGGGAGAACTTCACGTCGGAGTGGCGGGGTGCCCGCGTGGGGCGCCCCTCCCCCGGCCCCTCCCCGCGCAAACTGCGCGCGGAGAGGGGAGAACTTCACGCTGCGCACCACACTGTCATTCCGAGGGAGGCGCCGCGCCAAACTTCTCCGCGCACGAACTCCGGCGCCGACCGAGGAATCTACTCGCCCGCGCTCGTGCCTCGCGCAACCGGCGGTACTCACCCGTGCAGTCCGCGCAGGCGGACTTCGTGCCTTTCCAGCGGCGAATTCATTCGCTCGGGCGCGGGCTCCGCCATGGGGCTTCGGGTTGGATCCGACGCGGACTCCGGCGTGCGCTCCCGCGTCCTGGCCCGCGCGGCATCAATCCGCCTGCGCAATCAAGCCTGCCCAGGGGCTGTCCGCCAGACGCGCGCGGTCCTCGGGGGAGCAGGCGAGGGCGAGCACGGCGGAAAGGCTGGGCTCGCGCAGCACGTAATCCGCATCCCGCACCACCGCCGCGCGCTCCACGACGCCCGCGTACGCAGCGAACGCATCCACCGACGCCCGCGCCTCCAGGTCCGTGATGCCGTCGCCCACCATCAGGGCGGGGCGGGGGAGATTCCACTCACGGAGCACCACGATCTTGCCCCCGCCGCGCGCCAGCAGCGACGCGGTGTCGAAGCCCGCGTACGCGCCGTCCGCATGGAACCGGATGTCCACCGCGGCCACGTCCTCCGCCGACAGCCCCAGCTCGCGCGCGACGGCCAGCACCGCCGGCAGCAGCCCGCCGGAGACGATGCGCACCGTCTTGCCCAGCCAGCGCAGCGCCGCGACGGTCTCGCGCGCGTGCGGAACGAGCGTGCGCACGTACTCGTCCGCCATGGCGTCCAGCTGCGCGCGCGTGGGGCGGATGATGTCCAGCCGCTGGCCGTAGACGTCCTCCAGGGGGACGGAGCCCTCCATGGCCGCGTCGGTAAGCGCCTGAATCTGGTCGCGAAACGGACCGGAAAGCTCGTCGATCCCTTCCACCGCCACAAGGGTGGAGTCGCAGTCGAAGACGACGGATGCAAAGCCGGTCATGGTGTACGTTCAGGTCTCGAAAATCGGGCATCCGCCGCGATCGGTCGCGGCGGATGCGCATCGTGCCGAAATGAGCCCCGCTCGGCAATGGCTGCGCCGGGCGGGGAGGATGACGGACCAGCCGATCAGGCATCGTCGATCGGGCAACACTGTGCACCGGAGCGGAGCCCGGGGCGCCCCCACCCGGGCTCGCATTACTCGCCCACCCTCCCCCAAAAAAACCCTGGGGGAGGGTTGGGGCCACGGTCGAGATCCCGCCGGTCCGCGAAGCTCGTGCACGGGCGGAGAAGATTCCTCGGTCGCGCACAGGCTGTGTGCACGGGCAAGTGTCGTCGCGCGCTCCCTCGGAATGACAGTCGAGGGCGCGGAGCCGTGCCTGATCCTCGGAATGACAGTCGAGGGCGCGGCCGTGTTCATCGCGAAGAAGTTCTCCCCCCTCCCGCCGCGGAGCGGGGGAGGGGGCCCTCGCCCGCTGCACCCACTCCGCTTCGTACTTCGGACTCTCCGCCCCTACGGCACCAGCACCGGCGCGAAGCCCGCCGGCAGCGACAGGGTGAACGTGGAGCCGTGGCCGGGGCGCGAGCGGGCCGTCACGTCGCCGCCCAGCCGCCGCGCGAGCTGCCGGGAGAGGGCGAGGCCCATCCCCGTGCCGCCGTAGCGCCGGGTCACGGAGCCGTCCAGCTGCCGGAACGGATCGAAGATGGATTCCATGTCCCCCTCCGCGATCCCGATCCCCGTGTCCTCCACCTCCCACACGACGGAGTTGCGCAGGTCGCCGCCGGCGCGGGCCTCGGGCGTCCACGGTGAGCCGCTGGTCACCCGCACGCGCACCGTCACCCCGCCGGCGGGGGTGAACTTGATGGCGTTGGACAGCAGCTGGCGAAGGACGCGCACCACCTGGCTGGCGTCCGTGCGCACGGGGACGGCCGCGTCGGGGGCCAGCGTCCGCACCTCCACCCCCGGCGCGGGCTCCGGCAGGCCGGACAGGGCGGCGCGGGCCAGGGCCACGGCGTCGCACGTCTCCGGCTTCACCTCCAGCCGCCCCAGCTGCAGGTTGGCGAGGGACAGGAGGTCGTCGATGAGCCCCATCAGCACCGTGGCGCTGGACTCCACCTTTTCCACGCTCTGCGCCTGCTGCGGCGTGAGGGCGCCCTCGTGCCCTTCGCGCAGCAGGTAGGTGAAGCCCATGATGGCCGTGAGGGGTGTGCGCAGCTCGTGGCTCACGTTGGCCAGGAACTCGTTCTTGAGCCGCCGCGCCTCTTCCGCCTGGAGAAAGCGCGCCTCCAGCTCCACGTTCTGCTCGCGCAGCTGCTTGTTGGCGCGCTGCAGGTCCTCGATGAGGTGCGCCTTCTCCGCGGTGGCGCTCAGCTGGTCGGCCACCAGGCGCAGGAGCGACCGGTCCGCCTCGTCCAGCCGGTCCGTCTGCCGAAAGTAGAAGGTGAGCGCACCCTCCGGCTGGTCGCCCAGGACGATGGGAAGGGAGACGGAGGACGCGAAGCCCAGCTCGCGGGCGGCGTCCCACCAGTCCTCCAGCGATTCGTCGCGGAAGACGTCGTAGATCTCCACGAAGCGGTTGCCCGCCACGGCGCTGCCGGTGGGGCCCAGACCCACGCGAACCCGCATGTCGCCAAGAAATTTTCGATACGGTGCCGGCCAGTTCCAGGCCGCCACCAGGCGCAGCATGTCGTCGGTTTCGCGCAGGTACACGCACCCGAACGCGGCCCCCACGACGGGCGCAACCCGTTCCAGGGCAAGCCGATACACCTCGTCCGGGGTGCGGGCCGTGAGGAACGCGTGGGCGATCTCGCGGGCGGCCTGCAGCTCGCGCAGGGCGGGTTCGTGGGCGGGAAGCGGCGTGGCTGCTGGACTTTCTTGCACGGCAACTCTCTTGACGAGTGCGGAGGGTGCACCTACTCTACGGTGCGAACGGCGCCGCCGTTTGGGTTTTAGCTTATCCACACCCCCTCTACGACAGGAGCTTCCTTCGTGAACAAGGCTGAACTGGTTTCCGCGCTGCAGGGTGCCACCGACATGAGCCGTGCCGAGTCCACGCGCGCCATCGACGCGCTGTTCGGGGTTGAGAACGGCATCATCGCGAACGCGCTGCGCAGCGGAGACAAGGTGCAGATCACGGGGTTCGGCAGCTTCGAGACCAAGAAGCGCGAAGCGCGCAAGGGCCGCAACCCGCGGACCGGCAAGGAGATCAACATCGCCGCTTCGACCAGCGCCGCCTTCCGGATCGGCAAGCGCCTCAAGGACGCCCTGGGCGGCTCCTGAGCCCTTGGGGTCGCCCGCCGCACGGCGGGCGGTCCGTTCACTGACGGGGAGCCACGGTATCGCGCCGTGGCTCCCCGCTTTTTGTGCGCGGATGCGGACGCGGGCACGGGAGCGGGTCTTCTGCACCGGCGGGGTGCCCCTCCCCCCGGCCCCCTCCCCGCTCGTTCCTCGCGGAGAGGGGGAGAACTTCGCGCCGGTGCACAAGCCCTCCCGCGCCATCTCCCTCCCCCACGCAGTTTGTGGGGAGGGCCGGGGAGGGGGGCGCTCACCCGTGCAGACAGCTCTGCCAACCCGGTCAGAGCTTGCAGGGACTGGCGCCGATCCGCCCGCGTGGCGAACGTTTGCACAAGGTGCACGATCCGCCGGGGAACGCGCGGGCGGACTTCGTGCAGGTCAGCCGCGGAGGCCGCACGGTGCGGCGCATCCTGAAACCATCCACCCGACCGCCGTACCGCCTGTGCGCAAGCGCAAGACGCCGCCCGTTGACACCGCCTCGCGCGAGGCGTGGGGGCGGGTGCATCCCATCCTGGACCTGCACGGCCTGACCGGCGACGAAGCCTCGCGCCGGGCCGAGCAGTGGATCCGCGCGCGGCAGGCGGAGGGCGTGCGCACCGTGGTCGTGGTCACGGGGCGCGGACTGCACTCGCAGGGCATCCCCGTGGTGCGCAACGAGGTGGAGCACCTGCTGGCGGGGCTCAAGGGGACGCTCGTGGCGCGCTGGGAGCCGGCCCACTTCGGCGGCAGCTTTCGCGTGGAACTGCGCCGCCCGCCCAAAGAGCCGCCGCGCCTCTCCACCCGCGAGCCCGCGCTGGTGCGCGACGCCCCGCCGGACGTGCGCCTGCGCGCCGCCGAGAGCCTGGCGGAGCTGGGGATCGCCTCCACGCCGGCCCTGCTGGAGGCCGAGATCCGCCGCATCCTGCGCGACGAAGGCGGCCCGGGCGAGCCCCCGCCCGTGTGACGCGGCGAAGGTAGTGACAAGTGCGAAAGTGCGAAAGTGCGAAAGTGCGAAAGTGCGAAAGTGCGAAAGTGCGAAAGTGCGAAAGTGCGAAAGTGCGAAAGTGCGAAAGTAGC
>JAESFL010000054.1_pt1 | contig 149569 bp, 141 predicted proteins | sample 9269401 | NCBI WGS metagenome assembly JAESFL01 (sample SAMN14506025, study PRJNA617098) | algae metagenome | isolation source: Gloeocapsa sp. UFS-A4-WI-NPMV-4B04 and co-occurring heterotrophs from desert... | place: USA: Utah | collected 2006-10-01 | reverse complement strand
TCTCCGGCGACACGTACTCGTCCAGCGTTTCGGGAAGCAGGATCTGCTGCTCCCGGTCCACTCCCGCCTTGTATCCCATGCGCGCTCCGCGAGGCTGGCCTGTGCTCGCTGACAACTTACACGCTCCGGGCGAGTTCTGACACAGTCTGGGGAGCGCGACGGTACGCGCCCGGTGCACAGCCCGTCGAGCGACCGAGGAATCTTCTCCGCCCTCCCTCGTGCCCAGCTCCCCCGCCGAAACGCCGCCTGCGCAGAGATCCCCTTCCTCGAAGGTGACCCGTACGGGAGAGGGGGGAGACCTTCGCCAATGAACCGCTTGTCTCCCCCTCTCCGCGAGGAACGAGCGGGGAGGGGGCCGGGGGGAGGGGCACTCTGCCGCCGGACGTGCTCCGCTCCGTGCACGGCCTCGCCCCCGCCGCTCCCAACGCAACCAGCCCTCCCCGACCGTCTCGAGGAGGGCTGATGCCCTGCGTTCCATCCCGTCCCGTCCGTCTACCGCATCCCGGCGCCGGTGCGCAGCGAGCGGACCAGGTCGGCGGCGAGGTCCTGCGTGTCCTCGGCCGCCTCGGCGGCGGGGGCGGGGGCTTCCGTGCCGCGCTTGCGGCGGGCGGCCTCCAGCACGACGTCGCTCAGGATCACCACCTGCCCCTGGCTGCGCTTCTGCGCCAGGTCGCGCCCGGCCTCGGCCGCCTTTTCGGCGCGCGTCCAGTCGCGCAGGCTGCTGGCGCCGTGGGCCAGCTCCAGCAGGGCCGAGCCGGACTTGGACTGCTTCTCCCACTCGTCCGACGTCCACACCTGCTCCCACGCCTCCTCGAACGACGGCCGGTCGCCCAGGGCGCCCGCCGCGCGGCCCATGTTGCCCGCGCACAGCATCCGCTCGCCCGGGTCCACCAGGTGCGGCATCACGGCCCGAAACACGTCCAGCGCCGGCGCGAACCGGCCCTGGCCCACCCAGAAGTACGCCACGTCGTGCGCCAGGGCGGGCAGCTTGGCATGCCGGGGTCCGTAAGCCCGAAACGCCAGCCGGGCCAGCTCCTGCGCCTCGGTGGGCGGGCTGATCTCTACGGCAATGGTGAACAGGTCGTGAAGCGCGCGGGCCACGATGTCGCGCAGGGCGTGGCGCCGCGCCGCACGCAGGGCGCGGATGTGAAAGCGGCGCGCCAGGGGAAGGTTGCCCCGCAGCTTGTACAGGTTGCCCAGCCCCAGGAAGGCCTCGGCGTAGCTGGCCCAGTCCTTGGCCTGCCGCCCCAGCCCGATGGCCCGGCGGAACCACGTCTCGGCGCGCGCGTTCTCGCCGTTGCCGCGGGCGATCTGCCCCACGCGGTAGGCGGCGCCCGCGTTGGTGGGCGACGCCAGCGCCGCGGCCGTGGCCAGCGTGACGGCCGTGCCCATGAGCCCCCGCTGCTCCGCCCAGTCGGCGGCCTGGCGGCAGGCGCCCATCACGTCCGCCTCCTGCGTGCCGGCCGGGTCGGCCACCACGGCGGCGGCGCCCCGGAGCGCCCGGTCCAGCGCCGGGTCCGCCCCGGCCGCCTCCAGCGCGCGCAGACGGGCCGCGTGGGCGCCCGCCGCGAACAGCCCGTCCCGCTCCTCGGCGCCGGACCACAGCACCACGTCGCGGTACGTCTCCCACAAGACCAGCCCTAGCGGTCCCTGCACCTCGTCCAGCACCGGCGCTCCCTCCAGGCTCTCGCCGCCGTGCGTGAGCGCGGGAGGCACATGCCAGCGCCAGCGGCGGCGCGGCTTGCGGGGACGGTTGGGCGGGGGGGATGCTTCCATTTGGGTCTCGGCTCCGGAAGGTGGGATGAGCGGGCGAACGCCGCCCGCGGGGCCGTGTTCGCCCCGCTGGCTGCCGCCTGCTGCCCGCGTCCAGTACCGCGCGGGCCGTTTTGTGTTGCGTAGTGTTCCTTATTATGTGCTTTTCGCGATCGTAAGGAAAGGCTTATGGTTTGTCTACGCCACCACTGGGCCTTCGCGTTCCATAATGTGGCGGTATCAGATGCGGCGCAAAGGGATCCGATTGCGACATCGGATTCTTCCCGGTGGTACCTTGGCACCCGAGTTGCCCCGGTACAGGCGCGGGATCACGCCAACGGGGGAGGACGGATGAAGGTGCTGGTAACGGGGGGAACGGGGGTGGTGGGCAAGGCCGCGGTGGACCAGCTGCTCAAGGCCGGGCACACGGTGCGCCTGCTTTCGCGCCACGCCGCGGCGGACGTGCGGCAGTGGGCCGACGGCGTGGAGCCGCACGAGGGGAGCGTGGGCTCCGACCAGGCCGTGGCCGGCGCCGCCGAGGGGTGCGATGCCGTGCTGCACGTGGCCGGCATCGTCTCCGAGAATCCGCCGGAATCCACCTTCCAGGAAGTGAACGTGGAGGGCACACGACGTCTGGCGCGAGAGGCGCGGCGGGCCGGAATCCGGCGCTTCGTCTACGTTTCTTCGCTGGGGGCGGACGGGGGAGACTCGGGATATCACCGCTCCAAGTTCGAGGCCGAGCAGGTGGTGCGGGCCGAGGCGCCGCCGGGGTGGCTCATCGTGCGCCCCGGCAACGTGTACGGCCCCGGCGACGAGGTGATCTCGCTGCTGCTCAAGATGGTGCGCACCCTTCCCGTCATCCCCCTGGTGGGCGCGGGGGACCAGCCGTTCCAGCCCGTGTGGGTGGAGGACCTGGGGCTGGCCCTGGCCCGCGCCGTGGAGCGTCCCACGCCCAGCGAGACGGCCGTGGACGTGGCGGGGCCGGACGTCACCACCATGCGCGAGACCATCGAGCTGCTGGGCAAGATCACCGAGCGCAGCCCCACGCTCGTCCCCGTTCCCCAGTTCCTCGCCCGGGCGGGGACGCAGGCCATGGAGGCCGTGGGCATCGACTTTCCCGTCAAGGACGACCAGATCACCATGCTGGAGGAGGGGAACCTGATCCCCGAGGGCGGGGTGAACGGGCTCACGGAGGTGTTCGGCGTGACCCCCACGCCGCTGGGCGAGGGGCTGGGCAAGCTGGCGGACACCCTTCCCGAGTCGCTCCCCTCCGACGGCACCGGCACCCTGCACCGCCAGCGCTACTGGGCCGACATCCGCGGCTGTCAGCTTACGGCGGACCAGCTGTTCGAGGTGGTGCGGACGGAGTTCTACCGCCTGGCGCCGGAGGGGCTGCTGGAGGTGGGCGCCGAGCCGGGCTCGGGGACGGCCATGGAGGAGGGCGCCACGCTCACGCTGGAGATCCCCCTGCGCGGCCACATCCAGGTGCGCTGCATGGACACGTCCGACCGCACCATCACCATGGTCACGCTGGAGGGTCATCCCCTGGCGGGCGCCATCCGCTTCGACGTGCAGGACGCGCCGGGCGACTCGCTGCGCTTCGAGGTGCGCTCCTTCACGCGCTCGGCGGACCTCATCGACCGCATCGGCATGCGCACGTTCGGGCAGGTGGCGCAGCGGGCCACGTGGCGCGGCGTCGTGAGCAACGTCGTGGACCGCAGCGGCGGCACGGCGCCGGACGGCGTGCAGGAGGAAGAGATCAGCCTGCACGGCAAGGACGCGGAGGACGTGGAGAACTGGGTGGAGGAGGTGGTGATGCGGTTCCGCCGGAAGCAGTCGCCGGAGGTCGGGGAGGGGAACTCGGGGAGTGCGTGAGTGCGAAAGTGCGAAAGTGCGAAAGTGCGAAAGTGCGAAAGTGCGAAAGTGCGAAAGTGCGAAAGTGCGAAAGGGGACGGCGAGCAGCCGTCCCCTTCGTCGTAGAGTTATGAGACGGCCGGCTCCCACGCGGGGGCCGGCCGTTTCATCATCCCAGGCTTCTAGTGCATGGCTCACACAGAGAAACAGAGTTGGCAGAGAAGCGAAATCGCGTCTTTCTTCCTCTGTTGCCTCTGTTCCTCTGTATGCCCAAAGCAGTTGCCGTTTCCGCAGTTCTCCGCGGCCTCCGCGTCTCCGCGTGAGGCCGCCGTCGTTCAGCGCCTGGGATAGATGCGGTAGCGCTCGCGCTCCTGCATCCACACGCGCATCTCCTCGTCCCAGCGGGCCTGGATCACGCGCGGGTCCTCGCCGCGGTCGAACGCCTCGCGCGCCCACGTGCTCCCGATCATCTGCGTGAAGCCGGTGTTCATCACCCGGAACCGGTCCGGCGCCTGCTTCTTGGCCTCGCTCAGCAGCACCAGCGTCGTATAGACGGGGCGGAAGGCGGCGCGGTCCGTCACCTCCAGCCGCAGCGACGTGAAGGCCGTGTCGCGGTAGCTGGTGTACACGGCCGGGTCGCGCGTGGGCCGGATCTGCTCGGGGACGAAGCGCACGCCCGGCAGGTTGTACGGCGCCACGGCCGCGATCAGCCGCTGCGCGTCCAGCCACGGCGCCCCGAAGTACGAGAACGGCGCGTCCGTGCCGCGGCCCGTGTGGATGTTGGTGGCGCCGTCCGCCAGCACCAGGCCGGAGTACTTGAGCTCCGCGTCCACCGAGCGGATGTTGGGGCTGGGGCGCACGAACGGCAGCCCCGTCTGGTCGTAGAACACGTCCGGCCGCCATCCCTCCGCCGGCACCACGTGCAGCTGCGCGCCGATGTTGGCGTCGCCGTTGTAGTAGCGCGCGATCTCGCCGGACGTCATCCCGTGGCGCAGGGGCACCGTGTAGTAGCCGGTGATGACCTGCGTGACGTTGCGCACGTCCAGGTGCATCACGGGCCCGTCCGCCGCGTCCGTGATGGGGTTGGGCCGGTCCAGGACGATGAAGGGGATGCGCCGCTTGGCCGCCTCCTCCATCGCCATGGCCATCGTCCACACGAAGGTGTACGGCCGCGCGCCCACGTCCTGGATGTCGTACAGCAGCACGTCCACGTTGGCCAGCTCCTCGGCCGTGGGGCGCTGCGTGCGGTCGTACAGCGAGTACACGGGCACGCCCGTCTTCGCATCCACCCCCGCGGCCACGTTGGCGCCCGCCTCCAGCTCGCCGCGGATGCCGTGCTCGGGGCCAAAGAGGGCCACCAGGCGGACTCCGGGCGTGCGGGCCAGCAGGTCCGCCGCGAGCTCGCCGGAGCGGGTGACGGCGCTCTGGTTGGTGATGAGCCCCACCCGCTTGCCCCGGATGAGGTGCAGCGAGTCGCGCACCAGCACCTCCAGCCCCGGGATCACCTCCTGCTGCCGGGCCGGCGGCTGCCCCTGCGCCGCGGGCTGTGCGGCCGGGGGCATGGGCGCCTGGCGCGGCATGGGGTCCGCGGCCGGTCCGGCCGGGGGCGCCGCCGGGGTGCAGGCGCCGGTGCCCGCCAGGGCGGCCAGGGCCAGCGCCAGGGCGGGGCGGGGGAGCGAGATGGCTTTCCGTTGCATGCGGCGGTTCCGTAGGTTTGGCGTACAGCGCTCGCGCGGCGCCGGGTGGCACGGTACACGCATGGCGCGGCTCGCGGTGCCAGCCCGCGCGGGCCGGGGGCGGACGACGCTGCGAAAGGCGGGCCATGGGGCCCGCGCGCGGGGGGTGAACGGATCACAACGGGGAGGCGGATTGGCGGAGACGTTCCGCCCGGCGCGGCCGGACGAGATCGATGACGTGGCGCGGCTGGAGGCCCACAGCTTTCCCAGCCCCGGGCGCGGGCACGAGTGGTGGGAGGACTTTCTCCTCAACGGCCCGCACGGCGGGCTGGAGGCGCTGTGGGTGGCCGAGGAGGACGGCCGCCTGTCGGGCGCGTGCCAGCTGCTGTGGCTGCGGCAGTGGATCGCGGGCGTGGCCATGCCCGTTACGGGCGTGGGCGGCGTGGCCATCGCGCCCACGCACCGCAAGCGCGGGCTGGCCACGCGCATGCTCATCGCGGGCTTCGAGCACGCGCGCGAGCGGGGCGACGTGGGCAGCGCCCTCTTTCCCTTCCGCGCGGCCTTCTACGAGAGCCTGGGATACGGGCTGGCCGGCGAGGCGCACCAGTACCAGGTGGCCCCCGGCCTCCTTCCCGACGACAAGTCGGAGCGCATGCGCGTGCGCCTGGTGGACGGCGAGGCGGACGAGGCGGCCATGCGCGCCGTGTACCGCGAGGCCGCCCAGCGCCTGCAGACGGGGCAGCTGGACCGCACGGAGCGCAACTGGACCAAGGCGTGGAAGCGCGATGACCTGGCCGCCGTCATCTACTGGGGCGAGGGGGGCGAGGCGGAGGGGTACGCCATCGTCCGCTACCGCGCCGACCTCCCCGTGGACCGCCGCTTCATCGAGGTGGAGGAGCGCGTGTGGCTCACGCTCAACGCGCAGCATGGCATCTACGCCTGGCTCAGCTCCCTGGGCGACCAGTGGCGCGAGGTGGTGTACCGCGCCCACCCCGAGGAGCACTTTGGCGACCGGCTCAACGAGCCGCGGCTGCCCCTGCTCAGCGCGCCCAGCTGGGGGCTGTGGTTCCCGTCCGCCACGCTGCTGCGCGGGCCCATGTTCCGCGTCCTGGACGTAAAGGACGCCCTGGAGATGCGGCCCCTGGTGCGCACGCAGGAGCTCACCGTGGCGCTGGAGGTGGCCGACGCGCAGATCCCGGAGAACCGCGGGCCCTGGCGCGTGCACATCGAGGGGGGGCGGATGGAGGTGGAGCCCCTGGCCGGCGGCACGCACGTGGACGCGACGATCCGCGTCCCCATGGACACACTGTCGCGGATCTTCATCGGCGCCGTGCTTCCCTGGCAGGCCACGGCGGGCGGCCTGGCGGAGATCGACAAGCCGGCCGTGGTGCACACGCTGGATCGCGCGTTCGGCGTGCCGAAGCCGTGGACGTTTGATCGCTTTTGAACGGCAGGGAATAGGGAATAGGGAATAGGGAATAGGGAATAGCCGGCTACGGCGGAACTGCGGGTTACAGGGGACAGGTTACAGGGGACAGCCAGCAACTGCGGAATTGGATGGGAGGGGGCCGGGGGGAGGGGCGGGCTGCTGCCGGTGCGATCCGTCCCGATCCGAGAGGATGCCCACTCCGCGTTGGCCGAGACCCCGCCGGGGGCGTGGCACTCGCCCGTGACGGACAGTCCGCGCAGGCGGACTTCGTGTGGTCGTTGCGGCGAATTTATTCGCTCTGTCCGGGAGTGAGGACCAGTCACCGGGAGGTCCGGCCGGAGTTGATTCCGCAGTTTCGGTCCCATCGGCGGAGTTTGTGCAGTGGTAGGGCAAAACACCCCGCGGCAGGGCGGCGGGCCTGCAACAGTCACATGGGAGGGGTAGCGATGCGGTCGATCGCGTGGGCGCGGCGGGGCTCGTCCGCCGCCTGGATGGTGATGCTGGCACTGGGAATCGCCGCGTGCGGAGGCGGCGGTGACGCGGGCGGCGGCGGCGCGGCCAAGGGCGGCGCCGGCGACGAGGGCGTGGGCGCGGGGCACCCCACCTTCACGGGGGCGGCACCCGGCGGCACCATGATCTTTCTGGCCGAAGGCGACGTGGACGACCTCAATCCGCTCACCTTCGACAACACGCAGTCGTACCAGATCGTCCACCTGCTCTTTCGCGCGCTGGCCCGGCGCGACAGCACGCTCAGCAACTACACGCCGGACCTGCTGGAGCGCTGGGAGCGCCCCGACAGCAACACCGTGATCCTGCGCGTGCGCCCCAACCTCAAGTGGCACGACGGCAAGCCCGTCACCGCCGAGGACGTGGTCTTCACCTTCGAGCGGCAGGCGGACTCGCTCACGGCGTCGCCGCGGCAGGCGGACGTGGCCGGCGTGGCCTCGGCCCGCGTGGTCGATCCCATGACGGTGGAGGTCAAGCTCGCCCGCACGGGGCCGTCCACGCTCAACGCGCTGCTGGAGGTGATCCCCGTTCCCAAGCACCTGCTGCAGAACGTGGCCCCGGCGCAGATGCGCTTCGACCCGTTCGGGCAGCGGCCGGTGGGCAACGGGCTGTTCCGCTTTGGCAGCTGGCAAAAGGGGCAGCAGATCACCGTCGAGGCCAACCCCGACGCGCCGGAGGGCCGCCCCGCCCTGGACCGCATCGTCGTGCGGGTGGTGCCGGACGCAACGGCGCGGCTCACGCAGCTCACCAACGGCAGCGCGGACGCGGCCAAGATCGGCCCGGAGCAGCGCGAGGCGGTGGAGCGCGCGCGCGGGCTGCGGCTGGAGACGGCGGCGCAGGTGCGGCCGGGATGGATCGCCTTCAACCAGGCCAAGGCGCCCGTCAACGACGCCGTGGTTCGCCGCGCGTTCATGATGGCCGTCAACCGCCAGGCCATCGTCCAGGCCCAGTTCGGGCCGCAGGGAACGCCGGCGCTCTCGCCCATCGCGCCCGGGTTGCGCGAGCACAGCGACGCCGCGCGCCCCATCGCGTACGACACGGCCGGGGCCAAGCAGCTGCTGGAGCAGGCCGGCTGGCGCGACGCCGACCGCAACGGCATCCGCGAAAAGAACGGGCAGCCGCTGCGCATCGAGGTCGAGGTCAGCTCGGCGGACCAGGTGCGCAAGGACATGCTCATCTTCATGCAGCAGCAGCTGCGGCAGGTGGGCATCGACATGGTGCCGCGCGAGCTGGAGCGCACCAGCTGGGTGGAGCGGCTGCGGGCGCGCGAGTTCACGGCCAGCTTCTGGGGCTGGGGCTGGGGGCCGGGGGTGATGGGCCCCAACGCGGAGATGCTCTTTCACTCGCGCAGCATCCCGCCCAACGGACCCAACTTCGCGGGGTACAGCAACCCGCGCGTGGACGGGCTCATCGACCAGATCCTGGCGGAGAACGACTCCACGCGGGCGCGCGGCCTGTGGCAGCAGCTGGAGCAGATCCTGATCGACGACGCGGTGTACGCGCCCATCTTCCTGGATCCCGAGTTCTACGCCATCAACCAGCGCTTCGCGAACGTAAAGCTGCGCGGGCCGGAGTGGTGGGAAGACGCCATCTACTGGAGCATCCCCGAAAACCGCCGCCTGCCCCGCGACCGTGCCGGCGCCGCGCCCGCCGCGGGTGGTGGCGCCGCCCCGGCCCCGGCGGCCGGCGCAGCCCCCAAGACCGGCGGATGAGTCCGGTCCCGGGCTGATCCGCCGCCCGGAACGCCGGAAGCCCCGTCCGCACGCCGCGGACGGGGCTTCTCGTTTCCTGGATGCGCACGGAGCCTTGCCCGCCGCGTCCGCATCCATGATTCTTCGGCCGTCTCTCCATCCAGATCGTTTCCCCCGGCCGAGACCGCCGCATGACGCCCGCCGTGCTGCTGTATCCCAGCGATCCCCTTTCCCGGCGCGCCCCCGACGCGGGCTTCGCCGACGAGCACGCCGCGGCCCAGGCGGCGGGCCTTCCGTGCGCGCTGCTGTCGTCGGGGGACTTCGATGGTGGGCGCGTCGTCGTACGGCCGGCGCTCCCGGAGGGCGGCCGCGTCCTGTACCGGGGATGGATGCTGCGCGTCCCGGCGTACGCGGCGCTGGAGGAGGGCGTGCGGGCCGCCGGTGGGGAGATGGTCACGGCGGCCGCCGATTACGAACGCTGCCACCACCTCCCGGGATGGCTGGACCTGTGCCGCGAGTTCACGGCCGAGACGGTCGTGGTCGCGGACCCGGCGGACCTCCCCGCGGTGCTCGCCGGGCTGTCATGGCCCGCGTACTTCGTGAAGGACTTCGTGAAGTCGCTCACCACCACCCGCGGCTCCATCGCCCGCTCTGCGGATGAGGTGCTGGAGGTGGCCGATCTGCTCGCGAAGTACCGCGGCTCGCTGGAGGGCGGCGTGTGCCTGCGTGCCGTGGAGGAGTACGTCGCCGGGAGCGAGGAGCGCTACTTCGCCGTGGGGCGGGCCGTGTTCGGCCGGGACGGGGCGACGCCGCCGGCGCTGGTGCGCGAAGTCGCGGCCCGCCTGGACGCGCCCTTCGCCAGCATCGACGTGGCGCTGCGCAGCGACGGTACGTCGCGGCTGGTGGAGGTGGGGGACGGCCAGGTGTCGGAGAAGAAGGGGTGGGACCTGCCGGCCTTCGTGCGGGTGCTCCAGGCCGCGGCGGGTTGATCATCCATCACGCTCCGATGGTCATTCCGGGGCGCCCGACGGCACTCGCCCGTGTACGGGGCACCGAGAGAAGAAATCACGCGGAGGACGCGGAGGGATAAAGAGAGGACGCGGAGAAAACCCTTCTTTTTCTCCGCGTCCTCTCCGTTTGTCTCCGCGTCCTCCGCGTGATCCATCCTGATCTGAATGCACACGAACTCTGAGCTCTGGTATCATACCAAATCCGATAGAACAACACATGGGAATACAGAGGAACAGAGTCAGGCAGAGGAGCAGAAACAAGCATCGTTATTCATCTTTCTCTGTCTAACTCTGTTCCTCTGTACGCCAATTCTTTTTCAGGATCTGGGTATCAGCCCCGCCATCCGCCATCCGCCATCCGCCATCCCTGATCCGATCCCAGACGCAAAACGGCCCCTCCTCCGATCGCCGGAAGAGGGGCCGCATCGCTGCATTACGTCACGGGAAATCGATCCACCGGCCGGTCCTTCGGCCGCTCAGTCCCGCGCGGCGGCGGACGACGCGCGGGACATACGGCCGGCGGAGTCGCGCGAGGCGCGGCTGGCGATGGACTCGGCCACCAGCGGCGGGTTGGGGCGGCCGTGCTTCTTGTTCAGGTAGAAGTCCGCGATCTGCGCGGCCACCGGCGCCGCCACCCGCCCGCCGCTCTCCCCGAACTCCACGATCACGGCCACCACGATCTCCGGGTCCCGCCCGCGCGGGCCCGCGAACCCCGTGAACCACGCATGGTCCCGCTTGGGGTCCGTGGAGTTCTGCGACGTGCCCGTCTTGCCGTACAGCTTCCAGTTGCGCAGCTCCACCGCGTGCGCCGTGCCCCCGGCCTCGATCACGGCCGCCAGCCCCTGCCACACGGACGCCAGCGTCTGCTTGCTCACGCCCAGGTCCGTTTCCAGGGGGGCGTCGCCGCGCACCACCAGGTGCGGGGCCCGGGCCGTGCCGTTGCCCGCCAGCGCGCTGTAGAACTGCGCCATCCGCAGCGGCGTCTGCGCGTTGGGGCCCTGCCCGATGGACACGTTCATCACCTCGCTGGGCGGCGGCCGCCAGCCAAAGCGCTTGACGTACCACTCGCGGTTGCCCGGGAACGTGCCCACGCGCTCGCCCGGCATGTCCACGCCCGTGGGGCGCGAAAAGCCCAGCCGCGTGCCCGCGCGCGTGAGCTCGTCCAGCCCCAGGCGAATGCCCAGCTGGTAGAAGTACACGTTGCAGGAGTTGGCGATGGCCTGGATGAGGTTTTGCGGGCCGTGCCCCTCGCGCTTCATGCACCGCGAGTAGCGCCCGGCGTACGCCATGCCACCCACGCACGCCACGGGCATCACGTACTCCGGCGTGATGACGCCCCGCTCCAGCCCCACGACGGCCGTGGCCAGCTTCCACGTGCTCGCCGGCGGGTAGATGCCGGCGATGGCGCGGTTGAGCAGGGGCCGCGCGGGGTCGGTGTTGAGCGCCGACCAGTCGCGCCCGCTCACGCCGCCCACGAACAGGTTGGGGTCGTAGGTGGGGGCGCTGTACAGGGCCAGGATCTCGCCCGTGGACGGCACCATGGCCACGGCCGCGCCGCGCATTCCCGCCGGCCACACCTGGTGCGCGTAGCGCTGCAGGTCCAGGTCCAGCGTCAGGCGGATGTCGTCGCCCGCCTTGGGGGGATCGTTGATCTGCGGGGCAAACCGGCCCAGCACGCGGCCGCGCGCGTCCACCTCCACGTACTGCGCGCCCATCTGCCCGCCCAGCGCCCGCTCGTACTGCCGCTCGATCCCCGTCTTGCCGATGTGCTGGCCGGCGCGGTACCCCTCGAACGCCGTGTCCTGCAGCTCGCGGTCGTTGATCTCCAGCACGTAGCCCACCACGTGCGCCACGGCGGCCCCGGCGGGGTAGCGGCGCACGGGGCGCGTTTCCAGCCGCAGGCCGTGGATGCGCCCGCGCCGCTCCTCGAGCTTGGACACCTGCTCGAAGCTCAGGTGCGGCACCACGGGCACGGCGCGGCCGCGGCTGGTGCGCGCGGCGGCCACCACGCCCTCGATGGCGGCCGAGTCCAGCCCCAGCAGCTGCACCACGGGCGCCAGCCGCGCGCGGACGGAATCCGGCGGGCCGGGCTCCACGGCCAGGCTGTACCCCGTGACCGTCTCGGCCACCAGCTTGCCGTCGCGGTCCAGGATGGCGCCGCGGGGGGCGGGGACGGGAACGACGTCGAAGCGGTTGTCGTCCGCGCGCAGGGCGAACTCGCCGTTGCGCACGATCTGCGTACGGAAGAACGCCGCGCCCAGCAGCCCCAGCGCCATCACCAGAAACAGGATGGCGGAGAGGGCGCGGCTGCGGCGTGCGTGCGGGTGAAACGGGTCCGCGGGGCGGACGGCCAGATCCAGGTAGCGCGACATGCGGATTGCGCGGGGCCGACGGGACTGCAGGGAAAGCGCCGTAAAGTTATACACGATCAACGATTTGCGCCAGATGGAACCGCGCCGCCGCCCCGGGGTTCCAGACGATGCGGGCCCGCGGGCCGCAACGCGCGCCTTGCGCGTACGCCGCGAGGCGCTAAGTTTCTGGCATCCCGCGCCATTCCGTCTCCGCCATGTGTGCCTCCGCGGCACGCAACTTGACGTCTTTTCGCAGCGCCAATTCAACACGCGGAGTCGGTTTTCTCATTTGATCCGTACGGCGATCTGCCGGCGGGCCTCGGCGTTTTCAGGATCTGCAAACCCAACATCACCGAATGAGCCTTTCCGCCCAACCGTCCGCCGCGGCGCGCCCTGCGTCCGCGCCCGAGCCCCCCGCGGACGGCATACTCGAAGTCCTGCCCAGCGGCAGCGGGTTCCTGCGCACGAGCGCCAGCGGCTACCAGGCCGCGGACGGCGACGTCTTCGTTTCCCAGTCCGTCATCCGCCGGCTGGGGCTGCGCACCGGCGACCGCGTGCAGGGCACCATCGGCACGCCGCCGGGGCGCGGCAAGAGCCCGCCGCTGGACGAGGTTCAGACGGTGAACGGGCTGGACCCGGCCATGGCGCGCGGGCGGGCCGACTTTGGCAGCCTGCCGGCCACGTACCCGGACGAGCGCCTGACCCTGGAGCTCCCCGCTCCCGCCGCCAGCAAGACCCGCCGCGACTTCACCAACCGCATCATCGACCTCATCGCGCCCCTGGGCAAGGGCCAGCGCGCGCTCATCGTGGCCCCGGCCAAGGCCGGCAAGACCACGGTGCTGCAGGCCATCATGAACGGCGTCGCCACCAACTATCCCGAGGCGGCGCTCATGGTGCTGCTGGTGGACGAGCGGCCGGAAGAGGTCACCGAGATGCAGATGCTGGGCGTGGGCGAGGTGATCGCCAGCTCCTTCGACTGCCCGGCGGAGCGGCACGTGGCCGTGGCCGAGATGGTGCTGGAGCACGCGCGCCGTCTGGTGGAGAGCGGCCGCGACGTGGTGATCGTGCTGGACTCGCTCACCCGCCTGGCCCGCGCGTACAACACCACGGAGCGCGGCACGGGCCGCATGCTCTCGGGCGGCATCGACAGCGGCGCGCTGGAAAAGCCCAAGCGCTTCTTCGGCAGCGCGCGCAAGGTGCGCGGGGGCACGGGCTCGCTGACGATCATCGCCACGGCGCTCATCGACACGGGCAGCCGTGGCGACGAGGTGATCTTCGAGGAGTTCAAGGGCACGGGCAACAGCGAGATCGTGCTGGACCGCGGCCTGGCCGACCGGCGCATCTTTCCCGCGATCGACATCGAGAAGAGCGCCACCCGCCGCGAGGAGATGCTCTTTCCGCCGGAGCAGCTGGACAAGGTGCACCAGCTTCGCCGCGCCCTGCACTCACTGGGCATGGAAGACGCGCTTCAGCTGCTGGTGAAGCAGATGACCAGCACGGACACCAACGACGAGCTGCTGAGCCGGCTGCGGTAGGACGCGGTTTCGGGGGCCGGCTTGTGAGGGAGGAGTCATGACGAGAATGGTCCATGCACGATTCGACGGCGAGGTGCTGCGGTTCGAGGAGCCCGTCGACCTGGCTCCCGATGCCGTCGTCTGGGTCATGATCCAGGAACCCGACACCCCCGCAGACCGGCCGTACTCGTTCCTGGAGGCCGCGCTCGGAATGGACCTGCAGGGGCCGCCCGACTGGTCTGAGCGGATCGACGACTACCTGTATGGCGACAAGGGTGAGCCAGGGAGCTAAGTGGTTCCTGGACACCTCCTACGCTCTGGCGCTCGCCTCCCGGTCGGATTCTGGACACGAGAAGGCGCGCGCCCTGGCGTCCGACATCGTACGAGAGCGTGTCGCGCTGGTGACGTCGCAGGCTGTTCTGCTGGAGATCGGCAACGCGATGGCAAAGATCCCGCTGCGGATGTTCGGTGTGCGGCTGCTTGAGCAGATCCATCGGGATCCCGCGATCGAGGTCGTGTCGATCACCGACGACCTGTACCGAGACGCGTTCGCCGCATACCGGAGCCGGCCCGACAAGGAGTGGGGGCTGATCGACTGCATGTCCATCGTGATCATGCAGCGGCTTGGAATCCGGGAGGCGCTCACGGCGGACCATCATTTTGAGCAGGCCGGATTCCGGGCACTCATGCGAGCAACTGCCTGACGGCCGGATCAAAAGATCAAGGGCCGCTCCCTACACCGGGAGCGGCCCTTCGCCGTTCATCCATCCACCGAGAACGCGTCAGTCCGCGGCGGGGATCACGCCGCAGGCGATGCGCGCGCCGGAGTTGCCGGACGGGTCCGTGCGGTAGTCGTCGGCCGTGGCGTGCACCATGAGCGACGTGCCGCCGGGCTTGCGCAGCGAGTTGGCGCCGCTGCCCATGAGCGTGACGCCCCGCGCCACGCCCGTCACCGTGCCGCGGCCGTTGGCATCCACCGTCATGTTGGGCAGGTCGCCCGCGTGCGGGCCCGCCGGGTTCTCCGTGCCGTGCTGCCGGCTGGTGGGGTTGAAGTGCCCGCCCGCCGTGGTGAAGTCCGGCGCGTCGCACGTCCCGTTCATGTGCACGTGCACCCCGTGCACCCCGGCCGGCAGCCCGTTGGTGCTCAGCACCACCTGCACCCCGTCCGTGGCCGGCGTGAGCAGCGCAGTCCCCACCGTGCGTCCCGCCGAGTCGCGCAGCGTCACCGCCTGCGTGTCGGCCATGGCCCCCGCACCCGCGCATCCGGCCAGCGCCAGCACCGCGGCGCCCGCCAGAATCCCGTTCATCCTCATCGTTGCTCCCTCGTCCGTTGAACAAATCCGCGCCCTCCGTCTCCGGGCGCCGGGCGGGGACGGCTCGCAAGAGTCGTGCGGCGGGGGATTCATGGCACCGGCGCATCCTCATCCTCCTCGATCCTCCTCATCAACTAAGAAAATAGTTGACACCCGAAGACGGGCGGATTATCCTCTACTAAGACTCTAGTAAGAGAAAGGAGCACCGGGTGGATATCAGCTTTACCGAGCGGGAGCTGGACGTGATGGGGGTGCTGTGGGACCTGGGCGGCGGCACGGTCGCGGAGGTGCGCGAGCGGCTGCAGGACGACCTCGCCTACACCACCGTGCTCACCGTCCTGCGCACGCTGGAGGAGAAGGGGCACGTGGGCCACGTGGAAGAGGGCAAGGCGTATCGGTACCACCCCCTGGTGGAGCGGCAGCAGGCCGGGAGCAGCGTGCTCAAGCGGATGATGCGCAAGCTGTTCAAGGACTCGCCGGAGCTGCTGCTGACCCACCTGGTGAGCGACCGCGGATTGAGCGACGACGAGCTGCGCCGCATGCGCCAACTGCTGGAGGACCGCCTGGACGACAAGGAGGCGCCGTGATCGCGCACTGGATGCTGTACGTGCTGGCCGTGGGCGTGCTCGTCACGCTCGGGGCCCTGGCCATGGAGGGTGCCATGCGTGCCTTCCACCTGCCGCAGCGCTGGGTGTGGGCCGCCGCGCTGGTCCTGGGCCTCGCCATCCCCGCCGCCGCTCGCTGGATGCCGCGCGCCGCGGAGCCCGTTGCCGCCGCGCCGGCCGCACAGGCGGAGGACGTGCCCGGCAGCCTGCCCGCCGCGGGGCGGATCGCGGTGGATGCGGGGCGCGGCCTAGACCTGGCCGCGCTGGACGGGGCGCTGCGGATGGGCTGGTTCGGCTCGGGGCTGGTGGTCCTGCTGGCGCTGGGCGCGGCGTCGCTGGTGCTGGCGCGGCGGCGGCGCGGGTGGCGGGCAGCGGAGATCGACGGCGTGCCCGTGCTCCTTTCGTCCGGGACGGGGCCGGCGGTCGTGGGATTGTTCCGCAGCCGCATCGTGCTCCCGGCGTGGGTGGCGGATGCGGATCCCGCGGAGCGCGCCCTGCTCATCGAGCACGAGCAGGAGCACCTGCGCGCGGGCGATCCGCGGCTGCTGGCCCTGGCGCTGGCCTGCGTCGTCCTGGCGCCGTGGAACCCGGCCGCGTGGTACGCGCTGCGCCGGCTGCGGCTGGCCATGGAGATCGACTGCGACGCACGGGTGCTGGCCCGCCGCGCGGACGTGCGCGCGTACGGCTCGCTGCTGCTGGAGGTGGGGCGCCGCGCCTCGTCCGGCGGCCGGTGGATCGCGGCGGCCGCGTTCAGCGAGCCGGCATCGTTCCTGGAGCGGCGCATCCGCGTGATGACCCAGCCGCGCGCGCGCCGGCCCCTGCTGCGGGCCGCGGGCTTCGGCGCGGCGGCGCTGGGGCTGACCGTGGCCGCGTGCCAGGCGCCCGGCCCCGCGCAGCCCGTTTCGTCCGCCGAGTCCGCCCGGTCCGCCTCGTCCTCCGGTTCCGGGGACGTGGTGCTGGAGATGACGCCGCGCGAGGCGATCCGCCGCTTCTACCCCCAGCTGGCGCGCGGCGTGGGTGACAGCGCGACGGTGATCCTGGTCTACTCGCCGGAAGGCAAGCTGATCGACCGGCGGATGAGGGTCGCAGGCGAGCCCCCCCCCACGCGCCCGCTGCCGGGGTGGGCCTCCCAGCCCGCCGACCTGGAGAGGATCCACTTTGCCGCGGGCGAGGTGGGGCCGCAGCCGGTGCGGGTGTTCAGGCTGCGGCAGCTGAATGCCGTGGAGGCCGCTCGCCTGAAGGGCGCGCCCACGGAGACCGTGATCACGACGACGGTGCCGACGAACCGGCGCGAGGCGCGCACGGCGTCGGCCGCCGCGGCCGCCCAGCCGTGGGACCAGGCGCCCGAGCCCGTGAACCCGGACCAGGTGGTGCGCGCGCTGAACGCGGCGTATCCGCCCAGGCTGCGGGCCGCGGGGATCGCCGCGACGGTGCAGGTGCGGCTGCGCGTGGGCGCCGCGGGCGAGGTGCTGCGGGCGACCGCCGAATCCGCCTCGCACCCCGAGGCCGGCCCGGCGGCCGTGCGCGCGCTCCGCGGGCTGCGGTTCCGTCCCGCGCGGAAGGACGGCGTGCCCATCACGGTGGAGATCGTGCTGCCGGTCAAGTTCGATCCGCCGGTGGGGGCCCCGTGATCGCGCACCGGCTGCAGTACGTGCAGCTCGAGCCGTAGGCGGGACTCATCCGCCGGCTCAGCCTCCTCCTCCGCGAACGCTGCGGGGGAGGAGGTTCGTCGTTGATAGGTGGAGAGAAGGCAAGCGCGGAGGGAGAGGAATCGTCGGGAAGGGCCGGCATCTGGACCCCGGCGAATGAATTCGCGGCAATGAAACGCGATGTCGGCCTTCGCCGACAGGTCCGGCACGGGCGAGTGCCGTGGGCTTGGCGGAGATCCGGCGGGTGGGCGGGCGGGGTGCCGTCGCGGGTGCGGGGCACGTGCGCGGGCTGGGTAGATTCCTCGGTCGCGCCCGGGGTTTCGGCACGGGCGGGTGCCGTGGGGCGCTCCCTCGGAATGACAGGTGGGGCGCAGGTCATCAGGTCTCCCCTCTCCGCGCGCAGTTTGCGCGGGGAGGGGCCGGGGGAGGGTCCCTCCGCGGGGGCAGGGAGCCCGCCATCGCTCCCCGAGCCCGCGCGAGACGCTGGACGCGGGGCGTAGCAGTCTGTACTCTTGTGCGTTGCACTGCGGGCGCTCGCCCGGCCGGACCGTCTCCCCTCCCGCTCTCCCCGCTGGCCCATGTCGCAGGCGCTCGACCATCCCGCACCCGGCGTCCTCCTGGCCTCGCCGCTCTTCGCCGGCCTGCCGGCGGAGGACGCCGCAGCGCTCGCGGCCGCCATGCAGCCCCTTCACCTTGCCGCCGGCGACGTGCTCTTCTCGTCCGACGACGCGGCGGCGGCGTTGTACGTGGTCGCGTCGGGCGAGCTGGAGGTGGCGGAGCGCGTCGCGTCCGGGGAGGCGCGGGTGCGGACGATGGGGCCCGGCGAGGCGCTGGACGAGATGCAGGCCCTGGCCGGCAAGGCGGGCGCGATCGTCGTCCGGGCCGCGTCCGCCGCCACCCTCATGCGCGTGGACGACGCCGTCCGCGACGCGCTCGTGGACCGCTCGCCCGCCGTGGCCGACGCGCTGGCGCGGATGCACCGGCGCCAGCTCTTCTGCCGCCTGCACGCCGTCTTCGGCGCCATGGACGCGGCGCTGCTGGACGAGTTGGAGGCCATGGCGGAGTGGCGCCACCTGCGGCGCGGCGAGCTGCTGTGGGAGCAGGAAACCACGGGCGACGCGCTGTACCTCGTCATCAGCGGCCGGCTGCGGACGGTGCGCATCGAAAAGGACGGCACGGCGAAGGTCCTGGGCGAGGCGGGGCGGGGGGAGATCGCGGGAGAGCTGGCGTTCTTCGACTGCGAGCCGGGAGGCGAGCGGGTAGAAGCCGTGCGCGACGCCGTGCTCGTGGGATTCACCCGCGACGAGTTCGACCTGCTGGTGGCCCGCCGCCCGCGCATCATCCGCCAGGTGACGCGGCTGGTCATCGACCGCGTGTCGGGCAGCAAGACGCCGGCGCCGGGACGGGTGGTGAACGTCGCCGTCGTCCCCATCAGCCCCGGCGCGCCCCTGGACGCGTTCTGCGCGCGGCTGTCCGAGGCGCTGGGGACGCACGGGCGCGCCCTGCACCTGACGTCCAACGGGGTGGACGCGCGGATGGCGGAGCAGGGGATCGCCCAGGCGTGGGACGTCCGGTCCGAGACGGAGCGGCTGCTGGCGTGGTTGGAGGCGCGCGAGACGGACCACCGCTTCGTCGTGTACCAGGCGGACGAGGGGCCCACGGCGTGGACGCGCCGCTGCATGCGCCAGGCGGACCGCGTGCTGCTGCTGGCCCGCGCCGGCGACGATCCCGCCCCCGGCGCCGCGGAGCAGGCCCTGCTGAGCCTGGAGGACCGCGCCACGGACGCCTACGAGACGCTCGTCCTCGTCCACCCCGACGGCACCTGCCTGCCCAGCGGCACGGCGCGCTGGCTGGAGCCCCGCCGCGTCCGCGAGCACCACCACGTGCGGTGGGACGGCGCGGCGGACTTCGCGCGGCTGGCCCGCGGGCTGGCCGGGCGCTCCGTGGGCATCGTGCTGGGGGGCGGCGGGGCGCGCGGGTTCGCGCACATCGGCGTGCTGCGCGCGCTGGTGGAGGCGGGCGTCCCCATCGACTTCATCGGCGGAACGAGCATGGGCGCGGGGGTGGCGGCCCAGTTCGCGTTCGGCGTGCCGGTGGACAAGCTGCTGGAGCTCAACCAGCGCATCTACCTGGAGTGGCAGCCCCAGAAGCAGCTTACCATCCCAATGGTGTCGCTGGTGGACAACCGCCTGGCGGGCGTCTGCGGCGAGCGCGTGTACGGCGCGGCCCACATCGAGGACCTGTGGACGCCGTACTTCTGCATCACCAGCAACCTGAGCACGGCGGAGATGGTCGTCCACCGCACGGGCCTGCTGCGGAAGTACGTGCTGGCCAGCGCCTCCATCCCCGTCTTTGCGCCTCCCGTCCTGGAGGGGAGCCATCTGCTGGTGGACGGCGCCCTGCTGAACAACCTTCCCGCGGACGTCATGCGCCAGCAGGGGTGCGGCGTGGTGGTGGCCGTGGAGGTCTCGGTGGATGACGACGCCTCGTTCACGGCGGAGCGCGTGCCCACCAGCTGGGAGGTGATCCGCGGCCGTTTTCGGCGGGGGCCGGCGCTGGTGAAGTTCCCCGGCATCCTGGAGGTGGCCATGCGCTCCGCCCTGCTGCACAGCACCTGGCGCGAGCAGTCCGCCATGGCCGAAGCCGACTTCCTCCTCCGCCCGCCCATCGACGGCTTTGGTTTGATGGAGTTCGCCCGCATGGGCGACATCGCCGAGGTGGGCTACGCCTACGCCAAACAGGCGCTCGCGGAATGGGAGGAGCGGCCGCGCTGAGGGCCGCTCTCCCGCGCCGCGCCCTCGATCCACACGTCCCATCCTCACGCGGTCCGTCCCGGCACGTCTCCGCGCCTGGTCTCCACACGTCCAAACCGAGGGATACGGAATGCACTCGTTCGACCGGCTGGTGCAGGTAGTCCGCAAGGCATACGACAGCGCCGGCGGCAGCGGCGCTCCCTCGTTCACGCTGCAGGCGCCGGGCGGGGCGGCCACGGTGTTCGGGCGCGGCGAGCCCTCCGCCACGCTGGTGGTGAACGACCGCCGGGGCGCCGCCGCCCTGGCGACCATGGACGCGCTGGCCGTGTGCGAGGCGTACCTGGCCGGGGCGCTGGACGTCGTGGGCGAGATCAAGCCCCTGCTGGCGCTGCGGGGCATGTTCCGCGACCGGCACCCCCTGCTGCGGGTGATGCGCTTCGTGCGGCCGCTGCTGCGCGGGCAGGTGGCCAGCGACCACGGGTGGATCGCCGAGCACTACGACCGCGAGCCGGAGTTCTACCTCGCGTTCCTGGATCCGCGGCACCGCGCCTATTCCCAGGCCGTCTTCGCGCACGACGGCGAGGCGCTGGAGGATGCCATGACGCGCAAGCTGGACTTTGCGCTGGATGCGATCGGCGCCAAGCCGGGGGACCGCGTGCTGGACGTGGGGGGCGGATGGGGCGCGTTCACCCAGCACGCCGGCCGCCGCGGCGTCCGCGTGACGTCGCTGACGATCTCCAAGGAATCCGAGGCGTTCATCGGCGGAGTGATCCGCGGCGAGGGGCTGCCGTGCGAGGTGCGGCGCGAGCACCTGTTCGAGCACCATCCGGCGGAGCGCTACGATGGGCTGGTGAACCTGGGCGTGACGGAGCACCTGCCGGACTATCCCGGCACCCTCAAGCAGTACGCGCGGCTGATGAAGCCCGGCGCCCGCGCCTGTCTGGACGCCAGCGCCGCCCGCGCCAAGCACGACATCAGCGCGTTCTTCGAGCGCTACGTCTTTCGCGGCAACGGCTCGCCCCTGTGCCTGCACGAGTACCTGGCCGCCGTGGCCGCCAGCCCGTTCGAGGTGGAGGCCGTGCACAACGACCGCCACAACTACATGCTGACGACGAAGCACTGGGCGCTGAACCTGGAGCGCGCGCGGGACGAGATCGAGGGGCGCTGGGGCAAGGCGGCGTACCGCGTGTTCCAGCTCTACCTGTGGGGGTGCGTGGACGGCTTCGAGCGCGACGAGATCCAGGCGTATCGCTGGGTGATGCGGCTGAAGAACTGAACTGCGGGGACGGGGGAGAGAGGATGGCGGGCGCTCCGATGCCGGGGCGCGGAGGGCGCAATAGGACCGGCGCGCACCGCGCGCCGGACCTCTGCTTTCCCCGCCGGACGGATCAGAGCGGGCAGGGATAGGCTTCGTAGCTCCGGTGGATGGTCGCGTAGCCGTCGAGGAGCGTGTACTCGTCGTAGCAGTCCTTGACCGCGTGGCCCGCGACGGTGGTCCAGGACGAGTTCGTGTAGTACGTGTAGTAGATCTCGCAGTACTCGTACGAGGGGTTGCATCCCGGCTTGTCCTCCTGCGCCCGCGCCGTGGCGGGCCGCGGCGCGCTCAGCGTTGCACCGAACAGCGCCGCCGCACAGGCGAGTACGGCGTAACGGCGGGATCCCTTGCGGGTGATGCTGGGCATGTGAGTCCTTTCGAGATCGTGGGCCCTCGACCGCTGGTCACGACGAGTGCACGTTCGAGTGCGGAGCGGAGCGCTCGTACTGGACCGTATCTCACACGATATTGAGGCGGATAAGGTGGATCAAGTCCGCTGTATGTTTCCCTCCGCCTCTCTCGGGCGGATCGGGCGGGCACGGCGATTTCCTGCTCTCCCGTGGTCTCCCTCTATCCTGCTAAGGAATTCGCATCAAAGTCTATCCGCTTCGATCGGACGTTCGTATATTGGCCTGACACCGCGAGAAAAGCGCAGCCGTTCATCCCCGAGGCCCCTTTCGCCCCTGCGCGAGGGCGGCCTTCCCTCCACACACGCAGCAGCGGAGAGACGCCACTCATGCGACGTACCCTGTCCGCGGCGCTCCTGGCCGCGGCGGCCGCCGTCCTGCCCGCCGGGGCGCAGGAGCAGCCGCACGCGTTCCGGGGCGCCACCCTCATCCCCATCGCCGGCCCGCCGATCGCCAACGGCGTGCTGGTGGTGCAGGGCGGCCGCATCACCGCCGTGGGCGGCCCGGAAACGGCCATCCCCGCCGGCGCCGTGCTCCACGACGTGTCTGGCAAGACCATCATGCCCGGCCTGGTGGACACGCACTCCCACATCGGCGGGGGCGACGGCGGCGACCGCAGCAATCCCATGCACCCGTCCGTCCGCATCCTGGACGCCGTGGACGCGCGCGACGAGGGGATCCAGAAGGCGCAGTCCGGCGGCGTCACCACCGTGAACGTGATGCCCGGCAGCGGCCTGCTGATGAGCGGCCAGACGGCCTACCTCAAGCTGCGCGACGGCAACGACATCTACGACCTGCTGCTGTGCCGCGACGTGCTGCGCGAGATCTGCGGGGGGATGAAGATGGCCAACGGGACCAATCCCCGCGGCGAGCCCCCGTTCCCCAACACGCGGGCCCGCGCGGCGGCCATCGTGCGCGAGCGCTTCGTCCGCGCCCAGGAGTACCGCGAAAAGATCCGCACGGCCGGCGGCGCGGACCGCGTGTCTCCGCGCGACCTGGAGCTGGAAGGGCTGGCGGAGGTGCTGGACGGCCGTCGCGTCGTCCACTTTCACACGCACCGCGCGGACGACATCCTCACGGCGCTGCGGCTGTCGCGCGAGTTCGGCTTTCGCATCGTCCTGCACCACGTGAGCGAGGCGTGGAAGGTGGCGGACGAGATCGCCGCGGCGCGCGCCCCGGCGTCCATCATCGTCCTGGACTCGCCGGGCGGAAAGCTGGAGTCGCTGGACTTCAGCAACGAGAACGGCCGCGCGCTGGAGCAGGCGGGCGTGCTCACCGCCTTCCACACGGACGACGGCATCACGGACAGCCGCTTCTTCCTGCGCGCCGCGGGCTTTGGCGTGCGGGCGGGGATGTCGCGCGAGCGGGCGCTGGAGGCCATGACCCTGGCCGGCGCGCGGATGCTGGGCGTGGAGGCGCGCGTGGGCTCGCTGGAAAACGGCAAGGACGCGGACTTCATCGTCCTTTCAGGCGACCCGCTGAGCGTGTACACGCACGTGGAGCAGACCTGGGTGGAGGGCAGCATGGTCTTTGACCGGGCCAACCCGGCGGACCGCATGTTCGCCGTGGGCGGGCCCGACGTGTTCGACGGCCTGACCACGCACACGCACGACGGCGAGGAGGGCCACTGATGCGGCGGATGAACGGAATGGCCCTGGCCGGGGCCGCGCTCGCCCTGTCCGCGGGCGCGGCACACGCGCAGGTGGCCGTGCGGGGCGAAACGGTCTACACCATGGCCGGCACGCCCATCCGCGACGGCGTCGTGCTGATCGGCGCGGACGGAAAGATCGAGCGGGTGGGGACGGCGGCGGAGGTGCAGGTGCCCGCCGGCTACCGCACGCTGACGGGGCGCGTGGTGACGCCCGGGCTCGTGGACGCGCACAGCGTCGTGGGCCTGGCCGGGGCCATGAACCAGCCCCACGACCAGGACCAGCTGGACCGCAACGAGGCCATCGCGCCGGAGCTGCGGGCCATCGACGCGTACAACGCCCGCGAGCAGCTGGTGGAGTGGCTGCGCGGATACGGCGTGACCACCGTGCACACGGGCCACGGCCCCGGCGCGCTGGTCAGCGGGCAGACGATGATCGTCAAGACGCGCGGCGACGACGTGGGCGAGGCGCTGGTGGACACGACGACCATGCTGGCGTTCACCCTGGGGCCGTCCGTCTCGGCCAACTTCCGCAACGCGGGCACCCGCTCGCGCGGCGTGGCCCTGCTGCGCGCGGAGCTCCTCAAGGCGCGCGAGTACGACCGCCGGCGCGGCGGCAGGGGCGGGTCTCCGCGTCCGGCCGGCGGCGGGAGCGGGGAGGGCGTGGGGATGGCGGACGGCGACCGCGCGAGCGCCGCGGCCAACCCGCGCACGGCAGACCGCGCCACCAACGAGCCGCGTGCGGCCGGCGGCGGCAACGCCAACCGCGGCGGATCGGGGGGCGGCGGCGAGGGCGGTGGCGGGCGCGACCTGGGGCTGGAGATGCTGGCCCGCGTGCTGAACCGCGAGGTGCCGGCGCTCATCACGGCGCAGCGGGTGCCGGAGATCCTGGCGGCGCTGCGGCTGCAGCAGGAGTTCGGCTTTGACCTGGTGCTGGACGGCGCGGCGGAAAGCTACCTGGTGACGGACGAGATCCGCCGGGCCAACGTCCCCGTGATCCTGCATCCCACCATGGTGCGGCTGGGCGGCGAGACGGGCCACGCCACGCTGGAGACGGCCCGCCGCCTGCGCGACGCCGGCATCACCGTGGCCCTGCAGAGCGGCTTCGAAGGATACGTCCCCAAGACGCGCGTGGTGCTGTTCGAGGCGGCCGTGGCTGCGGCGAATGGATTGTCCATGGAGGAGGCGCTGCGGACCATCACCATCGACGCCGCGCGGGTGATCGGCGTGGGCGACCGCGTGGGCTCGCTGGAGCGCGGCAAGGACGGCGACGTGGCGATCTTCGACGGCGATCCGTTCGAGTACACGTCGCACGTCTGCGCCACGATCATCGACGGGCGGGTGGTCAGCGAGGGCTGCCGGTAGGGTAACGGCAGTGCGAAAGTGCGAAAGTGCGGGAGTGCGAAAGTAACTGCACTTCGGTGGATGGATGACGCGAGGGCCGGCTCCCGGGTGGGGGCCGGCCCTCGGTCGTTCAGTCATCCCTCCAGGCCGCCGGCGCTACACCATGCAGGGGTTCGCGCACGTGTTCACGTAGGGATCGCAGGTATGATTGGGCGCGTAGGTGTGGGTGCCGCCGCCCGTGCCGCACTGGCCGGCGCACGTCTGCGCGTTGCAGGTGATGGCGCCGGAGCAGGGGCCGTACGTGTTGTAGTTGCACGCCGCGCCGCAGCTGTTGCCCACCGCGTCCGTCGCGGGACAGGCGGGGTCCACCGTCACGCACGTGGACGTACAGTTGGCGTCGTACGTGTCTTCCCGCCCGACCACCGTGCCGCGGGCGCGCGCCACCGGCGTGGTGGCAAAGGATTCCACCATCAGCGTATCCAGGCTCAGCTTCTTCATGGGATGCTCCAGGGCGGGGGAGAGACGAGGCTGCCGGCATCGTTGCCGGCATAGGTGGGATGCGCGAGGTGCTAAAAAAGTTGCACACCCCTCCGCATGTGTTTTCACCCTCCCCGTCCGACGTGATCCGCGCGGTGCGGATGGGTGTCCGGGGGCGGATGGGTCACGCGGATAACCTCCTGCCAGGGGTGCAGTTGCGGTCTGCCGATGTGAAAGACGATTTGTCGTTTTGGCCGATTTCGGGTGGTCGCCGGTTGCCTTCTCCCAGGGCAGCCAGCGCGGGCTGCGACGGTGTCCGAGCTCCTGTGAATCGAGCAACCGTCGAGACTTTCGGACCCTCTCGGAGGAAACGACCATGGCCATCTACCCGACCCGCTACAGCGACCCCTTCGACCAGATCTTCCAGAACGTCTTCGGCGCCAACGGAGGCCGCAGCAACGGCAGCAGCAACCTGATGCGCGCACCGGAGACGGACGTGGTGGAGTCGGAGAAGGAGATCCGCGTCATCAGCGAGATGCCGGGGCTGACGCGCGAGAACATCGAGATCGACGTGGAGAACAACGTGCTCACTATCCGCGGCGAAAAGCGCGAGCAGCGCACGGAGGGCGAGCAGGGACGCTGGCACCTGGCGGAGCGCCGCTACGGCACCTTCAGCCGCAGCTTCGTGCTGCCGCGCGACGTGGATGCCGAGAACATCCAGGCGAATTTCCAGGACGGCGTGCTGACCGTCACGGTGCCCAAGAGCGAAAAGGCCCGCCGCCGCCGCATCGAGATCGGCGCGATGGGCGGCCAGCAGCAGCTCGGCGAGCAGCAGCCCGCCGGCGCCGGCGCGGAGTCCGCGGAGGGCTGATCACGGCACGCTGACGGGATGAGCGGGGGCCGGCGGAGCGATCCGCCGGCCTTTTTTCCGTGGCGGGGATCTGGATTCGCGGAGTGCGGGAGCGAATGAATTCGCGGCTACAACATCACGCTGTCCGCCTCCGCGGACACGACCGTGCCCGGGCGGGTCCTCGCCTGCGTGGCGGCGCAGGGTAGGTATCGTAATCCGAATTTGTCTCCCTCCCCCGCGCAGTTTGCGGGGGAGGGCCGGGGAGGGGGGCGGGCCGCTACCGGCGCTATCCGTGCCTTCGCGCCCTATCCCCGATCCCCGATCCCCTGTCCCCTGTCCCCTGTCCCCTGTCCCCCGCCGTTCCGTCCTGCGCCACCTGTTTGCGCCGTGGTACGGCGGATGCCTCCAAAGCGGCCCCTCGCAATCAGATGACCGATCCGCGGAGGTGCACCATGCCGTCCACACGATCCCGTCCGCTCGCCGTCGCGCTGCTCGCCGTCGTGCTGGGCGCCTGCTCGTCCACGGGGAACGACGGCGGCCCAACGTCCGTCCTGGCGCCGGAAGACCAGGCGGCCATGGAGCTGGTGCGCGCGGCCGCAATCCCCATCACGGGCGCGGCCACGGACTACGACTCGCTGATGGCCCTCATCGGCGACGCGCGGTTCGTGCTGCTGGGCGAGGCCACGCACGGCACGCAGGAGTTCTACCGCGAACGCGCCCGCATCACCCAGCGCCTCATCCAGGAAAAAGGGTTCTCCGCCATCGTCGTCGAGGGCGAGTGGCCGGACGCGGAGGGGGTGCACCGCTGGATCCGCGGCGAGCGCGCGGGGACGGCCGAGGCGGCGCTGGCGGGGTTCCAGACGGACTTTCCCGAGTGGATGTGGGCCAACACCGAGATCCGCGACCTGGCCGTGTGGCTGCGGCAGCACAACGCGGCGCGGCCGGCCGGCGACCGTGTGGGCTTCTACGGAATGGACGTGTACAGCCTGTTCGAATCGGCGGATTCCGTCGTGGCCTACCTGCGCCGGGTGGACGGGGCCGCCGCGGAGCAGGCCCGGCAGCGCTACGCCTGCTTCGATGGCTATGGGGACGATCCGCAGCGCTACGGGGCCGCGGCCTCGTCGCAGCCGGGGCGCTCGTGCCGGGGTGATGCGGAGGCACAGGTGGCGGAGATGGAGCGGCGGTACGCGGCCCGCGCGCGCGGCGGCGACCCGCGCGCGGAGGACGACCTGTTCGGCGCCCTGCAGAACGCGCGGGCCGTGCAGGGCGGCGAGACCTACTTTCGCGTGCTGTACGAGGGCGGCGCCCGGTCGTGGAACGAGCGCGACGGGCACATGGCCCGCACCCTGGAGAACCTGGTGGGCCACCTGGAGTCACGCGGGCAGACGCCGAAAGTCGTGGTCTGGGCCCACAACACGCACGCCGGCGATGCGCGGCTCACGGAGATGGGGGAGGGCGGGGAGCTCAACGTGGGGCAGCTGATGCGCCAGCGGTACGACGGCCAGTCCGTGCTCGTGGGCTTTACCACCTACGAGGGGACGGTGCTGGCCGCGGACGAGTGGGATGCGCCCGGCCGCGTGCGCACCCTGAACCCCGCGCTGCCGGAGAGCTACTCCGCCCTCTTTCACCACACCGGCATCCCGGCGTTCCTGCTGACGTTCCGCGGCCGCGAGCCGCTGGGCGCGGCCCTGGGCGAGCCCCGCCTGGAGCGCGCGGTGGGCGTGGTCTACGCGCCGCGGACGGAGCGCCAGAGCCACTACTTCACCGCGCGGATGTCGCAGCAGTTCGATGCCGTCATCCACGTGGATCGCAGCACGGCCCTGACGCCCCTGCGCCGCTGATCTCCCGCGGCCCGGGCTCGAGCGTAACGGACGAGGATGCGGAGGGGCTTCCCTCCGCATCCCGGCGGCATGCTCACGGGCAGGGTTCGACGCGTGCGCACCGCCGTCGATCGTGGGCGTTCCCGTGCGTTGCACGGCTTTGGTGTCGGCGCAGGCCGACAGTGTGAAGTTGTAGCCGCGATTTCAATCGCTCTCATCCCCGCCCGCGCCACATCGCTCGCGCATCCGCATCCGCATCCGCGCATCCGCGCATCCGCGCATCCGCACATCCGCACATCCGCACATCCGCACATCCGCACATCCGCACATCCGCACATCCGCACATCCGCACATCCGCGGAAATCCATACGTTTCATTAACGCCGCCTTTCCCGCGCCTCTTCGCCGAGGCGCGGGTGTCCCGCCTTGCGGCAGATGCTCCACACCCCACGCTAAGTTCCGCGATTCTGACATGCGACGCTCGCCGTTACGGGGCAAGGGGTTAGGAGCACGGAATCCCTTTACGCGGCTGGGGAATGACGGTTGCCCAGGGTCCGGCGGGGGCTGGCGAGGCGGATGGGAAACGGATAATTTTCGGCCACTCCCCATCCATCGCCGCGCGGCTCCCCGCCCGCGGACGCACCAACCGGGACCGCCCGCGCGCGGCCCCTTCTTACCGCACCACCGATTCGCGACTCCGGAGAATCCTTCCCATGGAAAAGTTCGATGCCGTCTTCATCGGCAGCGGCCACAACGCGCTGGTCGCCGCCGCCTACCTTGCCCGCGCCGGCCAGAGCGTGCTCGTGCTGGAGCGCAACGACCGCCCCGGCGGCCTCGTTCGCACGGACGAGCTCACGCTCCCCGGCTTCAAGCACGACACCTTCAGCGCCGCGCATCCGCTGTTCCTGACGGGCGCCGCCTACGCGGACCTGGGCCCGGAGCTGGAGGAGCGCGGCCTGCGCTACCTGCAGCCGCAGTACCCCACGGGCGTGTCGCTGCCGGACGGGCGCTCCGCCATCTTCTCGCGCGACATGGGCGAGCAGGTGGCCGAGTGCGACCGCCTGGCCCCCGGCGACGGCGCGGCGTTCGGCGCCATGATGGGCGAGTTCGGCGCCAATGCCGGTGACGTGTTCGCGCTGTTCGGGCTGGACCTGGCCAGCGGCGAGGCCAGGAAGATCATCCGCCGGCTGATGGTGAACCCCGACGGGCCGGGATACACGGACTTCGCGGCGGACTTCTTCACCACCGCCCGCGACGTGCTGGAGGGGCGCTTCAAGTCCGATGTATTCCAGGCGATGGTGGCGCCCTGGGTGATGCACCTGGGCCGCACGCCGGACGGCGCCAACGGCGGGTTCTGGGTGCCGCTGACGCTCATGGCGCTCATGGGCGGCGGGATGGCGCTCCCCGTGGGCGGCAGCGAGATGCTGGCCAGGGCGCTCGTGAAGCTGATCGAGGACCGCGGCGGCATCGTGCGGTCCAACACGCCCGTGGACCGCATCCTGGTCCGCGACGGCAAGGCGGTGGGCGTCCGCACGGCCCACGGCGACGAGATTGCGGCGCGCACGGTGGTGGCGTCCGTGAACCCGGACCAGATGTACCTCACGCTGCTGGCGGACGCGGACGTCCCCGCGCCCCTGGTGAAGCGCGCGTCGCAGTACCGCTACGGTCGCGGCTGCGTGCAGATCCAGCTCGCCCTCGGCGAGGCGCCGCACTTCGCGGACGAGCGGCTGGCGCGCACGGGGCAGCCGCACCTGGCGCGCTCCCTGGCCGACACGGCCATGCACGTGACGCAGGCGCTCAACGGCTACCTGCCGGCGGATCCCGCCATCTCCATCGATGTGCCCACCAACCTGGACCCGTCGCGTGCGCCGGAGGGCCGGCACATCATGCGCATCCAGGTGCTGGAGGTCCCGAACAACCCACGCGGCGACGCGGCCGGCACCATCCCCGTGGGCGACGGCACGTGGACGGAGGACCTCAAGCAGCGCTTCGCCGAGCGGCTGGTGGGCATCGTAGGCCAGCACCTGCCCAACGTGCCCGGCGCCGTGCTGGGGATGCACGTCATCTCTCCCGGCGACATCGCGGCGTTCAGCCCCAACGCGGGCCCCGGCGACCCGTACGGCGGCTCGCACGACCTGTCGCAGAGCTACCTGTTCCGCCCGCTGCCCGGCCAGCCGAGCCACCGCACGTCCGTCCCCAACGTGCTGATGCTCGGCGCGGCCACGTGGCCCGGCCACGGCATCAACGGCAGCTCCGGCTACATCGTCGCGCAGGAGCTGCTGGCCCAGGCCGCGAACGAAAAGGTGCAGGTCCACGCACTCCACGGCTGAGCGCGTTCGGCGGATGGTGTGCACGGGGCCGGCGGAGCGATCCGCCGGCCCTGATTGACTCTGAACGTCTTGTTCTTGAATCCGCAGGTGTTTAATCTGTGCTGAGCGAATCCCATAACCTACATGTATTGTGCGATCAATGTCTTTCCCGAACACGAGTCACAGCGCTGCTACGTTGACGCAACCCACAAATCAGAAAAAAACCGTTGAGCTAGCTTTTTCCTACCACTTGTTCATTCTCGATAGTGCGTCTCGATGGGCCGTTTTGTATGCATGGAAAACGGAGTGGCTTCCTACTTGGCTTTTTGTGGCCTGTCAGTGTTTTGTCATTCCATTCGTCATCGTGGTCTTTTTTATCGTTCCTCGAGATGAAGCTATAAAGGCGAAGTACAAGGTGGACGAAGCATCCCCCAAAAACAGCTTCTTGTCTGTCCTGGCTGCATTTTCGGCTTATGTAATCGGAGTCATCGTCGTTTACCAGATTTCGAAGGGTGCTCCCCCGATCGTCCGCTTCTTGCTAATTATCTGCACAGTGGGGGTTCATGCTTTCTATGTAGGTATGCTGTACATATCCAGTACCAGTATGTCACTCCCGAAAGTCAGGCAACCCAAATTTCCCACTTCTTCGTTTGATCCAGACACTCTTGAGCGTGTGGATAGTAATGACCTTCAGATTGTATGGATGGAAACGGAGGTACAGTCGATCACACAGAGGGTGGAGGCATATACATTGGAGAGCACGCTGTTCGGGGCATTGGCTTTTTCTGGGTTTCTCACGATTCTGGCATCTGATCGGCCGATCATCACCTCGTTAGAAGCGATGAAGGGGCAAACGAACACGTGGTTGGACCAGCTGTTAACGGGTCGAACCCTCTACCCAGCGATAACGTTTGAGCAGGAACTCGGCGTCGTCGCCGCGGAAACCCTGCTGTGCTCCATGTTCTTCCTGGCCGTCGTACTCTCCAGGCTCCGTTTCTATAGCATGCTTCGCCAAGTGCAGTATGCCGTTCAGATCGCGCGGACTTGGAATAACAAAGAAGAGACGGTGCTTGCGTCTAAGTCAGTAGGCGATACACGATCAGACGGTCGTCTGGAGCAACTGTCCGAACTCGTCTCGGGTGCGATACTGCACGCAGAGCCTCTGATCAGTGATCTCCGGGGAATCACACGCTACATCTCTGTGTTCCGGAATATCGGTGTATTTACGTTTGTAGCTGTGCTTTTTACGAGCGCTTTCGTGATTGCACCGATGCTGGGGGTGATCTTTGTCGGCATCGCGCTCATGGCATTTCTCTACTCCTCAGTCGATCACTGGCTCCGGCATCGTACGTTAAAAGGGGTACCCTTCTTCAGAAGACTGTCTGACCTGACACATCATCGGCGCGCGCAGCCTGATTGACCCACTGCCGTGGATGTTTGCTTGCGCTCCCATCGCGCCGCGTGCATCGTGCATCCACGGCCCCCTTGCACGTGGGCCCGCTTCGCCGGCTCGATCGGACTACCGGTCCCGCGACGTTCGATTCCGCGGCACCTCGGCAAAGCCCACCGGCCACGTGCGATGGCGCCACTCGCATCCACCCTGCGCGTCCGTCTTCCACCCGTGGGGGCGGACGCTTTCCGTTCGGGTGCATCCGATCCGATCCTGCTCCTCAGTATCAAATCTCAGCACTGAAATACTACCTGTTTCGGCCCTTTACTTGCGTCGCTCTCAAACCGACATCTCGTAGGCTGCGGTTTGCCCGACAGGGTGATCCGCTCTGGTATCCCTCGTCCTGACGCCGCCGGCGGTGATCCGCCGCCGTGGTAGATCGTCGGGTACGCGGTGCCCACATACGACTGCCGGTGATGCTCGCGATGCTCCATCCAGTCGCTGCGTCCTGTTGCCGCCTTTGCGTTCTCGCCTGTGGCGAGAGCGATGCACGTACTCACGCGAACGGCCGCGCCCTTTCTTGGCGCGGCCGTTTGCGTTGGCCGGCCGATCCGCGGCCGGTATCCCACCCCACCTCCCGGAGGATGCCATGAACCGCAAGCTCAAGCTGACCTTGGACGAGCTGGCCGTCGACTCGTTCGACACGTCGAAGCCCGCGGCCAAGAACGGCACAGTGTTCGGCGAGCAGTGCACCTGCTACACGCAGTGCACGTGTCCGGGCTGCCCCACCTGCTATGCGAGCTGTAACGGCACCTGTGGAGGCACCTGCGCGAACACATGCGCCAACACGTGCGACGACGCCACGTGCGCCGGCTGCGGGACTGGCTACACGTGCGACCACACCGCCTGCGGCTGCTACCCGGAAACGTCGTGCTTCAACACCGGTTGCGGCAACCAGGAGTGCTGCATCTGACCCGCGCCTGAGCCGATTGCGCCGGTCCCGCGTGGGTGGGGCCGGCAATCCACCGCAGAATCCCGGAGGACGCCATGCAGAGCAAGCTCAAGCTGCACCTGGAAGACCTCGCCGTCGACTCGTTCGATACGACGCGGCCGTCGCAGAAGCAGGGCACCGTGTTTGGCGAGCAGTGCACGTGCTACACGAACTGCACCTGCGCGGGCGCCGAATGCGATCGGTGTGTGGGCGACACCTGCCCGAATAGCTGCGTCGGCAGCTGCCCTTGCGGCACCTACCCGTCGGAATGCAACTGGTTGGCAACGTGCTTGGAGACGGAGTGCAGCGGATCGCCCTGCTGCCGCTGACGTAGCGAGCGCGCGGCGGGCACCGGATCCCGGGCCCGCGGCGCACGTGCTCCCAATGGCGGGCCATCGGGGCCCTGCCGTTCGCCGTCGGCCCCGCGGCCGCGGGAAAGCATCCACCCCCACCCCGTGGAGTATGTCATGAAGCTCAAGCTGAACCTGGAGCAGCTTACGGTCGACTCGTTCGACACGGCTCCCAGGGAAAAGTCCAAGGGCACCGTCTTCGGTGAGCAGTGCACGTGCTACACGAACTGCACATGCCCCGGCTGCCCCACCTGCTATGCCTCGTGCAACGGCACGTGCGGAGGCACCTGCGGCGAGAACACGTGCGCCGCCAGCTGCAACGGCACCTGCGGCGCTGCGACGTGTGGGTACTCGTGCAACTACACCGACTGCGGGTGCGAACCGGAGACGTGCCTCCAGACCAACTGCGGCAACTACTTCTGCTGCGCGTAGTCCCCGGCACCTGACCCACTGCTACCTGTCGCGCGGGCGCGGGGCCGGCCATCCAACGCACACCCGGAGAGGACGCCATGCAGACCAAGCTCAAGCTGAACCTGGAAGACCTGACTGTCGACTCGTTCGATACGACGCGTCCGTTGCAGAAGCAGGGCACCGTGTTCGGCGAGCAGTGCACGTGCTACACGAACTGCACGTGCCCCGGCTGCCCCACCTGCTATGCCTCGTGCAACGGCACCGACTGTGGCACGTGCGGCGAGAACACCTGCGCGCAAACCTGCGAAGACACCTGCGGTGTCGTCGATACGTGCAACCTCTGCAATTACCCGCCTACGTGCTACCGGACCAACTGCGGATACGAGGTCTGCTGCCCGATCCAGTAGCCCGTTGCACCGGTCCCGCAGGCGCGGGGCCGGCCATCCGCTCCACAGACTGAGAGGACGTCATGCAGAGCAAGCTCAAGCTGAACCTGGAAGACCTGTCCGTCGATTCGTTCGATACGGTGCGCCCGTCGCAGAAGCAGGGCACGGTATTCGGTGAGCAGTGCACGTGCTACACGAACTGCACGTGCCCCGGCTGCCCCACCTGCGACGCATCGTGCAACGGGACCTGCGGCGGAACGTGCGAGGCCAGCTGCAACGGCACGTGCGCGGGCGGCACCTGCGACGCGAGCTGCAACGGCACCTGCGGCACGTCGTGCTATCAGACGGACTGCGGGTGCTGGGAGACGAATCCGCAGTACAGCGGCTGCACCCCGTACCACTGCTGGTGACGCACGCGGGCCGGGCGCCGATGCTTGGCGCCCGTCCCGTCCTCGTGCTCCGTTCCACGCCACGCACCGGGAGATACCATGAAGCTCAAGCTCAGCCTGGACGACCTTGCCGTCGATTCGTTCGACACCACCCGGGCCGATACGCACAAGGGCACCGTGTTCGGGGAGCAGTGCACATGCTACACGAACTGCACGTGTCCCGGCTGCCCCACCTGCGATGCATCATGCAACGGAACGTGCGGCGGGACGTGCGACGCGAGCTGCAACGGGACCTGCGACGCATCGTGCAACGGCAGCTGTAACTGGACATGTGCCGGCGATAGCTGCAACGGAATCTCATGCAACTGCGCGTCCGCATCGAACTGCACCCCGTACCCCTGCAACTGACGCAAACGGGCGGGTGTGCTCCGGCACTCCCGCCCGACCGGCGATGATGGACGACTGACTGCCCCCGCTCAGCTGTCCCATGTCTCCCGCGCCAGCAGGGTGTGGAAGTGGTGCGTGCCCACCTCGCGGCGCGGTGAGTAGCGGCCACGATGCTACAGGCGCGAGCGCACTCCACCCGTCTCCCACCCCCATCCTGTGAGGACGCCATGCAGAGCAAGCTCAAGCTGAATCTGGAGGACTTGGCCGTCGACACGTTCGACACGACGCGCCCCGCGCAGAAGCAGGGTACCGTGTTCGGCGAGCAGTGCACGTGCGACACGCTGTGCACGTGCCCCGGCTTCGACACCTGCGACGTGTCGTGCGAGGGCACCTGCGCCGGCGAACGATGCGGAACAGGCGTCAACACGTGCTTTGCCTGGAGCTGCGACGCGTGCAACACCGGCGGTCCCTGCACGACCGCGCAGTACACGCATTGCAACGGACATGTGTGCTGCCCGCGGTGACGCCGCTGCGTCCCCGAGGTTCCGGTCGGCGCTTCGGAGGGCGCTGACGTCTAAAGCTGCAGACCACCTCGTCAGGTCCCGCTCCCCGTCTCCCGCGCCAGCAGGGTGTGGAAGTGGTGGGTGCCCACTTCGCGGCGCGGGGAGTATCGGCCGCGGTGGTACAGGCGCGAGCGCACGCCCTTCTGCACGGCCTCCACCACCTCCTCGTCCTCCATCTCCACCCGGTGCAGGTCCGCGCCCGCGCCCGACGAACGCTTCGCCTCGTCCCACACGTACGACAGGAACGAGACGCGCGTGCGGTCCTGCGCCAGCGGCTGCACCAGGTTCACCGACAGGCCCCACGGATAGAAGTTCAGCATCAGGTTGGGGAACAGCCACCAGTAGTACGCGGCCACCAGCGTCCCCTCGTCCGGGTGCCCGGCGGGAAGATCGAACGCCTCGTCGCGGTTCTTGGTCGTCCCCAGCTGCAGGTTGCACCAGGGGAACGTCTCCGTCCGGTACGTGGCGTAGTCCAGCGTGTCCGCCAGCGACGCGTGGATGAAGGGGATGTGGAACTCCTCCAGGTAGTTGTCCACGTACAGCGCCCAGTTGGCGCGGATCAGGTAGTCGCGCGAGGTGCCCGGATCGAACGTGAACTCGTCCAGGGGGAGGAACCCGCAACGCTCGCGCACGGGCCCCATCCACGCGTCGAATCCGCATGCCGGGTCGATGCCCGTGAACGCCAGCGGGCCCCAGCGCTCCAGCGGCAGCACGGGCAGGTCGTCCGCGGGGGATGGGAATCCCTCCACGCCGTCGAACTCCGGCATGTGCGTCATCTTCCCGTCCAGCGCGAACCGCCGCCCGTGGTAGCGGCAGCGCAGGTGCCGGGCGTGCGTCTCGCCCTCGCACACGACCGTGCCGCGGTGCGTGCAGACGTTGCTCAGGCACCGCGTCAGGCCGTCCTCGCCCGCCGCGAGCACCAGCGGCTCGTCCAGGCACCCCTCCAGCAGCGTGAACGGCAGCAGGTGCCCGGGCGCCTTGACCCGCTCCGCGCCACGGATCATCTGCCAGCTGCGCGCGAACACCCGCTCCTTCTGCACCGCGTACCACGCCGGCGAGGCGTACACCTCCGCCGGCAGCGTCTGCGCGCGGTGGATCTCGGGATGGACGGTGAAGGGCTGCATGGGACGGCAGTGCGAAAGTGCGAGAGTGCGAAAGTGCGAGAGTAACGACACTACGGGACGGCTTCCGTCGCGGCAACCGATCGGGGCGGTCCGCAGGGGCCAGCGGGCGGAAAAGAATGACCGCGGTGGCGGGTTGCGAGGCTGGTGCGGAGGGCGGCCGGGCGGTTAGCTTCGATCCACATCCCCATCATCTCTGTAAATCCCGAGGCAACGATGCGTGACACGGAATACGCTCGTGAAATCGCGACTGCGAGCCTGCCATCCGAAGATTCCGAGCACCGCATCGAGCGGATCTTCGTCAAGCACCAGAATCAGGAAGAGATTCGCTTCTCCTGGTGGAAGAACGGGAAGATGATGCAACGTCCCCTCGATTTACCCGAAGGGGAGTTGCTTCCACTCATCGAGCAGGCAATCCAGAAGCGGGTCTTTAGCGATAACTTCTTAGCTGCGCTGAAACAGATCCTACCGTAAACCCCTGCAAGTCGTCTTCTCCATCCACCGCCGCCGCCCGATGACCTCCCTCGCGCCGCCCGCTCCCGACGTTCCCGCCGCGACGCCCGCCGCGCCCCGGCGGAGGCTGCTGCGCGTGCTGGGGGTGACGTTCGGGCTGGCGGTGACCATCGGCAACACCATCGGCGCGGGGATCCTGCGCACGCCGGGCTCCGTGGCGGAGCAGCTGCCCTCCACCGGATGGTACCTGGCCGTGTGGATCGCGGGCGGCCTGTACGCGCTGCTGGGCGCGCTGTCCCTGGCGGAGCTGGGCGCCATGCTGCCGCGCTCCGGCGGACTGTACGTCTTCGCGCGGCATGCGCTGGGACGCTACGCCGGCTTCCTGGTGGGATGGGTGGACTGGGCGGCCACCTGCGGCAGCGTGGCCGCCGTGTCCGTGCTCATCGGCGAGTACGCGGGGACGGTGGTGCCCGCGCTGCAGGGGCGCACGGTGCCCGTGGCCATGGCCGTGGCCCTGGCGTTCGCCACCCTGCAGTGGCGCGGCATCCGCACGGCGGGCTTCGCGCAGACGCTCACGAGCGCGGCCAAGGCCCTCGTCCTCCTGGCGCTCATCGGCGCCTGCTTCGTCCTTCCCTCCACGCCGCCGCCCCTCCCCGCGAACCCGGCGATCGTCCCCGTGGGCGCGGCGCTGCTGGCGGCCGTCATCGTGGCCCTGCAGGGGGTGATCTACACCTACGACGGGTGGACCGGCGTCATCTACTTTTCCGGCGAGGTGCGCGACCCCGCGCGCGACATCCCCCGCTCCATGATCGGCGGCGTGCTGGCCGTGACGGCCATCTACCTGCTGCTGAACCTGGCGTTCCTGCACGTGGTTCCGCTCCCCGCGCTGGCGGGGGAGCCGCTGGCCGCCGCGGCCGCGGCCCGCGCCGTGCTGGGGCCCGTGGGCGACACGGTCATCCGCGTCGTCCTCATCGTCGCCCTGCTGAGCGCCGTCAACGCGCTGTCGCTCATGGCGCCCCGCGTGCTGTACGCCATGAGCGACGACGGGCTGGTGCCCCGCGCCGCGTCGGAGGTGAACCGCGGCGGCACACCCACGGGCGCCCTCGTGGCCAGCACGGCCGTGGTGCTGGCGTTCATCGCCACGGGTGCGTTCAACACCATCATCGCCATCCTCTCCTTCTTCTTCGTGGCCGTGTACGTGCTGGCGTTCGCCTGCGTGTTCGTGCTGCGGCGGCGGGAACCTGAAACTCCGCGGCCCTATCGTGCGTGGGGATATCCGTGGACCACGGGCGCCGCCCTGCTGGGCTCGCTGGCGTTCCTGGCCGGCTCCGTGGCCGCCGACCCGCGCACCACGCTGTACGCGGGCGCCGTGATGGCCGCCAGCGTCCCCGCGTACCTGCTGGCCGCGCGGTGGATCAACCGACACCCCCACGCCCCCCGATGACCCTCCTGGACGACGACGTGCACGCCGAGACCGCGCCGGCGGAAGCACCGGCGCCGGACGAGCGGATGGACCCGGCGGTGGTGCTGCTGTGGCAGGTGAACGCGGTATTGGGATGGACGGTGTGGATCGCCCTGGCGGCCGCCGCGCTGTTCCTGCTGGAGCGGTCGCCTGCGTGGGCACTGCTCCTTGCCATCCCCGCGCTGGTCTACACGCTGCAGGTGCCGCCGCGGCGCTACCGGCACTTCACCTTTCGCGTGGGCCCGGCGGACGTGCGGGTGGCGCACGGGTGGCTGTGGCGCACGGAAAGCGTGGTGCTGCACTCGCGCATCCAGCACGTGGACACCCGCCAGGGACCCGTGGAGCGGATGATGGGGCTGGCCACCGTGGTCGTCTTCACGGCGGGGAGCGTGGGGGCCATGGTGGCCATCTCCGGCCTGGCGGCGGCCCGGGCAGAGGCCCTGCGCGACGAGCTGGTGCGGCTGAGCGGGACGGACGATGCCGTCTGAGGGCGCCGCCGTGCGGGGCGGAGGCCGGCGGTATCCGCCGGCACGCCACGCCCAACGGAATCGCGCCGGCCCGGAGTCCCGGACCGGCGCGAAGGCTGGCATCCGCATGGCACGCGCGCCGAAGCCGGCGGCGCGGCAATCAGACCTGCCGAACGTCCCGGATTGCCGCGAACGTCGTTGTGCCGTTGGCGCTTACGAACATGTACCCCACGAGCTTCCCGGAGCTGTCGTACACCGAGTAGGTGCCGGCGGGCAGGGGGGCGGCCGCTTCACTGGCCGAGGCGGAGCCGGGCGTGGCGGCGACCCCGCCGAGCGCGCCCGCCGCGAGGAACGCGGCCAGCAGAGACCGTTTGAATACCTTCATGTGCTACCTGCCCGGAAAGGGGAAAACGACCGGAACGCTGCCGCCGGCCGGCGGCAGACTGCACGAGGCTGCACTCACGGGATCGACGATCCGTCGGGCAGCCGTTGGGGGGCGGCAGACTGCGGGAGGCTGCACTCACGGGATGAACGATCCGGCGAGCCGCCGATGGTTGGAATCCTGTCGGGTAACGAGGAGGATAGGGCCGTGGGCGTGCCGCGTCAAGCAAGTCGTTCCAACCACGCGTCCGAGGGATCGGACCGGAGGACCGCCAGGGACCCCCAGGAACAGGTGAATGCACGGGCGGGCGGGCTGCGCGACCGGTTCGTGCGGCCGAGCGGGACGGACGATGCCGTCTGAGGCGGCCGCGGCGCTGGCCGACGGGCGGCGGCTGCACCCGCTGTCGCTGGGCTTCAGCGCCGTCACCATCGCGCGGAAGATGGTGTGGCCGGCGCTCGTGGGCGGCTTTGGCTTGGGCGACGGGGAGATCGCGCGGATGCTCCCTATCTTCATCGCCGCGCTGGCCGTCCCCGCGCTCATCGGCGCCACGCTCGAGTACGTGCTGTACCGCTGGCGGCTCACGGGCGACGAGCTGCTGCTGCGCTCCGGCGTGCTGAGCCGCCGCAACCGCGTGATTCCCCTGGCCCGCGTGCAGAACGTGGAGGTGCGGCAGAACGTGATGCACCGCGTGTTCGGCGTGGCGGAGCTGCGCGTGGAGACGGCGGGCGCCGGCGCGGAAGCCGAGGCCGTGCTCTCCGTCCTGGGCCTGGCGGAGGCGCAGGCCGCGCGCGTGCGGCTCCTGGCCCACCGCCGCGCATCCGCCGCGATCGCCGTGTCGGCGGACGGGGAAGCGGATGCGATCGAGCGCCCCGCCGTGCCTCCGCTGGCCCAGTTGTCCACGGGAGACGTCCTGCTGGCGGGCGCCACGGCCAACGAGGCGGGGGTGATCGCGGCGGCGCTGGCCGGCCTGCTGCAGTTCGCGGACGACCTGCCGCTGCCGTTCTTCGAGCAGGTGGGGGACGCGGTGATGGGCCGCGCGGCAGAGTCGTGGCTGGTGTTCGGGATCGGCCTCGTGATCCTGTTCCTGCTCCTGGGGTGGATGATCTCCATCGCGGGCGCCGTCGTGCGCTACCACGGCTTTACCCTGTCCGTGGAGGGCGGGGAGATGCGCAAGCGCTACGGGCTGCTCACCGTGCACGAAGCCAGCGTGCCGCTGGAGCGGGTGCAGGCCATCCGCGTGGAAGAGTCGCTCCCCCGGCGGCTGCTGGGGCTGGCCTCGCTGAGTATCGAGACGGCGGGCGGCACCCCCGGCCAGCGCGGCGGCGCCGAGGCGTTCGTGCCCATCGCCCGCCGGGCAGAAGTGGGGCGGCTGGTGCGCGGCATCTTTGGCGACGCGGACGCGGACACGCCCCTGCGCCCCGTGCACCCGCGCGCGCGGATGCGGCTGGCGATCCGCTACTCGGTGCTGCTGCTGCTGGTGTGGGCGCCGTTCTGGGGCGCGCGCTGGCTGGACGTGCAGCCCCTGGCGGGGAGGCTGGCGCCGTGGCTGGCCGTGCTGCTGCCGCTGCCGTGGCTGGCCGCGGGGCTGGCGTACCGGGGCCGGGGGTGGGCGCTCCCGCCCGGCTACGTGATGGCGCGCAGCGGGGTGATGACGCGCGTCACCTGGATCGTCCCCGACCGCAAGCTGCAGACGCTGCACCTGCGCGCCACCCCGTTCCAGCGCCGCCGCGGCCTCGCGACGGTGGTGGTGGATACGGCGGCGGGTGGCCGGCAGGCGGCCATCATCGACCTGGGCGAGCCCACTGCGCGCCGCCTGCTGGAGGAGCTGACGGACCGCATCCGCGCCGCTACCCAGCTCCGCGCCGCCGAGCGCATCGCCCGCACGGCGGGGCAAGCGGCGGGGCAGGGGGATGCGAACCTGGACGTGGAGCGGGGATCATCCTTTGTCGCAGCGGCGGGCGTCGCCGAGCGCCCGCTCGACGCCTCTCCGGCGACACCGGATTCGGGAAACGACGATCCACGCACGAAAGCCCCGGAGCCGGTCGGAGAGGGACATCCTGCCGATTCTGTCGACGCCGCGTGAGACTCGCCGTTTTTCGGGACCGGCAGGGCGCCATGCGGCGAGACGGAAAACGAACGTCCCCCGGCCGGCGAGGCTGGGGGACGTTCTGGGGTGGATGCCGGCGGTTCGCGAACCCCGTGTGCCAGCACTCATCGCTGTGGGCCAATTCAGCAGCAGGGACCTATCGTGCCGCATTTGGGAAAGCAGTTCAGCGTGCCGTCCGGGTTGCCGGTCTTGGGGAACAGCCGCTTGGCTTCATCGTCAGTGGGCATGCGAACCTGCGCCGCGAGTGCTCCGCCCATCGCGAGCGCCAGCCCGAGGATGGGGAGGTAGTGGAAAAGTTTCTTCTTCATGGGTCACCCTGGCATTTCGCAGCAAAACTGACCACATCGTTCGTTGGCGCACGTGTAGGAGCCGTCAACGTTGCAGCGGACGACGAGCCGGGTCGACCCTCCTCCATCTGAAGGCATCCTGACCTGGGCTGCCAGGGGAACAACGAGGAACGCGACGGCGATGATCACACTCAGTGACGTTCTGGACAGATGCATCAATGTGCTCCTGAAGGCGTGAGGATGGGACTCGCGACAGCTACAGCATTGGTAGGGTCCTGTTGATACTTCAGAAGGACAGCTCGGCCGGTGGGTGCGTAGTATGAAGTGTCTGGGTGCGCGGCCCGGAACCGCGTCATCACCACAGTGCGCAGTTCCCGGAGCGAGTCGCCGTTCTGGGTGATGGCTGCAACCGTAAGCCGCGCCTTCTCCTGTTTCAGGAAAGGACACACGGAAGCGGTATCCGCGGCGGGGATCATCACCCAGGCGCCTGCGCCGCTCCCTTCCAAACTGCGGGGAACGCGGCGCAGCAGGTAGCCCAGATCACGGCAGCTGAGCGCCTGCCGAGCATTCACCAGCAGCGCCAACCGCGGCGCCTTGGCGGGGAGCAATCCGCCGCACGCGGGTACCACGGAGCCCGTGCGCAGGGCGGCGGACAGGTGCTCAGTGGCCGTCCGCGCCTCACGGCGCTGCTCCTCGGGACCAAAGGTTGGCGCCGGGGCCTCGCCGCAATTCCCGAGCAGCCCCGCCGCAAGCAGGGCCAGGGGCCGGGGGCGCATCCTGTCTCTCATCGTGCCGGAGTCCGCGAAAAGAGACCCAGGCGAACCTGGTCTTCGCCGGGATTGAGGATGGCGATCACCTGGTTCCGGCTGCCGCCGATCACCGGGGGCGCGTCGCTCACCACGCGCCAGCGCCCGGATGCATCCCGTACGGTCAGCAGCAGGGGGTCACCGTTGTTGAGCACGCCTTGGACGAACGGCACCACGAGCGTTCCGCCCGCGGCCGTGACGACGCTGGCCGTGTGAAAGCTGTTGGACCACGCCATGAGCCCGTTCAGGTCCCGTGGCGCGTCACGCGGAACCGTGGGGCGGACGTACTCTTCGGAGAAGGCGAGGTGGGTACGCCGCACCTGGCCGGAGGGCAGGTGCACGGTCCACAGGCTGTCGGCAAGGGTGTTGGACACGTATGCCGTGTCCCCCGACACGTCCAGGAAGACCCCACTTACGTTGCGCCAGAGCGGATTATCCGGCTGTCCCGCAGGCCGCACGTTGCCGATGGGCAGCAACTCGCGGATGACCCGTCCCGTGGTGTCCAGCTCGGCCAGGACGCGGGGATCGGATTCGCGGTGGACCGCCAGGAGATAATTCCCATTGGGCAGCGGCTCAAACCCCGCCACCCCGCTAAACCCGTCCACCCGGGTACCTCGCAGCAGCTTCCCGGCCGCGTCGAACACCTGCACGCGCGGGTTCTGCGCGTCGGCCACGTAGATGAGCCCATCCGGGCCAAAGCGGGGGTAGCGTGGCGCGGAGAACTCGCCGGGCCCCTCGCCCTTTCGCCCGATGATCGCGAGCAGGCGGCCGTCGGGCGCGAACAGCTTGACGTTGCCTTCCGACACGTCGCCCACGAGCAGCCGGCCGTCCTCGGCGCGGTCGATCCCCGACAGCCGCACGATGGGGGCGGTGTCCGGCTGCTCCAGCTCGATGGTTCGCGCAAGGGAGAAGAGGTCGGCGAACGAGCTCTTTTGCAGCGCGACGGAAGCCGGCTGCGACGGGGTGGCGTCCGCGTGGCCGCACGCGGCGCAGAACGCCAGCAGCGCGGGGATGAGATGGATTGGACGGCGCATGAAGGCGGCACTCCTGCCTGGAGGGATTGTCCTCTGAGGGACTGATCCAACGCTAGGCGCGCGCTAAATGTTCCGCAAGTGATTCGTGCGTAGACAAAGCGGATGTCCCCTCCGCGCGAGCGGACGGCGAAACGCCCCGCCCGGCGGGATGCCGGGCGGGGCGTTCGATGGGTGTGTCCGGAACCGGGGCTACGCGGCCACGCGCACCAGCTCGCTCAGGTCCTCGGCGCAGCGCACGCCGGGCTCCAGGGAGAACGGCGGCGGCACGCCGGGTCCGCCGATCACCACCTCCGTGTCGGCCGGCGCGGCCTCGCGCAGTTCGCGCGACAGACGGCGGAAGTCGGCGATGGACATGGCGTTCACCACCGACGTGCAGAACATGGCCGGGCGGCGCTGCCGCAGGATGCGCCCCAGCTCCTCCACGGGGATGTTCGTGCCCAGGTACACCACCCGCCACCCGCGCGTGGCCAGGTGGATGGTCGCCGCCATGAGCCCGGCCTCGTGCAGCTCGCCGGGAACGCCGGCGCACACGGCCTCGGGGCCCCGCGCGGCGCCCGTGTCCAGGTCGGCGATGATCCCCGCCAGCTTTTCGCGGATGAACGCGCTGGCGAAGTGCTCCTCGCCCACGCCGCATTCACCGGCCTGCCACAGCTCGCCCACCTCGCGCAGCACCGGGAGCAGCACCTCTTCCACCCGCCGGTCGGGGGGCAGGCGCAGCACCTCCTCGTACGCGTCCAGCGCCCGGCGCCGGTCGAACGAGACGAGCGCCTCCAGCATCCGGAATCGCGTCTCGCGCACGGACGGGCCGCCGCGGTCCGCCGGCAGGGGCTCGGCGCCCCGGCGCACGCGGCTGATGGCCTCGCCGATCGTAAGCCCGTCGTCCACCAGGGCCTTGATGCGCGAGAGCATCGCGACGTCTTCGTCCGTGTAGAGGCGGTAGCCGGAGTGGGTGCGGTCCGGGGCCACCAGCCCGTAGCGCCGTTCCCAGGCGCGCAGGGTGGCGGGGTTGATCCCGGTGAGGTGGGCGACGCGCTTGATGCGGTAGCTCATTGGTGTGTCCAAACTGCTGGGGTGTGGTCCCGCGATGCCGCTCCTGGACGATTTTCTGCCCCTGGGAATGCGCCCGGATTGCCACGCGGCGGGGAATGCCGGGATTCGACGATCCGGAATTTCATTAGACAAAGCCTCTAGCGCAAGGCGCGCAATGCGCACCGCGCGTGCCAGGGCCCGTGTCACAGGGGTTCGTATTCGGTATACCGTGCGGGAAGGCGGTAGCCATTATATAACAAAACCGCGGCGCGCGCACGCGCTGCGGTCCGCGATTTCGCGCGTTACACGGAAGGGGCTTCGTCCGCCAGTGATCCAAGCAGCTCCCGAACGGCCTTCTCGTATCCCGCCGCGCGCGCCTGTGCCTCCGCCGCCAGCTCCCGGGCGCGGCCGGCCGTGAGGGCCGCGCCGGCTTCGTCGCCGGCCATGCGCAGCAGGCCTGCGCGCTCGTGCAGCAGCCGCGCCCACGCCGCGATGCGCTGCGGCTCGCCCAGCACGTGCGCCGCCGTGGCCGAGTCCAGCCGCGGCACCACCTGCGCCATGGGCCCCAGCAGCTCGCCTTCGGCGTCGTCCAGCGTCTGCAGCGCCTCCTGCACCTGCCCGCCGTTCTTGAGCCCCAGCATGCGCGCCAGCACGGCGCCCATCTGCCGGATGATGCGCAGCAGGTAGTCTTCGCGGGAGGAGATGGGCATGGGTTACGCGACGGGCTCGCGCAGGATCTCCGGATTCCTTTCGGCGATCCGGAGCAGGCGCATCGCGGGACCGCTGGGATCACGGCGCCCCTGTTCCCAGTTCCGCAGCGTCTTGACGCTGATCCCCAGGGCGTCCGCGAACTCCTCCTGGGTCATGCCCAGCTTCGCGCGGATCTCGCGAGGGTCGGGCTCTCCCACGAACGTCACACGGGCAGGCTCGGCCTCTCCGCGCAGGTACGCACCCATCTCCTCGATGCTCTCCACGAGCTCGTCGAACATCTTCTTTTCCATCAGGCACCTCTCGCTTCGAAGTAGACGCGTACGAGCCCCTGCAGCAACCGCAACTCGTCCGGTCCCAGATCTTCCTGCGCGCCCTTGGGATACAGGTAGAGGAGCAAGCAGCGGGAGTCGGCGGTCACCAGATAGTAGATGATGCGCAGACCGCCCCGCTTGCCCTTTCCCTCCATTCCCCACCGCAGCTTCTGCAATCCGGCGGTTCCAGGGATTACGGCTCCGGCTGCGGGATTCCGCAGGATCTCCGCCTGCATGGCTCTGAACTCCGCGTCGGTCAGGTACTTCTCTCGCAGGCGATCGAACGGCTTGCTCTCGATGAATATCATCATGTTCCTCCAGGTACGCCAGAGGCGCAGAAGACGATCCCGGAGAAAAGAAATGCGGGCCGCACGTCCGGGTCGTGCGGCCCACTTCCTTGAATGTATACTTCGTTTTCTTTACTGCGCTAGCCGTCCATCTTCATTGCACCACGCGCCGCACTTCGCCCACGCCCACGGCGGCGCCGCCGCGGCGGGGGTCGGCGACGGCGGACTGGTAGCCGCCGGGCATGATCACGATGCTCTGCACGTCGCCCTGGAAGCCGCCGCGCTCCGCCACGGCGTGCCCCATGGCCCGCAGCCGCGCCTCCACGGGGGCCGCCAGGCCGTCGCGCTCGTAGCGCAGCGTGTCGGGCAGGTGCTGGTGGTGCAGGCGCGGGGCGGACGTCGCCATCGCCACGTTCATCCGGAAGTCCACCACGTTGCTCACCGTCTGCGCCACGCTCGTGATGATGGTGGCGCCGCCGGGCGTCCCCGTCACCAGCAGCACGCGGCCGCTGGGGTCCAGCACGATCGTGGGCGTCATGGCCGACAGCATCCGCTTGCCGGGCTCCACGGCGTTGGCGGCCCCCTGCACCAAGCCGAACTGGTTGGGCACGCCGGGCTTGGCCGTGAAGTCGTCCATCTCGTTGTTCAGCAGGAACCCCGCGCCCTCCACCGTCACCAGGCTGCCGTACAGGGAGTTGATGGTGGTCGTCACGGCCACGGCGTTGCCCTTGGAATCCACCACGGAGTAGTGCGTGGTGTTCTCCCCCTCGCGGGGAACGGGCCCCAGGCCGGGCGCCACCTGCGCGCTGGGCGTGGCCCGGCCGCGGTCGATGGTGCGCCGGCGCTCGGCCGCGTAGGCGTCGGAGATCATCCGCGCCGTGGGCTGCGGGACGAAGTCGGGGTCGGCCAGGTACGCGTTGCGGTCGGCGTAGGCGCGGCGGGCGGCCTCGGCGAACAGGTGCACGTGCTCCGCGGACAGGTATCCCATGGAGCGCAGGTCGTACCCCTCCAGGATCTTGAGCATGGCCGCCATGGTCACCCCGCCGGAGGACGGGGGCGGCATGGAGATCACCTCGTGGCCGCGGTAGCTGAAGCGCAGCGGGTCGCGCCACACGGCCCGGTAGCGGGCCAGGTCCGCCGCCGTCATGATGCCGCCGCCGCGCCGCATCTCCGCCTCCACCAGCTCCGCCGTCCTGCCGCGGTAAAAGCCGTCCATCCCCTCCGCCGCGATGCGCCGCAGCGTCTCGGCCAGGTCCGCCTGCACCAGGCGGTCGCCCACGCGGGGCGGACGGTTGCCGGGGAGGAAGATCCGCGCGGTGGCGGGAAAGCGGAACAAGCGGTCCTCCATGGACCGCAGCGAGTTGGCCAGCCGCTCGTGGACGACGATCCCCTCCGCCAGGTGGACGGCCGGCTGCACCAGCTCCGCCCAGGGAAGCGAGCCGTATCGCCTGTGCGCCTCCCACATCCCCGCCACGGAGCCGGGGACGCCCGACGCCATGTGGCCGACGAGGGAAAGCGAGTCGCTGACCGTCCCGTCCGGGTTCAGGAACATGTTGGCCGTGGCGGCCATGGGCGCCGCCTCGCGGAAGTCGAGGGACGCCGTGGTGCCGTCCGCCATCCGCACCACCATGAACCCGCCCCCGCCGATGTTCCCGGCCTCGGGGTTCACGACGGCCAGGGCGAAGTGGGTGGCGATGGCGGCGTCCACCGCGTTGCCGTTGCGGCGCAGGATCTCCGCGCCCACCTCCGAGGCCACGCGGTCCGTCGTCACCACCATGCCGCGCGAGGCCGTCACGGGGGCGATGGCGCCGCGGGGAAAGTCCCACTCCAGGGGAAAGGCGATGGTGTCCGCCTGCCCCGCGTGGGCCCGGGGAGCGCCGGACGGGCCGCAGGCGGCGTGCGCCAGGGCGGCGAGCAGCAGCAGCGGGAGGGCGCGCGTGCGTGTCATTCCGTGTCAGCCGTGTAGCAGGGGGACTGTTCGCGGCGAGCGCGAAGCCGTACGTTCCCTGCAAAGTACTGAGAAAGCGATTGGCGGCAACCCGGCCCGAAGCCTGCGGATGGTTGCGCCGCCCCGCGGGACGGCGCCACGTTGGCGTGCCTCCCGCGCCCGTTTCCCCGTGCGAACACCGGATGACACCCAGGCCGCCGCTGGATCCCCGGCTCACCGAGCAGCGCAATCCCGCATCCACGGAGATCGACCGCCTCTCCGCCCTGGAGATCGCGCGCCTCATCAACCGCGAAGACCACCGCGTGGCCCCCGCCGTGGGCACGCAGCTGGACGCCATCGCCCGTGCCATCGAGATGGCGGCCGATGCGTTCCGCGCCGGCGGCCGCCTCATCTACGTGGGCGCGGGCACCAGCGGCCGGCTGGGGGTGCTGGACGCGTCGGAGATGCCACCCACCTACGGCACCGACCCCGCCATGGTGCGCGGCATCATCGCCGGGGGGATGACGGCCCTGGTGAACCCCGTGGAAGGCGCGGAGGACAGCCGCGAGGCGGGCGGGGAGGAGATGGACAAGCTGGAGGTGGGGCGCGGCGACTTCGTCTTCGGCATCGCCGCGTCGGGAAGCACGCCGTACGTGCACGGGGCCCTTACCCGCGCCAAGCAGCGGGGCGCGAAGGCGGGCTTCTTTCTCTGCACCACGCCGGAGGAGTGGATGCTCCAGGTGTACGACGTGGTCATCGCCACGCTGGTGGGGCCCGAGGTCGTGACGGGGAGCACGCGGATGAAGGCGGGGACGGCCACCAAGCTGGTGCTCAACATGATCACCACGGGTGCCATGATCCGCCTGGGCAAGGTGTACGGCAACCTGATGGTGGACCTGCGCGCCACCAACCAGAAGCTGCGCGACCGCAGCGAGCGCATCCTCATGGAAACGCTGGACCTGGAGCGCGACGACGCCCGCGACCTGCTGGCCCGCTCGGGGGGAAGCGTCAAGACGGCCATGGTGATGCACTGGACGGGCGCGGACCGCGACCGTGCGGCGGAGGAGCTGGCCCGCGCCTGCGGCCGCCTGGGCGACGTGCTCAAGGGGGAGACCACGTGATCCTCGCCGTGGATCCCCGCACCTTTCCCGCGCGCCCTCCTTCCGAGGTGGAGTGGGAGGACCTGCTCGTGCGCGTGGAGATCGCGCCCCGTGCCCTGCGCGTGGCCGTGGAGGACGCGCCCCGTGACCATCCGGAGGTCGTCGGCGTCCTCCGCCGGGGCGTTCAGGGAGAGATGGCGCTGCAGGCCACGCTGGAGGCCATCGTGGACGGGCGCGAGGCGGGCGATGCGCCCGGCGGCGACGACCTGCCGTCCGATCCCGAGGCGCTCCTGTCGGAGTACATCCGCCTGCGGATGCGCAGCTTCGTCATGGTGCAGCGCCGGGGGCTGAACGTGTGGGACTGGACGGTGCGCGGCGGCCCGTACGACGGCGCCACGGCCTACCAGCTCTTCCAGGCCGCCGCGCACATGGACGGGCACCTGCTGGCCGCCCTGCGCGGCGCGGCCCGCACGGGGGCGGCGACGTGAGGCTCATCGGACTGATGTCGGGGACGTCGCTGGACGGGGTGGACGCGGCGCTGGTGGACGTGGAGGGGACGGGGACGGAGGACCTGCGCGTCCACGTGGTGCACGCGCTCACCGTCCCCTACACGGACGAGCGGCGCCGCCTGAGCCACGACGCCATCGTGGCCGGCAGCGCCGAGGCGCTGTGCGGGCTGCACGCGGACCTGGGCGAGTGGCTGGCGGAGGCCGCGCTGGCCGTGTGCGCGGGGGCCGGGGTGGACGTGGCGACGGTGGACGCCATCGGCTCGCACGGGCAGACGGTGTGGCACCGCCCGCCGGCGGAGGGACGCCGCGGGGCCACGCTGCAGCTGGGCGACGCGGCGACCATCGCGGAGCGGACGGGGCGGCCGGTGGTGAGCGACTTTCGCACGCGCGACATCGCGGCGGGGGGGCACGGGGCGCCCCTGGTGCCGTGGACGGACCAGCTGCTCTTCAGCGTTCCCGACCGCGCCCGCGCATTGCAGAACCTGGGCGGCATTGGCAACGTGACGCGCGTGCCGCCGCGGGGGAGCACGGAGTCCGTCTTCGCCTTCGACACGGGGCCGGCCAACTCGCTCATCGACGCGGCGGTGGAGATCTCCACGGGCGGGCGGCACCGCTACGACCGGGATGGCCGCCTGGCCGCGCGGGGGCGGGTGGACGAGGCGCTGCTGGGGGACCTGCTGCGCCATCCCTACTTCGCGGCGCCGCCGCCCAAGAGCACGGGGCGCGAGGAGTTCGGCCGGCCGTTCGTGGAGCGGCTGGTGGAGGCCATCGCGCCGGAGGGGGACCAGGACTGGATGGACCTGGTGGCCACGCTCACGGAGCTCACGGCCCGCACCGTGGCCGACGCGTACGCCCGCTGGGTGATCCCCCTGGGCGTCGACGAGGTGGTGCTGACGGGGGGCGGCTCGCGCAATCCCGTGCTGTCGGAGCGCATCCGGGCCCTGCTGCACCCGCTTCCTGTCCTGGACGGGAGCGCGCTGGACGTTGATCCGGAGGCCAAGGAGGCGGTGGCCTTCGCCGTGCTGGCGTGGGCGCACCTGCGGGGCATTCCGGCCAACCTGCCGTCGGCCACGGGGGCGGCGGGGCCGCGGGTGCTGGGCTCGCTCACCCCCGGCGCCTGAATCCGGGCCGTATTTCCATCCACCGGGACGAATCCATGTCGTTCGGACGCACCTTTTCCCTGCACCGGATGGCCCGCAGCGCGCTCGCGCTGGCGGGGCTGTGCGTGCTGGGCGGGTGCGGCCTGGTGAACCGCGCGCCCCCGCCGCGCTACGGCCGCCCCCTGCTGGTGAACCAGGTGGTGCGCATCCTGAACGTGGACGAGCCCACGCCGGCGTACTACCGCGAGCGGGAGCGGCTGGTGGTGATGGGGCCGGAGCTGGATGCCGTGCTGGTGGGCCTGATCCGCGACGAGTCCGCGGACGACCACGTGCGGGCCAACGCGGCCGAGCTGCTGGCGGACCGCGATGCGCCGGGGACGGTGGACCTGCTGCGGGTGCAGCTGGCCGGCAGCGGGTCGGACGTGCTGCGGGCGGCGTCCGTGCGCATCCTGCAGCGCTTCGCGGTGGACAGCGCCGGCGCGCGCCAGGCCATCCGTGCCGCCGCCACGGACCGCTCGGCGCGGGTGCGCTTGAACGTGCTGCAGCGGCTGGACGTGGAGGACGCGCCCCTCGTGCGCGCCCTGCTGGCCCGCGAGGGCGACGCGCAGGTGCGCACCATCGCGCGGCAACTGCTGGAGCTGCTGGAGCCGCGCGGCGCCCGCCTGGTGCGCGACCCCCGCGGCGACCTGCGCAGCTCCGGGCGCGAGAACCTGCCGCAGATCGTCTTTCATCCCACCACGCGCGATTCCGCGGACGGGGTGGAGGTGGGCGCGCTGTGGGTGGAGCTGCCCGGCGAGTCTTCGCTGGTGCCGCTGGCGCAGGACGTGGAGGTGGTGGACGGGGTGGTGCCGGCGTTCTTCGATCCCGCCCGCGCCATCATCGTGTACGAGGCGGGGCGCGAGGTGCGGGTGCGCGACCTGCGCTCCGGTGAGTCGCGGTCGCTGGGCGAGGGGCTGGCGCCGCGGGTGATCCCGTTCACGGAGTACATCGTCTTCGTGCGCGAGGTGCCGGGCGGGCGGCGCACGGACCCGCAGGGCACGGTCGTGGACTACGAGGTGCTGCGGGCGTCGTTCTCCGCCGGGGGCCCGGAGGTCATCGGCCGGCTGTCCGCGCGGGTGCGGCCGGACGTGCACCGCGGCGCGTCGCCCGTGCGGTGGATGGTGGTGGGCGAGGGCCGCGAGGGCTTCGTGCTGCGTGCCCCCGGCGTGGAGCCGACGTTCGTGCTGCCGGGGCCGTTCGAGGCGACACCTTGAACTGCGGGTTACAGGTTACAGGTTACAGGTTACAGGTTACAGGGAAAAGACGGTGATGGCGGATGGTTGGATGCGCGAGGCGCCCTGCGGGGGCGCCTCATTTCGTTGGGGATCGATCGCCGCGTGGAGAAGGGACGGGGCCCGCGACAGAGCGAATGAATTCGCCGCAACGACGACACGAAGTCCACCTGCGTGGACTCTCCTGCACCGGGCCGGTGCCACGCACGTGGCGGATGTCCGGGTGCGGGAGAGATCGGAGCCGGGCACCGGGCCCGAATGGGGCACGAACCCGCAGTCCACGCAGGTGGACTTCGTGTGTTTGTTGCAGCGAATTCATTCGCCCGGCCGGGAGTGTGCGTCCGCAGTTGCTTGCTGTCCTCGTAACCCGCAGTTGTTTGCTGTAACCTGTCCCCTGTAACCCGCAGTTCGTCTCCCCTAGCACTCAAATTGCCTCACCGGGCGCATCTGTCCGCGCGGTCCACAACCGGGTCCACAACTGCCCACACGCGAGGAAGGCCGTGAACCACGAGCCACGCAGTGCCCCGTCGCTGTTCAGCGTCTTTGGCCAGCGAAAGATGGCCGCGCTGCTCTTTCTCGGCTTTTCGTCCGGCCTGCCGCTGTTCCTCACCAGCAGCACGCTGCAGGCGTGGATGACGGTTGAGAAGGTGGACCTCGCCACCGTGGGCATGGTGAGCCTGCTGAGCGTCCCCTACTCCTTCAAGTTCGTCATCGCGCCCCTGATGGACCGGTACATCCCGCCGTTCCTGGGGCGCAGGCGGGGATGGCTGGTCATCACCCAGGTGGCGCTGCTGATCTGCATCGCCGCCATGTCCTTTCACGACCCGCGGCGGGGACTGCAGCTGCTCGCCATCAACGCCCTGCTCATCGCCTTCTTCAGCGCGGCGCAGGACGTAGTGGTGGACGCGTACAGCATCGACGTGCTGGAAGAGCGGGAGATGGGCGCGGGCGCGTCGCTCAAGGTGATGGGATACCGGCTGGCGCTCATCGTCACCGGCGGCGTGGCGCTCATGCTCGCGGACCGGATGTCGTGGCCCACCGTGTACCTGCTGATGGCCGCGCTGATGCTCATCGGCATCGTGGCGTCGGTGCTCGCGCCGGAGCCGGTGCTGCGCGAGGGACCGCCGGCCACGCTGGCCAACGCGGTGGTGGAGCCGTTCATGGACTTTCTGCGCCGCGCGGGGACGGCCACGGCGGTGCTGCTGCTGCTCTTCGTGGTGCTGTACAGCCTGTCGGACCGCATGGTGCAGAACATGACCGTGCCGTTTCTGCTGGCGCAGGGCTACACGCAAAGCGCCATCGGCGAGATCCGCGGCGTCATCGGCCTGGCGGCCACCATCGTGGGGGTGCTGGCGGGGGGCGGCCTGGTGGCCAAGCTGGGCATCAACCGCTCGCTGTGGGTGCTGGCCGCCATCCAGATGGGGAGCAACCTGGCCTACTACTGGCTGGCCGTGTCCGCGCCCAGCCGCTCCGCCCTCACGGTCGCCATCGTGGTGGAGAACTTCGCGGGCGGGCTGGTGACGGCGGGGTTCGTGGCGTTCCTCATGTCGCTGTGCAGCAAGCAGTTCTCCGCCACGCAGTACGCCCTGCTCAGCAGCTTCATGGCCTTTGCCCGCGACGTGCTGGTGGCCCCTTCGGGCGGGATCGCCGAGCGGACGGGGTGGCCGCAGTTCTTTTTGATCACCATCGCGGCCGGCATCCCCATCCTGCTGCTGCTGCCGTACATCGCGCCGTGGAACCGCGAGAACCCCCGCGGCGCCGCCCCGCACACGGGCGAGGTGGACGATTCCCCCGCGTCGCCGTACCGGCCGTCGGAGGGATGATGACGCTGCCTGGATCGATGACGACGAGCCGGACGGCCGCGCTCGTGGCGCTGCTGGCCCTGGGCGCCTGCACGGGCGGGCGGCAGGCGCCCGCCACGGTCCCCGCGCCCACGGGCCGCCCCGCCGACGCCGCGCCCTTCATGACGCCCGGAGTGGACCCGGTGATCCGCAACGACCTGCCGCCCGTCCCCGCGCGCACGGGCACCCTGCGCGTGAGCATCGCCTACCCGGGCGAGAACGCGGCGATCGCGGCGGACAGCAACTTCATCTTCGGCACGGTGGGGCGCGGGGGCGCGACGCTCACGATCAACGGCACGCCCGTGCCCGTGGAGGCGAACGGCGCATGGCTGGCCTTTCTCCCCGTGCCCGCGGACGGCGTGTACCGGCTGGAGGCGCGCGCGGGCGGCGAAACGGCATCCGCCGAGCGGCGCGTGCGGGCCACGGGCGGGCGCGCGGCCGCGGCGCCGGCGGGGATCGTGGCGTCCACCATCTCCCCCCGCGGGTCCATCACGGGCCCCCTGGGGGAGACGGTCACCGTCCGCTTTCGGGGGGCGCCGGGGGGACGGGCGCGGGTGGTGATGCCGGACGGCACCGCGTATCCCCTGGCGGAGACGCGGGTCATCGAGCGCGCGGAGGGCTTTCAGCAGGACCAGGCCGTGGCGTCGCGGCAGGCCGTGGAGTACGCGGGATCGTTCCCCATCACCAGCGCCCTCCGTGCTTCGCCGGACTCCGCGCCGCGCTTCGCGCTCCCGGCGGGGCAGCGGGCGGAGGGGACGGCGTACGTGGAGCTGGCGCTGGGCACGCGGACGGTGCGCGAGCCCCTGCCGCTGAGCCTGGGCGTGCTGCAGCCGTACGAGACGCGCGTGGCGGTCGCCGCCGCCACCCGTCCCGGGGGCGAGGCCATCGGCACGGCGCTGCCGGGGGGCAACACGCCGTACAACTGGTTCTTTCCGGCCGGCACGCGCTTCACCGTCACGGGGGAGCGCGAGGGGGCGTACCGCGTGCGGCTGACGGACGACCTGTCCGTGTGGGTGGCCGCGGGCGACGTGCGGCTGGAGGCGGCGGGCGCGCCGGCCGTGGCGGGGACGGTGGGCACGGTGCGCGTGGACCCGTCGCCGGGGTGGGCGGACATCATCCTCTCCACGAGCGAGCGGCTGCCGTTCGAGGTGCGCGCGGACGGGGAGGGGGAGATCGCCATCCACGTATTCGGCGCGCAGTCGCGGGCCAACTGGCTGCACTACGGCACGGAGGACCCGCTCGTCCGCCGGGTGACGTGGCGGCAGGAGCGCGACGACGAGTTCGTGGTGCGGGTGCAGCTGGGCGAGAACGCGTGGGGATGGCGCAGCTTCTGGGACCAGAACGGGCGCCTGGTCGTCCGCGTCCGCCGCCCGCCGCGCATCGACGATGCGCGGCCGCTGGCGGGGATGCGCGTGGCGGTGGATGCGGGGCATCCGCCGGGCGGCGCCATCGGGCCCACGGGATACACGGAGGCGGAGGCGAATCTCGGCATCAGCAAGCACCTCGTGCGGATGCTGCGCGAGGCGGGCGCCGAGGTGCTGGAGACGCGGCCGGACACGGCGGGGGTGGAGCTGGGCGTGCGCCCCGTGCGCGCGACGGAGTGGGACGCGCACCTGCTGGTGTCCGTGCACAACAACGCGTTCCCGGACGGGGTCAATCCGTTCGAGAACAACGGGACGAGCGTGTTCTACAACCAGCCGCAGTCGCTGGGGCTCGCGCGGCACATGCACCGCGAGCTGCTGCGGGAGTTCGGCCTGCGCGACCTGGGCGTGGCGCGGGCGGACCTGGCGCTGGTGCGGCCCACGTGGATGCCCAGCATCCTGAGCGAGACCATGTTCCTGATGGTGCCGCAGCAGGAAGCCGCCCTGCGCGACCCCCAGGTGCAGGAGCGCATTGCCCGCGCGCACTTCCGCGCGTTGGAGGCGTTTCTCCGCGACCGCGCGGCAGGGCGGACGGGCGCGGACCCGGTGGGGGCGCGGTAGGGAGTAGGGAATAGGGAATAGGGAATAGGGAATAGGGAATAGCCTGCAACGGCGGGACAGGTTACAGGTTACAGGTTACAGGTTACAGGTTACAGGTTACAGGTTGCAGGGGGACTCGCCGCGAGGGGAAAGCGCGGTCTCGGCCAGAGCGAATGAATTCGCCGCAACGACTACACGAAGTCCGCCTGCGCGGACTGGTCCGTCGCGGCGGAGTGCCCCGGCTCGCCGCGAACTCTTCGTGAGGGCGGAGTAGATTCCTCGGTCGCGCCGGAGTATTGTTTGCGGGCCGATTCTGCGCGGCGCTCCCTCGGAATGACAGTCCGGGTGCGATCAGCGACCCAGTCGCCGCCGTTCTCCCCTCTCCTCGCGCAGTTTGCGCGGGGAGGGGCCGGGGGAGGGCGCCCGGCCGGTGCCGGGAGCTGCTTGCCGCAACGGACGCGCAGTTCAACCTCCCCCAGGGGTTTTGGGGGAGGTGCGAGCCTACGCGAGTGGTGGGGGCGCCGCCGGGACTCCGCTACGACGCGATCAGCCGCAGCACATCATCCATCCATCCAATCACGATCCCATGACCCGCGTCCGGGCCGTTTTCCTCGCGCTGTCGTTCGTCGCGTCGATCGCGCTGGCGTGCACGCCGGCCGGTGCCCAGGTGGCGCCCGACGCGCGCTGGCACACGTTCGACACGCCGCACTTCCAGGTGCACTACCAGGACGGCCTGGAGGCGCTGGCCCGCCGCGCCGCCGCCCGCGCCGAGGAGGCGCGCGCCATCCTGGACGAGGTGCTGGTGGAGGGGCCCCGCGGCCGCGTGCACCTGCTGCTGGCCGACAACCTGGACTACTCCAACGGCTTGGCGAGCCTGTTCCCGCGCAACCGCGTGGTCGTCTACGCCCACGCGCCCACGGACGAGCCGTCGCTGGCGTACGCGTACGACTGGCTGGAACTGGTGGTGACGCACGAGCTGGCCCACGTGCACCACCTGGACTACGCCAGCCCCATCCTCAAGAGCTTTCGCAACGTGCTGGGGCGCAACCCGCTGCTGTTCCCCAACGCCACCGTGCCGCGCTGGACCACGGAGGGGCTGGCGACCTACCTGGAGTCGCGGCTCACGGGCGTGGGGCGCGTGGAGGGAACCACGCACGAGATGATGCTGCGCACCGCCGTCCTGGAGGACCGCTTCTTCTCCATCGACCGGGTGACGGGGCAGCCCACGTCGTGGCCGGGGGGCAACGCGGCGTATGTGTACGGCTCGATGTTCTCCGACTACCTGGCAAACCGCTACGGGGCGGAGCGCGCCGCGGGGTTCGTGCGCGAGGTGGGCGGGCGGTGGATCCCGTACTTCACGGACCACGCGGCCCGCGACGCGTACGGCATCTCCTTTTCCCGCGCGTGGGGCGAGTGGCGCGACTCGCTGCGCGTGGCCTACGCGGCGCAGGCGGATTCGCTGCGCGCCGCCGGCCTCACGGAGCCGGAGATGCTCACGGAGGACGGCCGCAACACGGGGTGGCCGCGCCATTCGCCGGACGGATCGGTGATCGCCTTCGCGCAGGCCACGGGGCGGGACGATCCGTCCACGCGGCTCATCGGGGCGGACGGGCGCATCCGGCACCTGGCCAAGCGGACGAGCGTGGGGCCCATCGCCTGGCGCGCGGACGGGGGCGGGATCGTGACGTCGCAGCTGGAGGCGGTGGATGCGTATCGCCTGTTCAACGACCTGTACGCGGTGGATGCGGACGGCGACCAGGACCGGCTGACCCGCGGCGCGCGCCTGACGGAGCCGGACGTGCGGCGCGACGGGCGCATGGTGGCGGTGCGCGGCGGCGGCGAGTGGAACGCGCTGGTGATGACGGACGCGGAGGGCCGGGTCGTGCGTGCCCTGGCGGAGAGCGCGGCGGGGACCAACTGGGCGAATCCGCGCTGGTCGCCGGACGGGACGCGCATCGCCGTGTCGCGCTGGCTCACGGGCGGGCGCTACGACGTGGTGGTGATGGATACGGCGGGCGCCGTGCTCCGCGAGCTGACGGCGGACCGCGCGCTGGACCTTACGCCCGCGTGGTCGCCGGACGGGCGCTACGTCGTCTTCTCGTCGGACCGGACGGGGATCGCCAACCTGTTCGCGTACGACCTGCGGGACGGACGGCTGCTGCAGGTGACCAACCTGCTGACGGGCGGCTTCCAGCCGGACGTGTCGCCGGACGGGCGCTCCATCGCGTTCGCCTGGTACCGCGCGGACGGCTACCACATCGCCCGCATCCCGTTCGACCCTGGCACCTGGCGCCCCGCGCCCCCCGTCCGCGCGGAGGCCGCGGGGCCCGGCCCGGACCCCGCGCGCTACACGGCGACGACGGGCGGCCCCTCGCGCCCCTACTCGCCGTGGAAGACGCTGCCGCCCACCACGTGGAGCCCGCTGTTCACGGAAGGCACGGAGCTGGGGACGGGGATCGGGATCGGGATCGCGGGATCGGACATCATCAACCGCCACACGTACGGCGCGCAGGCCACCGTCTACGCCGAGGACACGCGCGTGGACGGGCTGCTGGCGTACTCCTACGCGGGGCTGGGGCGGCCGATCATCGGGGCGTCGCTGTTCCAGGACTGGGACGTGGCCATCGGCCCGGGCAACTGGCGGCGGCCGGACGACACGCCCATCGAGAGCGCGCTGCTGGAGCGGGAGCGGTCCGCGTCGCTGGTGGCCACGTGGCTGCGCCCGCGCATCCGCTCGTACATGTGGGTGAGCACGGGGATCAACGTGCGCAAGCGGCACTTCGAGCTGGCGGACCCGGAGCTGGCGCCGGACGTCCGCGCGCCGGAGCTGGTGCCGGACGTGGGCGCCGTGCTCACCCTGGGCCGCTCCACCGTGCGCGCGTTCGACTTCAGCGTGACGCCGGAGGAGGGGTGGCTGACGGCCGTGACGGTGGAGGGCCGCCGCTACACCCGCGCCCTGCCGGGGGACGACGGGGGCGATCCGCTGGGCTACGTCCGCGTGGCGGGGCGCACGCAGGCGTTCCGTCCGCTGCCGTGGGGCGGGTTCGCGCGGCACGTGATCGCGGGGCGGCTGCTGGCCGCGGCGGACGTGGGCTCGCGCAGCCCGGGCTTTGCCGTGGGCGGATTGTACGGCGGCGGCATCGCGTCGCCGCTGGGTGCGGGGCTGGGGATCGGCGGCGAGCTGGACTTTCCCGTGCGCGGATACCGCGAGGGGTCGCAGCTGGGGGACCGCGCCGTGGCGGGGAGCCTGGAGTACCGCTTTCCCATCGCGCTGGTGGAGCGTGGCTACCGGCTGATCCCCCTGTTCCTGGACCGGATGTGGGGGACGGCGTTCGTGGACGGCGGCGCGGCGTGGTGCCTGGACGACTGCCCCCGCGTGCTGGCCCCGGAACGGGACGCGAAGCCGGTCTTTTCCGTGGGCGCGGAACTCGGTGCGGACCTGCGGCTGTTCTACTTCGGGGGATTGGAGCTGATGGGCGGCGTGGCGCTCCCCCTGAGCGAGCTGGAGATCGCGGACGAGCGGTTCCGGCCGGACCCGGAGGTGTACGTGCGGTTTGGGCGGAGCTTTTAACTGCGGGTTACAGGGGATAGGTTACAGGTTACAGGGGGGAACGGCAGGGCCCCGTCCCAAGGCTCACCCCCTTATGCCGCGGCGTGGCCCGAGAGCGAATGAATTCGCGGCTACAACTTCACACTGTCCGCCTGCGCGGACACCAACGGCGGGTGCCGCCTTCCGGCACGGCACCCGCCCGTGCCGGACCCGTCGGCGAAGGCCGACATCACGTTTTCGGTGCCGCGATTTCAATCGCCGGGTCCCGGAGCCCGCCACCCCACCCCAATCCATCCCTCAGCACGATTTCGCACTTCCGCACTTTCGCACTTTCGCACTTTCGCACTTTCGCACTTTCGCACTTTCGCACTCGCCGTTCCGGCACAGATCATGAATAACGTTGCGGTCCAAGCATTTGCGACCTGCAACCAGGAGCGCGCGATCATGGCAGGCAAGCGTCCCGACCAGCACAACATCGACCCGCGCGAAGCCGGCGCGACGGACTACAAGACCCTTCCGCAGATGCCCCAGAACAAGGGCGGCGTCAACGACACCGTGCTCCAGGACAAGCAGCAGGTGGCGCAGCAGGCCGCGGAGGGCGGCGTCCCCTACAATCCCGGCAAGCCGGCGCCGTCCGTCCACGCGCGCGCGGGCGAGGCGATGGAAGCCAGCGGCGCGGACTCCGGCGACGAGGGCAAGGCGCGCGAGGCCCGCGGCAACACCGATCCGCGCGACGAAGGGGTCGGCGGATGACCATGGAGCGCACCGGCGGCCCCGGCCCGCGCAAGGAGATCGGCGATGCGGCGTCGTCGCAGCTCCATCCCCCGCACGTGACGGAGAACGACCGGGGCGCCCAGTTCCAGAAGGACACCGAGGCGCCCAACGAGATCGCCGGCCCGAACTCCATCGCCCACGGCCAGGACCGCGTGGCCTCGGACAAGGACGTGCCCGCCATCGACGACGAGTCGATGTACGGCAACCGCCCCGCCGAGGACAAGGACCGCAAGGAGACCGACATGCCCTGAGGATCGGGCAGCCGATCGGGCAGGATGAGGCGGACGTGGGGGACGGGGTGGATGGGAAGGGCGGGGATGGGGAGGGTGGAGGACGGCCGCGGGGGATGGTGGTCGCAGGGGATGGGTGATCGAGAGGGATGGTGGTGATCGAGGGGATGGGAGGGGAGCGGGGGAGTACGGGGCGGGGAGCGGGGCGGTGTGACGGGAGCGATTGAAATCGCGGCTACAACTTCACGCTGTCCGCCTCCGCGGACACCAACAACGCGGCTCCCGGTGAGGGAGCCGCGTTGTTGTTTGTTGATGCAGTCGAAGCCTCGTTCGGCGAGCGCAAGCGAGCCGAGACGGGGCTTATCGCTTTCCCAGCGGCGGGTTTACCCGCTCAGGACGGATCTCCGCTCCCACGGCTCGATCGTCCCCGCCGCCCCCCACCGACCTCATCCGATTGTAGCACTCTGCAACGCTGGCCGCTTCGGCGCGGGGGCGTGTCAAGCCCGTGACCGGGGATGCGAACTGCGTTATCTTCGGCGTCCCCGATCCGCCCGCGAGACGGGAGGCGGACGGCCTCGAGGTGGCCCCGCTCAGCCCGCGGGACCGGACCCGCCGTTCACCTCCCCCAGGGGTTTTTGGGGGAGGTCGCGAGAAACGAGCGGGTGGGGGCGCCGGCGGGTGTCCGCCTCACGGGACGATGCTCTCCGGTGGTCTTCGTCCGGCTCGATCTGCCGGTGGGCTCGTCCGGCTCGGCGCTCCGGTTGCATCCGGCGCCGATCCTTCCCCACCCCTACATGTTGTGGTGCTCCGCTCCCGCGGGGCCACCCGTAGACAGTGCCATTCCGGCGGTCCGCCGCCCGAAGTCATCCCGAATCGCGCGCCGCCCGCGCACGCGCTCCGCCGCACCCCGCACGGCGATTGGCCGCGCCCCTGCTGAACGATCGCTCCAAACAGATGATCAGGGGTATCAATGGCATACACGTTGCCAGGGCACACGCGAGCCTTGACCACTACATGTAGTGGTCTTACGTTGTTCTCACGCTAGATGTGGTGCGCAGCTGGCCGGGGCTCCGGACCCCGGCCGGGGGTCCGCGCAAGCCGATGGATCCACGTCGCTTTCGTACTTCGCCGTTTCGCCGTCAGCGTCAACCGACAAGCCCAGGAGTCTCCTCGACATGAACCCTCCCTCCACCTCCACGACCCCGGTCGTCGCCGGCGTGAACCTGCCGCGCGCCGAGCTGAGCGACAACGCACGCATCGTCCTGGCCAAGCGCTACCTGCGCAAGGACGAGAACGGCAAGCCCGTGGAGGAGCCGGAGGAGATGTTCTGGCGCGTGGCCATGACCATCGCCGCGGCCGACGCCAAGTACGGCGCCGGCGAAGAGGAGATCCGCACGCTTGCCAAGGAGTTCTACCTCCTGATGACGCGCCGGCTGTTCGAGCCCAACTCGCCCACGCTCATGAACGCCGGGCGCCCCCTGGGCCAGCTGAGCGCCTGCTTCGTGCTCCCCGTGGACGATGCGCTGAGCAACGGGCAGAGCGGCGTGTACGACACGCTCCGGTCGATGGCGATGGTGCACCAGTCGGGCGGCGGCACGGGCTTCTCGTTCAGCCGCATCCGCCCCGAGGGCGACCTGGTGAACTCCACCACGGGCGTGGCCAGCGGGCCCATCAGCTTCATGTCGCTGTACGACTCCTCCACCGAGGTGGTGAAGCAGGGCGGCACGCGCCGGGGCGCCAACATGGGCATCCTGCGCGTGGACCATCCCAACGTGGAAGAGTTCATCGACTGCAAGCAGGACATCACCAAGATCACCAACTTCAACATCTCCGTGGCCATCACCGACGCGTTCATGCGCGCCGTGAACCGCGGCGAGTCGTACGACCTGATCAATCCCCGCACCCAGCAGGTGGTGGGGCAGAAGGACGCGCGCGCCATCTTCGACAAGATCGTGCAGAACGCGTGGAAGACGGGCGAGCCGGGGGTGTTCTTCATCGACCGCGCCAACTTCTACAACCCGGTGCCGCACCTGGGCGCGTACGAGGCCACCAACCCGTGCGGCGAGCAGCCCCTGCTGCCGTACGACGTGTGCAACCTGGGCTCGGTGAACATCGGCGCCTTCGTGCGCGACGACGTGCCGGCCACGGAGCCCTGGTACGACCGCATCGACTGGAAGGAGTACCGCCGGGTCACGCGCCTGAGCACGCACTTCCTGGACAACGTCATCGACGCCAACCAGTACCCGCTGCCGGAGATCACGGACCTGGCCAACCGCATCCGCCGCATTGGCCTGGGCGTGATGGGCTTCGCGGACCTGCTCGTCCGCCTGGGCATCCCCTACAACAGCGAGGAGGGGGTGGAGGTGGGCCGCCGGGTGATGGAGTTCCTGGACGAGGAGAGCAAGAAGGAGTCGGAGCGGCTGGCCGAGATCCGCGGCGCCTTCCCGGAGTGGGAGAAGAGCATCTGGGGCCCGGACGAGACGGCCGCCCGCGCGCCCAACGGCGAGCGCATCCGCCCCGAGCGCAAGCTGCGCAACTGCAACGTGACGACGGTGGCGCCCACGGGCACCATCTCCATCTTCGCGGGGTGCTCGTCCGGCATCGAGCCGCTGTTCGCCGTGGCGTTCATGCGCAACCAGGCCGGCAGCCTCATGCCGGACGTGAACGAGGACTTCGTCAAGGCGGCCAAGGACGGCGGCTGGTACTCGGCGGAGCTCATGGAGCGCATCGCCCGCGAGGGGCACATCCACTTCGCCGAGGTGCCGCAGGCCGTGCAGCGCGCGTTCAGCACGGCGCACGACATCTCGCCCGAGTGGCACGTGCGGATGCAGGCGGGCTTCCAGGAGCACTGCGACAGCGCCATCAGCAAGACGACCAACTTCCCCAACGAGGCCACGGTCCAGGACGTCCGCAAGATCTACGAGCTGGCGTTCGACCTGGGCGCCAAGGGCGTGACGGTGTACCGCGACGGCTCGCGCGACGGGCAGGTGCTCTCCACCGGCGCCACCAAGACGCCGGCGCAGCAGGCGGAAGACTCGGCGAAGGTGGCCGAGGCGGCGGAGCGGGTGGCGGAGCAGGCGGAGCGCATCGCCAAGCTGGAGCGCGAGATGGCGCGCCTGCGCGGCGAGCTGAGCACGGCCGAGGCGGCCGCGGCCCACGCCCGGCGCCAGAAGCGCAAGCGCCCCAACGTGCTCAACGGCACCACGCGCAAGATGAGCTCGCCCCTGGGCGACGTGTTCGTGACCATCAACGAGGACGTAGACCACAAGCCGTTCGAGGTGTTCGCCACGCTGGGCAAGGCGGGCTCCGTGGCCATGGCCGACGTGGAGGCCATCGGCCGGCTGATTTCGCTGGCGCTGCGCTTTGGCATCCCCGTGAACGACGTGTACTCGCAGCTGCGCGGCATCTCGTCGGACCGCGCGATCGGCTTCGGCGACAACAAGGTGCTCTCGGTGCCGGACGCCATCGCCCAGGCGCTGGGGCTGCGCGAGCGCGAAAAGGCCGGCATTCAGCAGGAGCTGATCCCGGAGGTGGTGGGCGGGGCCACGGAGGTGGTGGAGCTGCCGGAGTCGCTGGATGCGCAGCCGCAGCTGCCCTTCAACAACTACGCGGCCGAGGCGGAGACCTTCATGGGCACCTGCCCCGACTGCAGCAGCCAGCTGGAGTTCGCCGAGGGCTGCAAGAAGTGCCACGCCTGCGGCTACTCCGAGTGCGGCTGACCTGACCGGATGATGGGCGAGGCCCGCGGCTCCCCCGAGCCGCGGGCCTTTTCGCGGGAAATCGTGATCTGGAGGATGTGGGATGAACTACGTGCCGGTGAGCTCGACGAACATCGCCGCCATCGCGTACGACGAGGATGGGCGGACGCTTGGTGTGCAGTTCACCAACGGCGGCGAGTACTGGTATCACCGCGTGCCGCGCCCCGTGTACGAGGGCTTCGTGGGCGCGGAATCCAAGGGCCGCTACTTCGGCGAGTTCGTGCGGAACGCGTACGCCTGCGCGAAGGTGCGCTAGTATGATGTCCGCCGGACGGGCGCGGGTGCGCTGAGATGGCGGATTTCACCGTCCGGGTGGAGCTGCACGGCGCGGAGTGGGAGGACTACGACGCGCTGCGGGTGGAGATGGAGGCGGAGGGCTTCTCGGCCACCGTGCAGGGGAGCGGCGGGATGGCGTACGAGCTCCCCGCCGGCGAGTACGCCATCTCGGGCGACGTGACGCGGCAGCAGGTGCTCGCGCGGGCCAAGCGTGGCGCGGATCGCAGTGGGTTCAGCTACGCGGTGCTGGTGACGGAGTCCGCCGGGCGCGCGTGGTGGGGGCTGGAGCCGGCGGTGTAGGTGCAACTGCAACCGCCGAACGTACGCGCTCTAGCGACATCTCTTCGGGTGTCGGGCTGTACTGCGTCAGCCGGATGGCCTGGAGAGTTGCGAGAGATGTTGTGTCCGGATGGTCGGAGAGTTAACGCGAAACGCGTTAACGACTTACACACTGTGTAATCCGGCTGCGGCTAGTTAGAGGTTAGTAGCTCTGGGTCATTTGAATGACCGTTTGAAGGGAAACCTGCAGCAGGGCGAGGAGGAATACCCGAAGGATATCTGCACGACTAAGTATGCCCATCTGCAACTCCACTGTGTCGCTGTAAGGCACTAGTGCTCGTAGCCTCACTCAACCTGCGTGTGTACACATCATGGATCGTATCACTCGTAATCTCCTGAAGGATTTCCTGAGCGATCAGGGCTTAGAACAGCTCGCCGAACCCGAAGCGTTTGAGCGGTTCGCGAACTATTGTGTTGTGGCTAGCGAACACTCGGACTCCTTCAATGTGGAGGAGGTGTCTTGTGGCTCAGGTAATGATACAGGGCTTGATGGTATCGCTATTCTGGTAAATGGAAGCTTGGTTTCAACGGAGGAAGAGATTGATGACCTGTGTACCGCTAACGGGTATCTGGAAGCGACGTTCGTTTTCGTGCAGGCCAAGACGTCATCCTCGTTCAACGCAGCAGATATTGGTACATTTTTCTTTGGTGTGAAGGATTTTTTCGAGGAAGCTCCGCGCCTGCCTCGCAACGAGTTCGTCGATCGGGCTGCTCGGTTGCAAGAAGTTATCTATACGAAAAGCGCGTTAATGTCGCGGGGCAAACCTTCGTGTTACCTGTTCTACGTTACCACAGGGATCTGGAATGATGATGCGAACCTGCGTGGCCGGGCTAACGCGGAGATAAAAGACATCCGAGATACCTTGTTGTTCAAAGATGTACGTTTTACACCCGTCGATGCCAGCCTCATCCAGCAGATGTACCAAGCCACAAAGAACAAAGTCACGGCAGACTTTGTCTTTCTGAACAAAACCGTGTTGCCCGAGATTGACGGTGTTAAGGAAGCATACCTTGGTGTAATGCCGGCACTGGATTATGTGAAATTACTTGCAGACGAGAGCGGAAATATCCGGAAATCGCTCTTCTATGACAATGTAAGAGATTTCCAAGACTACAATGACGTCAACAAGGAGGTCCGATCCACGTTGCTGTCTCAAAACAGGGACCGGTTTGCTGTGCTGAACAACGGAGTGACGTTAGTCGCTCGCTCCCTCACCACCGTTGGAAACAAGTTTCACATCGAAGATTATCAGATTGTGAATGGCTGCCAGACTAGCCATGTCCTTTTCAACGCCCGTGACGCGCTGAATCCTTCGGTGTACGTTCCGGTGAAGGTTATCGCAACTACCAACGAGTCGGTTACGAATGAGATCATCAAAGCCACTAATAGGCAAACGGAAGTGAAGGAGGAGGAACTAAATGCATTGTTGGAATTTGAGAAAAAGCTAGAGGCTTTCTTTCGTACATACGAAGGAAAGAAAAGCCTGTTTTACGAACGCCGGTCGAAGCAGTACAATGGTACAGCGGGGATTGAGAAAGTCCGGATTGTTAGTCGACCCACTCAGATCAAATCCTTCGCGTCGATGTTTTTGGATGAGCCGCATAGAGCGGGCCGATACTACGGTGATCTCCTGAAGCTGGTGCCAGACCGCATGTTCGCGGACTCTCATCAACTGTTGCCGTACTACACGAGTGCTTATGCACAGTATAAGCTTGAGTTCCTGTTTAGGAACAACTTACTTCCAAGCTCGTACAGGCCGTTTCGGTACCACCTGCTGATGGTTCTCCGTTACCAATTGGGAGGAACCTCGGCCCCGCAGATGAACGCTCATAAGATCAATACTTATTGTGATCGGATCCTAGCAAAACTATGGAGCGACGAGGAAGCTCCAGCAGTGTTTCGTGATGCGATGGAAGCAATAGAAGCATCTGGTAGTGCTCCTAGCGGGCGTGATTCTATTAAGACGCAGTCGTTCACTGAGATGGTAAAAAGATACGTTATAGGTCAAGCTCCGGCCGCTTAGAGGAGCTCACATCGTATCGAACTCTGATGAGAGCAGCCGCGATTGACGACCGCGGCTGCTCAATACAGGTGGAGTTTGAACTCAGCTTACGCTTCCAACCTGCGGACCACCTCCATCGCCCCCCGCTTGTACACCGTGATGCACACCAACTCCCCCGCCGGATCTAGCACCTCCCAGAACCTGCTGCGCTCCTTGCGCTGGATCGTGTAGCCGGGCTGCGGGGCGGCGGCGGGAGTCTGGGGCTGGCGCTTCTTGGTCATCATTGCCTCCGAGCCTCTTGACCCGTGCCGCCGGGCAGGGCTACCGTTGTGGAGTGGGCGGCTTTCGGGTCGTTTGCGATGTGAGGCTGGTCGTACTTCTTAGCGGGAGGGCGGCCAGCCTTGCTTTTGTCCCTGCGTGGTATCATTGTAATACCTACAGGGTCGTTTGTCAACGCTGCGATACCAAACACATGGACTTCAAGGCTGCCGCTGACATCCTCCTCAGCACCGAACCCGTGACCGCGATCGAGATCGCCGAGCGGCTCGGGAAGGATCCGCACACGATTCGCCGCGCGCGGATGAGCGGGCCGAACGCGCGCTCGGCGCCGAAGGGGTGGGAGGCGGTGGTGGCGGACCTGGCGGAGAGGCACGCGGACGAGCTGGAGCGGCGAGTGCAGGAGCTGCGCGCACTCTCACGTGAACTACGCCCGTAATCGGCACACATGATTTCGTTCGAATGCGCGACGTGCGGACAGGTGCACGAAGGCCTTCCCGCGTTCGGCTGGGATTATCCCGTGCAGTATCTGAACGTGCCGGAGGGCGAGCGGGATGCGCGCATCCATCTCACGAGCGACACGTGCATCATCGACGAAACGGAATTCTATGTACGGGCCAGGCTGGAGATCCCCGTGCATGGCTCACCGGACCCGATGTCGTGGGGTGTATGGGTTTCGCTGAGCCCGGCGTCCTTCGACCGCTTTGTTGACCTCGAAGCACCGGGCCGAGAGCAGCATGGGCCCTGGTTCGGCTGGCTGTGCTCCGCGCTGCCGTGCTATCCCGACACCCTGTTGCTGAAGACGCACGTTCATCCTCAACCCGTTCCGATGCGTCCGCTGGTCGAGTTGGAGCCGACGGATCACCCGCTGGCGATCGACCAGCGGGAAGGGATCGGGCCCGAGCGCGCAGCCGAGATCGTCGCATCGGTTCTGCATCCGGAATCGGCTGGATGATGGGAGGCGGTGGTGGCGGACCGGGCGGAGAGGCACGCGGACGAGCTGGAGCGGCGGGTCCTGGAACTACGCCAGCTTGCGACTGAACTTCGCACCAGCACGTGAACGCGCCCGCGCCGGCCGCGCATCGGCCGTGCGGCGCAACGCGAACGAGGCCGCCGGACAGGTGCCGGCGGCCTCGTTGCTGTGCGCTGCATCACCAGGAACGTCCCGTCCCGCATCACGCGTCTTCAATGCCGCGCCATGGCCACGCAAGCCGCGGCTACCGCCTCGGCGAGGCGGATGCGGAAGGGAAAGGGGCGAACACACCTGGGCCGATCAAAAGGGGCTGCACCAGAGCTGCACCTGGGTGGTGGCGTACCCGCTGTTGCTGTCCGTCACACTGACCGACTCGTAGATGTACGAGTAATTGTCAGGGCACTCGACGGTCGCCTCGCTCGTCCCGCCCGCCTTTACCTTCCCCGATTCCCAGGTGAAGGTGTAGCCGGTTCCGCTGCCACCGGACGCCTGGGCAACACAGGTTTGCGGGCTCTCGAAGTTCGGACCACACGTCACGGATACCGAGAGCGGTGTGGAGGACGTGCTCAGCACCGGCGTGCGTTCCGGCGTTGATGGAGCTGCCGCGCTCGCCGCGGAAACGTCCACGTACCCGGCCACGATCGCACCCGTGGCGGTCAGCGTCAGCAGAGCACGAATCATCGAGGACTTCACGGCGCCTCCTTGCTTGAAAGGATGGGAAAACCACCTTGATCTGCAAAATACACAATAATGGTCTTGAAAGGCAAATGGCTCACTGGGGGTACCAGCTTCCCCCAGGGCCAGCGATCCACCTCCCAGGATGGCGTTCACGCCCCGGTTCCTGACGATCGGCGCGACTGGACGCAGGCGAGCCTGGAGGATCCAACACGACGAGGGCCCGGCCATGAATCCAGGCCGGGCCCTTGTCTTTGTCTGCGGCCGAAGGCGCTTACGCCGCCTGCGGCTCCGGGGCCGCGGCCGCAGCTTCCGCGGCCGCCGCCGGGGCCGGACGCCGCGCCAGCAGGTTCGCGGCCCCGCCGATCAGGCCGGCGCCGAGCGCAATCCAGGCGAAGGCGGGCGTCCACAGCGGCGCCAGCCCCAGCGCCGCATCCGCCGAGAACGCGCCGGGGCCCGTGAGCGCCAGGGCGAACGCCGCGGCGCCGTAGACCAGCGCCATCTCGTACCCGCCGTTCTGCCCCCACAGTCCGTTCTGCAGGTGCGCGCTCACGGCGGCCACCAGCATCACCGACACCATCAGCGCCGGGCCCACGGGCCCCAGCAGCCCCAGCGCCACCAGCACGCCGGACACGATCTCCGTCACCCCCGCCGCCAGTGCGAACGGGAGCCCGGGGCGGAACCGCAGGTGCTCCATCCCCCCCGCCGTGGCGCGCAGCCCCGGCCCCCCGAACCAGCCGAACAGCTTCTGCGCCCCGTGCGCGGCCATCAGCGGGCCGAACACGAGCCGGGCCACCAGCAGTCCCGTGCTCACCATCGCCGCGTCGGCCATCTGCGTCGCCTGCATCATCCCATCCTCCATCGTCACCGGTTTCTCGTCGGGCCCACGGCCAGCGAGGCGGGGCTGGAAATCCATTGACGGAAGATGGGCCTGCGGCTATAGATCATCCATGCGTAAAACACCGGATTTCATGCCTGATCGTCCAGGGGACGCGCCGCCGCCGGTGGACGTCGTCGCGGAGGTGATGCAGTCGGTGCACTTCAGCCCGGCCGTGTTCGGGCGGATGGAGATGGGGGCGCCGTGGCGGCTGCGGGTGCCCGCGCGCGACTACCTGACCTTCTACGTCGTAAGCCGGGGGACGGCGCGGCTGGAGCTGCCGGACGCGCACCCTGCGCACCGGGGCCCCGTCGTCCTCTCCGCGGGGGATGCGGTGCTGCTTCCGCGCGTTTCCGCGCACGTGCTGGCCAGCACGGTGGCCGCGCGGGCCGAGGCGGCGGAGTTCGACTACGAGGGGTGCCCGCGCGTGCCCGCCGGCCAGTCGCACCGGTTTGGCGGGGACGGCGACGTGACGATGCTCGTGGCGGGGCACTTCAGCATGGGCGGGGCGCGGCGCAACGTGCTGCTGGATACGCTGCCGCCCATGATCCACATCCCCGCCGGCGCGCCGGACCTTCCGCCGCAGCTGGCGGGCGTCGTGGCGCTGATCCTGGCGGAGAGCGAGGCGCCGGGGCCGGGAAACAGCATCGTCCTGGGGCGGCTGGCGGACCTGCTGTTCGTGCACGCCATCCGCTGGTGGATCGCCACGGACGGCGCGTCGCGGTGCGGGATGCGCGCGGTGGCGGACGCCCCCATCGGCGCGGCGCTGGCGCTGATGCACGGCCGGTACGCGGAGCCGTGGACGCTGGAGCGGCTGGCCGCGGCCGTGTCCATGTCGCGCTCCGCCTTTGCGGCGCGCTTCACGGACCTCGTGGGCGAGCCGCCGCTGCAGTACCTGGCGCACTGGCGGATGACGCGCGCCGAGGAGCTGCTGCGCGAGGGCGCCAGCGTGGCGCGCGTGGCGGAGCAGGTGGGGTACGCCAACCCCGTGGCGTTCAGCAAGGCGTTCGCGCGGCTGCGGGGAACCGGCCCCGGCGCCGTCCGCCGCGAGCGCCGGCGTCCATCCGTCGCGGGGCAGCCGGAAGCATCGTGATCCCTGCGCCGCGCATTGCATGATCCGCGGACGAAACCCATCCACCGCGATCCGTTCGTCTGCGGCCGGGTCTCCGCCGCGGGGGCCCGGCCGTCCCGGCGCCTTGAGCCCGGGCCGCCGCGCCGATACCATTCGCGTTTCCGCCCGTCCAATCCACCGTCCCACCGATGACTCACGACGATTCCCCGTCCGCCAGCTACGTGGTCATCGACGTGGAGGCCACGTGCGACGACGGCGGGCGGGTGCCGCGCAACGAGATGGAGATCATCGAGATCGGCGCCGTGCTGGTCTCGGGCGAGAGCCTCGCGGCCATCGACGAGTTCCAGTCCTTCGTGCGGCCCGTGCGCCATCCGGTGCTCACGCCGTTCTGCATCGGCCTCACCTCCATCACGCAGGCGGACGTGGATGCGGCGCCTGGATTCGGCCAGGTGTTCGGCGCGCTGACGGGGTGGATCGAGTCGCATCCCGCCCCGCACGTCTTCTGCTCGTGGGGCGACTACGACCGCACGCAGTTCGAGCGGGACTGCGCCTTTCACGGCATCCCCTACACACTGCCGCGGCGGCACGTGAACCTCAAGCGGGCCTTCAGCGAGCGGCTGGGGACGAGCAAGAAGTTCGGGATGGCGGGCGCCCTGGCCCAGGCGGGGCTCCCGCTGGCGGGCACCCACCACCGCGGCATCGACGACGCCCGCAACATCGCGCGGCTCCTCCCCATCGCGCTGGGGACCGGCGGCCACGCGGGCGGATGACCGCATCCGCACCCGCGGTATCACCTGACGGCCCACGACAACGGAGGCTTCGAATGCGATTCGCCGTCCTGCTGGTTCTCGCGCTTTTCGTGGCGCTGCCCGCCCGCGCGCAGGCCGCCTCCGCCGCCGCCGATTCCGCGGCCATCCAGGGCGCGCTGGACAACTGGTTCCGCGCGTGGGAAGTTCGCGACGCGGAGCTGGGCGCGCGCGACTACGCGGCCGACGCGGAGTGGACGAACGCGTTCGGGATGACGCGGCGCGGGCGCGCGGCCATCGAGGCGACGCTGCGCGAGGTGTTCGGGCTGCCGTTCGTCGTGGCGGGGGACAGCCGGCCCACGGCGCAGGAGATCCGCTGGCTGCGGCCGGACGTGGCCCTGGTGGTCACCGTGGTGGAGCGCGTGGGCCAGCAATCGCCCACGGGGGAGCCCCTGGGAACGCGGCGCACCACGCACCACCGGGTGTTCGTCCGTGGGGATGATGGATGGCGCATCGCCAGCCACCTGATCTCCGACGCGCGCGACCAGCAGCGCCCGGGCCACTGAGCAGGGATCGACGGGGGAAGACGGGGACGGGATGGCGAAATCCGCATCGACAAAGGCGCTGGACGCGGTCCAGGCACGGCTCGCGAAGCTCCTCGCGCCGCACGGCTACGTTCGGCGCGGCCGCACCTTTCGCCGGGACGCGGGCGAGGGGGTGGTGCAGGTCGCCAACCTGCAGATGCGCCCGTTCGCGGACGACGCGGCGGGCGGCGGGATGGCGCTGGTGGACCGGTTCACGGTGAACCTGGGGATCTTCATCCCCGAGCTGCGGCCGGAGACGCCCGTGGACCCCGCCGACGTGCAGGACTACCACTGCGCGCTCCGGGCCCGCATCGGCGAACTGATGGACCCGCCGCACGACCACTGGTGGGACCTGCCGGGGGACGCGGCCGAGCTGGGCGCGGAGCTGGTGCGGGTGATGGAGGCGCGCGGGCTGCCCTTTCTGCAGCGCTTCGCCACGCGCGACGCGGTCGTGGCGGAGTGGATCGGCTTCAGTGAGGCGCGCGTCCTGATGGCGACGGCCCGCACGGACGTGGCCATCCTCCTCGCCGGGCGGGGCGAGACGCGCGAAGCCCGCGCCCTGCTGCAGGAACTGCGGTGCCGCGAGGGAACAGCGGCCTCGGCGGTCGCCTGGCTGGACGCGCTCGCCGCCCGGCTGGGGCTGGAGCCGCTGGCGGGTTGCCCCTGACCCGAGCGGGACGAGGTGGAGGATGGGGTGCTACGGGGACGGGCGGATCAGCGAGCCACTGAGCCAGGGGAGGAGTCGAGGTGATCACCTGCGTTTTGCACTACACGATCGATCCGGGGAAGATCGCGGCGTTCGAGCGGTTCGCGCGGCGATGGATGGAGCTGGTCGACGCGCACGGGGGCACGCACCACGGCTACTTCCTGCCGTCCGAGGGCGCCAGCGACCTGGCCCTGGCTCTCTTCAGCTTTCCCAGCCTGGCGGACTACGAGCAGTACCGAAAGCTGTTCGGGCAGCACCCGGACTTCATCGCGGCCGACAAGATCCGCGACGAGAGCGGGTGCGTGCTCCGCTACGACCGCACCTTCATGCGCCCTCTCCTGCCCGGCAGCGGCGAGAAGCCGCTTCGGGCAGATGCGGGGCAAAAGATGCCCCCGTCAGCGCCTGGGAGCGGCGGGCACACCCGCGGGTCAGGCGCCTGAGAAACAGGGAAGGCTCCAGACGATGATCGTCCGGAGCCTTCCGCACACTCCCGCCATCAGGCGCCCGCTCGCGAAATCACTGCTCAGACAGCCACTTGAGCGCGGGCTCGCGGGTGGAGAAGGCCGTGAAGCGGCGCTTGCTGAACAGGCTGGCGACGTTCAGGGCCACGCGGTGCACGGCCGTGGGCACCACCACGGCCGCCACGCCCACGTACGGCACGTTGTGCGACGCCAGGTCCTTGAGCGCCTCCAGGATGCGGGCGTCGTAGCGGCTGCCGGTGGCGTCGCTGCACACGCGCAGGCTGCCGTCCGGCTTCTGCTTGGCGAACCAGGCCTTGGCGGCGGCGATCCGGTTCACGCCCACCTCGGGGTCGGTCACGTGCGTCAGGTCCAGCAGGATGATCTCGCGGCCGTTGCGGTGGATCTTCTGGATGGGCGATTCCATGAACCCGTGTGGATCGTTGGGGACGGCGGGAGATGCGCGGCATCTCGGAGAGCGGCGGGAAGAGTAGGGGAAGTGCCCGCTCGTCACAAGCGCCCGCGACCGGTCGCGCGGAACGGTCCGCATCCCGCCCCGCCGCGTCCCTGCGTGGCGGATGAAACTTCGGCCGGGCCCCGCGCGTCCTGACGGCCGGTTCGCTTCGTCTGTTTCCACCGATCCAGCTTCTTCGATGCTCCTGGGCGTCCTGTTCGCGGCGGCGGCGGTGTGCGTGGTGCTGTGGATGGACCGGCGCCGCGCGGCGGAGTTCCGCGAGACGCTGGCGGAGCTGCACCGGGCGCGCGCCAGCTTCTGGCGCGCGCGGCTGCAGGCGGACGAGCCCGGCGCGGACGGACCCGAGCTGGCGCGGACGGCGCACGGCCACCTGGCGCGGGTGCGCGCCCTGGCGGACCGGCTGCGCACGCGCCATCGCGACGCGGCGGCGGAGAGCTGGACCGCGGGGGCGGCGTTCACCCGCGAGCTGGCGGAGATGGAGCACGCGATGGCCGGCCGCGCCTGGTCGCGCGAGGCCGCGGCGGAGCGGATGGAGCACGCGCGCCGCGAGGCGGGGACGCTGGGCCGGTCCGCGGGCGGCGCGGCGGAGCGCGCAGCCCTCCTGCAGGGCCTCGCCGGCGCCGTGGTGTGTGCGGCCGTCGGCTTCCTGATCCCGTTCCGCTTCGCGCGGGGCTTCTTCCTGGAAGACTCCGCCGGGCCGCTGCTCCCGTGGACGCTGGGCGGCGCCGTCGTGGGCTTCATGCTGGGCGCGCTGGGGCGCGAGGCGTTCTGGTCGCGCGCGCTCCCCGCCGAGCGGCAGGGCGGGTCGTGGGTCCGCGCCGTGGTGCCCACCGTGGTCGCCGTGGGCGTGATCGTCATCGCCTTCGCCTTCTGCTACGGGCCGCCGTCCGCCGCCACGAAAGCGCGGGTGATGCGGGAGATGGTGGCGGCCTCGGGGTGCCCGCGCCCCATGCCCGCCGTGCGCGCGGACTCCGTGCGGGGGCTGGGCGCGGTGGAGCGCTGCGCCCTCGTATGGACGGCCGCCCGCGCGCTGCCGCCCACGCCGGACGCGCGCCGCTTCGCGCAGGCGGGCGACACGGCCGGCGTGCTGGTGGCGTGGATGGACGAGCTGCGCGCATCCAACACCATCGACGTGGCGCCGGGCTATGCGTGGGAGGGGCGCGCCCTGCACGGCTGGACGGTCGTGCTGGGCATCCCCGGCGAGACCGGGGGCATCTACACGGTCTACGTGGACGGGCGCTCCGGCCGGGCCAAGGTGCGGCAGCAGACCCTCCGCTCTCCCGGCCGCGCGGCATCCGCCAAAACGGGCGGATGACGTGCGACGGGGTGGTGCCGCGCCGGATGGCCGCAATCACCCCGTTGCTGATCTTGCGTTTACGCGGTTAAACTTCTGCCTTCGCACCCGCCGTCCCACCCGCCGTCCCACCCTCCGTACCGTTCCATGCGCCGCCCCATCCGCATCGTCGCCCTGCACGCCCTCGCCGCGCTGTCCCTGCTGGCCGCGTGCGGGGGAGACGGCCCGTCCCAGCCGGACCCGGTGGGGGCCCTCCAGCTCAGCGTGGACACGGCCTACGTGTACACCGGCAACACGGCGCGGCCGCAGGCCTCGGCCGTGAGCCAGGGCGGGCGGCCGCTCCCCAACGCGGCGCTGTCGTGGTCGTCGTCGGACGCGGCCGTGGCCAGCGTGGCGGCGGACGGCACCATCACGGGCCGGGCACCGGGGACGGCCACCATCACGGCGCGCGCGGGGACGGTGTCGGCGGAGGTGGTGGTGCACGTGACGCGGACGTCCGGCATCCGCATCCTCTCCGGCGGCGGCGTGGCGGACACCCTCACGGCCGTGCTTCCGCAGCCGCTGGTGCTGGAGGTGCGCGACGCCGAGGGGCGGCCCATGGCGGGCGCGCGGCTGGACCTGGAATCGGTGTACCTGTCGCCGTCGTACAACCCGAGCGTCACCTTTTTCACCTCGCAGCCGGACGAGTACACGTTCACGGCGGGGCTGACGACGGACAGCCTGGGGCGCGCCTCCGTCCGGCTGCGGCTGGGTGTGTCGTCGGGCGCGGGCGGCGTGGTCCTGCGCCGGACGGCGGGCCCGTTCATGGACACGGTGCCGTTCACCGTCCGTCCGGGCGCCCCCGCCCGGGTGCGGCTGGCGCCCCGCGACACGGCCATGTTCGCCGGGCGCACGCTGGCGCTGCGCACGGCGCTCATGGACCGGGGCGGCAACCCCACCACCGGCCCCGTTTCGTACGCGGTGCTGGACGGCCCCACGGCCGTGCAGCCCGGCGGCCAGGTGAGCACGTCCGGGCACGGCGTCTCGCGCGTCGTGGCGCGCACGTCCATCGGCGCCGACACGGTGCGGGTGGCCGTGGTGCCCGAGGGCGCGCTGGCGCTGTCGTCGCGCAACGGCGGCGTGGGCGTGGTGAACCTGGACGGCTCCGGGCGCCGGGTGATCGCCTTCAACGGCGGCGAGGCGAGCTGGTCGGCCACGGGCGACCACGTGGTGTTCGGGCAGGACGGCCTGTTCACGGTGGGGCTGTCGGGCGATCCCGTGCGCCGGGTGACGACGCCGGGCGGCACCTCGGCGCACTGGCCGCAGTACAGCCGGGACGGCGCGTGGCTGTACTTCCACAGCGTCAAGCCCGACACGGCGCTCCTGTGGCGGGTGCGCGCGTCGGACTACGGCGGGATGGAGCGCGTCACGCCCCCGGGCGCCCGGCTGGAGAGCCACGCGTCTCCGTCGCCGGACGGCACGCGCGTCACGTACTTCGCCGGGCACATCTTCAACGCGCAGATCCGCGTGCGCGACCTGGCCACGGGGGTGGAGAGCGGCGACCTGGCGCGCGGGTGGACGCCCACGTGGTCGCCGGCGGGGGACCTGATCGCGTTCGTCCAGCCGCAGGCGGGTGGGCTCATCGGCCAGAGCCTGGGCAGCATCGCGGTGATCCGGCCGGACGGCACGGGGCTGCGCACGCTCACGGCGCCGGGGGTGCTCTACCAGTTTTCTCCGCGCTGGTCGCCGGACGGCCGGTGGATCGTGGCCGCGGAGTACCAGAAGATCCACCTGATCGAGGCCGCCACCGGGCTCGTCATCGAGCTCCCCGAGTTCTTCGAAAGCATCGCGAGCGTCGCCTGGAAGCCCGGCGCCCTCCTGCCGTAGGCGCGGGGCAGCGGCCGCGAACCGGGCGGCGGTCGGTTCATCGGCGGCGAGAGGTGCACCGTCGATGACCGATCGCCGCCTCGATCGTCTTCCGGCGGATTCGTCCACGGATCCCGGTGGATGAGGTGCGGCAAAATCGGTCTCGGTGGATGGGGCTCGGTCGATGGGTCTCGGTCGATGAGGCGGTTTCGATTCGGTTTGTAGTTTCTCACCCGTGGATGTCATTCTGAGGGAGCGCCCGCCGGAACCTGACCGGTGCACCGGCTTTGCGGCGCGACCGAAGAATCTGGTCGCTACCGTGCACGGACTCGCCCGCTGGCCGTGGAAGGTCGTGCACGGATGGGTCTGTGCACCGGGGCAACCAGATTCTTCGGCCGGCGCCATCTCGTCACGGGACGGATCCGGCCGGCGCCGACCTCAGAATGACATCACGGGCGGGGCAAAAGAACTGCGAACGCGTACGAAACCCGCTCCAGGTCTCGGTAGATGGGCTCGGTGGATGAGTCATCGTCCATCGTCATGATCCGTCGCACGGGCGGATGCGGGGCAGCCGGCATCGAGCCGAGCGAATGAATTCGCCGCAACGACGACACGAAGTCCGCCTGCGCGGACTGCACGGGGAAGTGCCGTCCCGGATCTGATGGGCGGCGCGGCCCGATGCAGGGCAGACGACGAGGAGGGGGAGGGCGTGTGAAGTGCCTGACCATGGAGGAGTCGCGGGTGTGGCGAAAGGAGCACGTGAGCCGGCGCTCGTGGAAGCGCCAGGCCACGTACGTCACGCCGCGCTCGGTCCCCTGGTTCGCGGGGGAGCTCGCGCGGCGCTTCACCCCCGTAACCCACGCCATCCTGGTCGTGGACGACCTCATCTTCGACGTGCAGGACCGGCTCTGCGCCGCACGCCGCGCGGCGGGGGAGACGCGGACGGTGCGCGAGGCGCCGGGGCACGTCATCGGCGGGGACCCGGCGGAGCTGGCGCGCATGCTGGAGCTGATGCTGACCTGCTCCGTGGACTTTCGCGTGCTGTTCCAGCCCTCCGCCCACGCCCTGCGCGCCGACCACGACGGGTTCACCACCGTGTTCTCCACCTCCGCGGGGTGGATGGCCGAGGTCCGGAAGACCATGCGCGAGGCGGGCGTGGAGATGATCTCCGCCGATCGCTGGACGGCCGACCCGCCCTGACCCGTCCGCCGGGCGGGATGCCGTCCGCCGGGACGGGCGCGGCGTCCGCACCGCTGGCGCGAGCCGTGGCGGGGGACGTATTTTGCACCGCCACGTCACCAAACTGGCGCATCCGGAGGGAACCGCTGCGCCGGAACGCGCCCCGGGCCGCCGCCGCGCCGCCCCGCGCCCGCCGGACACCGCGTCCGGCCGCGCTCCACCGTTCCGCCATCCGCGCATGAGCAAGCGGCCCGTCCGGCTGGGAGAGATGCTGGTAGAGATGGGGCGCGTTACCGCCGACGAGGTGGAGCGCGCCCTTGCGCACCAGCACGCGCACGGCGGCTACATGGGCGACGCGCTCGTGGAGCTGGGCATCCTCACCCGCGAGGAGCTGTGGTGGGGGCTGGCCAACCAGCACGACATCCCCTTCGTGCACCTGCGGCCGGAGAACATCGACCACGAGCTCGCCGCGCGCGTGCCCGCGGCGTGGGCCCGCCAGCACCGCGTGCTCCCCGTGCTGTGGGACGAGGGGCGCGTGACGGTGGTGATGCCCGACGTGGCCGGGCTGGAGAAGCTGGAAGACGTGCGGCGGCTGACGGGGGCCAGCGCGGTGGTGCCCGCCCTCTCCTCGCCCGAGGCCATCGCGGAGCTCATCGACGCCGTGCATGGCCCCCAGGGGCGCGCGGCCCCCGCGGCGGAGGACGGCGAGGCGGACGGTCCCGGCGCGGAGACCGGGCTGGAGGGCCTGATGGCGGAAGCGCTGGAGCGCGGCGCCGCGGCCTTTGGCATCTCCGCGCGGCCGGGGCGCGCCGTGGGATGGTACCACCACGCGGGCGCCGTCGTCGTCCGCGCGCTGGCGCCGGACTGGCGCGCCGAGCTGCATCGCCTGGTGGCCCCGGGGACGGACCCCGGCGCCACGGGGCGGTGGAGCGCGGCGGCGCGCGTGGGGGGCGAGCTGCGGATGCTGGCGTGCCACGCCGTGGGGAGCGGCGAGTCCCTGGAGTGGGCCGCCGTCCCGGGCGAGCGCCTCGTGGCCGACGCCGCGCGCGTGCACGCCGACCCCGCGCTGGTGCAGCGGGCGCGGGACGCGCGGCGCACCGGCGGGCTGGCGGCGCGCATCCACTGCGATCCCGGCGCCGAGCGCGCCGCCGAAGCGCTGCTGGCGCTCCTTCCCGCGCGGCTGCTGGGCGACGCCGTGCGCGCCCTGCACCTGGCGGATGTGCCCGGCGCGGCCCCGCCGGGAACGCTGGCCCTGGCCGTGTCCCCGCCGCTGGCGGACGCGGTGGCCAGGCTGGCGCCGTTCTTTCCCGACGCCGTGACCGTGTGCGTGGACGCGCTGGGGGACGGCGACCTGGCCGCCCTGCGCCGCGTGGCGCCGTTCGTGGCCGTGCTCGCGCGGTCCGCCCCCGGGCAGGACCCTCCTTTTGATTGTGTGGTGCGGCTCCGCCTGGACGACGGCGGGCCGGCCTGGATTCTCGCAGGCCCTGATTGATGCCCAAGATCGACCAGTTTCTCAACCTCCTCGTGCAGCACGGCGGGTCCGACCTTCACCTGAGCTGCGGCGGGCCGCCCGTGCTGCGCGTGCACGGGCACCTGCAGAAGGTGGCGTTCCGCGACCTGGTGGAATCGGACCTGAACCTGCTGCTGAGCGAGATCATCACCCCCGTGCAGCTGGAGCGGTACCGCGCCACGCACGACCTGGACTTCGCCTACGAGATCCCGGGGACGGCGCGCTTTCGCGGCAACTTCTTTCGCCAGCACCGGGGGCCGGGGGCGGTGTTCCGCATCATCCCCAGCAAGATCCCCTCGGCGGAGGAGATCGGGCTGCCGGACGTGATCCGCAAGTTCACGGACCTCAACAAGGGGCTCGTGCTGGTGACGGGCCCCACGGGGTCGGGAAAGTCCACCACGCTGGCGGCCATGATCGACCTGATCAACGCCACGCGGCCGGAGCACATCCTGACCATCGAGGACCCCATCGAGTTCGTGCACCACAACAAGAAGGCGCTGGTGAACCAGCGCGAGGTGGGGCCGCACACGGAAAGCTTCGCCACGGCGCTCAAGGCGGCCCTGCGCGAGGACCCGGACGTGATCCTGGTGGGCGAGATGCGCGACCGCGAGACCATCGCCCTGGCGCTGACGGCGGCCGAGACGGGGCACCTGGTGTTCGGCACGCTGCACACCAACAGCGCGCACAAGACGGTGGACCGCATCATCGACACCTTTCCCGGCGACCTGCAGCACCAGGTGCGGGCCATGCTCTCCGAGAGCCTGCGGGGCGTGGTCGCGCAGCAGCTGCTGCGCAAGAAGGGCGGGGCGGGGCGGGTGGCGGCGCACGAGATCATGGTGGGCACGGCGGCCGTGTCCAACCTGATCCGCGAGGGCAAGACGTACCAGATCCCTTCCATCATCCAGACGGGCAAGAAGGATGGGATGGTGCAGATGGACCAGTCCATCCTGGCGCTCCTGATGGCGGGGGTGGTGGACGGCAAGGAGGCCTACGCCAAGGCGCTCGACAAGTCCCTCTTCCAGCAGTACGCCGGCTGACGGATCCTGCCCGGCCGCGTTCTCCTGCCTGCTCGGGGAATGGAAGAATCACGCGGAGGACGCGGAGGATGAAAGAAGAGGACGCGGAGGATGCCTTTCCTCCGCGTCCTCTCTCGTTGTCCTGGCGTCCGGGCAACACCGAATCGGGAAAACTTCAAGGGTACAGAGGAACAGAGTCAGACAGAGGAACAGGAAGCAGCATCGTTATTCATCTTCCTCTGTTTAACTCTGTTCCTCTGTACCCCCTATTCCTTTTCGAACTCCGACGGAAGCGGATTTCCGTCTCCGCGTCCAAAGGCCGGCCCGCCCCTCATCCGCCGTCCGGCGCGTCGTGGACGGGCGGATTGAAGGGGGAGTACTCCACCAGGCGCAGCCGCTGGGGGAGCGCGTCCCGGATCTCCACAACGTCCTCCACCTCCATCCCCACCCGCCGCTCCGCCCCCGGCACCCCCGCCGGGTCCCAGTCGATCTCCGCGCGCCCGGTCACCTGCAGCGTGGCCCCCGTCTCGTAGTCCGGAAACACGAGCCCCGCCCACGGGTGCGCGGCGATGTTGCCCAGCGTGTTGAACATGGTGTTGCCCGCGTAGTCCGGCCACACCAGCCGGTCCCCCCGCACCTGCACGAACCCCGGCAGCCCGCCGCGGTGCGAGGCGTCCGCCCCCTCGCCGGGGTTGGCCGTGGCCACGAAGAACGTGTCCGCGCGCCGGATCCAATCGCGCTGCGCCTCGCTCAGCCCCGGCGTGCGCGCGGCGGGCCCGGGCGTGCGGGGCTCATCGGCGGCGTCCGGCGCGCGGCGCTGGATGTACTTGGGGCAGTTGCTGTACACCTGGTGCGTGCGGATGAGGAACGCGCCGTCCTCCATCCGCTCCACCCGGCCGTTGATGCGGGCCCGGCGCCGCGTCTCGGCGTCCAGCGCGATCATCCCCACCAGCGCGCCGGGGTGCAGCGTCTCGCCCGCGGGGTCGCCGGGGGCGGGATGGGCCCGGATGCGCACCGTGTGCTCGTCCAGCGCCTCCACGAAGCCGGGCTCGCCGGCCAGCAGCGAGGCCCAGGGGCGCCCCGCCGCGTCCACCGCCGCCACGGCCACCATCCGCCGCTCCCGCAGAAACGCCTGGGCCGCGGGCGGGATGGCGGGGCGGATGCCGCCGCCCACCCGCGCCGCCATGGACTGCACGCCCGCCAGCGCCTGCACCCGGAGCTCGCCGGCGTGGTACGGGCCGCGCACGGCGGCACCCGCCCCCGGGCTCAGAAGAACCCGCAGGTGGGGGCGCCCGGCGTGGGCGCGGCTTCTCCGGCCGCGCCGCTGGGCGCGTAGATCTCCAGGCGGATGCCGTCCGGGTCCTCGAAGAACAGGCCGCCGGACTGCGCGCCCTCGGTGTGCGCGACCACGCCGTCGTGGTACACGCGGGCCTCCAGCGCGCGCACCCGCTCCTCCGCCTGGCGCACCTCGTCCATGGAATCCACCCGGAACGACAGGTGGTGCAGCCCGGACCGGTCACGGGCAAACCCCGCCTCGCTCTGCTCCCAGAGCGTGAGCACCAGCACCTCGCCCTGCTTCAGAAAGGCGAAGCGGCGCCCCGCCTCGTCCGATCCGCCCACCGTTTCGAATCCGAACACCTCCTGGTAGAACCGCGTGGAGCGCGCCACGTCGGTCACGTTCAGCCCCACGTGGCCGGTCTCGAAGCGGGTCGCCGTTGCTGCGGACATCGGGGTTCTCCGTGCTGGGGTGAGTATCACCATCTAAAATGCTATTTGATGGTATGATATTCATCCTCACCTGTCAAGCCGCACTTGGATGGTGATACTCCTCCCGCTATCTTCCGGCGGCGCTCGCGGAGGCGGGGCGCCGCCCATGGATCGACGGGGGATGGATGCAAACGACGTATCTGTACGACGCCAGCCTGCTGTGCCTGGACCTGGTGAACACGCGCATCCTCCAGGACGGCGCGCCGGCGGACCTGCTCGCGGGCTTCGGCGGGCTGGTGGATTGGCTGGAGGGTGCGGGCGCGCTGGATGCCGACGGGGCGCGGGCGGCCCGGTCGCGGTGGGGCGGAACGGCGGAGGGGGAGGCGGCGTTCCGGCGCGCCCTGCAGCTGCGGGACGCGGTCAAGGGGATGGCGGACGCGATGATCGCGGGCGAGACGGTGGCCGATACCGATGTGGAGGCCCTGAACGACGTGCTCGCGGAGGCGCCCGTGGCCACGCGTGTTCTGCGGCGCGAGGACGGGTTCGCGCGCGAGGCGCACCCCGCGGCGTCCGGGCCCGCGGGGCTGCTCGCGCCCGTGGCGGATTCGGCCGTGGCGCTGCTGACGGAGCTGGACCCGGCCCGCGTGGGGCAGTGCGGCTCGCCCACGTGCATCCTGTACTTCTACGACGTCACCAAGAACCGGCGCCGGCGCTGGTGCAGCATGGACCGGTGCGGCAGCCGCGCCAAGTCCGCCGCGTACTACCGCCGCCGCCACGGGCACGACGCGTGAGGCAAGTGCCGAGTGCCAAGTGCCAAGTGTCATCCCGCGCACGGGCCATCCGTGGTGTCGGCGCAGGCCGACAGTGTGAAGTTGTAGCCGCGAAGCCGCGAATTCATTCGCTCCCGTCCCTTCCCGCACCCGATCGCAGATGGCCGACCTCGCGCTCCGCATCGCATCCCAGGCTGCCGTCGCGCTGCTGGCGCCCGTGCTGATGCGTCAGGGCAAGCGCGTGCGCCGCACCACGCCGCGCCTGCCCGAGGCGGCCGGCCCGCGCACGGGGGAGATCGCGGGCCGGGGCGCACCCATCCGGCTGCTGGTGCTGGGCGAGTCCACGGCGGCGGGCGTGGGCGCGGCGGACCACGGCGAAGCGCTGGGCGGGCAGGCCGCGGCCAGCCTGGCGGCGAAGACGGGACGGCCCGTGCACTGGCGCGTTCTGGGGCGCACGGGCGCCACGGCCGCCAGCGTGCGCACCGAGGTGCTGGGCCCGGCGGAGGGCGTCGCGGCGGACGTGGTGGTGGTGGCGCTGGGCGTAAACGACACGCTGCGCCTGCGCACGCCCGGCACGTGGACGGGGGACCTGCGGCGGCTCATCGGTGAGGTGCGCGCGCGGTGCGGCGCCGTGCCTGTCATCCTGGCCAGCGTGCCGCCCATGGGCGCCTTTCCCGGGCTTCCGCAGCCGCTGCGGGGCGTGCTGGGGCTGCGCGCCACGGTGCTGGACCGGGCCGCCGCGCGGATGGCGGGGGAGATGGAGGCCGTGCGCCACGTGCGGGTGCCCCTGCCCACGGGCCCCGTGGACGCCGTCTTCTGTGGCGACCGCTTCCACCCCTCGCCGCTCGGCTACGCGCAATGGGGCGCCGCGCTGGGGCAGGCGGCCGCAACGGAGCTGGGCGGATGACGGCGACCGCGGGCGGGGCTCCGCTGGGGCGCTGGAACTTCACGCAGGGCGTCAGCGCCATCCGCGTGCTGAACTGGGATGCGCTGTTCGAGGGCGGCGTGTGCGCGCGGTGCGAGATGGCGTGCGGCCCGCGCACGGACGAGCCCGTGCGCTTCCGCCACGTGGGTGCGAGCGGGGCCCGGTCGGACGGGTGGCTGGCGGGGGAGTCGCAGTTCGGCGCGCGGATGTGCCTGTACTCGGAGCGCTTCCTGGCGCTGCTGACGGACGAGGAGCGCGGCCTGCTGCACTGGCGCCCGGCGGAGAACACGGCGTTCGGGGACCGCGCCGTGTTCGAGCTGGCGGGGTCGGCGCACCACGTGCCGCTGGCCCGGCCGCGCGGCGGCGCGCCGTACGTGGAGCGCTGCGAGGAGTGCGGATGGGAGCCGCCGCCGCACTATTCGTCCAACGACACGCAGCCGGACTGGATGATGCGGTTCGCGCGCGCCGGCGGGTTCCTGCCCCCGCGGTACGTGGCCGCCGCGGACGTGCCCGATCCGCCGCCCGCCGCGTTCACCGTGGGCGATGCGCGCGAGTCCCTGCTGCTGGCGCTGCATCCCGCGCGCTGGGCGGAGATCGCGGCGCTTCCCGACAAGCGGAGCCTGCGCGGCGTGCAGGGCTGGGCCCTCGGCGTCCTGCCCCCGGAGCTGGTGGAGGGATGATCGGGCGGGGACAAGAGAGGAGAGAGGCAAGGGCCGCGACAGGAGCGAATCCAGGCGCGACGTGAGCGAATCCACGCCTGAGACATGATCGGATCAACACGTGGCGGGATCGATCCACGCGTGACGGGATCGAATCAACACGCGGCGGGATCGAATCCACGCGCGTGACGGGATCGAATCAACACGCGGCGGGATCGAATCCACGCGCGACGGGAGCGAACGGGCAGGAGGCGTTGTCGGAGATCGAGAGGGGTGGCGGGCATCGGGACAGGAGCGAATGAATTCGCGGCTACAACTTCACACTGTCGGCCTGCGCCGACACCACGGACGGTTCGGTCGCGGGGCGGAATGTGTACCGGTGCCGCGTCATCAAACAGAAAGGCCCCGCGGCAGGTTCGCCGCGGGGCCTTTTCACATCCGCAACGCGGCCGTTCTTACTGCGACCAGGGCGGGACGACGCCGTTCATCCGGGCGTAGGCGATGGACTGGCCCAGGTGCTCGTTCATGTGCGCCACCAGCTGCAGCAGCACGGCCCATTGCGGCACGTCGCGCCCGTACATCCGCGTGGTCGCGGCGAGCTGCTCGTCCGTCATCCCCCGCACCGCCTGCCGCACGTGCTCGCGCGACCGCCGCAGCAGCTCCACCACCTCCGCGCGGGCGACCGTCGTCTGCTCCACGCTCTCCGCATCCTCGCCGCTGGGCGCGGGGACGCCCAGGCTGCTGGCGGGATAGTAGTAGTTGTAGCGGGCCACGTGCGCGTACACCCGGGCCACCGGCATCACCCCCTCGCCGGGGCTCCAGCCGTAGCGCTCCTCGGGCATGGCCTCGGCCAGCTCGATGAACTTCTGCATGGAGTTGTTGAACTGCCGCAGGAACTCGTCGCGAAAGCCGGGCGGCACATCCTGCGCGCGCGCCGGGACGGCGGCCAGGGCCAGCAGAAGCACGGGGAGCAGCGTACGGGGCAGGCGCATCGCTCGTCGGGGGCGCGGGTGGGAGACGGTGGATGCGGCGCAGGGGATGCAAAAACGCTGCGAACGCGGCGCGCGCGCGGGCCCGTGCCGCGCATCCCGTTCGTACCCAAGAGGTTGCGCAAACGCGGCCACCGGTGCTACGCTTCGTCTCCTCTCCTTTTCACCCGGCTCGTCTCGCCGGCGTGCTTCGCCTCCACCCCGGAGAACCCATGGCTCGATTCGGCGCGCGGACGCAGCGGTACATGGCCGTCGTGTGGCTGGGATGCCTGGCGCTCGAGGCCGTGGTTCTCGTGCTGGCGAACCGCACCAACAACTCGTGGTTCCTGGTGCTGGCGCTGGCGCTGCTGGTGATCCCCATCGCGGCCATGGACGCCACGTGGCGCTGGTTCAGCCGGGAGCCGCGCAAGCGGTGGAAGCGCCACGACCTGGAGGAGGGCCTCCCGTCGGCCGCGCCGTATGCGGGCGCGGCGGCCTCCCCCCTGCACGACGCCGTTCCCGCGCCTCCGGCGCCGTAGCCCGTCCCGCACCGGGGGTTGGCCGATTCTCCCCTACCGCTCCACCGGGTGGATGGTGAAGGACGCGGCCACCCGCTCCCACAGGGCCCGGCTGGCCCGGTATTCGGCGTCGGGGCGGCGATCACGATTCCGTAGAACACGGCGTCCCCCACCGTGGCCCATCCCTCCGATTCCGAGACCTCCCCGTCCATCCGGGTGACCTCGTTCAGGTAGCCTGCGCGCAGCCCGCCCAGCGTGCGGATCTCCCGCATCTGCCCCACCGTCTCGACGCCGGGCCGCGCCGTGGCCAACGCGGAGGCCAGGGCCACCAGTCCGCTGTCCGTACGCTGCGTGCGTGACACCATGAAGCGCGCGCCGTCCTCGTCCCCCGCGTCGCGGCGCAGCTCCGCCACCTCGCGCGGCGTGGGCGCGCGGCCCAGCACCAGCTCCGCCGCAAACGCCCAGAACTCCGCCGTATCCGCCGCCGTGACGGCCTCCCACAGCTGGTCGGCGGCCTGCACTTGCACGCGGGCCGCGCCCCGCTCGGCCATCAGCAGCACGTTCCACCCCTGCGACTGCCGCACCGTGAACCCCGCCGGGAGCGAGACGGAAAAGCGCACCTGCGCCGTGGGTCCGCTCCCGGCGCAGTCCCAGCGCACGAGGCCGGAATCCGCGGCCGCCGCCCCGGACGCGCGGACGCACGGCGTGGAATCCGGCGCCTGGGCCCCCGCGGGAACGGCGGCGCAGATCGCCAGGAAGAGAAGGGCGGCGGCGCGCGCGAGCATCGTCATGTCGAGAATCCCGGGAAAGAAAGAACGTCCACCACGACCCGTCCGATCCAATCCACCCATCCACCAGGGGCGCATCACGGCCGCGACGGGTGGATGACGAAGGAGGCGAGCACCCGCTCCCACACCGGCTCGAGGTCGATGTAGTCGTCCGTGGGCGCGGCGAAGACGATGCCGTAGGTCACGCCGTCGCGGACGGTCACGCGCCCGGTGTATTCCCACTCCAGGTCCCGGATGCGGTAGCGCTGGAACAGGTACCCCGCCCGCTGCCCGGAAAGGGTGTCGACGTTCACCAGGTGGCCCAGGCGGTGGATCTGCTCGTTGCTGGTAAGGAAGGAGCCCGCCATGTGCAGCAGCGCGCTGTCCGTGCTCTGCGCGCGGGTGAGCATGAAGCGCGCGCCCCCCTCGTCCCCCGCGTCGCGGCGCAGCTCCGCGACCTCGCGCGGCGTGGGCCCGCGCCCCAGCATCAGCTCGGCGGCCTCGCCCCAGAACGCGGCCGTGTCGTTTGCCGTCACGGGGACGAAGAGCTGGTCGTAGCCCTGCATGACAACGAAGGCGCCGCCGTTCTCCGCCATGAGCATGACGTTGTCGTCCTCCGGTTCCCGCACCTGCCACCCGGCGGGGAGGGAGACGGAGAAGCGCACCATCCCCGTGGGTCCGCTCCCCCCGCAGTCCCAGCGCACCCGCGTGGTGTCGGCCTCCGCGCCGGGCGCGGGGGCGCAGCGCGGGGCGGGCTGCGCGTGCGCGGGGGGCGCGGCGCACAGGGCGAGGAGAAGCAGGACGGCGGCGCGCGCGGACGTCATCATGCGAATCATGGATGGATGGGGAGAAGGATGCGGATCGTCCGCCCTCAGAGTGTATTCAAGGAACTCTTCCCGCGTTCGATTTCCTGAGGGAGGCGCCGCCGGAACCCTTGTCTCCACCGGGTCCATGGCGCCGACCGAAGGATCTCGCCTGCCAAACCGAGGATTGGATTCTCGGCAGTAAGCCTGCCCCCCGGCCGCGCGGAGTAGATCCTTCGGTCGCGCGCAAAGGCTCGTGCACGTTCAAGTTCCGGCGTGCGCTCCCTCAGGAAATCAAACGAGCTTCCGTCACGAAGTACGGATTCTTAAACACGCTCTCAGGGTTCCGGGCGCGGCGCGGAATCGTCCCGCTCCGTCCCCAACTTCAGCGACGCCTCCACCTGCACCAGGGACGCCCAGGCGCCGCGGAACGCCTCCTCCGGCGCGGCGAAGCTGACGATGAACACCGTGGCGTCGTGCACGGTCACGGACGTGGTGATGCGCCACGCGTGGCCGCCCGTCTCGTAGGTCTCGTCCAAAAAGCCGGCGGGACGGCCGGCCAGCGTGCGCACGTCCGCGTACTGGTGCAGCACCCGGGTCCCGTCGTGGGTGACGGAACGGCCGCGGGCCAGGGCCAGCAGCGCCGAGTCCGCCTGCTGCGCCCGGGTGACGGCCCGCCGCGCCCCCGCCGGGTCGCCCGCCAGGGACTGGAACGCCTCCACGTCGGCAAGCCCGGGCTCGGCCCCCAGGTGCAGGCGGGTGGCGCGCATCCAGAACCCCAGGGAGTCGGCGCGGGTGCGGGGCTCGTGCAGCTGGTCCTGCGCGGAGACGAAGACCCCCGCCCCCTCTCCCTGGGCCGTGACCAGCAGCTCGACGCCGTCCGGGGGCGTGAGCTCCCATCCCACGGGGACGGCGAGGGAAAAGCGGACGGCCGCGTCGTACCCCGCGCCGGTGCACGTCCAATACACCAGCCATTCCGCGTCCGGCTGCTCTGCCGCGGGGGCGCACGACCCGGCGGGTTCCTCCTGCGCCCGCAGCGGCGCGGCGCCGGCCGGCAACGCGGCGGCGAAGAGGGCCATGGCGCCGAGCAGGCGGGCAATGCGTGCTACCATCGTTCCGTCCGTGGGTCAAAGGACGCCAGCACCCGCTCCCAGAGTGGAAGCAGCGCGGTGTGCCCGCCTTCGGGCCCGTTCAGGGAAATGGCGAAGATGGCCCCGTCGCGCATGGTGACGTACGAGATCATGCGCCACTCCCGCCCGCCCGCCACCATCACCTCCGACAGGTAGCCGGCCGGCTCGCCGGCCAGGGCGCGCACCCCCGCCTCCTGGCTGGGCGCGGGCGCTGCGCCGCTCGCCGTCGACAGGCCCATCACCTCGGCCCGCAGCGCGCTGTCCGCCAGCACCGCGTGCGTGATCCGCGCGCGGGCGGATGCGATGCGGCCGTTGCTGGCGTCGCGAAACGCCTCCACCTCCGCGGCGGACGCCTCGCGTCCCAGCAGCCGCTGCGTGGCGCGGGTCCAGAACGCGGCGGTGTCGGCCCGGTTCACCGGGTCCGGGAGCTGGTCGCCGCCCACCACCCAGATGACGTTGTCACCGTCCTCCGCCGTGAGCACCAGGTCCGCGGTGTCCTGCCAGGCGACCTGCCAGCTGGCCGGCAGGGACACGGAAAAGCGCACCGCCCGTTCTCGCGGGCCCCCCGCGCACCCGTAGCGCACCAGCTCCGGGGGGGCGGTGGCGGAGGCTTCCTGGATGCACGCGGGCAGGGCGCGGGCGTGCCCCTGGGCGGCGAGGGGCGCGGCCGCGCAGAGCGCGAGGGCGATGGTCCCGAGCCTGCGAATGGAAAGGATGTCCATCTCAGGGCCTGGGCCGGGGACGCGTGGACGGACGGGGCGGGGGCGCGGCGGATTCCCGCGGCGTCTCGTAGATCCCCACGCCGAAGCGGCAGGTGGCCACCGAGCAGGTCTGGACCGCCGCTTCCACGGTCCACCGGCCGGCCACGGCGGGGGGCAGGCGGACGACGGCCTGGGTGCCCGACTCGGAGACCGCGGCCACGACGCCGTTGGGGTCCATCACCCGAAAGGCGATGGCCGAGCAGTCCTGGTCGCAGACGGCCACCAGCGTGTGCCGCACCCCCACTTCCATCTCGAAGCCCAGGGCGGCGCTGTTCCCCGTCCCCGTGACGCCCACCCAGGGTTCGTGTGTGGGCTCGTCCAGGCGCAGCCGGGCTTCTGCCACGCGCAGCCGCCGGACGACGTAGCGGCTGTACTCGTCCAGCCACGGCATGGCGTCCCCCGCCTCCGGGGCGGCGGGCGGCGGCGGCGGGGGCGGCGTGTACGGCTGCGGCAGGCGGCGGTATGACGCGCTGTTGGGCTGGGAGCCGTAGTAGTTGGGACACGCCTCGCGGTTGCCTCGCGCCGTCACCACGTAGCCGGCCAGGGTCGCGGTGTACGCGCTGCAGACGGACACGGTGTCCCCCGGAAGGCGCAGCCTCAGGACGTTGGGGTTGGACCCGTAGTAGTTGGGGCACTGCTGGCCATTGCCCGCGCCCACCACGGCGTACCCCGGCGGCACCGCCTGGTCCGCGCACACGGTGATGTCCTGCGCCTGCGCCGGGGCGGGCGCCGCGGCCGCCGCGCCGAAGACCAGCGCCGCGGCGAAGGTGAGGCGGGACAGGAAAGTCGGGATGCGCATCATCAATCTCTTCCCGAGAGCTTGTAGGCGCCGTACCAGAACGTCAGGGCGCCCATGGTGCCGGAGAGCAGGGGGATGAAGGGAACGCCCTCCTCCCCGTCCTCCCCCTCCATCTGCTTGGTGACGTACATCAGCCCCGCGCCCAGCAGGAGCAGCCCCGCGCCCTGCACGCGGCCGGGGAGGGCCGCCGCGCGGATCTCCGCCGCCGGGACCGGGGCGGCGGGGGCGGGGGTAAGGCGCGCGTCCCACGCCGGCGCGGCGAGCGGGGCGGACGGTTGCGCCGCCGCGGGGGCGGCGAGCGCGAGGAGCAATGCGGCGGCCGCGGCAGCCGCGCGTGCGAATGCGTTCATGTGGATTCGGGGGGTGATGGGATGCCGTCCGTCCCGTCGCGGGGCGGACCAGGGGTCAGGGGGCGGCGGGTGTCACCCCCGGGGATGGAGCCTGGATGGCGACGGAGTCCAGCACCCGGCGCCACAGCGGCTGCAGGCGCTGGAACTCCGCCTCGGGCGCGCTGAAGGAGACGGCGTATACGCGGGCCCGGTGGATGGTGGCGTAGCTTTCCCGGTGCCACACCTCGCCGTCGTCTTCGTAGATCTCGTGCAGCCAGCCTGCCCGGCGCCCGGCCAGCGTGCGCAGCTCCGACGCCGTGTCCCGCAGGAGCACCGCCTCGTCCTCCGTGGAGAGGATGTACGGCAGTAGCCGCAGCCGCGCGTCCTGCTGCATCACGCGGGTGACCGTGTCGCGCGCCGCGTTGGTGTCGCGCACGCCCGCCCGGAACGCAGCGGTCTCCTCCTCCAGCGGCTCGCGCGCCTGCGCCAGCGCCGTGGCGTAGCTCCAGAAGTACGGCTCGTCACCCGGGATCAGCGGCTCCGGCAGCAGCTCGGCGCCCAGGGCGACGAAGCGGGGAGCACGCAGCGAGGCGACGATTCTCGTCCATTCGTCGTCGCCCGGTGAATCCACGTCCCACCCCGCGGGAAGCGAGACGGTGAACGACACGCTGTCGTACGCGCAGCCGTAGCGGGCCAGGGGCGCATCCGGCTCCGCGGCGAGCGCGGCGTTGGCATGCGCGGCGTCGTGCAGGGCCTCGGCGGCGGGATCCGCGTAGTAGCAGTTCGTGCCCCCCACCCCCTGGGCCCGCAGCGGGAAAGCAGCCAGGAGCACGGCGCAGGCGAGCGGGACGATCCGGGCGAGAAAGCTGCGCATCATTCGGGCTTCGGATGATCGGGAAGTACGGTGATGATCGGCGGGCGATGTACCGGCCGGCGGCGGGCAGGTTCCCTCCCCGCCGCCCGGGAAAAGGGCGGCGCGACGCATGTTCCGCGGCAAGCCCAATCCCCGCACCGTCATCCGCCGCCGCTGATCGGGGCGAAGACGACCAGCGCGTACCCGGTGTAGCGGATGAGCGCGCCCAAGGGCTCGGCGGGGGTGTCCTCGATGGCCGCCCCGGCGAGGATCATCCCCACGCCCACGCCCGCCATCAGCCACGCCGTCGCGCGGCGGGACAGGACGGGATCCGCGCGCCGCGGGGCTAAGGCCGGTGCGCGGAGCGGATGCGCCGCCTGCGCCGCCAGCGGATCCGCCCGGAACGATCGCGGCGCGCCCGCAAAGGCCAGGCTCGTGGAGGCGAGGGCCCCGGCGATCCCCGTCCGTCCGCCGTCCGCCGCCGTACGATTGGAGGCGGGACGATCCGCCGCGCGATCCGCCATCCGCTCCGTCGTGGACGAAGCCGGGGCGGGGGCCGCGGCGCCGCGATCCGCGGCTTGCACCACGAGCGTGTAGCGGCCCGTCTCGCCCGCGGCGAGCGTGTTGGCGCGGATCAGCAGCGGACCGTCTCTCTGGGCCGTGTACTCCACGCGGGCGTTGGTGCCGCCGCCGCCGTCGTCATCCACCACCGGGTTTTCCGGCTGGCCGTCGGCGCCAACCCCCGTCACGGCCAGCACCGCGTCGAAGTCGCCGGACTCCAGGCGGATCACCAGGCGCTCGCCGCGGCGGGCGCGGTAGGTGTAGTCGTCGTGGAACGAGCCGTCGTCCACCAGCCCGTCCCCCTCCGCCAGCTCGCCCTGCACGGGACGGCCCAGCCGCAGCGCCGTAAGCCCGGCCGTGGGTCCCGCATTGCCATCCGCCGATGCGTTCTCGTCCGCCGGCGGGGCGGGGGACGCGCCGCCGGCCTCCAAATCCAGCGTGTAGCGTCCCGTCTCGCCCTCGCCCAGCGTGTTCACGCGGATGGTGACGGGGCCGTCCTGGTCCGCCGTGTACTCTACGCGCGCGTCCGTTCCGCCGGCCCCGTCGTCGTCCGTCTGCAGGTTCTCCAGCGTGCCGTCCGCCACCCGCCGCCCCACGTGCAGGTAGGCGTCGAAGTCCTCCGAGCGCAGGGTGACGGTGATCCGGTCGCCGCGGCGCATTTCGTACGCGTAGTCGTCGAAGTACGAGTCGTCCGCCAGCTGCCCGTCCGCCGTGACCAGCTCGCCGCTCACGGGCTGCCCCGGTCGCAGCGCCGATCCTCCCGGCGCAGACGGCTCCGGCGATGCCGGTCCGCCCGCGGGCCGGTCCGAGCGCAGGGTGAACGTGTAGTCGCCGGTGGAGCCGCGGCGGCCCAGGGAGACGTTGCTCGCCACCTGGATGAGGATGCGCCCCGTGGCGGGCACGACTCCCGTGGCCGTGAGGGTGCGCCCGCGGCGGCCGCGCTGCTCCACCACGTCCTTGGTGCCCCCGCCGCGCCAGTGCGTGGTGGCGGTGACGGACGGATCGATCTGCCGCGACTCCAGCACGAACGTAAGCCGTTCGCCGGCCTGCGCCTCGTAGAAGAACGAGTCGTACGGGCGCCCCGTGCAGGCGTCCCTGCCGTCGTAGCGGTCGCCCGGCAGGGTGAAGTCCTCGCGGGCCAGGGCGCCGCGTACCGTCTGCCCGGCCGTGAGCGTGGGCGCGCCGCCGGTCCGGGTGCCGCAGGGCTGGGCGTGCGCCGGGGCCGCGGCCAGGGCCAGCAGGGCGGCCGCCATCCACGGCGCCCTCACGCGGGAAGCCCCCGCGCGTGCTCCGCCTGCACGGCGAAGTAGTCGTTGTGCGACACGTCGCTGGTGGCGCCGTCCACGAACGCGCGCACGTGCTCCAGCGAGTCGCCTTCCCACAGGCACACGCCGCGGGAGCCGTCGGCGTTGGGGTACACGGTGTGGATGCGGATGCCCTCGGGCAGGTTGGGCAGCGCCTGCGCCGCGCGCTCCCAGAACTCGCTCGGGCGATGGATGGTGTGGTTGCACAGGACGTACATGCGGGGCTCCGGATGGGGGAAGTCGGCGGGCCGCGGGGGCCCGGCGGACGGGGCGGCGGACCTCCGCGCCCCGAGCCGCGTACCAACGATCGCGGCCGGGCGTATCCCAGCCGTATCCCCCGCGTCCCCCGGCCGTTGCGGCACCCCGGTACGGCCGGATACCTTGGGCGGACCTTCGTTTTCCCCCCCCGCACCACCCCCTCCGTGTACCTGCTCCGCACCCTGGGCACCCTGGACCTGCGCGGCCCCGACGGGTCGTCGCTGGCACCGCTGCTGGCCCAGCCCAAGCGCGCGGCCCTGCTGGCGTACGTGGCCCTGGCCCGTCCGCAGGGGCCGGTGCGGCGCGACATCCTGCTGGCCACCTTCTGGCCCGAGATGCCGGACGACCGCGCCCGCGCCGCCCTGCGCAACGCCCTCAGCTTCGTCCGCAAGGCGGCGCCCGGCGTGCTGGCGGCGCGCACGGACGACGCCGTGGCCGTGGCGGACGACGCGCTCGTGTGCGACGTGCGGCAGATGGAGGCGGCGCTGGCGGCGGGGGACGTGACGGGGGCGCTGGCGCACTACGGCGGCGACCTGCTGGCCGGGCTGCACGTGGACGATGCGCCGGCCTGGGAGCAGTGGCGCGATTCCGAGCGGCTGCGGCTGCGGCACGTGGCCCTGGCCGCCGCCCGTGGCGCCGCGGAGGCCGCGCGGGGGCGCAAGGACCCGGACGGGGCCGTGGCGCTGGCCCGCCGCGCCTGCGAGATCGACCCCGACGACGAGCCGTCCGTCCGGCGGATGATGGAGATGCTGGCCGAGGCCGGCGACCCGGCGGGCGCCCTGCGCGAGTACGAGCGCTTTGCTGCGCGGCTGATACGGGAGCTGGACCTGGAGCCCGCGCCGGAGACGGAGGCCCTGCGCCGCGCCCTCCGCGTCCGCGCCGAGCGCCTCCCCGATCCGCCCCGCGCCGCTCCCGCACCGGTCTCGACCCCGCCGTCCGGATCGGCGCCACAATCCGCATCCACATCGGGATCCGCATCGACATCGGAATCCACATCGGAATCCGTATCCGTATCCGCATCCGCGTTGGGGACGGAGACGGCCTCGGTGGATGGGGATGCCGCGATGCCTGCATCCGTTGCGGTGGGACGCGGATCGGACGTGGCAGATGCGCATCCACCGGTGGATGGAAATCCGTCGGCGGCGGGGGATGCGGGCTTCGCGGTGGATGCGCCGCGTGCGATGGGAGCATCCGCATCCACCGAAGCGGGACGGGCGGATGCGGTGCACGTCGCTCCGCCCTCCGCGCGCCCCCGCCGCTGGCGGCGATGGGCCGCGGCGGCGGTGGCGGGCGTGCTGGCGCTGGGGGCCGTGGCCCTGCCGCGGATGCGCGACGCGGCGGGGGCCACGGGGCCGGCACCCGTCGCCACGCGCATCGCCGTGCTGCCGTTCGTCGTCCGCACGGGGCCCGCGCACGCGTACCTGGGCGAGGGGATGGCGGACCTGCTTTCCGTGCGCCTGGACGGCACCGGCGCGCTGACGACGGTGGATCCGTATGCGCTCCTCGCCTTTCTCCGTGCGGGGGGGGAGGGCGAGACGGGGCTGGACGCGGGGCGCGCGGCGGCGGGACGCTTTGGCGCGGGGCGTTTCATCCTGGGTACGGTGGTGGAGGCGGGCGGGCGGCTGCACCTGAACGCGGCGGTCTACGGCGCGGACGGCCGGCGCCGCGCGCGCGCGGAGGTGGCGGAGGTGCGCGAGGACAGCCTGTTCGCGGCCGTGGACGGCCTCGTCCGCGCGCTGGTGGCGGAAGGGATGAACACGCCGCCGGAGCAGCTGGACCGCACGGCCGCGCTCACGACGGGCTCGCTCCCCGCGCTCAAGGCGTACCTGGCGGGGGAGCGGGCGTTTCGCACGGGCGCCTTCAAGCAGGCGGCGGAGCAGTTCGGCCGGGCGGTGCAGGGGGACAGCACGTTCGCCCTGGCCTCGTACCGGCTGAGCGTGGCGCAGGACTGGGCGGCGGAGGACGGTTCGGCGGCGGCGGCGCGGGCGCTGCGGCTGGCGCACCGGCTGTCCCCGGCGGAGCAGCGGCTGCTGCGGGCGCGCGTGGCGTTCCGCACGGGCTCGGCGGCCGTGGCGGAGGGGCTGCTGCGCGAGCTGGTCGCCACGCGGCCCGACAACGTGCAAGCGTGGAACGACCTGGGTGAGGTGCTGCAGCACCGCGCCATGTGGCAGGGGCGATCGGTGGAAAGCGCCCGCACGGCGTGGGAGCAGGTGGTGGCGCTGGACCCCGCGAACGTGAACGCCTGGATGCACATGGTGTACGTGGCCGCGCTGCAGGGACGGCCGCGGGAGGTGGATTCCATCACCCGCGCGGTGGAGCGGCTGAGCCCGGCGCACGAGGGAATGAACCGGATGCGGACCCTGCGCGCGTTCGCCCTGCGCGATGGCGGGGCGCAGGCCGCGGCCATCGGGGCCCTGCGCGCGCAGCAGCCCGGCGACGCCAACGACTTTCCCGCGTGGGGCGCGGCGTGGCGCACGGCGGACTTCCTGGACGATCCCGCGGCGGGCTTCCGCATCGCCGCGGTGATGACGGAGCCGGGGCGCGGCGCGCAGAGCCGGCTGCTGGGCCACACCACCCGCGCGCACATGCAGATGGCCCGCGGCCGCTGGCGGGGCGCCCGCGCGCAGGCGGATTCCGCGGCGCTCGTGGATCCGGAGTACGCGGCGCGCACGTGGGCCTTTTTGGCGGGCTTCTTTCCCGGCGACCTGCCGCGGGACGAAGTAGTGCGCGCGTTCCGCCTTCTCGCGGCCACGGCGCCGCCCGCCGGCCGGGGCACGGGCGGGCCCGTGGACGAGGAGCGCGGGCGCTTTCCCGCCGTGCGGCACGAGTACCTGCTGGGCGTGCTGGCCGTGCGCCTGGGCGACGCGGCGGAGGCGGAGCGGCGCGTGGCCGCCCTGGCCGCGATGGAGGACACGACGGCGGTGGGTCGATTCGCCCGCCACCTGCGCCACCAGCTGCGGGCGCGCGCGCTGGCCGCCGCGGGGGACGGGGCGGGGGCGCTGCGGATGGTGGAGGCGGGGTGGCCCGCGCCCGTGCCGGAACTGTTCGTGAAGGACGATTCCTACAGCACGGTGGCGGAGCGCTACTTCCGCGCGCAGTTGCTGGCCCGCGCCGGGCGGGACCGCGAGGCGCTGGCGTGGTTCGGCAGCCTGACGGAGGACATCAGCCGGGGGATCATGTTTCCCGTGGCGGCGCAGGCGGAGCAGGCGCGCGTGCTGGAGCGGATGGGCCGCCCGCGCGACGCTGCCGTCCGCTACGCCCGCTTCGCAGACCGCTGGCGCGACGCGGATCCGGAAGCCGCCGCGCGGGTGCGGGATGCGCGCGAGCGGGGGCGGGCGCGGTAGCTGGGGGACATACGCTGGGCCCCTGGTAAAAAGACCCCCGCGCAACCGTAATCGAGGATCAGGCGCTTTTCCTAGAAAGACCCTTTCCCCAGCTGTTTGCGTTGATTGTTCTGCACCGTTAATCTGGAGCAGTCTGTCTCCTCTCTCCTTACCCCTTCGCCACTCCTCGAACGAACATGTCTGTCAAGAAGTTTGTATTCTGCTTAACCGCCACGACTTCTCTCGTTGCCGCGGCAACACTTTCACCTTCTCTTTCGGCTCAGAGCCTTCTGGTCATCCCTGACCTCTCGAGGGGATCCTACCAGGAACCCCTCGCGCCGGGAGTTGTGCCGGCCAGCGTCGACTTCGACGCCATTGGGGTCATGGATGAGGTGCTTTCAGAGCGCTTCTGGGGAGAGGCGAGCACAAAGCTGCTCCCGGGCTCAAGAATCGCTTTGGGCAGCGGCGAAGCAGCGCTTTATACGGAAATCGGCGCGGTCAACTCCGGACCGTGGAGGTTCGCAGTTGGCACTACCCTCGCCGTTGCGGGTGAGGAGGAGGAGACCGACGAATCTGCACCCGCAGAGGAAAATGCCGCGCGCAACCGGTTCGTGGCGGGTGGCGGGAGCCTCTCGCTGCAAGGCATCCGTCCGCTTGTTCTCGCGCAACTGGGGCAGTATTCCCGGGGTGGGCTCCTGTTCGTGCCGAGAGGTTGGATCAACCTGCCGGAACTGACTTCTTCCGACGACATTACCGACTACGGCGGCGAACTCGCGGGTGCGGTCATTCTCCAACGGCACCGGAACGACGGAGAGCGGTTCATGACGCTGGAGACTCGCAGCGGATGGGTCTACGGCTCCGGTGATTTCTACGAGTCCGTGGGCCTTGGGGATGGCTCCAGCTTTCTATACGTCGCACCGACCCTCACGCTCGCGATTCAAGAGCAGGTCAACATTGGGGTTTCGACCTTTCTGACTGAGGGCGTCAAGCCAAGCTTTCGTCTAAGCCTGTCGCTTCTCAGCAAGAAAGATTGAACTCCGTCGAGCTTGGGCCGGAGCCGCGCGGCATTGAGCCTGGGGCATTTGGCGCTTCTCCGTAGAATTGATGTTTGCCGAGGCCCCGGCGCGGAATGCGGCGGGGCCTCGTCGTGTCTGCGGAAAATCCGCCGGTGCTACGGCGCCGCGCGGGTGATGGAGACGATGCGGTGCGCGCCGACGGGATACTCCATGGCGTCGTGGCCCGGCCAGTTGGGCACGTTCATCTCGCCGCCCGTCTCCGTGACGTGGCTGAACTCGGTGGTGATGACGACGCGCTCGCCCTCCCGCAGCGCCAGCGCGGTCACCGCCTGCTGGTTCTCGGACGTCGTGTGCGCCCGGACGACGCGGTTCACGTTGTGTGGATCGCCCGCCTGCACAAAGCGCGTGCGGTCCAGCATGAGCTCCATCCGGCCCAGCGGGTCCACCCGGATGTCCGCCACCGTCACGGCCTCGGCCGCGAGCGGCTCCTCCGCCGGCCACGGCCCCGTGTAGGCGCCCACGGCGTCGGCGAGGGCATCGCAGGCGGCGGTCGCGCACAGCACGGCCGCGGCCAGGAGCGGAAGGCGCAGGGTCCGGGTCGCGGATCGCATCGTCGTCATCATCGGCGGGGGCGGTGGAGTCGGGGCGGATGAAAGGGGGGTGGGATGCGGAGCGCGGCGTCCCGCATCGCATCAACATGGATCATCCGCGGGCGAAAGGGCAACGGTGCCGATGGACGGCGGAGCGGGGAATCCGTCACGCGTGCCGTCGTTGGATGATGCTGGATTCCTCGCCCCCGGATCCGCAGATTGCTGCGCGCAGGCCCGGGCACCGCAACCGACGCGATCGGTGGATGACGCGCGGGGGTGGATGCGGGATGCCTGCGTTTGGACCGATCCGGATTCCGACCCCATGCAGCCGCCTCCGCCCTCGGGACGAGGACCGGGGTGCAGATGGGTTTCCTGACGTACGCGACGGGGCCGACATGAAGATCCTGCTGACGGGCGGTACGGGCGGGCTGGGGCGCGAGCTGGTGCGCGCGGCGGAGGCGGCGGGGCACACGGTGCGCATCGCCAGCCGCGGTGCGCGGCCGGCCGGCACGCCCGCCGGGCGCGAGTGGGCGCGGATGGACCTGGGCACGGGCGCGGGCGTGCCCGAGGCGCTGGCCGGCGCGGACGCGGTCATCCACGCGGCCAGCGATCCCCGCCGCCACGCGGAGGTGGACGTGCAGGGCACCCGCCGCCTGGCGGAGGCGGCCCGCGCGGCCGGCACGCCGCACCTGGTGTACGTCTCCATCGTGGGCATCGACGACATCCCGTTCGCCTACTACCGCAGCAAGCTCGCGGCGGAGCGCATGGTCGCGGAGAGCGGGGTGCCGCACTCCATCCTCCGCGCCACGCAGTTCCACGCCTTCGTGGAGACGATGATCGCCGGCTTCGCGCGGGTGCCGCTCGTGCTGCCGCTGCCGTCGGCGTTCCGCTTTCAGCCCGTGGACACGGGGGAGGCGGCGGACCGGTACGTCCGCGCGGCGGAGGCCGGGCCGGGCGGGCGGCTGACGGACTTCGGCGGGCCGGAGGTGCTCACGCTGGGGGAGATGGCGCGGGCGTGGATGACGGCGCGCGGCATCCGCAAACCCGTCGTCCCCCTGCCGCTTCCCGGCGGGCTGGCGGCAGCCTTTCGCGAGGGCCGCAACACGCTCCGCAACGGCGGCGAGCGCGGCTCGGTGCGCTGGGAGGACTGGCTGCGCGCGTCCGGTGGCGGGGCGGCGCCGGCCACTGCCCGGGCGTAGGTGGCGTCCTCCTCCACTCCCGCACACACCCCAGGCTGGACGAGATCCAGCCGACCTGGAAATGGACAAGGTGACGGTGGAGGTTGCGGCGCGGCTGGCCGGCCGCCTGGCGGAGGAACCAGGCGGACCCGCTTGCGGACTCTCTGCATATTGGCGCAAATTGTAACCTGCTTACTTTGGGCACCTGTGCGTGCCGGCCGGAACCGCTGGCTTTTCCGCCTGCATGAATCTGCTTCACCGCGAAGAACCCGAACTCGGAAGCGATGCCCGAGCCCAGCGGCGGCTCTGGACGTTGCCACCGGCGCCAGGTGTCGAGGCGGCCCCATTCGAAGGGGCACCGCTGCTGGACGAGCTCCGCACGGAGTTCGGGTTGTTCCTGTGGCAGGCCCTGCGCGACGTGGTTTTGTGGGCGTCATGCGACCCGGCCCCACGGCATGAACTGTTCAGTTCGGCCGATGAACCGCTTCCCCAATCTCTGCGCTCGCTGGGATCGGAATTGATGCTGGATGGGGCCGTGCTGTCTCTGGCGCGGCTTGGTCGGGATCCGGGCGGGATTTCAGCCGATGAGATCGCGCGGGCGTGCGTGCAGGTCTCCGAATGGGCCGCTAGACAAGGACTCGCCGCAGTGGAAGTCCAGTTTGCAGAGGCGGCAGCAGCGGTCTTCCCCACACGTTCGGAGATGGCACTATTCGCGGGACGGGCGGCACGCCGGCACGCTGCGTTCGAGCGCGGTATCCAGTGGTTCGCGCGCTCGCTGGCATTGGCGCGGCGGGCTGACGACAATGCCGCCTACACGCTTACGCTGATTCGTTGGGGCACCCTGGAACTGCAGCGGTCGCGGCTGGACCACGCACGCCGGTTGTTCGTGTCCGCGTGGAAGGCGGCGAAGCGTTTCAAGCTCCGGCGGCTGGGCGCATTCGCGCGGCACGACCTTCTCGTGCTCGGATTCGAAACAGCCACGTTCAAGGAGGGACTCGCCCACGCCGAGGTAGCGTTTCAGCTTTACGGTCCCAAGAGAAACCGGCGGATTCCCTATCTTGTCCATGACGTGGGCTTCCTCTGCATGCACCACGGTTATTTCTCCGCTGCGCTTCCGATCTTCTCTGCGGTGCTGCCGTTCGTGATCCACCCGAGCGAACGCGTCCAGGTGTTCGCGCACCTCGCGCGAACATTTGGTGCTCTGGACGATGAACAAGGTTTCGAAAAGGCCGCCGAGTACGTTGGCACTGAGTTCAAGCCAACGTATCCCAACGCCGCTGCCTCGCTCCTGTATGTGGCGCGCGGTGCTGCCAGCGTCGGCCAACGGCGGCGGGCTCGCTCGCTCGCCGGAGAAGCGTTGGCGCTGTCCACATCGCGCGGGGAAAAATCCGTGATGGCCCTGGCGGCGCAGTTCATGGATGCGCTGAACGCTCGTCGAGCGAGTGCGGTTGAGCGCGATAAGGAGCCGCCGGAGGGTGTTTCTGATTTTACATCGCGCCTTCTCCGGCGGCTCATGAAGCTCTCTCCCTCGGGTTTGGAAGAGACAGAAGAGCCCGATTAGTTCCCCGACCCGAAGCCCCCAATCCCTCGCTGGGTGGTCGTGTCCGACTGCGTGGTTGCTTCGCCGCCGTATCCCTCTGCATCAGGTAGCTCCTCAACCGAGTAGTGCTGGTCGGCGTCCACGCGCACACCCGCAGGGTGCTCGCTGCCGCACGCTGCCACAAACAGGCAGCCGAGCACGATTCCGATTCCAGCCAGCCCAGTTCTCGTACGCATCGTCGTAGTCTCCGTGGCGGGGTTCCGCGCGTTTGAACGCGCCCCCCGTTGGGTGCGTTCTGCGCCGAATTTACCCATGCCCGCACCCAATACGCCACGGGACTACCCACAAATAGAATCGGGTAGCACGCGCCCGGCCGCCTCTTTTCAAGCGGCCGCGTCTCAGGCCGCTCCTATTCGGTCCAGTCGCAACTCCCTGGCGGTGTTCTGTTTACACATTGACCCGGAAGGCGCGTTCCGCTAGCTACCAAAGGATTGTGGTAGGGGGCGCCCGCTGACGTTGGCCCGGCCGCTGTTGCGGCTACGCCAGTTTGGAACACACCGGGGGCGCGGCGTCCTCACCCCCTTGCTTTCCGACCCCCGGCGGGTGGAAACGGTGCACGATGAGTCCCTCCTCTACGGCCTCGCCGCCCAGGCGGCGGCCCCTCCTCCGGATGCGGAGACAGCGGCGAAGTGCCCGCCTCGCCCGCTCGGCTACTATGACGATTACCACACGCTGCGGCCCCCGCTCACGCGTCCGGAACGGTTGCTCCCGCCTAGGCCGGAGAACGCCACGCCGGAGCAGTTGCGCGAGTGGTCGGACCGCTGCTGGATGAGCCGTATGATCATGGGCTCCGGCAACTAGAATTCGAAGAAACCTCGCCTCCGCCGTCGAACAGCTCGTTTGTCGCGGCGTCGCGGCACCGAAAACGTGATGTCGGCCTTCGCCGACGGGTCCGGCACGGGCGAGTGCCGGGGCGGGAGGCGGAGGTCCGGCGAGAGGGGTTTCGGTGTGGGATGAGCTCGGCGCGGCGTGGCGCAGATCCGTCCCCGGCGATTGAAATCGCGGCACCGAAAACGTGATGTCGGCCTTCGCCGACGGGTCCGGCACGGGCGAGTGCAGGGGCGGGAGGCGGAGGTCCGGCGAGAGGGTTTTCGGTGTGGGAGAGGCGGGAGGCAGACGCGCCGTCGCGCCGTTGAAGCCTCGCGCGGTTTGCGAGGCTTTCCGCGGTCGTTGCGGCGGCTTCAGCCGCTCCGGACGGGAGCCCGCGTCAGCGCTTCTTGCCCAGGATGGTGCCGCGGCAGGATTCGGCGCCGCAGTGGCAGGGGAAGCGGGCCTTCATCTTAGCCGTATGGCGCTCGGGGAGGATGTAGTTGTAGTCGTACGCCAGCTCCTCGCCCGGCTCGATGTCGCGGATGCTCTCGATGTAGATGCGCCCGTCCTCCTCCACCGCCTCGCAGTTGGGATCGCAGGAGTGGTTGATCCACCGCGCCAGGTTCCCCCCGAACGCCGCGTCGATCATCACCTCGTCGTCCACCGCGAACAGAAAGGTGTGGTGCACGGCGTCGAAGTCGTCGGGGTAGCGGCGCTCGGCCTCGGCGTTGGGGATGCGCTCGCCGCGGTACTCCACGATGCGCGTGTCGGCGGGGATGGGCGCGCGGGCGTACACGCCGCGGCCATGGATGCCGGAGCGGCGCACGGACAAAAAGCGCCGGACGGGAAGCACGGGTCTTCGCATCCGGCGATTCTATCGCCCCGGGCGCCGCGGCGGGAGGGGCTACGGGCAGATCTCGGCGCGCGTGCTCAGCCGCAGCACCACCGTGGGCGGCGACGCGGCCGACGGGTCCACGCGCCGGACGTCGCGGCCACGGACGGAGCAGGGCGCCGCGCCGGGGAGCGGACGGCTCCAGCGCGCGGCGACGTACGCGGCCCCGTCCGCCTCGGCCGGCAGCACCCACTCGGTGCAGCCGCGGTTGGCGCATTCCGCCGGGTGCTCGCCGTCGAAGCGCGGGCTGATGGGATCGTGGTGCCACGTCACGGCGTCCGGCCGCAGGGGCGCGCCCCGCTCGTCCACGATCCGCACGTACGCCGCCACGTCGTCCCGCGGCTCCGTCACGTCCCGGCACGCGCCCACGGCGACGGCCAGCCCCAGCATCCACACGGCGTTGCGCATCTTTCCCCCCGGCTCGCTGCTGCATCCATCGTCCCGCCGGTGCCACGTACTGGATGACACCCTGCACATCATCTACCCCGTACGTCCCCTGTGCGAGCCGGCGCGGGCACGTCCATCATCGAATGCTCATGCGGAGGGACGCGGCGCCGGACGCCACGCATCCCCCGTGAAACCGCCCTCCACCGGCGCGCGTACTCTCATCATGCTGTCTGGAATGCATTTACGCGCCCTGTCCGCGTTCTCCCTCCCTGCCGAATACGTACGATGCCGCGTATCCTCCTCTCCGTGATGCTCTTCGCCCTGGCCGCCTGCTCCCCGGAGCCGGAGGGGAGATCGACGGCAGGATCCGGAGACGGTGCGAAGGGCGAGGCGCCCGCGTACCAGCGCTTCCGGGGGCGCTACGAGGGGGCGAGCTCGCGGGAGCTGTCCGGGATGGCGGGGTTCTGCCAGCAGCGGAGCGAGCGGTTCCTCATACTGGCGGGAGAGGACGCCGGATTGCTGTACTTCATCCTTCCCGAGCACCGCGAATGGCGTACGGGCGACTACGCTGTCAACGACGTGACGAACGCGGGACCGGACACGTCCGATCCCGACGTCATCTACTCCGTGCTGATGGGCGTCGAACCGCGCGAGGACGACGACGACGTGCTTTACGACACGGACGTCACGTCCGGCACGGTGCACGTAAGCAACGCCACGGCCACGCACCTCACCGGAACGCTGCGCCTGAACGTCCGCGTGCGGGTGAACGACCCCGCCGGACCCTCGCGGACGGAGCGGGCCACCCTGCAGGCGGCCTTCGACGCCTATCCCGTGTCCCGCTGCCCCCGGTCCACGACGGGCGGGTGAGGGGCCGGGGCGCGGGACGCGGGCCGTCCGCCCCGGGCCGCCGTCAATCCGCCGCGCGCAGGTACTGCACGGGCCAGGGCGCGGCGTGGCCCAGGGCGCGGGCGGCGCGCAGGGGCCAGTACGGGTCGCGCAGGAGCTCGCGCGCCAGCAGCACCACGTCCGCATCGCCGCGGCGGATGATGTCGTCCGCCTGCCGCGGGTCGGTGATGAGCCCCACGGCCGCCGTGGCAATGCCGCCGCGGGCGCGCACCTCCGCCGCGAAGCGCGTCTGGTAGCCGGGCCCCACGGGGATGGTCACCCCCGGCACCGCGCCGCCGCTGGAGCAGTCCACCAGGTCCACGCCGCGGGCCGCCAGCACGCGCGCCAGCTCCACGGACTGCTCCAGGTCCCATCCGCCGTCGGCCCAGTCCGTGGCGGAGATGCGCACGAACAGGGGCAGCGCGTCCGGCCACACGGCGCGGACGGCATCCACCACCTCCAGCGTGAGGCGGATGCGGTTCTCGAACGGGCCGCCGTACGCGTCCGTCCGCCCGTTGCTGAGCGGGGACAGGAACTGGTGCAGCAGGTACCCGTGCGCGGCGTGGATCTCGGCCACCTGGAAGCCGGCCTGCAGCGCCCGCCGCGCACCGTCCGCGAAGGCCCGCACCACGCCGCGGATGCCGTCCGCGTCCAGCGCCCGCGGCACGGGCGAGCGCCGGCCGAACGCGATCTCGCTGGGCCCCCACACGGGGCTCCATCCGCCGTCCTCCGGCTCCACGGGGCCGCTGCCCACCCACGGCACGGCGGTGGATGCCTTGCGCCCCGCGTGCGCCAGCTGGATGCCCGGGACGGCGCCGTGCTCCGCGACCAGGCGGACGCAGCGCGCGAGCCCGTCCACGTGCGCGTCGTCCCAGATCCCCAGGTCGCCGGGGGAGATGCGGCCGTCCGCGGTGACGGAGGTGGCCTCCGTGATCACCAGCCCCGCGCCGCCCACGGCGCGGCTGCCCAGGTGCAGGAAGTGCCAATCGTTGGCGAATCCGTCCGTGCTGGAGTACTGGCACATGGGGCTCACGCCCACGCGGTTTCTAAGCTCCACGCGGCGCAGCTTCAGCGGCGAAAACAGTCCCTGGTCGCTCACCCTCGCGTGCTCCTTGCCGCTGATTGGGTTGATTTGGATTCCCGCGCCCGCGCAACGCCCGAGCCACGGGCCAGCCACGCAACGGCGGCCTCACGCGGAGACGCGGAGGGAGAGTACGCGGAGGAGGGCAGATGCGCATCCTCTCCGCCATCATCCGATGCGGCCGCGCTTGCGTTCGGCCCGGCCGCGGCGCAGGATGCAGGCGATCATCCGCCGCAGTGGTGTCCGCGAAGGCGGACAGTGTGAAGTTGTAGCCGCGAATTCATTCGCTCCCGCGGCCTCCGCCTCACCCCATCCTGCGCCACTCCGGGCACCCCATCCTGCGCCACCCGGGGCACCCTCGCCTTTCCGCGGCGGATCGTTCCGCATCCATCCACCGTCCCGCATCCACCCGTCTTCCGCTCCCATGCCCGACACCCGCGACACCCTTCGCCTCTCGTCCGAAACCACGGAGATGGACGTGGACGCCATCCACGCGTACCTGGGTGGCGAGTCGTACTGGGCGCGGGGCATTCCGAGGGAGGTCGTCGCGCGGTCGGTGCAGAACTCCCTGTGCTTCGGGGTGTTCGACGGGGCGGCGCAGGTGGCCTTCGCGCGGGTGATTACCGACCGGGCCACGTTCGGCTACCTGTGCGACGTGTACGTGCTGGAGGCGTACCGCGGGCGCGGCATCGGCAAGTGGATGATGGAGGCCATCGACGCGCACCCCGACCTGCAGGGGCTGCGGCGGTGGCACCTGCTGACCCACGACGCGCACGGGCTGTACGCGCAGTTCGGATTCACGGCGCCCGCCATCCCCGAGCGCCACATGGAGCGCACCCGCCTGGGCATGTACGCGCCCGCGGCAGGCGATGGCTCCGCCGCGCCCGGCACCTGACATCCACCCCGAAGCCTCCGTCCATGATCGACCTTCGCACGCCGCTCTCGCTGCGCACCTCGTTCGCGTTCCCCGTGCAGACGGCGGAGGCGCGGCGCGAGGTGCTCATCGGCGCGGCGTGGCTGCTGGTGCCGTTCGTCGGCTGGCTGATGAACATGGGGCACCGCGTGGTGATGGTGCACCGGATGATGCATGGCCTGCCCGCGTGGCCCTCGTGGCGCGACCCGCTCCAGCTGCTGCGGCACGGGGCGGTGACGTTCGGCGGGATGGTGTACTACTACCTGCCGGGCGGGGCGCTGGCGTGGATGGGATGGCGCACGGATTCCGTTCCGATGATGGCGGTCGGCGGCGTGCTGCTGGCGCTGGCCACGCTCGCCATCCCCGGCTACATGACGCACTACTGCCGCGACTTCGACGTGCGCGAGATCTACGATCCGGTGCGCGCGCTTTCCCGCGCCGTCCAGGGCGGGACGGCGTACTGGCGGGCGTGGGGGATCGCCCTGTGCGCGCTGGCGCTCTCGTTCGTGGGGCTGCTGGGGCTGGTGGTGGGGTTCCTGGCCACGAGCGTGTGGTTCTGGCAGGTGGCCGGCTTCAGCTTTGCCCGCGTGTTCTCGCAGAAGTACATCCTCCCCGCCCATCCCGCCGCCGCGCCCGCCGCGCCGTCCCTCGCCGAACGCTGACGCCATGCGACTTCGCACCCTTTCCCTCGTCCTCGCGGCGCTGCTGGCCGCCGTCCCTGCACGCGCGCAGCAGGCCGCGCCCTTTCCCGGCATCGCCTGGGGGGTGACGGCGGATTCCGTGATCGGCGCGTGGGGCGAGCCGGCGTCCCGCGGCCCCACGTCGACCGGGCTGGACGAGATGAACTACAGGGACAGCTGGAACGGCCGGCCGGGCACGCGCTACGCCCTTGTTCACCCGGCGCTGGGAACGATCATCGCCGGATACGCCGTGCCGTTCGGCACCCGGCGCGCGTGCCACGGGCAGGTGAAGACGGCGCTGCTGCGGGTCGCCCGCGACTACCCGGGCTTCGTGTGGATCGACGGGGGCCCGGACGAGGCGCTGGCCCTGTGCGACGGCTCGCGGGGGGCGGGCGCGTACGGGCGGGACCCGGCAAGCGGCACCCGCATCGGCATCCGCCTGAGCAACGCCTCCACGGACCTGGTGGTGGACGCCATCTCCACCGCCGGCTTCGATTGGGTCGGCACCAAGTGAGGCGGGGCGCGTCCGCATCCTTCGCATCCTCCCTCCCAGGAGACCCGCCATGATCCTGCGCCGCGCCCGCCCCGGCGTCATCCGATCGCGGCTCCTCCGGCTGGCGCTGCTCGCGGTGCTGCCCGCCCTCCCGGCGGGCGCGCAGGTGCGGGGGCGGGTAGTGGATGCGGGGGACCGGCCGGTGGCGGGGGCGCGGGTGGAGCTCTGGCTCTCGTCCCGCCCGTCCGCGCCGGCCGCGGCGATGGAGACGGACGTGGAAGGCGGATTCGCGCTCGCCGCGGCCGCTGGGGAGGAGGGCGGGATGCTCACCGTCCGCCGGATGGGGCTGGAGACGCGGACCCTTCGGCTCGCGCCCGGCGACACGGTGCTGGTGGTGCGGATGGCTGCGCGGCCCATGGCGCTGCGCCCGCTCGCGGTCACGGCCACGCGCCGGCCGCCGTGCCCCAACCGCGAGGATCCGCGCGCGCGCGCCCTGTGGGAGCGGATGCGCGCCCGGTACTGGCAGCCGGGCGCGGATTCCGTGTACGCGTTCGGCTTCGTGGAGACGCGGAGCGGGGCGGGGAGCCGGGATGACGTGTACGATCCGGCGGCGGGGACCGTGAGCGCCGGCTGGACGACGGGCGCGCTGGTCGATGCGCATCCGGAGCTGATGCGGCGCTCCGGCTACGCCATGTCCGCGGCGGGCGGCGCCGGCGAGCGCACGGCGAGCTGGCTGTACCGCGCGCTGGACACGGGCCATCTGCAGGACTTTACCGGCGTGTACTTTGGCGAGGCGCACACCTTCTCCGTCGTCCACGTGGCCGCGGAGGGGATGACGATCGCGTTCTGCCCGCGGGGCCGGATGGGGCGCACGGGGCAGGTCGAGGGGACGCTGCTGCTCTCCGCGGATACGACGCTGCAGCGGGCGTGGTGGTCGTTCCGCACGCCGGACCCGGACGAGGATGCCAGCGGCGAGGCGACCTACGCGGCGCCCGATGCGGCGCTGGGCAATGCGTTGCTGGCGCACGAGACGCTGTTCTGGCGCAGGACCCGCCCGCCGCACGTGTACTTCGAGGCGAAGACGTACAGCGGATGGCAGCGCTGGACCCCCGACCGTCCCATCTTCCACCCCGACCAGGCCCGCCCCGTCGCCGAGGATCGTCCGCCCGCGCCGTGAGATGATCGGCGCGGATGCACGGCCTTCGCCCAGGGCCGCCTTTTACGGATCGCGATCAGGTGGATCTGTGCCTCGGCGGATTGCCGCACCGTGCGGCCAGTATCCTCCTTTGCAAAAACGCGGATGCCGTCCCCTCGCCGAGAGCGATCCATCTACCAAGGATCTCAGGCCTCCTGCACCCGCCGCGGATCCGCGACCGGCCGAATCCGGATGGTTGCCCTCGCGATGTCCGGACGCGGAGCAGGCGGCGCCCGGCACGATGCATCAGGCCCTTGGTAGCGACGCTGCTGCCGGCGAGGGGACGGCCATCCGATTTTTTCGGGAGAGGCAGAAGGGGCCTTCGGGAGAGGCGGAACGAGCGGGATCGTGGCTGCGGAGGCGGATGACGGTCCTGGCACATCATCCACCTGATCGCGATCGGTTGCGACCGTGCCCGCGCGGGCGGCCCGGCTGATACCGCGGATGCCCGCCCGGCCCGGCGCCGCTTCGGACGGAGCCGCGCGTCGTGAGACGGACCCGACGTTCGCCGCATCCATGGAGGAACCCCCCGGCTCCGCCTGAACGTCCCATCCCACACGGCGTGAGGATGCGGCGCAACTCCTGCGTTCCCCACGGGTTCCGCCGTACCGCACCCCAATCGAGCACCGACTCATGGACGCCACCCCTCCGCCGGATGACGGCGCCGAGCCCGTGCCCACCCCGGACGACGCCGCAGACTCGGTGCTCACCCCGGACGTGGACCCCACGGCGCAGGCCACGCCGGTGGACCGCCGCGCGCCCACGCCGGACCTGGAAAAGACCGGCGCGGCCGTCATCAGCCCGCAGATGCGCGGGGCGGGGGTGACCACGCTGACGGTGCTGGCGCTGCTGTACACCATCTACTTTGCCCGCTCGTTCCTGCTGCCCATCGTGGTGGCGCTGCTGCTGAGCTTTCTCTTCAGCCCCGTGGTGCGGGCCCTGGCGCGCTTCAAGATCCGCCCGCCGGTGGGCGCCGGGCTGGTGATCCTGGGGCTGCTGGGGACCGTGGGGTTCGTGGGCTACGAGCTCAGCGGCCCCGTGGAAACCTGGGCCGCCAACGCCCCGCAGACGCTGGCCACGGCGCAGGGCAGGCTGCGCGAGCTGCTGCGCCCCCTGGAGCGCGCCAGCCGCACGGCCGAGCAGGTGCAGAGCGCGGCCGGCGCCTCCGAAGCCGGCGACCCGGAGCAGCCGCAGGAGGTGGTGGTGCGGGGAGAGAGCATCATCTCGCGCGTGTTCGGCACCACGTCGAAGTTCCTGACGGGCGCCATAGAGGTGCTGATCCTCCTCTACTTCCTGCTGGCCGCGGGCGACCTGTTCCTGCAGAAGCTCATCAAGGTGCTCCCCACCCTGCGCGACAAGCGAAAGGCCGTGGAGATCGCCCGCCGCACCGAGGCGTCCATCAGCACCTACCTGCTCACGACCGCCGCCATCACCATTGCCGAGGGGCTGGTGGTGGCGCTGGTGCTGTGGATGCTGGACATGCCCAGCCCGCTGCTGTGGGGCGCCATGGTGATGGTGCTGGAGTTCATCCCCTACCTGGGTGCGCTGGTGATGACGGTGGTGCTGACCATCGCCGCGCTCACCGTGTACCCCACCGTGGGGCAGGCGCTGCTGGTGCCGGCCGCGTTCCTGGCCATCAACGTGGTGCAGGGCAACTTCATCAGCCCCATGCTCATGGGGCACAAGCTGGCGCTGAACCCCGTGGCGCTGCTTGTGGGGCTGTCGTTCTGGTTCTGGATGTGGGGGATTGCCGGCGCGTTCATCGCCGTGCCGCTGCTGGCCACGTTCAAGATCTTCTGCGACCACATCGAGTCGCTGGCGGCCGTCGGCGAGTTCCTGGGGATGCGCGACAACGACGAGCGCCGCGCCTCCGTCCGCGGCGTGTAGGCGCAGGCACCGCCCCGGCGCGCGGCGGATCCCCCCGCCCGCGCGCCGTTCCCACCGACGGGCTGCGGATCGCGCCCGGCACTGCTGGAACGGGGCGTGGGCTCATCCCACGTCCCGCGGCGCCCGTCCAGCGACGCGGAGCCGCGCGCCGGCAGGGTGACGCATCCGATCCGCTCGCGTCAAAAAGATTGACCTGACCCCCTCCGCGTAGCACGTTTCCCAGGCCTGCCTTTTCGCCGGGCGCCGGGGGCGGTCCACCGTCCCTCCGCCGCGCCCGGCCCGTTTCGATCGCGAGGTCCATCATGCGTCCCATCCGCCGTCCCCGTCCCTCCTCCGTCCGCGTGACCGCCGCCCTCGCGGCCCTGCTCGCCGCGGCCGCCTGCCAGCGCGACCTGCTGCGCGACGATGCCCAGCCCGCCGGTCCGTCACTGGTGCAGCCGAGTGCGAGGTATGCCGCGATGGGGTACATGGATCTTTCCGCCATGAACGAATCCGGCCGGGTGGTGGGCGGAGATGGCTGGTACGGCTACTTCTGGCGGCGCGGCATCGAACGGCGCGAGCTGTACACGAGCCCGAGCGACCGGAGCGCCGCCTCCGACATCAACAACGCGGGGACGGTGGTGGGGACGCTGAGGCAGCAGGGGGTATCCCGCCTGATGCTCTGGAGCGAGGCGGGCGGGATGGTCGTGGTCCCCCTGCCGCAGGGGTGGAGGAGCGCGGAAGGATTCGCCATCAACGAGGCGGGCGTGGTCGCGGGAAGGGCCACCCTGGCCGACAGCAGCCTCCGGGTCTTCCGCTGGTCCGCCGCCGCGGGGATGCAGCTGCTGCCGCGCGTGTACCAGGGCTCCGAGATCCCCACGAGCCCGAGCCAGTACCGGGAATACGTCACCGAGATCAACGAGGCCGGTGACATCCTGGGCAGCTTCACGCACTTCTGCATGGCGGGAGGGCCGGTTCCCTGCCACGGGTACTACTGGCGGGGCGCGGTCGTGTGGACGGCTTCCGGCGAGCAGCGCGTGCTCGCGGGGGAAAGCGGCCTGGCCGTCACCGTCACCGACCTGAGCGAGAGCGGGGTGGTGGTGGGCTGCGACCACGACACCCCCACGCTGTGGACGGCGGCCGGGGCCCGGCAGGCGCTCGGCGCGCCCGGGCAGACGGGGTGCGCGGCAGCCGTCAACGAAGCCGGTGTCGTCGTGGGGGAGCTGGACGACCTCGCCTTCCGCTGGACGGCGGCGGAGGGGATGGAGGTGCTGGGAACGCTGGGCGGCGCCTTTAGCCGCGCCACCGACGTCAACGAGGCGGGCGACGTCACTGGGGGCACCAGCCAGTCCGCCGGCCGCCCTTATACCGCGTTCCTGTGGACGCCCGAAGGACGGATGCAGGCGCTCCTGCCCCTTCCCGACCGGAGCTGGAGCGAAGGCGAGTTCATCAACGAAGCCCGCGAGGTGGCGGGGTCGAGCGATGGCTGGGGAACGTTCTGGGACGACGTGGTGGTCAACCGCCCCCCCGTGGCCCACGCGGGCGGGCCGTACCCCGGGCGCATCACCGGCCGCCGGTACACCTACAGCGCGGCGGCCACGGAGGACGCGGACGGCACGCGCCTGCGCTATTCGTGGGACATGGACGGCGACGGCGACTTCGACGCCGTGACCAACGCGGCGCTCCTGGGCTACGCCTATCCGGCCGCGGGGAGCTACACCATCCGCCTGGTGGTGCTGGACGACGGGGGCCACACCGACACCACGACCACCACGGCGCAGGTGGTCCAGAACGTGGCGCCCGTCATCGCCAGCCTGACGGGGATGCCCACCAGCCGCGGCGAGGGGCTGCCCATCACCCTCACGCCCACGGTGCGCGACGCCAACCAGGCCGTGGACAGCACCGAGCTGTCCCTCGTCCGCTACCGGTGGGACTGGGGCGACGGGTCCACCTCCGCCACGCGCACCGGCACCCACGCGTACGCGGACCAGGGCACCTACACCGTGCGGCTGGTGGTGACGGACGCGGGCGGGATGGCGGACACGGTCGTCCGCACGGCCGTCATCGGCAACGTGGCGCCGCGGGTGACGGCGCAGGCCACGTCGCCGACGACGTTCGCCGCGGGGGGATCGCTCTCCCTCAGCGCGGCGTTCACGGACGTGGCGGGGGACGGGCCGTGGCGCTACCGCATCTACTGGGGCGACGGCGCGTACACGGTGCTGACGAACGTCGCCGCGGGCGCGACCATCACCGGGAGCCACGCGTACGCGCGGCCGGGGAGCTACCAGCCGTACGTCGCCGTGGTGGACAAGGACGGCGGATCGGGCCGCTCGGCTTCCATCGCCGTGACCGTCACGCCGTAGCCGCTACGCTGCCTGGCCGGCGGACGTTGCTCCGCCGGCTCCGGAAACGCATCCTCCGATGCGCGTTCCGTGCGGGACATTTTTTCGTAGCAAGAGGTCCATCATGCGCTCCATCCATCCGCCCCGCCGCGCGTTGGCCGCGCTGGCCGCGCTGCTGACCCTGGCCGCGTGCGACCGTGAGATCACGCGCGAAGAGGCGCGCGCCTCCGGCCCGTCGCTGGTGGACGGCTACTCGCCCTCCATCGGGGTCGGCCCGTTCAGGGTCGAGGCCATCAACGAACGTGGCGACATCGTGGGGAACGGCGCCTCGGGACCGTACCGCTGGACACGGGACGGGGGGCTCGAAGTCCTTTCCGGGATGGGCATGCCCGCGGACGTCCGCGACGTGAACAATGCCGGCGTGGCCGTGGGGAGCATCCTGGTGGACCGGTCGAGCTCCGACTACCGCGCGGTGATCTGGGGGCTGGATGGGCAGCCGCAGCTCCTTCCCGTTCCGCAGTCGTGGAGGCGGATGCGCGGGATCGCCATCAACGATGCAGGCGTGGTGGCGGGGACGGTGATGGTCTCCGCGCCCGGCGGCGGCGAGCGCTCGTTCCGCTGGACGGCGGCGGGCGGGATGGAGCTGCTCCCGCGGACCCTGCACTTCGAGGCCCTCGGCACGGCCGCCAACTACACGGACGGGGTGGTCGGCATCAACGCCGCGGGAGACGTCCTCGGTACCGCACAGGAATGGTGCTACTTCGAGGGCGGCTGGCCGTGGATGTACTGCATCCACGAGGGGACGTGGTACAGCGCCCACGTGTGGCCGGCTTCCGGGGGAGTGCGGGGGCTGTACCATGGAGACGACGTCACCGTGAACGACCTGAACGACGCAGGTGTCGTAGCCGGGTGCTCGGATGGCGTCTCAAAGGTCTGGGAGGGGCGGGGCGTGCGGGAGGTCGCCGTGAGCGGCTGTGCAACCGCCGTGAACAATGACGGCGTGGTGGTGGGCTACGCGGAGGCCGGCGCGTTCCGCTGGACGGCGGCGGGGGGGCGCGTGGACCTGGGGACGCTGAACGGGTACGGCAGCTACGCGGCCGACGTGAACGGTCATGGTGACGTCGCGGGCTGGTTCTACATGAGCGCCGGTGTATGGCGCGCCTTTACGTGGACGGAAGCCGGGGGGATGCAGGCACTCTCGATTCCGAGCGGCAGTACGCGGACGGCCGCCATGGTCATCAACGATGCCGGCGAGGTGGGCGGAATGTCCCTGGCGAAATTCGGCAATACCAGCACCTACACCGCCGTGCGCTGGTCCGACACGATGGTGAACCATCCGCCGTTCGCGCACCTGGACGGACCCTACCGGGGGCGGATCTCGGGGCGCCGCTATGCCTACAGCGCCGCGGGCAGCGCACGGTCCGATACGGCCGGCGCGCGCTATTCATGGGACATGAACGCGGACGGCCGCTTCGAGGCCGTAACGAGCTCTCCCGTGTTCAACCACACCTATCCGTCGGCGGGCACCTACACGATCCGGATGGTGATGCGTGACGGAGCGGGCCGCGTGGATACGGCTACGACGAGCGCCGAGGTGCCGGCCAACGCGGCGCCCGTGGCGGCCATCACCGGCGTCCCCAGCTACTCCGCGGAGGGGGTGCTGCACCACGCGGCGGCTTCCGTTACGGACGCCAACCAATCGGCGGACACCTCCGAGCTGCGCCTGATGCGCTACCGGTGGGAGTGGGGCGACGGCTCGGTCTCCGCCACCAAGTCGGCCAGCCACCGGTACGCGGACCAGGGCAGCTACACCATCCGGCTGATCGTCACGGACGCGGGCGGGCTGGCGGACACGGTCGTCCGCACGCTTCCCGTGGGCAATGTGGCGCCCACGGCCAAGCTCACGTCTCCGACGTCCATCGGCGAGGGCACGCCGTTCACCCTGACGGCGTCGGCGCTGAGCGATGCGGCGGCGGACGTGGCGGCGGGGCTGCAGGTGGCGTTCAACTGCGGCGGGGGATTCGGCGCGTACGGCACGGCGCTGTCGATCGTCTGCCCGGCGCGGGCGGAGGGGAGCGTGACGGTGGGGATGCGGGTGCGCGACAAGGATGCGGGTGGCTCCGGCACCACGCGCACGATCCCCGTCGGCAACGTGGCGCCGCGGGTGACGGCAGAGGCGAGCAGTCCGACGACGTTCGCGGCGGGGGGATCGCTCTCCGTCCGCGCGACGTTCACGGACGTGGCGGCCGATGCGCCTTGGCGCTACCGCATCTACTGGGGCGACGGCGCGTACACGGTGCTGACGAACGTCGCCGCGGGCGCGACCATCACGGGGAGCCACGCGTACGCGCGGCCGGGGAGCTACCAGCCGTACGTGGCTGTGGTGGACAAGGACGGCGGGTCGGGCCGCTCGGCGGCGATCACGGTGACGGTCACGCCGTAGGGGACCGGACGAGGGGTGGATGGGAATCGCCGGGGGCCTCCGTGGACGCGGGGGCCCTCGATCGTTCGCCGGGGGGATGGACGGCTTTCCGGGCACTCGGCGCGCGCGTTAGCTTTGGATGCGATGGGCGGATGTGCATCCACCGAGCTTTCCCGAGACGATGCTGACGAAGTACGATCCCGAGCACGCGCCGGACCCGGCACGCTGGCGGGCGCAGAACGAGATGGAGCTGGTGGACATCGTCATGCGCTACCACAAGCGAGAGCGCATTCCGCTGGGGGATCCGCGGGCGCACGCGGCGCTGCACGTGATGGTGGAGAACCAGGTCGCGCTGGGCGAAGCCACGCCCGTGGGCGATGCCGTGCGGCGGCTGATGGGCGAGGGGATGAGCCGCCACGATGCCATCCACGCCGTGGGCGCCGTGCTGGACAAGCACGTGTTCCACGCGCACACCAGCGGCGTCCCCGTGAGCCGCGAGGCCTACTACGCCGACATCCGCGCCACCAGCAAGGAAAGCTGGCTGGCCGAGTTCGGCCCGGGCCGCGTGGACGAGGCGCCGGCGAACGGTGGACGGAGAGAGAGCGATGCTGACCAAGTACGATCCTGAGCGCGCCCCGGACCCGGTCCGCTGGCTGGCCGAAAGCGAGGCGCAGCTGATCGACATCATCCAGCGCTACCACCGGCGCCAGCGCACCGAGCTGCCGCGTCCGCGCATCCACGCCGTGCTGCACATGGTGGTGGAGAACCAGATCGCCATGGGCGACGAGGTGGCCGTCGCCGCGACCGTGCAGCGGCTGGTGCGCGACGGGCTCAGCCGCCACGAGGCCATCCACGCCGTGATGCACGTGCTTCTTCCCTACATGGCGCGGGTGGCGCAGGAGGAGCAGCCGTTCGACACGGAGGGGTACAACCAGGACCTCCGCGCGCTCACGGAAGAAAGCTGGCGGGCCGCGTTCGCCGAGGACGCGGACTGAGCAGCGGCTCGTATCGCACCGAACAACGAGGGTCTCCGCCGCGCCGGGGACCCTCGTTTGGCGCGGGTATAGACGCGTTTGCGTGTTTTCTCCCCGCCCGCGGTGTCATTCTGAGGTCGGCGCCGGCTCGATCCGTCCCGTGACGAGAAGGCGCCGGCCGAAGAATCTGGTTGCCACGGTGTACGGTGCCCGCCTGCCACGGGCCCCGCGACGAACGGTGCACGGGCGGGATCGTGCCGGGTCGCAACCAGATTCTTCGGTCGCGCGCAAATCCATGTGCACGTTCGAGTTCCGGGTGCGCGCTCCCTCAGAATGACACCGCGGGTGAGAAACCGCGGACCGGCTCGAAAAACACTCTGGCGTACAACGCCGCGCGTGCGGCGTGCGGAGATCCCCCGCGCCGGCGGGCGACGGCGCGGGGAATCGCGGGACGGGGGATCAGGGTTCGCCGCGCCGCCGGTCGGGGAGGTTTCCGCATCGTGCGGGGGGCGTGTGGGGAGCATCTTGTCAGCAGGATGCAGGACACACGCTCCCTGACGGAAGGCGACCCATGCGTATCCCCAGCGCTTTGCATACAAGGGCCCTCACGTGGCCGTTCCGCAGCACCCTGACCTCGCCCGTGTGGCTGGTGCTGCGCCTGTACCTGGCCTCGGTGTGGCTGCAGTTCGGGGCGGGAAAGATCCGCGGCGGCTGGCTGGAAGGCGACGGGCTGCACGGCCTGCTTTCCGCCGTGGCGGCGGGGGGAACGCCGGCCCCGTTTCCGTTCTACGCGCGGGTGGCGGAGCTGCTGGTGGCCACGGGGATGGACCGCGTGCTCTCCGTCGCCATCCCGCTGGTGGAGGTGGGCGTGGGCCTGGCGTTCCTCACGGGCGTGCTGCTGGTGCCCGCCGCCATCGGCGCCACGCTGCTGAACGTGAACCTGGTGCTGTCCGGCGTGGCCACGCTCCACTTCGACGGGCGGATCATCGCCCTGCAGATCCTGCTGCTGCTGGCGTGGCGCGTGGCGGGATACCTGGGGCTGGGCACGCTCGCGCGGCGCTGGTGGAGGGATGGGCACGGCGGCGGGCGCGGCGGGCACGGGCCGCTGCCGGGCGCGGTGTAGGGGCCCTCACCCGGCCTCGCTCAGGCTCGTCCACCCTCTCCCACAAACTGCGTGGGAGAGGGTGTACACCCCAGAGCCCGCCGGATGTGGCGGACATTTTACCGCGGGTTCCTTTTTGATTTCCTGAGGGAGGCGCCGTCGATTCCGTCCCCCGCCGCGATCTCCGGCGCCGACCGAAGGATCTGCTCGCCCGCTCGCTGTGCCCGCCTCTTCGCCCACGGCTCGCGTCCGGCGTGTTTTTCCCCGCCCGCGATGTCATTCTGAGGTCGGCGCCGGCTCGATCCATCCCGCGACGGACAGGCGCCGGCCGAAGAATCTGGTTGCCACGGAGCACGATGCCCGCCTGCCACGGGCCCACGACCAACGGCGCACGGGCGAGATCGTGCCGGGTCGCAACCAGATTCTTCGGTCGCGCGCAAAGTTATGTGCACGTTCGAGTTCCGGGCGTGCGCTCCCTCAGAATGACAGCCGTGGGCGAGAAAAGAACATCGCTCGCTTGCCAGGGACGGCCTCTCCGCTGATCATGCAGGCGGACGAGGTTCACCCGGGCGGAGGCAAGGCAGATGGCAAAGGCGGCCGCGGAGAGCAAGCGCGAGGTCAGCGACGAGGCGGTGCGCACCGCCACGGGCCGCGCGTGGGACGAGTGGGTGGCGCTGCTGGACGCGCGCGGCGCGGCGGAACTCTCGCACAAGCAGATCGTCGCGCTGCTGGCGGACGGGCTCATCGAGAGCAGCTGGTGGCGGCAGTCCGTCGCGAACGGGTACGAGAAGCGCAAAGGCAAGCGCGTGCTGGGCGAGACGGCGGACACCGGCTTTCAGGTCGGCGTGCGGCGCACCCTCCCGATCCCCGCGGACGACGCGTGGCGGCTGCTCACCTCGCCGGAGGGCGTGCGCACGTGGCTGGGCGACGCCCAGGGCTTCGCGCTGGAGAAGGGCGCCACCTACACCACGCCCGACGGCGCGTCCGGCGAGATGCGCGTGGCCAAGCCCGGCAGCCACCTGCGCGTCACGTGGCGGCCGCCCGGCTGGGCGCGCGCGTCCACCATCCAGGTGCGCGTGCTGCCCGCGGGCGCCAAGACCACGCTCTCCTTTCACGAGGAGCACCTCCCCGGCGCCGCCGAGCGCGAGGAGCGCCGCCGCCACTTCGAGGCCGTGCTAGACGCGCTGCAACGACGCGCCGAATCCTGATTCTGCCTGGCCGGACCGCCGCTCAGGTAACCGGCCGCCGCCGTGGTGTCCGCGGAGGCGGACAGCGTGAAGTTGTAGCCGCGAATTCATTCGCTCCCGCCGTCTCCCGCCCTTCGCCGTCTCCCCGCCCTTCGCCGTCTTCCCGTCCTTCGCCGTCTCCCGTCCTTCGCCGTCTCCCCGCCCCTTCGCCGCGTCTCCGCCTACCGCTGGGGCGCAAGATCCGCAGTTGTACCTCGTCCGCCCCACAGTTCCGGCCAGCAATCACCATCCACCGATCCGGCGAAACGCATCCATTTGCTTGCGTGACATTGGGTTTTGAGTGGATGGCATCCGCCGGGCCCGCAAGCTGCTTTGCCGGCCGCCGTGCAGGGGAACGAGCCCGTGACGGGCGGCCCCGCGCATCCAAACTTTTCAAAAACCCCTCACGGGAAGAACGATACGATGTCCAAGTCCAAGCTCGCCTCGCCGCAGATGGTGATGAACAGCCGGATGATCTACACCAGCTGGATTCCGGGCGACCCGCAGGCCGCCGCCAAGCTGCTGCCCCCGGCGCTGCAGCCGGCCCCCAACGGTGCCATCTACATGAACCAGTACGTGGTGGATTCCGCCGAGCAGACCACCGGCTTCGGCGCGTACTCGCTTACGTACCTGGGGCTGGACGTGGCCGACCAGCCCGCGCCGGACGGCGTGACGCCGGGCCGCTTCTTCACGCACTACTTCAACTCGTCCGAGGTCGTGCGCGAGTACGCGGCGGAGCGCGGCGTGCCGGCCTCGCCGGGGCACACGACGCTGGAGCAGGCGGGCAACGTGCTCACGGCCACCACGTTCGTGAACGGGCAGCCCCTCATCCGCACCACGGCCGTCGTGGGCGACGTGGCCGACATCACGCTGGCGGGGCACCTGCGCTACATCACCCAGGTCAAGGACCGGCTGGTGAGCGGCAACTACCCGTACATCGGCGAGCTGGTGAGCCAGTTCACGGTGCAGTCCATCGAGTTCCTGGACCCGTCGCACCCCGTGTACGCCCTGCGCCCCGCCGCGCCCCTGCAGATCGTGGCCGGCAGCAGCTTCTACGCGCCGCGCGACTCGTTCGTCTACCCCGGCGGCGAGTACGACATGGGCCCGGCGGACCCCAAGGACAAGAAGCACGAGGACCGCGTGCAGGTGGGGCAGCTGGCCGGCGTCTGACCTGGACTGCGGGTGACAGGGGACAGGGGACAGGGTACAGCCTGCAACGTCCCCTCCCGTCCAGGTGTATCAACCGGCGGCCGGACTCCTCGCGGGGTCCGGCCGTTCCGCCCTTCGTGAACGATGGAACCCGACCAGGAGCGCCAGGGATGACCGAGCCGCAGGACGATCCGATGGACGAGCTTCGCGAGCACGTGCGCACCGATCTGCGGATGGGTTTTGTGCCCGTGGAAGACATCGCCGAGTCCGTCATGGACCTCGTGGAGACGGACGACGCGGACGAGATGCTCGCCGTCGTGGAGGAGCTGGTGCGGTCGGAGTCCGAGGCGTTTCGCCGCGAGCAGGCCGGCTGGCCCGCCGTCACGGACTGCGACCGGCTGGACCTGGCGTTCCAGGAGCTGGAGCGCCGGGGGATCGTGGCCCGCCATCACTTCAGCTGCTGCATGAACTGCGGCTCCAGGGAGATCTGGGGCGAGGTGGACGACGCGGCCGATGCGGGGATGCAGGCGCGGGGCTACGCATTTTACCATGAGCAGGATACGGCACGCGCGGCCGACGGGGGCGGGCTGTTCCTGGCGTACGGCGCCTTCGAGGACGACGCGAAGGCGGCGGTGGGGCACGAGGTCGCCGCCGTGCTCCACGCACAGGGGCTCACGACGGAGTGGGACGGCTCGCCGGACAGGCGCATCCAGGTCACCCTGGACTGGAAGCGGCGCCGCGACGATCTCTGACCGGCTCGCCGCAGCGCTGCATCATCCACCGGCGGCCGGACTCCTCGCGGGGTCCGGCGGTCGACAGGTTGGGGCATCAAACGTATTCTTTCTCGATCCGGATCCACCGCTCTTCCACCCGACGTGCCCGTCCCATGACCGACGCCGCAGCGCCCTCGCCGACCGAGATTCCCAACGCCGCCCGCATCTACAACTACACGCTGGGCGGCTCGCACTACTTTCCCGCCGACAAGGCCGCGGCGGACTACATGTTCTCGCTGGTGCCCTCCACGCCCAAGTGGGTGCGCATGCTGCGCGACTTCCTCCAGCAGGCGGGGCGGCAGCTGTACGGCGAGGGATTCCGGCACTTCGTGGACTTTGCCTCGGGGCTGCCCACGGAGGAGCACGTGCACGCCGTGCTGGGACCCGACGCGCGCGTGGTGTACAGCGACGCGGACCCGTACACGGTGGAGCAGGGGCAGCGGATGGTGGCGGACTGGCCCAACGTGCTGTACCTGGCCCACGACATCCGCGACGCCCGCACCCTGCTGGAGTCGCCGCGGGTGACGGAGTTCCTGGGCGGCGAGCGGCGCGTGGCGTTCGGACTCAACGGCATCACCGTCTTCCTGTCGCCGGACGAGATCCGGAAGCTCTTCCACGATTTGTACGAGTGGGCGGCACCCGGATCGCGGCTGTACATCACCTACGAGACCAAGCAGCCGGGGCTGATGACGCCGCCCATGCAGCAGCTCATCGACCTGTTTGGCCAGGTGGGATCGCCGTTCTGGATGTACTCGCTGGAGGAATGCGTCGAGCTGAGCGCACCGTGGCGCATCCCGGACGGCGGCCTGCAGCCCCTGGCGGACTTCCTGGGCCTGCCCGCCGGCTACATCACGGACGAGGAGCGCGAGGGCGTGGGCCTGGAGTACTACGCCGCCATCCTGGAGAAGCCGTGATCGTCCAGGCGCGGCCGCACGAGGCGCGGGAGCGGGCCTCCGTCCCCGGCGACTGAAGTCGCGGCTCCGAAAACGTGATGTCGGCCTTCGCCGACGGCCCGGCCGCACGCCGCCGGAGTGCACCCCGGCAGCGCTTCGCCGGTGAAGCTCCGCGACGCCGCTTGCTCCCGGGACTGATGGCGGCCGTGCAGTCCGCGCAGGCGGACTTCGTGACGTTCCAGCGGCGAATTCATTCGCTCCTTTCGGGAGGCCGCCCGGGCAGCCGGAAAGCATCCAAACGTCGAAGCCCGGCCCTCCCTCGCGGGACGGCCGGGCTTTTTCACGCGTGCCGGTGCGCTACAGGATGCAGACGCAGCCGACGCTGTCGCAGAACCCGTACTGCGCCCCGCTGGCGCGACAGGATCCGTTGCACTGGCCCGTGTTGCAGGCCGGGTCCTGCGCGCGGGCTTCGCGCACCTCCGCCGCCGCCGTCATCACCCCGAAGCCCAGCGCGCCGGATACAATCGCCGATAGCACCCGCTCCGCGAGCTTCCTCGTCCGAACGCTCATCGCAGCCTCCCGCGCTGGTTGGTGGCCGTTGCCGGCATGCCGATCGCCGGCTTGATTGAAGGTTAATCGTCCGGAAACGAGAGCGCAAGCTGGATGCGACGTACTCCTTTCGGCCCCCGGCCGGCGGCGGGCAACCTGTCAGGATTTCGTAAATCTTGATCATCGCCGCTGGCGCGGATCCGCGGGAAATCGCTAGCCTGGAGCAGGAGCAGAGACTCACGTTTCGCATCCACCTCCCGCCCCGCGCCCGCCATGTCCAGCACCGCCGAGCCCGCCCTCCGCGCCGTTGCATCCGCCGAGGCCGCGTCCCACGGGGGCGGCGTGCGCTGGCCGGGCGACGAGCCGTACTACGTGCCGGCGGGGAGCGAGGTGCAGATCTTTGAGCGCTGCCACGCCCGCGGGCTGCCGGTGATGCTCAAGGGCCCCACGGGGTGCGGCAAGACGCGGTTCGTGGAGCACGTGGCGTGGCGGCTGCGGCGGCCGCTGGTGACCATCGCCTGCCACGACGACCTGTCCGCCAGCGACCTCACGGGGCGCTACCTGATCCGCGGTGGCGAGACGGTGTGGATGGACGGGCCCCTGGCCGTGGCCGCGCGGCTGGGCGCCATCTGCTACCTGGACGAGGTGGTGGAGGCGCGGCAGGACACCGTCGTCGTCATCCACCCCCTCACGGACGACCGGCGCCTGCTGCCGGTGGAAAAGACGGGCGAGCTGATCGAGGCGGCGCCGGGGTTCCAGCTCGTCGTCTCCTACAATCCGGGCTACCAGCACGCCCTCAAGGACCTCAAGCCCAGCACCCGCCAGCGCTTCGTCTCCCTGGAGTTCGACTACCCGCCGGAGGAGACGGAGGCCGCCATCGTCATGCACGAGGGCGGGGTGGAGCGGGCGGATGCGCTGCGCCTGGTCCGCCTGGCCACGCGCGTGCGCCGCCTGCGCGACCAGGGGCTGGCGGAGTCGCCCAGCACGCGGCTGCTGGTGAGCGCGGCGCGGCTGATGGCGGGCGGCATTCCCGCGGCGGAGGCGTGCCGCGTGGCCGTGGTGAACCCGCTGACGGACGATCCGGACCTGCTCGCCGCCATCGGCGACCTGATCGCGGCCACGATCTAGGGCGGCGGATGGCCCTCTTCGCCACCCTTCGCGCGCGGCTGGCATCTGCCCTTCGCCGCGGCCCCGCATCCGCCCCGCCGCCCGTCGTGCGGCTGGAGGACGTGCGGCGGCGGCTGGAGGTGCTGCTGGCGGCGCTCTACGGCCGCGAGATCCCCATCGTCCCCCTGGATCCCGCGTCCGCCGCGGCGCCGCGGAAGAGGCTGGGCCGCGCGCCCGCCCACCTGCGCGCGGCGGGTCCCCTGGCCGCCAGCGACGGCGAGCGCATCCACCTCCCGGAGCAATTGGACGCGGCGGATGGGCCGGACGCCGCCCTGGCGCGCTACCGGGTGATGGCTATCGGGCAGGCGGAGCGGCTGGTGCGGGGCACGGCGGCGCTGGCGCCCGGCGCGGACGAGCCCCTGGCCCGCGACCTGTACCTGCTGCTGGAGAGCGCGGCGGCGGACGCGACCATGGCGGAGGGCGTCCCCGGCGTGCGCCCCGCGCTGCAGGCGGAGCGCGCCGCGGCCCTGGCCCGCCGCCCCGCGCTGGACGGCCTGACGGAGCCGGAGCGCGAGGTGGAGACGCTCGTCCGCGCGCTCCTCGCCGGCGACGCCGCGATGCCGCCCCCGGAGCTCGCCCCCGGCGCCACGCCGGCGGAGTCGCTGGAGCGCGCGCGGACGCTGGCGGCCGGGGTGGGGACGGCGCGCGGCCGGTACCGCGGCGTGCCCATGGCGGGCGCGTGGGGGACGGTGATCCGGGTGGATGGCGCGGCGGCCGGCGCGGCGGATGCCGCTGCGGTGCGCCCCGCGCCGCTCCTGGCCGCCCCCGCCAGCGGATCGAAGCGGGGGATGCGCGCGGGCGTGTCGTCGACCCCGGTGGATGGCGCGCCCCCCGTGGACGATCCCTGGAGCGCGACTCCCCGCCCGTCGAACGCCGGCGGCGCCCCGCCGGACGCCGCCGCCCCGGCCGAGCCGGATCCGCCCTCGCCCGGTGGTTCCGGCGAGGCGCCGGGCGGGGGCGGCGGGGACGCGGGCACGGCCGCCCGCGCGCCGGGTGCGCCTCCCGCGCAGCCAGCCGTGGAGGCGTTCCCGTACCCGGAGTGGAATTCGAACGAAGGGCGCTACCTGCCGCGCGCCGTGTGGGTGCGCCCGCGCGAGGCCGCGGAGGGCGACGGCGCGTGGCCGGCGGCCGTGCTGGGGGCCCACGCCGCGCTCGTGCGGCGGATGCGCGAGCGGTTCGAGCGGCTACGGGCCCAGCGCGCGCGGCTCGTGCGGCAGCGCCAGGGCGACGAGCTGGACCTGGAGGCGTGCGTGCGCGCCATCGCCGACCGCAGAACGGGGCATTCCATCGACGACCGGCTGTACATCGACGGGCGGCCGGCGCGGCGGGGGCTGGCCATCGCACTGCTGGTGGACATCAGCGGCTCCACCAGCGAGCACGTGGCGGGAATGCGCATCATCGACATCGAAAAGGTCGCCGTCCTGCTCACCAGCGAGGCGCTGGACGCGCTGGGCGACCTGTACACGGTGCTCGCCTTTTCCGGCGTGGGGCCGGGGGACGTGCGCGTGCGCACCCTCAAGGACTTCGGCGAGCGCAACGGGGGGATCGTGCGGATGCGGATCGCGGCGCTGGAGCCGGAGGGCTTTACGCGGATGGGCGCCGCCGTCCGCCACGCCACGGCCCTGCTGGCGCGGCAGCCGGCCGGCCATCGCCTGCTCCTCATCCTCTCCGACGGCAAGCCCAACGACCAGGACCACTACCAGGACCGCTACGCCGTGGAAGATTCGCGGCAGGCAATCCTGGAGGCGCGCGCCGTGGGCGTGCACCCGTTCTGCCTGACGGTGGACCGCAAGGCGTCCGGCTACCTGGCGCGCATCTTCGGCGAGCCGGGGCACATGATCCTGCGCCGCGCCGACCAGCTTCCCCTGGCCCTCGTGAAGGTGGTCCGGCAGATCCTGTCCAACCGCTGATCCTCGATCTCAGGCACATGCAGGAATGATCACGCGGAGGACGCGGAGGAACCGTTTCTCCGCGTCCTCTTTCTGTTCGTCCGCGTCCTCCATGTGAATCCCTCGTTGCACTGAATCCAGGAGAAACATCATGAATACAGAGGAACAGAAAAAGCCAGAGGAACAGAGGACAAGGGTAGTTCTCTGTTTCCTCTGTTCCTCTGTACCCCATCTTTTTCAATGTCTGGTAATTAGATGACTCGTGTGGAGGCCAGGAATCCTCGCGGATGCGCATCCTCGTACCTGGAAGCAGCGCAGTCCGTTCGGCGCGGGGCGCTGCTTGCATGAGGGGGACGCGCACGGGCGCGCGCCCGGCTTCATCCCACCCCAGGTGACATGAGCGACACGGCGGAGCGGGTGCTGCACGACGGGGAGCGGCTGTCACGGCTGCGCGACACGGGGCTGCTGGACGCGCCCGCGGAAGAGGCGTTCGACCGCCTGACGCGCCTGGCCAGCCGCCTGCTCAAGGCGCCCCTTTCCACCGTGACGCTGGTGGATTCCGACCGCCAGTTCTACATGAGCTGCGCGGGCCTGCCCGAACCCCTGGCCACCACCCGCCAGACGCCGCTGGAGTTCTCGTTCTGCAAGCACACGGTGGTGCTGGGCCGCCCGCTCATCGTGCCGGACACGCGCGTGCACCCGGACGTGCGCGGCAACCCGTCCATCGAGCAGTTCGGCGTGCTGGCGTACGCGGGCATCCCCCTGCTGACGGCGGACGGGCACGCCCTGGGGACGCTGTGCGTGATGGACTTCCAGGTGCGCCACTGGACGGAGGACGACGTGAGCAACCTGGTGGACCTGGCCGCGTCCGTGAGCACGGAGATCGAGCTGCGGATGGACATCGCCGAGCGCATGCAGGTGGAGCGGGAGCTGCAGCGCACGGTGCGCCTTCGCGACGAGGTGCTGGGCATCGTCTCGCACGACCTGCGCAACCCCGTGCACACCATCCAGCTCAGCTCCGAGTTCCTGCTGGAGGTCCTCCCCGAGGAGGGTGCCGGGGCCTCCACGCGAAAGCAGCTGGCCATCATCCACCGGGCCGCGCGGCGGATGGACCGGATGATCAGCGACCTGCTGGACGCGGCCAGCATCGCCTCCGGACACCTGTCCATGGAGCCGCGGCCTCAATCCGCCTCCACGCTCTTGCGCTCGGCCTGCGAAGGGCTGCGCCCCATCGTGGAGGAAAAGGGGATCCGCTTCGCCTGCGAGGACGGCGGCGGCGACGCCGTCCTCCGCGCCGACCCGGACCGCGTGCTGCAGGTGCTGGGCAACCTGGGCGGCAACGCCGTCAAGTTCACGCCGGAGGGCGGATGCGTGACGATCGCGCTCGCCAAGGACGACGGGCACGCCGTGTTCTCCGTTGCCGACACGGGGCCGGGGATCGCGCCCGGGCAGCTGCCCCACGTCTTCGAGCAGTTCTGGCAGGCGGACCGCGCGGGGCGCAACGGCACGGGGCTGGGCCTGGCCATCGCGCACGGCATCGTCCAGGCGCACGGGGGGCGCATCTGGGTGGATAGCGTCCCCGGCGAGGGCACGGTCTTTCGCTTTACCCTCCCCTTCGCCGAACCGGAGGCGGGATGATGCGCGGCCGGCGGATGGGCGGGCGGATGCGAAGCGCGTTCTCCGCCCGTGCAGCGAAGCGCGCCCTGCTGCTCGGCGTGCTGGCGCTGGCGGCGGGCGGATGCTCCGGGCGGCGGATGGCGGAGGCGGTGCTGCTGGGCAGCCACTGGGTCCGCACGCCGGACCTGGCGTACGGCGACCGCGACCGGCAGCGGCTGGACGTGTACCGCCCCCGCGCCGTGCGGCAGGGCGCGCCCGTCGTCGTGTTCCTGTACGGCGGCCGCTGGCAGGACGGGCGCAAGGACGAGTACCGGCTCCTGGCCGACGCCCTGACGCGGCGGGGGATGGTGGCCGTGATCCCCGAGTACCGGCTGTACCCGGCCGTGCAGTTCCCCGCCTGGGTGCAGGATGCCGCGCTCGCCGTCCGCTGGGCCCGCGAGAACGTCGCGCGCTACGGCGGCGACCCGGACAACCTGGTCGTGGTGGGGCACTCCGCGGGCGGGCACACGGCGGCGCTGCTGGCCCTGGACGAGCGCTGGCTGCGCGAGGCGGGCGTTCCGGCCGGCGCCGTGCGGGGCTACGCGGCGCTCGCGGGCCCCGTGGACACCACGTGGACCGATCCCGACGTGCAGGCGCTGATGGGGCCGCCGGAGGGATGGCCCGTGACGTATCCGCGCACCCACGTGGACGGGAACGAGCCGCCCCTCCTGCTCCTGCACGGCGCGGGGGACGAGGTGGTGTCGCCGCGGAGCTCCACGGGACTCGCGGCCCGCATCCAGGCGCGCGGCGGGTGCGCACGGGCCATCGTCTACCGCGGCGTGGGGCACGTGGAGATCATGGTTGCCGCCGCCGTCCCCCGCGTGTCCAGCGCGCCGGTGCTGGACGACGTGGTGGCGTTCGTCCGCGATCCCCGCGGCGCCGCCTGCCCGGACCATCCCGCCGCACCTCCTTCCTGAGCAGGCTCCTTCCGCCGTCAGCGAATCCGCAAGCAAAATCGGTCTCATGCGGAGGACGTGGAGAACGGCAATTCGCACACAGAGGAACAGAGGATCAGAGGGAACGGAGGACGACGATGAAGTTCCTCTGTTGCCTCTGTTGCCTCTGTTCCTCTGTGTGATCCCCATCCGTTGTCGTCTCTGTTCCTGCCATACTGAATTCAGGATCTGGCATCGGCAGGGAAATGACGCTTGCCGGCTCTGGGCGAGGCTGATCCCCTGACCAGAATCCATCATCACACCTTTTGAGCCTTCGCGAGAAACCGATTGCTCCCTCCAGGTGTCGATATCGTGTGTAGACACTGTCGATAGAGCTGCGGCGCCTGAACGGATCCCGGTGGCGAAACGCACAAGTGACTATGGATGTTTATCTTACGTTGATTCCCTTTTCGGACTGAAATCGGCACATCGATTGCCTTCTCCCAGGGTGCCCACTGATCCCGGTGGCGGCGAGCGCCGCGCCGGGGGGACTCACCAACTGGGGAGGACGTATGACGAAGACCCGTTCCAAGCTGGCCAAGAGCGCGTCGTTCTTTGGCGCCGCCGTGGCGGCCCTGATCGCCGTGTCGGCCCAGCCCGGCAAGGCGGTCGCGTTCGACGGCGGCGACTGCGGCGGCGGCGGCGGACCCAAGTGCTCCGAAACGAAGATCGACGAGTACTGCACGGACGGCGTGAACGTGTGGGTGTGCGGCTCCACCACGTCGTGGACCTACTACCCGTCGAACAACGGCGGCTGAGCCGCCGTGCGTCCTGCCTGCGTGGCCCGCGTGGGCCACGCAGGCAGGACGCTTCCGTCCCGTGCGTCCCTCCAAACCCGAACACGCCGCACCATGCAGCCCGACGCCCGCTCCCGGCTTCGCCAGCTCGCCGCCCGCCACGGCCCCGCCGCCCTGGTGGGCGCGGGGGTGCTCGTGCTGCTGCTGGCCGCCTGGCGCATCGTCCCCACGGAGGGGCTCACCGCGGAGATCAGCACGCTGCGGCAGGCCGCCGCCCCCGAAGGCCGGCCCACGCTGCTGGTGCTGTACCAGCCCGCCGACTGCGTGGGCTACGGCGAGTACCTGCGCGGATGGAACGCCCTCGCGCGCGAAGGCGAGGTCCGCGTGGTGGCCGTGCCGCTGAACGCGGCGGAAGGCGGCGCGGACGGAACGCCCGCGGTGGACTTCTTTACGCCGGCCTTTCCCGTCCGCGAGGACCTGGCCCGCCCCGCCGCCCGGCTGATGCGGCAGATGGGACAGTCGCACACGCCCGTGGCCGTGCTGCTGGACGGCACCGGCCGGCCGCGGATGGTGGTGCCGCCCGGACGCTACCCCCGGCAGCAGGTGCTGGCCCGCCTGGCCGTTCGCGATTACGCGCGGGCGCTGTTCCCCCTTTCCAACCAACGGAACCGCAGATGATCACCCATCCGACGTTCGCGCGCGGCCTGCGCCGGCTTTCCGTCCTGGCCCTGGCGGCCGTCGCCGCGGGATGCGTGAGCGACTCGCAGGCGGCCGTGCGCGACGACCCGCGCCCCGGCGGCATCCCCGAACGCAAGCTCGTGTTCGTGGACTGGGCCACCGACTTCAAGGTCGGCGGCACGGCCGAGGACACCATCCTGCAGTCCGCCCTGCAGCCCGCCGCCGGGCCCGGCGGTGTGTCCGTGATCGATCACTTTGCCCACCGGGTAGAGCACTTCGACAGCGCTGGCACGCTGGTGTGGACGTACGGCCAGGAGGGAAAGGGGCCCGACGAGTTCTCCGATCCCCGCGACCTCAAGGTGGACGCCCAGGGGCGCGTGTGGGTTCTGGACCCGAGCAACGCCCGCATCACGGTGCTGGGGCGCGACGGCAAGGCGGTGCTGCGCGTGCCGCTGCACAAGGTCCAGCGCACCCCGGTTGGCCTCATCCCCCTTCCCGGCGACCAGGCCTACGTGCTGGTGCCGGATCCCCAGGCGCCGCTGGTGCGCATCGCCGCCGACGGCAGCGTGCTGGAGCGGCGCTCGTTCCCCTGGAACCGCTACGGCGAGTTCCACTACCTGGCCACGCAGTCCATCACCGCCGCCGAGCCGGGCTCGGGGCGCTGGGCGGCCGCGTTCCAGGTGGGCGACGGGTTCTTCACGTTCAACGGGCGGGAGCCCAGCGGCGGCCGGCACCGCTTCGTGGAGCCGGTGACGTTTCCGGAAGTGGTGCAGGAGCGCGTGGAAGGCAGCACGATCACCCGCGCGGCCAAGCGGCCCACGTTCGCGGCCATGTCCGTCACGGCGTCGCCGGAGCGGCTGTACGTGCTGTTCGCCGGGTCCAGCGGCAACGCAAACCGCGTCGTGGACAGCTACTCGATGGCGGATGGGCAGTACGTGGAGAGCTTTCTCCTTCCCGCGGAGGCCAAGTCCATCGAGTGGAGCGGCGGCCGGCTGTACGTGATCCAGAACGACCCGTTCCCCGCGCTGGCCGCGCTGCGCCCCCAGGGCCGCACGCTGCCCTGACGCCGCCCATCACACGCGCCCGCGAGGATCGCCGCCCATGACGTCCATGGCCCCGCTCCCGTCCGCCCGGCCCGCGCTCCCGCTGGCGGAGCTCCTGGGCCTGGGCCTGGTCGCCACCGTGCTGGTGATGGTCCCCGGCGGGGCGCTGCAGAACGAGCGGCACGACCTGCCCAAGGAGCTGCTGGTGCACCTGCTGGCGCTCGGCGCCGCGGGGGTGGCCCTGGCCCGCGCGCGGCGCGTCCGCCTGGCGGGCGAGGACGCGGCGCTGGCCCTGTTCCTGGTGCTGGGGCTGGTGTCGTCCGCGGCGGTGGCCGTGAACCCGTGGATGGCGGCGCGGAGCTCGGCGCTGGCGTGCTCGGCCGCGGCGGTGTTCTGGGCCGTGCGCGCGGCCGGCGGGCGCGACCGGCGCCGGCTGCTGGAGCTGGCGGCGGGCGCGGTGGCGGTGGCGGCCGCCGCGGCGCTCCTGGAGGCGTACGGCGTGCTGGAGGGGCTTTCCACCGCCAACCGCGCGCCCGGCGGAACGCTGGGGCACCGCAACCGGCTGGCGCACCTGCTCGTCATCGGCCTTCCCCTGCTGGCCTTGCAGGTGGCGGGGGCGCGCAGCCGGGCGCGGCTGCTGGCGTGGAGCGCGGGGGCGATGGCGGTGGGCGCGGCGCTGGTGCTCTCCCGCTCGCGGGCGGCGTGGGTGGCCATGGCCCTGGTCGCCGCGATTGCGCTGCTGGCCCTGGCGCTCGCGTCGCCCCGCGCGCGCCGGGCGCTCCCCGCGCGGCGCCTGGGTCTGGGCGCGCTGGCGCTGCTGCTGGGCGCCGGCATGGCCGTGGCCCTGCCCAACCGGCTGAGCTGGCACTCCCCCACGCCCTACCGCGACTCGCTGGCCACCCTCGTGGATCACCGGGAGGGGAGCGGGCGCGGGCGGGTGATCCAGTACACCAACACGCTGCGGATGGCGGCCGACCACCCGCTGCTGGGCGTGGGGCCGGGAAACTGGCCCGTGCGCTACCCGTCGTACGCCACGCCCGGCGACCCGTCGTACATGCCGACGGAGCGCGCGCCCACCGGCCGCTATCCCCAGGGGGACTGGGTCGCGCTGCTGGCGGAGCGCGGGGTTGCCGCCGCGCTGGCCGCGGCGCTCGCCGCCGCCCTCCTGCTCCTCCGCGCCGCCGCCGCCGTGCGCCGTGGCCGTGGCCCGGGGGCCCTCCGCGCGGGCGCCGCCCTCTGCGTGGGGACGGCGCTGGCCGTGCTGGGGGCGTTCGACGCGGTGCTGATGACGCCCGCGGCCGCGCTCCTGGCCGCGGTGGCGCTGGGCGGGCTGGCGCCCCGCGCCCCGCGGGCACGGCGGCTGGCGCTGCCGCGGGCGGCGTGGGGGATGACGGCTGCGACGGCCGCCGCCGTGCTCTGCCTTGCGGTTGCGCTGGGCGGGGTGCAGCTGCGGGCGGCCACGCTGTACGGCTCGGCGCCCGTGGCGGAGAACCTGGCGCGCGCCGTCCGGGTGAATCCGGGCGACTACGACGCGCAGCTGCGGCTGGGCCAGGCCCTGGCCGACGAGGACCGGTGCGCCGAGGCCATCGCTCCGCTGCACGCGGCCAGCCGTCTCCATCCCGGGGCAGCACTCCCGGAGCGGCTGCGGCGGCGGTGCGAGGCGCGCCTGGCCCGGGCCTCCGCGGCCGCTGGCGCGCTCCGCTGATCCGCGGCCGCGATGATCTTTCCTCCTCCCCGCCGATCCGCCGCGCGGCCCCTCCCGGTGCTCGCCGCGTCCGCCGCGCTGTCCGCGTGCGCCGTGCTGGCCGTCCTGTCCGCGTGCCGGGGCGGCCCGCCGCGCGTGGAGCCCCCGGACGTCCGCGGGCCGCTCGTGCTGCGGGTGGTGCATCCCGCCCGCGGCGCCACACTGCAAGCGCGCGGCGCCACCTGGCTCATCGGCTCGCTGGGGGACGGCCGCGCCACGCTGACGGTGAACGGCCGCCCGGCGGAGGTGCGTCCCAACGGCAGCTTCCTCGCCTGGGTGCCCCTTCCCGCCGGCGACGCCCCCGCGTACCGCCTCGTGGCCGCGCTGGGCGGCGACACCGTGCGTGATGTCCTCCCCGTGCGCCTTTCGCATCCCGGCCCGGCGCTGGCGCGGACGGGGCCGCTGCGCATCGACACGGCGTCCCTGTCCCCCCGCGAGCCCCTGCGCCTGCGGGGGGACGAGCCCGTGCGGGTGAGCGTGCGCGCGCCCGCCAACGCGCGGGTCTGGGTCGCGGCCGGCGGCGCGCGGCATCCGCTGTCCCCCGGCGCGTCTTCGGCGGATGGCGCGACGGATGGCGGGCGCGGCGCGGAGCGCTGGTCCGTGGAGCTCCCCGCCGTCCGCCTGGCGGGACGCGCCGTGCTGGTCGCCGCGCGCGGGGCCGACACCATCCGCCTCCCCCTCGCGGCCGTGGACGTGGCCGATGCCGCGCGCCCCGCATGGGTGGTGCTGAGACATCGACCGGAATCCGCCGCGCGGGAGATCGCGGGGCGGCCGGAGCCGGACGGGGACAGCCGCTGGTTCTTTCTCCCGGGAACGCGGCTGCAAGCCACGGGCGCGCGGGGGGACCGGGTGCGCGTCCGGCTGGACGGGGGCCAGGAAGCGTGGGTGGATGCGGATGCCGCCACGCCGCTCGCCGCCCCGGCCGACCCGGTCCTCCGTGCCGGCGCACCCGTGCTGGCGTCCGCCGCCGGCTGGGTGGACCTGTCGATCCCCCTCGCGGCGCCGCCCGCCTTCCGCGTGGAGCAGGGGGAGCGCGCGCTCTCGCTCACGCTGTACGGCGTGGAGCCCGGGTCGGACGCGCCGTCGCTGCGCGCGGATGGCTACGTGCGGGAGGTGGATGCCGCGCGCGAGCTCCCCGGCCGGGTGCGCTACACCCTGCGGCTGGCGGGGGCGGCGTACGGCTACCGTGCATCGTGGCGCGACGGCGTGTTCGTGCTGCGGGTGCGGCGCCCGCCGGCAGTGCGCCCGCGGACGCCGCTCCGGGGCCTCGTCATCGCCGTGGACGCGGGACATCCGCCGCACGGTGCCGTGGGGCCCACGGGGCTGCGCGAATCCGAGGTGACGCTCCAGGTGGCGCGCCGGCTCGCGCGGCTGCTGGAGCGGCGGGGCGCGCGCGTGGTGCTCACGCGGAGCGGCGACGGGCCGGTGGCGCTGGAGGACCGCACGGCCCGCGCGCTCAACGCCGGCGCGCACGCCCTGGTGTCCATCCACGCGGACGCGCTGGACAGCGGGCAGGATCCCGCCCGGGTGAACGGGACGGCGACGTTCTACCATCATCCCCAGTCCGCCCCCCTGGCCGCCGCGGTGCAGCGGCGGATGGTGGAGCGGATGGGCCGCGCCGACCGGGGCACGCGGACCCGGAACCTGGCCCTGGTGCGCGCCACCTGGATGCCCGCCGTCCTCTGCGAAGGGGCGATGATCGTCCACCCGGACGAGGAGGCCGCCCTGCGCACCCCCGCGTTCCAGCAGGCGTACGCTCGCGGCATCGCCGACGGGCTGGAGGACTACTTCCGCGCGTTGGGGGGCGGGCGATGAGGCTCGCCCGGGCCCCGCGGACCGCGCTGCTGGCCGCGCTCGCCGCCGCCACCGTGGCGGCGGGATGGAACGCGCGGACGGCCGACGCCCGTGCCCGCGTGGCCCGCGCCGAGCGCGCGCTGCGTGCCGAGTCGCCCGCGCTCCTGGGCGTGTCCCCGGACGGGCGCCGCCTGCTGCTGCGCGTGGCGGACGCGCGGGGCTATCACCTGCGGGTGGCCGCGCGCGGGGGCGCCGTCGTGGCGGAGACCCGCCGCGGGGACAAGGCCGTGCAGGCCGCGTGGCGCCCGGACGGCGGCGCCGTGGCGTTCCTGGCGCCGGACGCGGAGGGCCAGGGCCATCAACCGTACCTGTGGGAGCTGGCGACCGGGCGGATACGCGCGCTCCCCGCGCCCTCCACCCGCATGCCCCAGGCGCTGGAGTGGGACCCGGCGGGGGCGCGCCTGGCGTACCTGGTGGGGACCGGGGGCGGGGCGGCCACGCTCTACGTGGTGGATGCGGCGGGCGGCGCGCCCCCCCGCGAGGTGCTGCGTGGGGTGGACCGGCGCTCCGGGGTGGCGTGGTCGCCGGACGGGCGCCGCGTGGCCGCCGCGCGCGAACGCCCCCGCGGCGACGTGATGGCCGTGGAGCCGGGCGGGCGGCCGGCGCGCCTCTTCGCCGCCCGGGGCGCGGAGGTCCGCGATCTCGCCTGGAGGGCGGACGGGCGCGCGCTCCTGGCGGTGCTGCGCCCGTCCGGCGCTCCGTTCTTCCAGCTGGCGGAGGCGGCGCCCGGCGGGACGCCGCGGACCCTCGCCGCGCCCGGGGGGGACGTGTCCGGCCCCGCGTACCTGCCCGGGGGCGGCGTGGTGTATCACCTCAACCGCGACGGCGAGCGCTCCCCCTTCGCCTGCCGGGCGGACGGCGCGCGGTGCCGGCCGCTGGGTCCCGCCGGGGCCGGGGCGGGGGTGCTGGGCCTCTCCCCGGCGGGGGACAGCGTGTACCTCGTCCTCCGCGGCCGCACGGGCCCGCCCGTGGCCGAGGTTCGCGCGCTGGCGGGGGGCGGGGGACGCGTGATGCACGCGCCGGAGCCCGCCGCGCCGGGGGTGGAAGGGGTGCGCGTGGACATTCCCGGGCGGGACGGGATGATGATCCCCGCCTACCTGTGGCGCGCGCCCCGGCGTCCCGGCCGCGCGCCGGCCGCGCTCATCCGTGTGCACGGCGGCCCCGCCACGCAGGCCGGGCGCGGCTGGGACGCCTCCGTGCAGTACCTGGTGGACGAGGGCGTGGACGTGATCCTCCTGAACTACCGCGGCTCCACGGGCTACGGCGCCCCGTTCGAGAATGCGCCCGGCGCCGGCCCCGCGCGCGTGGGCGACGTGCTGACGGCGCGCGACTACGCCGTGCGCGCGCTGGGCGTGCCCCCGCGGCGCGTCGTCCTCTACGGCCACAGCTACGGCGCGCTCCTGGCCGCCCGCGCCGCCGCGCGGGACACGACGGTGGGACGCGTGGTGCTGGTGTCGATGATGGCGGACGACGGGGAGAGCGGCCCGGCCGCCGGCGCCGTGCCCGCGTCGCGCCGCGTCCTCCTCTTCCAGGGCGGGGACGACCCCCTTCCGCCCGCCGAGGCGCGCGAGGGGGCCGCCGCCATCCTGGGTGCCGCGCCCGCCCTCCATGCGCTCCGGGGCGAAGGGCACGTGTTCGGGCGCGTGGAGGCGTGGGCGCGGGTCTACGCGGCCGCCGCGGCGCTGGCAGGGGAGCCGTGAGGCGCCGGCGGATGGCGGCGATCGCCCTCGCGCTGGGGGCGGGCGGGTACGCGGCCGGGGTGGCGCTCGCCGTCCCCCCCGTGGCCCCGCTGGCCGCGGGCGCGCCCCCCGCCACCCGCTACATGCACCTCCGCGCGGCGGAAGGGGGGCTTCCGCGCGCCTCCGCCGCGCCGGCGCCCGCCGTCCCCCTGGAGGGCATCTCCGTCCTCCTGGTGTGCGCCGTGGTCAAGGCGGAGGACCGCACCTTCTTTCGCCACGGCGGCGTGCTGTGGGACCAGGTGCCCGCCCTGGCCGGCGACGCGCTGCGGGGGCGGGGCGCGCGCGGGGGAAGCACCATCACCCAGCAGCTGGCGCGCAACCTTTACCTGTCCCCCCGCCGCACCCCGCACCGCAAGCTCCGCGAGGCGGTGATCGCGGGACGGCTGGAGCGCGGCCTGTCCAAGCGGCGCCTGCTGGAGCTGTACCTGAACGTGATCGAGTGGGGCGACGGGGTGTGGGGCGCGCACGCCGCCAGCCGCCACTACTTCCAGGAGGACCCGGCGGGGGTGGATGCGTTCGAGGCGGCGTTCCTGGCCAGCCTGGTGGCCGCGCCCCGCAGCCCCCTGGCCGGCACCAACGCGGAGCGCGCCCGCGGCGTGCAGCGGCGCGTGCTGGGGCAGCTTCGCGACTCGGGGCTGCTGACGGAGCGCGAGATGCGCGCGGCGTGGCTCCAGGCGGACACCCTGCACGCCGCGCTGGCGGCCGGGGAGCCGCTTCCGCGGGCGCTGGCCCGTGCCCGCCGGCGCGCAGCCCCGCCGCCGCGCGGGCTTCCTCCGCTGGACGGGGTGCTGGACGGGGAGTGCGGGCTGGAGCGTGAGCTGGGCCGGGACCCGTCCCGCGGGCGCGGTGCGGGCGGCCGGCCGCTGACCGGGAGCGGAGGATGAGGCGGATTTCCTTTCCCGCGGGACGCGCGGGACGCTGGGTGGCGGCGCTGGCCGCGGCGGGGGTGGTGGCCGCCGGGATGGCCGCCGCGCGCTCCCCCGGGCCGCCGCTGGAGAGCCTGTGGTACCTCGCGGGGGACGGCGCGGAGGCGTTCGTGCGCAACGCCGGCGCGGTGACCATCGTGGCGCCCATGGCGTACGAGGTGGACTCCGCGGGGACGCTGCGGGGCCGCGTGGACGCGCGGGTGGTGCGCGCCGCGCGGCGGGCGGGCGTGCGGGTGATGCCCGTGGTGCGGCAGCCGGAGTTCGACCAGGCGCAGCTCGCGCGGCTGCTGCGGGACCCGGCCGGCCGGGCGCGCGCGGCGGCGTCGCTGGCCCGCGCCTGCCGGGACGGCGGCTACTGGGGGATCCAGGTGGACTTCGAGAACGTCCGCGTGCAGGACGGTCCCCTCCTCACCGCCTTCTACCGGCAGATCGCCGGCGCGCTGCGCGGGGCCGGGTGCCGCGCCGCCATCGCCGTCGTGCCGCGCGTGTCGGACGCGCCGGGCGAAAGCGCGTACCAGTACTGGATGTTCGGCCACTGGCGCGGCGCGTACGACTACGGCGCCCTGGCCGCGGCGGGCGACTTCATCGTCCTCATGTCGTACGACCAGCACACCCGGCACACGCCGCCGGGGCCCGTGGCGGCCCTGCCGTGGGTGCGGGCGACGCTGGACTTCGCCCTCGCGGACGGCGCGCCGCCGGAAAAGATCCTGCTGGGGGTGCCGGCGTACTCGCGCCACTGGCGGGCGGCCTACACCGGGGGCGGGACGGCGGATGCGGGCTCCGCGGGGCTGGGCTACGGCGCGGCGGCCGCGCTGGCGAAGCGGAACGGGGCCCGCCTGCAGTGGGACGCGGACCACAAGGTGTACCACGCCCGCTACGACCGCGAGACGGCGCTGGAATACCTGTACGTGGAGAACGCCCGGACCTTTGGCCACAAGCTGGACCTGGTGCGCGAGCGCGGGCTGCGGGGCTTCGCCGTCTGGCGGCTGGGGCAGGAAGACCCGGAGGTCTGGGACCGCGTCCGGCGGCTCCCCCTCCGGCGGGAATAGGCCCGCCTCGGCTCCGAGCGGCCGGACCCTCGCGTCTCAATCCGTGGCGCCTCTGGAGCGGAGGGGGAAACGCCCGTAGCGCAATATCATTTCCGGCTGTATTGTGCATCACGCTTAAAGAGCGGAACGTCGCCCGGAGCCGCTTGGTGTGAGCTGGCCGGCCGGATTTCCGCTCCTGTCTTCCACGCCCGGGGGAAAGACTTGCCGATGCAATCCGGCCTTACGCGCTCCCATGGGGACCTGCCTCGCACCCAGGGCGCCCGCCCGCGCGCGCACCTGGGCGCCGCCCTCCTCCCCTTTGCCGAGCGTGCGGCGCGCTGCGGCGAGCCGGTGCTCATCTGCGGCGAAACGGGCTCGGGAAAGACCGAGCTGGCCATGCAGATCCACGCGCTCAGCGGGCGCGCGCACCGGCCGTTCGTACGGGTGAACTGCGGCGCCATCCCCGAAAGCCTCTTCGAGCGGGAGATGTTCGGGCACGTGCGCGGCGCGTTCACGGACGCACGCGAGTCGCGCCCCGGCCTGTTCGAGGCGGCGGACTCCGGCACGCTCTTCCTGGACGAGGTGGGCGAGCTTCCGCTGGCGGTGCAGGCCAAGCTGCTGGCGGCCCTGGAGGAACGGTGCGTCCGCCGCCTGGGCGCCGTGGCCGAGGTGCCGGTGGACGTGCGCGTGGTGGCCGCCACCAACTGCGACCTGCGCGAGATGATGCGGGGCAAGCGCTTTCGCGAGGACCTGTTCCACCGCCTGGCCGTCCTGCGCATCCACACGCCGCCCCTGCGCGAGCGGCCGCAGGAACTTCCGGCGCTCATGGACGCCCTGCTGGCGCGCCGCGGCGACGCGGGCCCCGTGCCGCGCGTGAGCCCCGAGGCGCTGGAGGTCATCCGCGCCTACCCCTGGCCGGGCAACCTCCGCGAGCTCGACAACGCCCTGCGCCACGCCGCCGCCTTTGCCGACGACGGGGTGATCCGCCCGGAGCACCTGCCCCAGGAGGTGGTGCTGCACCCGGCAGCGGGCGCCGCCCGGGTCGACGCGCGCCGGGGCGGCCGCCGCTACAGCGCCCCCGCGGACCGCGTGGAGGAAAAGGAGACGATCGTCCGCGCCCTGCGCGAGTCGGGCGGCAACCGCACGCACGCGGCCCGGCGGCTGGGGATGTCGCGCTCGGCGCTGTGGATCAAGATGCAGCGGTACGGGCTCGCGTCTTCGGGCGTGGAGGACGCTCCGGCCATCCGGCCCTCCATCCACCCCGGTCCCCTGCCGGCGGCCATGGTGTCCGGCAGCCTCCACTGCAACTGATTTCAGGGCCGGCCGAGATCCGTCCGTGCTGTCCTTCTGATCTCGGCGTCGGGCATCTTCATCGAGGCGGGATGCTGGCTGCAGCCGACCGCCAGCATCGACGCGCAGCCGCGGCTCATCGCCTCCATCCAGGGAGGCGATGAGCCGCGGCCATCCCGCCTTTCATCCACGTCTCCGGCGCGGGCAGGCTTTACGGATCGCGATCAGGTGGATGATGTGCCACGACAGGCATCCGCCTCCGACGTCACGATTGTGCCTCTCCGAAAAAACGCGGATCCCGTCCCCTCGCCGGCAGCAGCCTCGCTACCAAGGGCCTGATGCACCCGGCGCGCGCCTCCGGTCCGCGTCCGGTCGTCGCGATCGCATCCGCTGATCCGCATCCGATCCGCGTCCGCCGAACCCGCATCGGCTGATGCACATCCGCGATCCACATCCACCGATCGCATCCACCGTATCCGCCGATCCACATCCCCGGATCCACGTCCACCGGTCCACGTCCACCGGTCCACGTCCGCCGATCCACGTCCGCCGATCTGCATCCACCGATCCGCATCCGCCGATCCGCATCCACAGATCCGCATCCACAGATCCACAGCCCCGATCCACATCCCGCGATCATCCCCGATCCACATCTGCCGATCCACGTCTGCCGATCCGCATCCACCGATCCGCATCCGCTGATCCAGGTTCGTCAAAAAGAAGTGAGCCCGGCCGCCCTGGGGGGAGCGGCCGGGCTCGGTGCATGGACCCGCGGCGTACGCGTCACGCCGTGTGGGTTGGGGTTACAGGCCGTTCAGCAGGTCCAGGATGCCGTTGATGCGGTCCAGCACGCCCAGGATCTGCGTCAGCAGCCCGGCCCCGTCCAGCAGCCCCGTGAGGGCGCAGAGCAGGTTGCCCAGCAGGTTGCCCGGACCCGCGACGGCGTCCAGGTCGATCTCGATGGGCGAGATGTCCAGCACCAGCCCCAGCAGGTCCAGGTTGATGGGCCCCAGGTCCAGGAACAGGATGTCGCACACGCCCCGCTCGTTGGCGCCGCGCGCCGCCGAGCTCACCCCGTCGCCCAGCGTTCCCGGCACGTTGGTGAAGCTCTCCTTGACCCCGTCCGCCGTCCGCGTGACCGTGCCGCTGAACAGGAGCTGCCCCGCCGCCTCGTCGTACCCGATGCGCGTGATGCTGAGCGTGCCCGCGAACCCGTCCTGGCTGATGGGAAGGTTGGTGAGCGGCGCGGCGCGCTTGGCCGCGCCCTGCCCGCCCTTTGCCATGGACGGCGCGACCGAATCCGGCGCCGCGGTGGTGGGTGCCTGGTCGCATCCGGCCAGAAGGGCCAGGGCGAACGCTGCGGCGGCGATCTTCCGGTGCATATGTACCTCCGGTACTGGGGGGACCTCCGTGCCCGCAAATGGGGCACTCAGGGAGCGTCCGCGGATGTGCCGGCGCTCCCGGACCCGGTATGGGCGCACACGCTCCCAGGGCCGGCGGCAGCACGTAAATAGGCCGCCGGCAGTGCGCGTGGTGCGCGTTTGCTGGCGGCCCGGCGGACATGGCGCGGATGCGCGTTAGCCCCGTAGCTCTGCGTCCCCGTCTTTCGGCGGGTTTGCTCTGAGCAGCATTCCATGTTGACCGTTTTCCGCAGCCACTCGTCAAAGCTGCGGGGACAAACCCCGATGCAACGTGTGTGCCTGATTTGATACATATCGTCGTGATACGTACGGCTGTATCAGGATAATTTTGGTAGAATTCGCGATGTCTTTCGCCGGGGCACCGTTCTCGCCATCATCCCCGCTTTCCGGGTGGACCGGCTCGCGGGGGACGGGGAAGAACGGGCACAGGGGGAGGCGGCGGATGGCGACGCGATACGAGTTCGAGGGCGCCGAGGTGCAGGCGCTGGTGCAGGAGGCGCAGGCCGCCACGGTGCGGCTGATGACGGAGGCGCAGCGGTACGTGGCGGCCGGCGTGGACCTGCACGCCGACGACGCCCCGCCCGAGGACGACGTGGACGTCCCCGAGACCGGCGCCGAGCCCGGCCTGTGGCTGATGAACGACCGCGGCGTCTACCTGCGCAGCAACGCAAAGCGCCGCGCCGACGATTCCGTGGCCTACGCGCGCGGCTACCGCGGCGGCCCGCAGGTGGGGGACGAGGCGTTCTGCGAGTACATCGACGCCGCGCCCCTGGCCGCCGTGCGCCCCGGCGACACCCTCGTCGTCACCCTGGACGACGCCAAGGTGCGCCTGTCGCTGCTGCGGGACGAGTAGGGCGGCTCGGCCGGGGCGACGTCCATCTTCCGCTTTCGATTTTCCGCCGCCGCTCAACCTCTCCCTTGCTCCCCCGGCGCCGTGCACCCAGCTTGGGTGGCGCGGCATCGGCTGCCGCGACGATCCCGACGGGCTGCTCACGGACGGCCGCACGCGGGTGCGCTGGATGGAGTTGCACCCCGGCCGCCCCGTGCCGCGCGACGGTCGCGCGCCTGATCCACGCCGCCCTGCTGCACGGCGCCATCCGCTGACGGACGCGATGACATCCCCCCAAACGTTCGTCCCCCCGCCCGCCGCCGCGCGCGCGGAGCCCGGGTGATGCTCGTCCGCTGCACGCAGCGCCTGTTGAAGGCGAGCGGAATCGCCCCCGCCGCCGATCCGCCCGTGCCCGCGTCGCCGCTGGGTGAATGGTACGCCAACGCCATCCCGCTCCGCTTCGCCGGCCGCTGGGTCGTGCTGTACGTCCACGTGGCCAGCCTCGTGGCCGTGATCGTCCCCGGCCGCTCCCTGCACACCACGCTGCCCGGCTTCCGCGTCCGTTCCCAGGCGCTGCTCCGGCGGATTGGCCTGCCCGAGGGGTGGATCGAGGAGCTTTCGTCGCAGACGGCCGAGGTGACGGTCGCGCGGACGGCCAACCGGCAGATCCTGGGGTTCATGACCGACATGGCCGATACCATCCAGTTCATATCGGAGCACGTGCGCTCGTTCCCCGAGATGGAGTGGGACGAGCTGGAGGCAGACCTGGCCAAAACTCCATACGGGGTGTCGCACGGCACCGTCCGGTTCCCCGACCGGGATCTGCTCGCCCTCGCGGGACTGCCGCACGCCTTTCGCAACGCCCCCCCGTGAAGCACGTCCTCAAGCGCCTGCTGAACCGCGCGGGGATCGATGTCGTTCGGCACGAGCCCGTGCCGCACCACCTGGCGCGGCGCGCGCACCTGCTGCGCCGGTTCGCGCCGGACGTGGTCCTGGACGTGGGCGCCAACGCGGGGCTGTACGGACGCGAGGTGCGGCAGTGCGGCTACGGCGGCCGTATCGTCTCGTTCGAGCCGCTGTCTACGGCGTACGCGGCGCTCGCGGCGCAGGCGGCGCGGGACGGCGCGTGGGAGACGGTGAACGCGGCCCTGGGCGCCGCGCCGGGGCAGGCGGAGCTGCACGTGTCCGCCAACTCGTGGAGCAGCTCGCTGCGCCCCATGCGCGACGTGCACCTGGCCGCCGCGCCCGATTCGCGCTACGTGGGGCGCGAGACGGTGCGCGTGGAGACGCTGGATTCCGTGTTCGACCGGCACGTGCGGCCGGGGGAGCGCGCGTGGCTCAAGATCGATACGCAGGGCCACGAGCGCGACGTGCTGGCGGGCGCCGCGGCGTCGCTGGCGCGCATCGAGACGGTGGAACTGGAGATGTCGCCGGTGGGGTTGTACGAGGGCGAGGCGCTGTTCACGGAGATGTTCGACTGGCTGGTGGCGCGCGGGTTCGCCTGTGTGCACCTGCAGCCCGGCCTGTACGACCCCGCCGACGAGCGGCTTCTCTCCGTGGACGGCTGCTTCCGCCGCGTCGCGCCCGCCTGATCGGCGCATCGGCATCGCACGACACGGAGCCGGCCTCACGCGCGAATGTCATCCTGAGGGAGCGCGCGCCGGCACCTGAACGTGCACGGCACCCCGGATGGTGCAGCGCAGACCGCAGGAGGGCCTTACACCACCGGGAAGGGCCGTCCATGACGGGGCAGGCGTCCTGGTTTGCCTCACCGTCTACAAGCGCAATGTGGAGGCGCAGTCCCGGGCGGGCGCGCCTACACCCCTCGTTTCACCGTCCCACCGTGACGACGTGCTGGAAATTCTGGTTGAAGACGAGGATCGGAATCCAGTCCAGCCGAATACGTAGCGTCCCGTCCGGGTTCTGCTGCACGGGGGGTGACACCCGTGTGACCACCACGTAGTACTGGTTGCCGGCCTGATAGTAGGTCCAGTGGTGGTCCGTGGGGGCGGTTTCCGGGTCCTGCCGCTGTCCCATCCACTTGTAGAACAGCTGCTGACACGCGGGTCCATCCGTCGCGTTCGTCAGGAGGCGAACCTGCGACGCGTTGACCACCGGCACCCCGGCGGGTCGGTTGCCGGTCCCGTACTGCGTCGCGAACTCAGTTACCAACCGACGTCCCTGCTCCGTTTCCGTGGTGCACTGACCCTCTGCCGCACCGACCCCACGAGGATGAGCGCGAGTGCCGTCACCGCCGCTCTTCGTGTGTTCATGCGCAGAACTCACTCCCTTCGGTAAGCCCGTGACAATTTCCCCGTTCTCCGCTCGTCGTGTGATTGAATGTATTTGCGTCAATAGAGCGGTATTGTAGGCGCACCGTTTGGAGGCGTCAAATCGCGTAACGGACGGTTACAAGTCTGGGGAGGTCGCCGATTCTGACGGAGGGGGCAACTGACGGCTGCGGGGCGTCCAAACTGCCACCTCGCGCGAATCCCGTTTCTATTCAGGGAGCGCGCACCTGAACGTGCACGGCGCCCATGCGCGCGACCGAAGGATCTCGTCCGCACGGCACGGAGCCGGCCTCAAACGCATGAGGCCGGCTCCTCCGTCTTTTCCCCACCCGCGACCTCATCCTGAGCCATCGGCGCTGCCGTGCACCCTTCGGGATGAAACGGCAGTTCAACCTCCCCCAGGGGGTGAACCCCAGCAGCCGACAGAGCGAAATGCAGGCGCGAGAACGGTTTTCTAGCGACCGCACGCGCAACCTGCACGCCGAATACCCGGCATCGCGCAACCTGCACGGCCTTGGTGACACCTGCGTTGACACCCTTTGACATCCAGCCCCCGCCCGGTCCCCGGTCAACAAGCCCGGCGGACCGGCGCGGCGGGATTAGGGCAACTCGAACCGTTTCTGACGGAAGGCGCCACCGCGTGACACTGGAACGATCACGACGCATCCCCTTACCCTGTCCAGCCCCCCCCCCGGAAACCCGAGCCCGCCCCAGCGGCGGAGTTACCGCGCGGCAGTGCCGAGAAGGTCAAAATTGCTGGAGAAGATCAGGATGGGCGTCCAATCCAAGCGGATGCGGATGCCCTCGCTGGTCTGCTGCACTGGCGGGGACACGCGCGTAACGACAACGTAGTACAGGTTGCCTACTTGGTAGTAAGTCCAGTGCCGATCTGTGGGGGCGGTCTCGGGGTCCCGCCGCAGCCCCATGTAGCGGTAGAACAGTTGCTGACACACCGCAGCGTCAGTCGCGTTCGCCAGCACGCGAATCTGCGAGGGATCGACCACCGGAACCCCGGCGGGTCGTGTCTCCGAACCGTACTGGGTTGCGTACTGCGTCACGATGCGGCGCCCCGTCTCCGTTTCGGCGGTGCACTGAGCGTGGACCGGAACCGCGCCCAGGGCGGCACAAACGAGCGCGGTTGCGAAGGCGTGTGCAATCTTCATGGGTGATGCTCCCATCGGGGTGGGAAGTCCGTCAGTAGCCGCAGCGCGGAAGGCGCGGGGTCGCGGTGTTGCTGGTGCCGACGAAGCGGTAATACCCGTCCTTGTCGATGATGTACCCCGGAAGCGGGTCGGAGCGCCCGAGAAGGCTGCCCAATGCGGCGGACGCACGGCGGTCGGCATCGCTGGGCGCGCCCGTGTAGGATTGCACGGTCGTAAGATCGCAGTCCACGATCGTTTCATCAACTTGGTACGGGTGCGTGTGAACGAATCCCACCACGGTTCCCGACGTGGGGAAGTTCGCCGTGAACGCGGCGCACCCGAAGCTGGAGGACGTCGTGGTGATCGGTGCGATGCTGAATCCGCTAGCCGTCTGAACGATCCAGCCCGCCGTCTCCCGCCGCTGGGCGAGGTTCGCGTCCGGATTGCTCCGCGCCCAAAGGTCCTTCATGCCGTCGCTGACCTTCGGATCGTCAACAACCGCATCCCCGGTGTTGCAGGTGTCGCCGGGTTCGTTGGGCGGCGGCGGGGAGGGCGGCGGGACGACGCCTCCACCACCGGGACAGCCAGTGCTCCCCGCGTTCGGCGTCAGCGGATCGGGATCGTCGGTATGCGCCGGCTGAGTAGTCACGCAGTCACCGCCGCCGTCACACCAGGTGAGGCTCATGTACGGATCGCACTCTGCCGGGTCGGGCCCGGGTACGGTAACGATCACTTTCTCGCAGCACGCGGGGTCCTGGTAATCCCCCGAGTCCGAAAGGTTCATCGCGGATTCGTTGCAGCGCGCAGTTTGAAGATGCGCACACATTGTCATTCCGAGGGAGGCGCCCGCAGGATCTCCGCGGGTGCAGGATCTCCAGCGCCGACCGAGGAATCTACTCACCCGCCGCTCGTACCCCACCCACCTTCACGGACTCGCCCGTTCAGGCCGTGTCACCGAGGGGCCCGGAGGGATGGCGCGGGCGAGTTCCGGCTCGCCTCGGGCCACCAGAGTGGGCCGGGTAGATTCCTCGGTCGGCGCACAGGCATCCGGCGCGTTTCAGTATCGACCGGCGCCTCCCTCGGAATGACAGTTTCGCGATCGCTGCAACCAAATCGACGAAGAACCAAAAGAAAACGGGGGGAGGGCCGCGTGGGCCCTCCCCCCGTTCCGTCATCCGCCAGTGGAGCGGATCAGAGCCCCGCCGCGCGGGCGGCGTTCACCCGGCCGGCGCCGTAGATGGGGTCGTTGCCCCGCTTGCCCAGGTCGTCCGAGGTGCTCGTGACCGCGCCGCGCAGGGCGGAGGGGTGCGTGCCCACGCGCTCGGCCGCCAGCGCCACCACACCCGCCACCGTGGGCGAAGCCATGGACGTGCCGTTGATGCCGATCACCGAGCCCGACCAGCCGCCCGTCGCCGGGTTGTAGAAGCGGGTGCCGCAGCCGTTGATCACCAGCGTGAAGCCCGAGCAGGCCGCGTAGACGTAGCCCACGTTGGGGATGGGGTTCGCCACGGTGGCGCCGCGTCCGTTGCCGCCGGGAGCCGCCACGGTCACCTTGTTGCCGTAGTTGGAGTACGAGGCCAGCATGTCCACGTCGTTGTACGTGCCGTGCTTGGGCGCCGAGGCCGGGCCCGTGGCCGAGACGCAGATCACGCCCGGGACGTCGCAGTACGACTTGAAGCCGTTGCCGTTGTTCTGCATGTTGGTCGCGTCGTTGCCGGCCGAGACCACCACCTGCGTGCCCTTGGAGCGGGCGTAGTTGAACACGGAGTTGAGCGTCTCCAGGAACGACACCTCGTCACCGCCGTAGTTGGCCACGGCGCGGCGCAGGAAGCTGCTGCCCAGGCTCATGTTGATGATGGGGATGCCGTTGTCGGCCGCGTACAGCACCGCGTTCAGCGTGCCGCTCGTGGGGCAGCTGGCCTTCCAGCCACTGGCGGCCGTGCCCGGCGCGCAGACCTTGAGGCCCACCAGCGTCACCCTGGACGTCACGCCCGCGGCCACGTAGCCGTTGGAGGCCACGGTGGCGCCCACGTGCGTGCCGTGGTAGTGCAGGTCCGCCACGGGGTGCGCGCCGGGGTACTGCGCCTGCACGCGGGCGTTCTCCGTCGCGTTCAGGAACGAGCGCGAGAGCGCCAGGTCCACCCGGCCGTACAGGTCGGGGTGCAGGTAGTCCAGCCCGGTGTCCAGGATGCCCACCTTGATGGCGGAGGAGCCCAGCTTGCCGGCCGCCCACGCAGTGTTGGCGCCGATGGCGCGCATGTTCCACTGGCGGATGTAGAAGAACGCCGTGGAGGGGTTGGTGGGGCTCTCCACCGTGGCGTCCTGCGCCGTCACGTCGCTCGCGGCCGACTCCACCTCGCCCAGGTCCACGTTGAGCTCCACCGTGGCGTCCGCCGACAGCGTCATGGCCGTTCCGGCTCCCTGCAGCTGCGCGGCCGCCTCGGGGGTAAGGCCCGACACCGCGCCCACGCCGGCGCCGGCGTGCGCGAACACCACTTCGCCGCCCAGCGACGCCACCTGCTCCGCGAAGCCCGCGGGAACGCCCGACGTAAAGCGCACCAGGTAGGTGCCGTCACCCGCCAGCTCGTTCAGGGCCGGTGCGTCCGGCGCCGCTTCGGCCAGGGTGGAGGCCGGGTTGTCCGAACAGGCGGCCAGGCCAACGAGACCGGCCAGGAGCAGCGAAATACCGCGTTGCGTCATTGTGTCTCTCCACGACGGGGGGTCTGCCGGCAGGGGGCCGGCGGGGGCATCTACGGACCGTGGGGCCGGGCACGTCCGTCCGCGAAAGCAGGCCGAGGGCGTACGGTCGCGCGGACCGTGTGCTCGTTCGGGGCGCTCGTGCGGGCGGGGGAGTCTTGACGGAAGCGACCTGTGCTGAACAGCGCTCATTATACCGGTTGAACGCTCGTTCGTCAACCCGCAAAATGCACGTATCCGTATATTCTGCAACGGCTTGCACGTATTTCGAGTGCATCTTTCGGTTGATGCGGAGCGCCGCATCCGCCGTGATCGTGCCCATCTCCTGCCGTCACGATTCAGGAACGGGGGCGTGGAAGCGCAAGGATGCGATGGTCTCTGCGTGGATGAGGATATCGTGGCGGGATTTGCTTGAATTGCCGGCTGCATCGAGCGGGGCGGAGATCCGGCCGGGCCCGGCGAATGAATTCGCGGCAAATGAACCCGCGATGTCGGCCTTCGCCGACGGGTCGTGCACGGGCGGGTGCCGTGGGGTACGCGGACCCCCGCCGATGGGGGATCGTGCGGGGGCGGGGATTCGGCCCGTCCGCAAGCAGTTGAAGCCTCGTTCGGCGAGCGCAAGCGAGCCGAGACGGGGCTTATGGCTTTCCCAGCGGCGGATTCATCCGCTCAGGACGGGTGCTGGCCCCACGGGCTCGATCCGCATCCGCCGCATCTCCCGCATCCAATCCTTCACGGTTCCTGGCCCGACTCTCGCGCGCGCCGTCCAACAGGCAGCCCGTGGCGGTGCGCATCGGCTTGCGATGCGGGGGGCGGGCAGCCAGCTTTTGGGAATGGAATCCCCTTCCACGCGTCGGACCCCGTGACGGAACTGTTCGGATTCGCGCTGCTGGCGTTCAGCTCCATCCTGGTGATGGTGGACCCGGTCGCGGCCGTGCCCATCTACATCGCCAACACGGGCAGCTACAGCCCCGCCCACCGCGCCGCCGTGCTGCGCCGCGCGCTGTTCACGGCGTTCGTGGTGCTCACGGGCTTTGGGCTGCTGGGCACCTTCATCTTTCGCGTCTTCGGCATCACCACCGAGGCGTTCCGCATCACGGGCGGCATCATCCTGTTCGGCATCGGGTGGGAGATGCTGCAGGCCCGCCGCTCCCGCACGCGCACCACGGCCGAGGAAGAGGAAGAGGGCGAGACCAAGGAGGACATCGGCATCATCCCCCTGGGCATTCCCCTGCTGGCCGGACCGGGCGCCATCACCACCGTCATCACCCTGCTGGCCCAGGCCGACGACACCCTGGAGCGCGCGGCCGTCTACGCCGCCATCGTGGTGGTGCTGCTGGTGGCGTGGGCCGTGCTGGGCGTGGCGCCGCTGGTGGTGCGGCGGCTGGGCACCACGGGGATCAACGTGGTGGAGCGCATCATGGGGCTGATCGTGATGGTGATCGGCGTGCAGTTCGTGGTGGACGGTATCGAGCAGGTGGTGCTGCAGCTCGCCGAGGCCGCGGGGCGGTAGCATCCAAAGACGAGAGACTCACCGGATGACGAGAAACGAGGCGAGATGAGCACGCACGAGCCCTGGCACCCGGGCGAGACGCCGGACGAGCAGGAAGCCCGGCGGCAGGCATACGAGCGGCTGCTGGCGGCGGCCGTGCGCGTGGGGGTGTCGCTGGACCGGCTGAGCGACATGCTTCGCCAGGTGACGCACAACGAGGCCGAGACGCGCCGCTTCCTCGCCGACGAGGTGTACGGCGTCCCCGACACCCTGCTGGACGACATGGTGCGCGTGCGCCTGGCCGACCTGCCCCGCGACGAGGACGACGAACCCGCCGCGTAGCCGCCGTCCCGCCGCGGACGGCCCGGGAAACGCATCACGCGGAGAACGCGGAGACGAAACGAAGAGGACGCGGAGGAAACCATCTTTCCTCGGCGTCCTCTTTCCGTTCTTGGCGTCCGCGTGAAACCGCCGTTCCACGCGCCCGCCCATCCACTCCGTGCACGTGTCGCGGCGCAAGGGCCGGATTCACAGGGAATCCGGGTGCTTCCAAGATGGCTTGCTTGTTGCCTTTGCGGGGACCATCTACTCTGCTCGCAACAGGAGTGCAATGCCGGATCGCAGAACGCAGTGGGAACTGACCCATCCGCCGTACGACCACGAGGTGCACGCGCAGCACGGGCGCCGGGGGATGGCGCGCGTGGTGGAGCGCAACGTCCAAGCGCTGCTGGCCCGCCGCGCGGAGGACGACCAGGAAAAGACCCGCTCCGAGCGCATCGCCGACGGGGTGACGCGCTTCGCGGGGAGCATGACGTTCGTCTACATCCACCTGGTGATGTACGGCACGTGGATCGTCATCAACCTGGGCCTGATCCCGGGCGTGCCGCGGTTCGATCCCACGTTCGTCATCCTGGCCATGGAAGCGTCGGTGGAGGCGATCTTCCTGTCCACGTTCGTGCTCATCAGCCAGAACCGCATGGCCGCGCTGGCCGACAAGCGTGCCGACCTGGACCTGCACACCAGCCTGCTGAGCGAGCACGAGATCACGCGCATCCTGTCGCTGGTGCAGCAGATGGCCGTGAAGATGGAGATCGAGGAGGCGGCGGACCCGGAGCTGGACGAGCTTGCCCGCGACGTGCACCCCGAGCGGGTGCTGGACAAGATCGAGAGCAATGAGGAGGATTTCGCCCGTACCGGCGGCAGCAACCCGCGGCGGCGCCGGCGCAGGCGGGGAGGCCCCCGAACGCCGAACGCCTCCCAGCCGCAGGAGCGGCCCGGAGGCGTCGGTTCGGAAGGGGCGTAAGCCCCGAGTGCGCCGCGACGGCGGGAAGGGTTGTTTGAAGCCTGATCGGTTTCGATCGGTGGGTGGCATCCCCGCCGCTTTCGCGATGTCCTCGTGGGACTCCACGGCTGCGTCAGGATCAGCCCCCGGCTTCGGAGGAGTCGGCTCAAACGTGCATCTCCCCGCCGCTACGACGCAGTAAGTATAGCGAGAGAAAGGAGTTAGGTCAACTCCCGGGCAGGTGGGGCGGAGCGAAGGGGGAGACCTTCCGTCGCGGTGCGTGTGCCCTGCCGCGGCGGGGAGCCGGACCGCCGGGCCCGCGCGGGGCCCCTCACCCCCCGGCCCCCGCACCC